>Ga0187892_10000010_pt1 | contig 367391 bp, 330 predicted proteins | sample MA1701073metaG_FD_139345 | JGI IMG/M metagenome (GOLD analysis project Ga0187892, IMG submission 139345) | Bio-ooze microbial communities from a basaltic lava cave in the Kipuka Kanohina Cave System on the Island of Hawaii, USA - MA170107-3 metaG ...
AAGACCAGGAGCTGCTGCGTCTGCTGCTGCGACAAGGTCACCATGCCTCCTCTCTTCGGCTTGGGAGGGGGGTGACATTTTCACTGAACGCTTAAGGGGTGACAGAATCACTGAACGTCCACAACCGCGCGGGCGCTTCGTTGACATTCCCGCAGGGCCGATGCTATGACTGGGGACCGGAGGGGCATCCTGATGCGCATCGCGATGGCCCAGCTCAACGCCATCGTCGGGGACATCGAAGGCAATACCCGGCGGATCTGTGAGGGGATGGAGGCGGCAGCCGAAGGGGGCGCCGACCTGGTCGCCTTCCCCGAACTCGCCATCACCGGCTATCCTCCCGAAGACCTGCTCCTCAAGCCCGACTTCATCGACGCCAACCGCAGAGCCCTCCGCGAGATCGCCCGGCGCACCCCCACCCTAACCGCCGTGGTTGGCTTTGTCGACGCCGACGACGCCCTCTACAACGCCGCCGCCGTCCTGGCGGATGGCGCCCTCGTGGGCGTCTACCGGAAGCACCGCCTGCCCAACTACGGCGTCTTCGACGAGAAGCGCTACTTTCGCCCGGGACGCGACTGCCCGCTCTACTTGCTGGACGGTCTCCCCGTGGCGGTGACGATCTGCGAAGACATCTGGGCGCACGGCGGACCGTGCCAGGCGGCGGCGCAGGCGGGCGCGCTCCTCCTGGTCAACATCAACGCCTCCCCCTACCACGCCGGGCGCTGGCGAGCGCGAGAGGAATTGCTGCGCACGCGCGCCCGCGATTACACCGTCGCGGTAGCCTATGTCAACCTGGTCGGTGGGCAGGACGAATTGGTCTTCGACGGGATGAGCCTGGTCGTCGATCACAGCGGGGCAGTGCTGGCGCGCGGTCCCCAAATGCGCGAGGGGCTCGTCTGGTCGGAGGTGGACCTCGAAGAGGTGCGCCGCTTCCGCCGCTACAATCCCATCCACGTCATCGAAGAGTTGCCGGGAGAGGAGATCCCCACCCCGACGATCATCATTCCGCAGCCGGCGCGGCGGGGAGCGGCGCAGCCGGCCACGATGGTCCCCCCCCTGGAGCGGCTGGAGGAGATCTACCAGGCGCTGGTCCTGGGCACCCGGGATTACGCGCGCAAGAACGGCTTTCGCGAGGTCCTCCTCGGCCTCTCCGGGGGCATCGACTCCGCGTTGGTGGCCGCCGTCGCCGCCGACGCGCTTGGCCCCGAGCACGTGCACGTGGCCTTTCTGCCCTCCCAGTTCACCTCGGAGGAGAGCCGGCGGCTGGCCGCCGACCTTGCCGCCGCGCTCGGCCTGCGGGTGATCGAAGCCGGCATCGACGCCCCCTTCGCCGCCCTGCTGGAGGAGCTGCGGCCGGCCTTTGCCGGACGCGCGGAGGACGTGACTGAAGAGAACGTTCAGGCGCGCATCCGCGGCACGATGCTCATGGCGCTCTCCAACAAGTTCGGCTGGCTGGTGCTGACGACGGGCAACAAGAGCGAGCTGTCGGTCGGCTACGCCACGCTCTACGGCGATATGGCCGGCGGCTTCGCCGTGATCAAAGACGTACCGAAGTCCCTGGTCTACGAACTGGCCCGCTGGCGCAACCGCCGCGGCGCCGTCATCCCAGAAGAGATTCTCAGCCGGGCACCAACCGCCGAGCTGCGCCGCGATCAGCGTGACACCGACACGCTGCCGCCCTATGAGGTCCTCGATCCGATCCTGGAGCTGTACGTAGAGCGGGACGCGCCGCCCGCGCGCATCGTCGAACGCGGGTTTGACGCCGCGGTCGTGGCAAAGGTCGTGGCGATGGTGGACCGCAGCGAGTACAAACGACGCCAGGCACCGCCCGGGATCAAGATCACCCCCAAGGCCTTCGGCCGAGACCGCCGGCTCCCCATCAGCAACTGGTACCGCGGCGCCATCCCCGCGCCGGCCGAGCAGCCCCTGGAAGCCACAGCCTCCAGCCCCGAAGGAGGACAGGCCCAGACTTCGTGACGGCGCTCACGGGAGGCCGGGACCACATCGGGACCGGGCCCGCCCCTCTCTCTTTTCATGCGCCCGCGGTCGTTTCCCTTCGGGGAGTAGGGTGAAGGACCTGCACCAAAAAGCCGGCGCTTGAAAGGATTGTTTCCAAATGGTAATATTATTTACCACGTGGAATGGATCGTCTTTCGATGCGTCTCCACCGCTCATTAGACGACATCTTCTCCAGCAGAAGCCACGTCCGCATTCTTCGCGCAGTGTTGGAGCTGCCACAAGGATTTGCCGTTAGTGCTCGCGAGGCCGCTCGACGAGCCGGCGTCTCCCACCCCCGCGCCTCGTCGGTGCTGCACTCAATCGCCGAACAGGGACTCATCAAGATTCACAGCGTCCCACGCGCGGACCTGTTCACCGTGAATCCTGACCACATCATGGTCCCTGTCTTGAGCCAGTTCTTCACGCGGGAGCGACAGATACCACAGGACCTCGTGATCATTCTCCGAAAGTACCTTCGCCGCAACCTGCCTTTCGTCTCGGCAGCATACCTCTTCGGGAGTGCAATCCGCGGGAACACCACGGCCGCGAGCGACATCGACCTGGCCCTCTTGTGCCCCCCCAGTAAGGTTCTCCGGGCGGAACAGGCAACCGCGGCGCTCGCCGAACTTATCCAAGACCGGTTCGGCAATCGGCTGAGCGTTGTGATTGGGGGTTCTTCTCCCGCGAAACGGGGACTGCCCGGACCTTCCGGCTCCCGGCTCTGGGGCCGCATCATACGGGAAGGTGTTTCCATCCTTTCCAGAGTGGAGCAATCCCGATGACGCCACCCGGGGAGATTGTTTCCGCCTCAAGAGCCGAAGCCAGACTCTACCTCGAGAAAGCGAAGCAGTTCCTGGAGGAGGCACAGACGGCCAGCGCCAGTGAGCGCTACGATGCTGCGATGCTAAATTCCATCCACGCGGCGATCAGCGCAGCAGACTCGGTCACTTCGGCCCTCGCGAACCGGCGGTCAGCCGACCCCGACCATCAGCGCGCTGCCGATCTTCTTCAACAGGTAGCCGGTGCGTCAGAAGAGATCGGCACCCGCGTGAGGCAGTTGCGCGCCCTGCTGACCAAGAAAACCGCAGTCGAATATGAGTCGCGTAAAACGACTCCCCGCGAAGGACGGGACGCCGTACAGCGGGCGAGAAGACTCGTCGAGTGGGCTGAGGAAGTTGTCAGCCGGACTCGAATCTAACCGGTTCAAGGGCCATCGGGGTGAACGGCACCCAGGCCGACTCCATTGTGCCCGCTCAAGAGGCGGGCCGTGCTAGAACGAAAACGCCCGGGGTATTATAAAAGACACGGGCCACCTGATTCGGAGGATTGGAATAGCCACCCACGACTACCACTTCATCAACTACTGGCGCGTCCAGGGCACCGTCGAAGAAGTGGCGGACATCATCGCCGAGCCGCTCGCCATGCCGCGGTGGTGGCCGGCATGGTGCCTCGGGGCGGAAGAGGTCGAGCGTGGTGAGGAGAGCGGCGTCGGCCGGGTGGTGAACATCCACGCCAAGGGCTGGATGCCCTACGCCATCCGCTGGCAGTTGCAGGTGATCGAGTCGGATCGTCCGCGCCGGTACGTCGTCAGCGTGAAGGGCGATCTGGAAGGGCGCGGCATCTGGACCTTCGAACAGGACGGCCCCTTCGTGAATGCCACCCTCGACTGGAAGGTGCGCGCGAACTTCGCGGTGATCCGCTACCTGTCGTTCCTGCTCAAGCCGCTCTTCCGTAACAACCACTTCTGGGCGATGGACCGGGGTGAAGAGAGCCTGCGCCTCGAGCTCGCCCGGCGCCACGCCGCCACCGCGGAGGAGCGCGCCAGGATTCCGACCCCTCCCCCGCCGACCTGGCCGCATCGACGGCGCTGGGAGGAGAGGGTGCGCGCCGGCATCCTCGAGACCCGGCCGGCCTCGGCCCCGCCGGTGCGCGACACCGCTCCGTTCAGGTAGCCGGGGCGAGACTCCTCATCTTCAGCGGGGCGCACTAGTCGGGGGCACGCAGTGATGCTTGCCCTCGATGAGTTTTCGAGCCGAGCGTGGCATCTCTTACGGAGCAGTGAGGGGGTGGATGAGATGGGGACCGGGAACGCGGTCGAAGATCTGGATCAAGTGGTCGAGCAATGACTCAAGTCCAAGGTAGGCGGACGGGAGGATGCCGCGCCGGTGAATCTCCGGGTCACGAGCATCTTTCGCCGAGAAGACGGCCGCTGGAGGCTCGTCGACCGGCACACCGATCCGATAACCACGGTCCAGCCAGTGGTTTCGGTATTTCAGAAGGGTTAGCGGGGTTTCCACTCGGAAGAGTGGTCAATAGGTAATGCTGCAAAGTCGACCTCATGGCTTGGTGACTCGAGTCTGTCAAGGCCCAAACTAGGGACACTACACGGGGATGCCTCCGTTCAATCTGCCTTGAGGTCCTTGGCCATGAGGACTTCGTCGTAATAGCGGTCGTCCTGTTTCAAGGCTTTCTGTTCGAATCCATATTCCACGAACCCCAGGCCGGCATACAGCCGCCGTGCCTGTTCGTTTTCGCTCACCACAGCCAATTGAATCAGTTCAACTCGCGTACGCGCAAAGTCGATTATCGTTTCGACCAGCCGCCGTCCAAGCCCCGTCTTCCTTGATCGTGGCCGAACGAACACCCCCCAGAGCAGGCCTTTGTGGGCTTCCTTTCTCCCTTCTCCGATGCGCAATCCAGCAACACCGACGAGCTCTGCATCGCTGAAAGCGCCAAACACATGAGAACCCCTAAGCCGATCCGCGAACCAGGGCAAGGGTCGGGTGCTCTCAACTTCGAACGTACTACCGAAGGCCTCTGGGTTGGATCGAAGCGCTTCCAGCCGTATGTCTCGATATGTGGCGGCGTCGGTTGGCGCTAGCCGACGTATCTGAATGTGACTGGCGTCCACGGTACATTGATAGCCGAAACTTCAAATCAGGACAACTCCATTCGCCCGACATCTTTTTGACCTGCCTCCCCGCCCTCCTGTAAAATGGGCTGTTATCTGCGCCACCACGCGAGAAACCGACAGGGACCCGACCATGAGAACCCGATGCTGAGCGGATTACGATCCCTCCTCCAAGAGAGTGGCCGCTACGCGGCGATCCGCGCCGCGCTCGCGGCCCCCCGGCCGGTCTGGATCCAGGGGCCATCCGGGGCGGAGAAAGGCTACCTGCTGGCCACCCTGCTGGCCGATCCGGCCGCGGGCGCAAAGATCGTCCTGGCGGTCAGCCCCACCCGCGATGCGGCGGGCCGACTGGCCGACGACCTCGCGCTTTTTGCCCCGGAGCTGCACGACCGCACCGTCCTCTGGCCTTCCTGGGATGGCCTCGCCTCGGCCGATCGCCCCGCCTCTCTCGAGGAGGTGGCGGGATGGCGGGTTGTCCTCGAGCGGCTGAGCAGCGGTACCCCATCGGTCGTCCTGGTCCCCACCTCCGCGCTGCTGCGACGGCTGCCGACGCCGGAGAGCCTGGCGGCGGAACGGCGCCTCATTCACCGCGGCGATCACCTCGAGCGGGAGACGTTCCTGGAGTTCCTGACGGCCCATGGGTATGACCGCCTGCCGCTGGTCGAGGAGCCCGGACAGATGGCCGTTCGCGGGGGTGTCATCGATCTCTTCCCCACCGGCGGTGTAGCCTACCGCATCGAGCTGCTTGGGGATGAAGTGGAGTCCCTCCGCGAATTCGATCCGGCCACGCAGCGCAGCCTGCGCGACGTCCCGGAGATCGGCATCCTTCCCTTGTGGGCGCTTGGAGAGGTGAGCGACGGCGCGCAGTTGATCGACTTTCTGCCATCGGGGGCGCTCGTGATCCTCGACGAGGAGCCCGAACTGGCGGCCCAGGCGCGGATGCTGCGTGAGGTGGACGGCCAGGAGGAAGGCGAGCGCTTCCACACCTGGGAGGCGGTGTCGGACGCGCTCGGCGACCGCCGCCTCGTCATATCCACGCTGCGCGGCGCCGTGGCTCCCTACGAGGAGATCACCCTGCGCTTCGGCGGGATGGAGGCCTTCGGCGGGCAGACCCACCTACTCGTCCGCTCGATGCGGGAGTGGATCACTGCCGGGCGCCGCGTAATCATCGCCACTGCCCACCCCCAGCGCGTGGGGGAGATCCTGCGCGAGCATGGCCTGGAGGTACCCAGCCTCCCTGCGCTCACGACGGCGCCGGGTCCGGGTACGGTGGCCGCGGTGGAAGCGCCCCTCTCCGGCGGCTTCGTCTTCGAGCCCGCCGCCCTGGCCGTGCTCACGGACAGCGAGATCCTGGGCTGGCGGCGGCGGCGCGGCCGGCTGCGCTTCGTCCGCGGGGGCAAGCGCCTCTCCTCCTGGGTCGACCTCAAGCCAGGAGATTACGTCGTCCACCTGCACCACGGCATCGCCGTCTACGGCGGGCTGACCCATCTGACGATGAACGGCTGTGAGCGCGACTATCTGCTGCTCGAGTACGCGCAGGGGGACCGCCTCTATGTCCCCGTGGATCAGATCGCGCTGGTCGACCGTTACATCGGCGTCGAGGGGCAGGCCCCCAAGATCCACACGCTGGGCGGGGCGGAGTGGGAGAGGGAGAAGGCGCGGGTCAAGGAGTCGGCGCGCGCTCTGGCCGGCGAACTGCTCAGCCTCTACGCGGCGCGCCAGGCCGCCGCCGGCCATGCCTTCTCGCCGGATACCCCCTGGCAGCGCGAACTGGAAGCGACCTTCCAATTCGAGGAGACCCCTGACCAGTGGCAGGCCATCCAGGACGTGAAACGGGACATGGAGGCGGACCGTCCGATGGACCGGCTGGTCGCCGGCGATGTCGGCTATGGCAAGACCGAGGTGGCGATCCGCGCCGCGTTCAAGGCCGTGATGGACGGGAAGCAGGCCGCCGTGCTGGTGCCCACCACCATCTTGGCCCAGCAGCACTACGACGTCTTCCTGCAGCGCCTGGCGCCCTACCCGATCAAGGTGGAGGTGCTCAGCCGCTTCCGCACGCGCCGCGAGCAGCAGCGCATCCTCCGGGAGGTGGCGGAGGGCCAGATCGACGTGGTCATCGGGACCCACCGCCTCCTGGGCAAGGACGTGCACTTCCGCGACCTCGGGCTGGTGATCATCGACGAGGAGCAGCGCTTCGGCGTCGAGCACAAAGAGAAGCTGAAGCAGCTGCGCAAACAGGTGGACGTGCTTACGCTCACGGCGACGCCCATCCCCCGCACACTGCACATGTCGCTGGTGGGGCTGCGCGACATGTCGGTGATGGAGACGCCGCCGGAGGCCCGCCTGCCCATCCAAACCGAGATCCGCGAGCAGGACGAAGGGGTCATCCGGGAGGCGATCCTGCGGGAACTGGCGCGCGGTGGACAAGTCTACGTCGTGCACAACCGCGTGCAGACGATCGACCGGGCCTCCCGCGCCATCAGCCGGCTGGTGCCGGAGGCGCGCGTCGTTGTGGCGCACGGGCAGATGCCGGAAGAGAAGCTCGAGCGCGTGATGATGGACTTCCTGGGCGGCCGCTACGACGTGCTCGTCTGCACCACGATCGTCGAGATCGGGCTGGACATCCCCCAAGTGAACACGGTGATCATCCAGGACGCGCACCTGATGGGTCTGGCCCAGCTCTACCAGCTGCGCGGGCGGGTGGGCCGCGCCGACCGGCAAGCCTACTGCTACCTGCTCTATCCGCGAGGAGAGAAGCTCAGCCCCGAGGCGGAGCAACGGCTGGAGGCGATGCAGGAGTTCGTCGAGTTGGGCTCGGGTATGAAGCTGGCCATGCGCGACCTGGAGATCCGCGGCGCCGGCAACCTGCTCGGGTCGGAGCAGCACGGGCAGCTGGCGGCGGTGGGCTTTGACCTCTACGTGCGGCTGCTCGATCAGGCCATCCGGGAGCTGCGCGGCGAGATGGTCGACGACACTCCCGACCCAACGATCGACGTGCACGTGGACGCCTACATCCCGCCCGAGTACGTCTCGGACGATATCCAGCGCATGACGCTGTACCGGCGCCTCGGGGCGACCCAGACGCTGGAAGGCGTGGAAGCGCTGGCCGAGGAGGTCGAAGACCGCTACGGGCCCGTTCCCCGGCCGCTCGCCCACCTGCTGGGCGCGGTCCGGCTACGCACCCTGGGCAAGCGCGTCGGCGCCTCCGCGGTGACGCGGGAGGGCCCGCAGTATACGATCCGCCTGCGCGCGGGCGCGTATCTTCCCGAGCCGGTGCAGCGCCGGCTGCGCACGGCGTACGGAAGGGGCCTTCAGGTGACACCCGCCACGGTGACGGTGCGCACCTCCGGCGTCCACTTTGCCGATCAGGTGACGGAAGTCCGAGAGATCATGGAAGCGCTGGCGCATTTCGTTCGCGAGCCCGAGGAGCGGGCGGAGGGCCTGCCCGCTCCAGAACTACAGGCTACTTCCGCGGGCAGACCCTCCCGCCCGCAGAACAACTCTAGGGGGCGTGACAGGTGAGGCAAAGACGCAAGATCGTCGTAACGATTCTGATCGTGCTGGCGCTGGCGCTGGCGGCCGGCACAGCGTACGCCCTGACCTTCGGCGCCGACCTGCGCTTCAAGATAGGAGGACGGGACCTCGGCTTCGTCGTGCGCGGGATGCGCACCCGCGCGGCAGTGGCGGCGACGGTCAACGAGGACTCCATTCTCTGGAGTGAAGTCGACGCCGAGGTCGCGCGGGCGGCGGCGCAATTTCAGGTCAACCTGAGCGGCCCCGACGCGGAGAAACAGCGGGCCGAACTCTCCCGTCTCGTCCTCGACCAGCTGATCGACCAGCGGCTGATCCTCCAGGCCGCCCGCAAGCGCGGCGTCGTCGTCTCCGAGGCGGCGGTGCGCGCCGAGATCGATCGGATCAAGAAGAACTTCGGCAGCGAGGAGGAGTTCACCCAGGCTCTCGCCCAGCGCGGCCTCACACTGGACGACGTGCGCCGGCTCCTCCGCATCAACCTGACCGTGCGGGCGTTGCTGCCGCTCGTCGCCAAGGTGGACGTCCCCGAGGCGGAGGTGCGCAAGAGCTTCGAGGCGCGGCGCGCTCAGTTCGATCAGCCGGAGCAAGTCCGGGCGAGCCACATCCTCATCCGCGTCGCCGATCCCAAGCAGGACGCGCGGGCCAAACAGACCATCGTGCTGATCCAGGGCCGGCTGGCCAAGGGGGAGAAGTTCGCGGACCTGGCCCGCCAGTACTCCGAGGATCCCGGCAGCAAGGACAAAGGCGGCGACCTGGGATTCTTCGCGCGCGGGGCGATGGTGAAGGAATTCGACCAGGTGGCGTTCAGCCTGCCCATCGGCCAGGTCAGCGCGCCGGTGCGCACGCAGTTCGGCTACCACCTCATCCAGGTGCTGGAGAAGAAGCCCGCGAAGAAGGCCACCTACGAGGAGGTGGCCGCGCGGATCCGCGAAGAGCTGGTCCAGGAACGCCAGGAGTCCCTCTTCCAGAAGTGGCTGGCCGGGGAGCGCAAAGCCGCCACGATCAAGAAGCTGCCCCGGCCATCGTGACCTGATGGACGCGCCGTACACCTTCGACGATCTCGTCCGGGTGATGGCGCGCCTGCGCGGGCCCACCGGCTGCCCGTGGGACAAGGAGCAGACCCCCCGGTCGCTTCGTCCCTATCTGCTCGAAGAAGCCTACGAGACGCTGGACGCCCTCGACCGCGGCGACGACGGCGCCCTGCGCGACGAGCTGGGCGATCTGCTGCTGCAGGTCGTGTTTCACGCGCAGATGGCCGCCGAGGAGGGCGGGTTCAACGCCGCCGCCGTCGTGGACGGCCTGTTGCGCAAGGTGATCGACCGCCACCCGCACGTCTTCGGCAGCGTACCGCTCCAGACCGCGGCGGATGTCCTCTCCCACTGGGAGGGGCGCAAGGCGGCGCAACGCGGATCGCTCTTCGAAGGCATCCCCGAGACCCTGCCCGCCCTCGCCCATGCGCAGAAGGTGCAGGAACGCGCCCGGGCCACGGGGTTCCAATGGCCGGATACCCAGAGCGCCCTGGCCAAGGTGCGCGACGAGCTCGGCGAGCTGGAGGCGGCCGCGGCCGGCGGTTCGACGGACGAGGTGGCCGATGAGCTCGGCGACCTCTTCTTCACGCTGATCAACATCGCCATTTTCCACAACGTGGACGCGGAGATCACCGTGCGCGACGCCACGCGGAAGTTCCTCGACCGCTTCACGCGGGTGCAGACGCTGGCGGACGCCTCGGGGCGGGCGCTGGCGGACCACAGCCTCGAGGAGCTGCTGGCGCTCTGGGCCGAGAGCAAGCGGGCCTGATGCGTGTCGACAAGTACCTGCAGGTGAGCGGCTTGGTGAAACGGCGCGTCCTGGCGCAGCGCCTCTGTGACGCCGGCCGCGTGCGCGTCGGCGACCGGCGGGCCAAGCCGTCCTCGGAGGTCGCCGTCGGGGACGTGCTCGAATTCGGCGTCGGCGAGCGCCGGAGGCGCGTCCGCATCCTCGCCCTTCCCGTGTCTCCTCGCGAGGCGGCGCGGACTGCGCCGTTCGAAGAGCTCGCGTGACGCCGGCCATCTTCGAGATCCGGGGGCGGGAGATCCTCGACTCGCGCGGCAACCCTACGGTCGAGGCCGACCTGTTCCTCGACGACGGAGCCTGGGGCCGAGCCGCCGTCCCGTCCGGCGCGTCCACCGGAGAGGGTGAAGCGCACGAACGACGCGACGGCGACACCCGCTACCTGGGGAAAGGGGTACGGGGGGCCGTCCGCGCGCTCACGGAGGAGATTGCCCCGGCGCTGCGCGGGAAACCCGCCGATCAAGAAGAGGTCGATCGACGGCTGATCGCCCTCGACGGCACGCCGGACAAGTCCCGCCTGGGCGCCAACGCGGTGCTGGCGGCCTCGCTGGCCCTCGCCAGGGCGGTCGCCGCCTCGCAGCGGGTACCGCTCTATCGGAGCCTCGGCGGCGTCACGGCCCAACGCCTGCCCGTACCGTTGATGAACATCCTCAACGGTGGCGCGCACGCGGACAACACGCTGGACATCCAGGAGTGCATGGTCGTCCCCTTCGGCGCCGCCAGCTTCGGCGAGGCCCTGCGCGCCGGGACGGAGACCTTCCACCACTTGAAGAACCTGCTGGCGGAGCGCGGGCTGACGACCGGCGTTGGGGACGAGGGCGGGTTCGCCCCCGACGTGGGCGGCGCCGAGGATGCGCTCGCCCTGCTCGTCGAGGCGATGACGCGGGCGGGCTATCGCCCCGGCGAAGACGTGGGGCTGGCCATCGACGTCGCCGCCGGCGAGTTGGCCGACCAGGGCGGCTACCACTTTCGCCGCGAGGGCGTGGTCCGCACGACGGACGAAGCGATCGAGTACTACGCGGCGCTGGCGGCGAACTTTCCGCTGATCTCCATCGAGGATGGCCTCGGCGAAGGCGACTGGGCGGGGTGGCAAACGCTCCGGGCGAGCCTGGGCCGACGCCTGCAGCTCGTGGGGGACGATCTCTTCGTCACCAATCCGGCCAGGCTGCGCCGCGGCATCGCCGAGGGCGTGGCGAATGCCATTCTCATCAAGCCGAATCAGATCGGGACGCTCAGCGAGACGCTGGAGGCGGTGCGCATCGCGCAGCAGGCGGGGTATGCGGTCGTCCTCTCCCACCGCTCCGGGGAGACGGAGGATACGACGATCGCCGACCTCGCGGTCGCCGTCGGGGCTGATCAGATCAAGACGGGCGCCCCCTCGCGCGGCGAGCGCACCGCCAAGTACAACCAGCTGCTGCGGATCGAAGAGGAGTTGGGCGCCGGCGCCGGCTACGCCGGACGGGCGGGGTTCTCGATCCTCTCCTGATCCAGCGCCTCGGCGACCGCACGGAGACGGAGGAATCGCCTCGCGGCGATCCGAACACTGGGAGCGCGGATGCCGAACCTTTCATCCTTTCATCGCAGCAGCGCCGCGCTGTCCGGCTCCCGCCGCCGCGTTCTCGCCCTGCCGATGCCCATACGCAGCACCCCGCGGCTTCCGCGCTGGATCCTTCCCCTCGTGCTGATCGGCGTGGCCGCCCTGGCGGTCAACGCCTTTGGGGCGACCTATCTGGCGACCTATCGGCTGCATCGGGAGGCGGACCGCCTCACCCGCGAGCTGGGGACGCTGCGGCGAGAGAACGCGCAGTTGCGGGAGGAGATTCGCCGTCTGCACACCCCCCAATACATCGAACGGCTGGCCCGGGAGCAGCTGGGATTGGTCCGTCCCGGTGAGATCCCGATCATCCTGGTGCGGCCCACGCCCGCGCCGCCGCCCTGAGGCTGGTTTTCCTTGAAGGGGACCAGTCACTTTTCCTTGACACCGCGAGGGGGCGGCCCAGTATAATCCGTCTTGCCCATTTCGCCAGGACGCGGTGAGGAGGCCTCAGTTTCGCCCGAGATGAGTGTGGAAGCCGGCGCCATCGTGGAAGGGACGGTCGTCAAGATTACTCATTACGGCGCCTTCGTCGAGCTCCCCGACGGCAAGAGCGGTCTCGTCCACATCTCCGAAATCGCCGACACCTACGTCAAGGACGTCAAGGACTACCTGAAGGAGCGCGAGCGCATTCGCGTCAAGGTCCTCGGCGTCAACGAGAAGGGCAAGCTCGATCTCTCCGTCAAACAGGCACTCAGCCCGGAGGAACGCACCGCCCGCGTCCGCTCCCGCGCCTCGTTTGAAGACAAGCTGAAGGCGTTCATGAAGGAGAGCGAGGAGCGCCTCCTCGATCTCAAGCGCAACACCGAAGCCAAGCGCGGCGGCCGCCGCAAGAAGTAATCTCCCGCACGTTCCCGAAGTGCGCAGACAGCTCGCCTCCTGGAGCATGCCCGTGACCTGTGCCACCTGCGGCTTCGAGAACCCAGCCAGCATGCGCTTCTGCGGCAACTGCGGCAGCGCGCTCGCCCCGACGCCGGGGACCGAAGAACGCAAACTGGTCACGATTCTCTTCGCCGACGTCGTCGCCTCGACGCAGCTGGCCGGGGCTGTCGACCCGGAGCGGCTGCGCGCTCAGATGGGGCGCTTCTTCGCCATCGCCCGCGAGGAGATCGAGCGCTTCGGCGGGACGGTGGAGAAGTTCATCGGGGACGCGGTGATGGCGGTCTTTGGACTGCCGGTGATCCACGAGGACGACGCTGAACGGGCCGCCAGGGCAGCCGTCGCCATACGCGAGCGGGCCCGAGTGATCCATCATGCTGGCGAGCTGCCCGAGATTCGCGTCGGCCTCTCGACCGGAGAAGTCGTCGCCGATCCCCGGGCGGCGGAGAAAGGCGAGTTCCTCGTCACCGGCGAGACGGTGAACCTGGCGGCGCGGCTCCAGCAGCACGCCGCGCCGGGCCAGATCCTCATCGGCCAGCGCACCGCGCTCGCGCTGGGTGACGTCGCCAGCACCCGGGCCCTGCCTCCCCTGGCCGTGAAGGGCCGGGACGATCCCCTGCCGGCGTGGGAGCTGACGGAGATCGCCTCGCCGCGGGAGCGGGCGCTGCGGCCCACCCCGTTCGTCGGACGGCTTGAAGAGCTCGATCTGCTGCGCGGACACGTCCGGCGGATGGTGCGGGAGAGGCGCGGGCACGTCGTCACGATCCTGGGAGCGGCCGGCGTCGGGAAGACCCGCCTGGTGCAGGAGTTCCGAGAACGCACCGCCGAGGTGCACATTCTGCGCGGCCGGGCCGTGCCCTACGGCAGCGGCGTGCCTTTCTGGTCCCTCGGTCAGGCGATCCGCGAAGAGTGCGGCATTCTCTTCGGCGATCCGCTGGAGGTGGCCCGGCGCAAGATCGAGGAGGGCGCCGCCGCGCTGGAGGTCTCGGCGGCCGTCCCGGCCCTCACCTCGGTCCTGGGCCTCGCCGGCGAGAAGCGCGATCTGACGCGGGAAGAGCTCTTTGCCGGGATGCGGGCGTTCTTCCAGGCCGTCGCGCGCCGCGCTCCGCTGCTGCTCGCCCTTGAGGACTTTCACTCCGCCGAGGACGTCACCCTCGATTTCGTCGAGCAGGCGGCGGACTGGAGCCGCGATGTCCCCATCCTTCTGCTGGTCCTCGCTCGCCCCGAGCTGCTGGAGCGGCGGCCGGCATGGATGGGCGGCAAGCGCAGCGCTACGACGCTCTTCCTCGACCCGCTGGCAGGAGAAGAGAGCCTGGCCCTCGCCCACGGCATCCTCGAGGGAAAAGCCGCGCCGCAGCCGCTGCTGGACCTGGTCCTCGCCCGCGCCGGCGGCAACCCGTTGTTCATGGAGGAGATGCTGCGTGTTCTTATTGAGGGCCAGACCCTCCGGCCCGACGATGGGCGCTGGGCGCTGACCGTGCCGCTGGGAGAGGTGACGATCCCCGACACCGTCCAGGCCGTCATCGGCGCCCGGGTCGATGCCCTCCCGCCGGTGGAGAAGCAGACGCTGCAGGGGGCGGCGGTCCAAGGCAAGGACTTCTGGCTGGGACCCCTGCGGCTGGGCGCGGATGCGGGCGACGTCGAGGGCGCGGTCGGTGCGCTGGTGGAGAAGGAACTGCTGATCCAGAAACAGCGCTCGACCCTGGTCGGCGAAGACGAATACACCTTCCGTCACATCCTCATCCGCGACGTCGCCTACGCCATGATCCCCAAGACGCGGCGGCTGCCGCAGCATCAGCGGTTGGCGGAGTGGACCATGCAGATCGCGGCCGATCGCCCCGCGGAGTGGGCCGATTACGTCGCCCATCACTGGCTGCAGGTACTAGCGCTGCGGCGAGAGCTGGGGCTCCCGCCCGACTCGCATGCCCGCGCCCAGGCCATCGCGAGCCTCCTTGTCGGTGGAGATCGAGCGGCCGCCGTCTACGCCAACGCCACGGCGCTGGATCACTACAGCCGGGCGCTGGATCTTGATCCGGAAAGGCCGGTCCGCCTGCAGGCGCTCCTGGGACGGGGAGAGGTGTGGATGTTCCTCGGGCAGTACGAGCAGGCGCGCGACGACTTCGAGGCGATCCGGCGGCTGGCCGCATCGGGCGACGAGACGGCCGAGGGGACGCGCTGGGAAGCACTCGCGCTGGACCACATCGGCCATTCCTACCGCATGCAGGACCAGATTCCCCGGGCGCTGCGACACTTCGATGCCGCCCTCGCGCTCAGCCGGAGCGTGGAGGATCGGTCCCTGACCGGGCGTATCCTGACGCATATCGGCTTCGCGCTATTCAGCGACGGCCGACATTCCGAGTCCATCGCGGCACATCAGCAGGCACAGCCGTTGCTGCAGGCCGGCGACGACGCCGCGGGGCTGGCCGGCAGTCTTCACGGCGTGGCGGAGAACCTGGTCTTCCTGGGCCGTTTCCCCGAGGCCCTGGAGCACCTCCCGGAAGCCGCGGCCGCCGCCGAGGCGGTCGGCAACCGCTCCCTGACCGCCGAGAACCTCTACATGATGGGGGCGGCGTACATCAGGCAGGGCGCCTACCCGGCGGCGCAGGCAGAGACGGACCGCTCGGTGGCCGTCCTGACGGAGATCGGCGACGTCTGGAACCTCTCTGTAGCCTTGTTCTTGACGGCCGAGCGATGCGTTGCGACGGGAGAGCTCGGGAAGGCCCTGGAGCAGGCTGGGCGCGGCCTCACCTTGGCCGGGCAGGTAGGCGCCGGCCGGCTGAAAGTCTATAACCTTCATGCATTGGGGAAGGTGCACCGAGAACTCGAGGACTTCAACGGGGCCTGGTCCTTCGACCGTGAGGCCGCCGACATATCCCGATCGATCGGAGGCAGTTTTAGGCCCGCCGTGCTCGCCGTCCTCGCCCACGATGCCGCGGCCCTGGGGCGGCCGGATGAGGCCGGGACGCTGATGTCAGAGGCGCGGCGCGAAATGGCCGAACAGGAGACGAAGATGGATTTCGCGCAGGAGGTCGCCCACGCGGCGGGACGGATCCATCTGGCTGCCGGCGCGCCGACCGACGCCCTCGGGGAGGCGCGGGAGTTGCAGCGGGTGGCTGACGAGGAGGAGACTACGCATTGGCGCGCCCCTGGGTTCCTGCTGGAAGGGGACGCGCTGATGGCCGCAGGCGATCACGCCCCTGCGCTGCGCCGCTATCAGGACGCCGTCGTTGAGTCCGAACGCCTAGGCCGACTTCCGATCCTTTGGCGCGCCCTGGCCGGCGTGGCCGAGTCCCAGCGCGCATTGGGCCGCACCGCCGACGCGGCCGCCGCCGCCGCGCGGGCCCGCGAACTCGTCGAGCGGCTGGCCGCCTCCATGCCGGACGAGCGCCTGCGGGCGGTCTTCCTGCAGTCCGGCATGGTCCAACGCCTGGTCACGCTCAGCGGCACCTGAGGACGGGGCGCGTCGGACCAGCAGGGAGTGCTCGATCGTACGCAGGGACGGGCGGGATCGCGGGTGAAATGAGGACCTGTCCCAGCACCATGCTCTGCCGTCGTATGGGGAGGTGACCAGGTGACGCTCTGGCGGACACGCCCAAACAAGATCACGGTGCTCCAGCGGGTGCCTCTCTTCGAGGGGCTTTCCGAGCGCCAACTCGCCCAGGTCGCCCGCCTGGCCGATGAGGTGGACGTGCCCGCCGGGAAGCAGCTGGCGACGACCGGCCACGTCGGACGTGAGATGTTCATCATCGTGAAGGGTGAAGCGACCGTCCGGACGCGGCAGAAGCGGGCCATCCGCCTGGGGCCGGGAGATTTCGTCGGTGAGATGAGCCTGCTCGACGGCGGGCTGCGCTCGGCCGACGTCGAGGCCGTCACGCCGATGCGCCTGCTCGTCGTGAGCTTCCGCGACTTCTGGACCCTGCTGGACGCGGCTCCCGCGCTCACGCGCAAGATCATGCAGACGCTCTCCCGCCGCCTCCGGGACGCCGAGCGCGGCGTCTCCGCCTGACCCTCTCGGCGGAGCATTGATCGACCGCGACCTCCTGGCCCTGGCGGCCGACCTGGCCGCGCGCTACCTCGAGACGCTGCCGGCGCGGCCGGTGGGGAAACCAGTGGAAGCGGCGTCGCTCCGAGCCACCTTGGGCGGCCCACTCCCCGACGACGGCGTGGATCCTCGCATGGTCATTCGCGAGCTGGCGCGCGATGCGGACCCCGGCCTCGTCGCCTCTGCGGGTCCGTGTTACTTCGGGTTTGTCATCGGCGGCAGCCTCCCGGCGGCGCTGGCGGCCGAGTGGCTCACCGCCGCCTGGGATCAGGACGCCGGCAACTACGTGTCCGCGCCCGCCGCGGCCGTGGTGGAAGAGGTGGCCGCCTCGTGGATCCTCGACCTGCTCGATCTGCCGCGCGAAGCCAGCGTCGGCTTCGTCACCGGCGCCACCATGGCGAACTTCACCGGCCTGGCGGCGGCGCGGCACGAGGTGCTGGCGCGCGCCGGCTGGGACGTGGAAGCGCAGGGTCTGATCGGCGCGCCCCCGGTGCACGTCGTCGTGGGGGAGGAGGCCCACGTCACCATCTTCGCCGCCCTCGGCATGCTCGGCCTCGGCCGCGAACGCGTCCGGCGCGTCCCCATCGATGGCCAGGGCCGCATGCGCGCGGACGCGCTCCCCCGTGTCCTGGCGGAGTGTCAGGGTCCGACGATCGTCTGCGCCCAAGCCGGCAACGTGAACACGGGCGCGTTCGATCCGCTGGCCGACGTCGCCGCGCTGACCCGCTCCCACGGCGGCTGGCTTCACGTCGACGGGGCGTTTGGGCTCTGGGCCGCGGCCAGCCCCGCCCTGCGCCATCATCTCGTGGGGGCGGCCGCAGCGGATTCCTGGGCGACCGACGCCCACAAGTGGCTAAACGTCCCCTACGATTCCGGGCTGGTCATCGTCGCGCACCCGCAGGCGCACCGGGCGGCGATGCGCGGCGTCGCTTCTTACCTGATGGGGGCGGCGGTGGAACGCGATCCGTTCGACTGGGTGCCGGAATTCTCGCGTCGGGCGCGGGGGTTCGCGGTCTACGCCGCCCTGCGCTCGCTGGGCCGCCGGGGCGTGGCCGAACTGGTGGAGCGATGCTGCCGGCTGGCCCGGCGGATGGCCGACGCGTTGCGCCGATCCGCCGAGGTCGAGATCCTCAACGAGGTCGTCCTCAACCAGGTCCTGGTCCGCTTCCGCCCGTCCCGTGGAGATCCCGGCGCGTTCACGCGGGCGGTGATCGCCGGGGTGCAGCGGGATGGGACCGCCTGGTGCGGCGGGACGACGTGGCAGGGCAAGGAGGCGATGCGTATCTCCTTCTCCAACTGGTCCACCAGCGACGAGGACGTCGACCGCTCCGCGGAGGCGATGCTCAGGACGGCTGCGGCGCTGCGGGCTTAGGGCCGCGCGACGCGTCGAGCACGCGCGGCGGCGTGAGCGGCAGGGTGCCCACCTCGACGCCCAGATCAGCGAGCGCGTTGACGACGGCCGCCGCCCCGGCGATGATCGGCGGCTCTCCCACTCCTTTGGCGCCGAAGGGACCATCGATCGAGGGCACCTGCACCAACACCGCGTCGATCGGCGCCATCGTGGTGGCGCGGGCGATCGCATAGTCGGCCAGCGTGCCCGAGAGCAGCGCGCCGCCCTCGTCATAGACCAGCCCCTCCAGCATCGCCCACCCGGCGGCCTGCGCCGCGCCGCCGAACATCTGTCCCTCCACCGCCGCGGGATTGATCGCGAACCCCACGTCCTGGATCACCGCGTGCCTGAGCATGCGGACCCCTCCGGTCTCTCGATCCACCTCGACCTTGACGATGTGTCCGGCGAACCCGGGCGACTGCTTCGGTGACGGGATGGACCCCCGGCCGAAGATGGGCGGATACTTGGCGCCAAAGCGCATCGACTTGATCGCCACGTCCTCCAGGTCGATCCCTTTGGCCGGAACCCCGCGCACGCGCACCTGACCATCGGCGATCTCCAGGTCCTCTTCGCCGGCCTCCAGTTCTTTGGCTGCGATGGCCAGGATCTGCCGCCGCGCGTCCTCGGCCGCCAGCCGCACGGCGCTACCCACGGTGAGGGTCGTGCGGCTCCCCGCGGACATCCCCGCGTAGGGAGCCTGATCGCTGTCGGCCCCGACGACGCGAACCCGGTCGGGGGGGACGCCCAGCACCTCGGCGGCGATTTGCGTCATCGCGGTGTAGGTGCCGGTCAGATCGACGGCCCCCACGACCACCTGAAAGGTGCCGTCGGTGTTGGCCCGGCAGACCGCGCTGGCGGACTCGATCGCTCCCGGCCACCCGCCCACGGCCGCCCCCACCCCCTCCCCCGCGTCGCGCTCCCGCCAGAGGGGGTGCTCGCGCATCTGCTCCAGTACAGCGCGCAGCCCCATCCGCGCCCACGGGCGGCCGTTCGGCAGGGGATCGCCCTCCGCGGAGGCGTTCTGCAGCCGCAGCTCCAGCGGGTCGCGCCCGAGGGCTCGGGCGAGTTTGTCCATCGTCGCCTCGATGGCCAGCGTGGCCTGGGGCGCGCCGGGCGCGCGGTACGCGCCGATCGGCGGCTTGTGCGTCATCACGTCGATGCCCTCGATGAAGAGGTGCGGCGCATTGTAGTACCCGCCCACCAGCACCCCCGCGATGGACGACGACCCCCCGGGGGCCGCGCCGACGTCGAACACCAGGCGCGCGGAGAGCGCGGTCAGCGTGCCGTCGCGCTTCGCGCCCAGGCGGACCGTGATGCGGGAGGCCGGGGCGACGTTCGCGACCAGGACATCCTCCCGCCGCGGCAGCACCAGGCGGACCGGCCGGCGCGCCGCCAGCGCCAGCGCCGCGGTGAGGCCCTGGGTGAGCAGGATCTTGCTGCCGAATCCGCCGCCGATGGTCATCGCCACGACGCGCACCTGCTGCTCGGGCAGCCCCAGCAGGTCGCTGACGCTCTGGCGCACGTAGAACATCGCCTGGGTGGAGGTGTAGACGGTCACGCCGCCGCCGATGAGATCCGGCACGGCGACCGTCGCGTGGGGCTCTAGGTAGGCCTGGTAGACCCGCTCGGTCGTATAGGCGCCCTCCACCACGACCTCGGCCTCGCGAAAACCGGCCTCGACGTCTCCCCGCGCGAAGCGCGTCGCGTTGGCGCTGTTGCGCGGGCGCGGTCCCTTGGCTTTCTGCACCGCCACCGCGGCGTGCTGCCCCTCCTGCGCGTCGCCGTCGCCGCCCTCGGGATGCACCAGCGGCGCGCCGGGCCGCATCGCCGCCTCCGGGTCGAGGACAGCGGGGAGGACCTCGTACTCGGCCGCGCCGGCGAGGGCATCCACGCCATCGGCCGCCGCCTGCTCGCTCTCCGCCAGGACCGCCGCCACCGGGTGGCCGGTGTACCGCGTCTCCCCCTCCGCGAGGAGGAGGTGCTCCTCCCGATCGGCGTCGTCGGCGATAGGCAAATCCTCCGCCAGCAGCACCGCGACCACGCCGGAGACGGCCCGCGCGGCGGCGCGATCGATGCGGACGATCCGGGCGTGCGGATGCGGGGAGAGCAGCAGGCGCGCGTAGAGCATGCCGGGCACGCTGAGGTCTTCCGTGTAGCGGGCCGACGCGGTGACCTTCTCCCGTCCGTCGACGCGGCGGATCCGCTGCCCCACGCTGCTCAGTTCGGACATCTAGGACTCGATCCCCAACAGCGACGCCACGTCCTCGAAGGCGCGCCAGGTGATGTCGTCCCGTTCCAGACGGCGGGAGCGCTCGGCGATGTCGACCCGGTCCCCCAGCGCGCTGAGCGCCTCGTCCATGTGTCCCAGGCGCTGCCGCACGGCCAGGGGCACCCCGCCACCGGGCAGCCGCTCCAACTCCCCGCGCACCTGCTCCAGGGCGTGCTGCTCGTAGTCGCGGGCCAGCCGGTCCATCTCGGCGGCCTCCATTTTGGAATAGGCGATCAATCCGCGGCGCAGCTCGAGGGCCTCGAGGACGATGCGCTGCAATTCCGCCAGCGCCGGATCAGCCATCGCCGCGCGCCAGGCGGGGGATGCGCAGCTCCTGGTCGCGGTACTGCAGCTGGTAGAGCTTCGTGTAGATGCCGCCGCGTCCGAGCAGGTGGTGGTGCCGCCCCTCCTCCACGACGCGCCCCTTGTGCAGCACGATGATCCGGTCGACGTGCTGGATCGTGCTGAGGCGGTGGGCGATGATGATCGAGGTGCGGCCGGAGAGCACCTTGGCCAGGGCGTCCTGGATCAGGATCTCCGTCTCGGTGTCCACGCTGCTGGTGGCCTCGTCCAGCACCAGCAGGATCTCCGGATTGTGCGCGATCGCGCGGGCGAAGGCGATGAGCTGCTTCTGCCCCACCGAGAGCGTGGCGCCGCGCTCCTTCACCTCGGTCTTGAACCCCGCGGGCAGCCGGTCGATGAAGCGGTGGGCGTTGACGAAGGCGGCCGCCTCGCGCACCGCCTGATCGGGGATCTCCGCGTTGCCCAGCCGGATGTTGGACTCCACCGTGCCGCTGAAGAGGAAGACGTCCTGCAGCACCAGGCCGATATGGCGGCGCAGGTCGCGCTGCGCGTAGCGCCGCACGTCCACTCCGTCCACGAGCACCTGGCCACGCTGCGGGTCCCAGAACCGCGTGATCAGGTTGATGATGGAGGACTTGCCCGCGCCGGTATGGCCGACGAAGGCCACGCTCTCTCCCGGCTGGATGTGGAAGGAGACGTCGCGGAGCACCCAATCCGGCGCGCCGTCGTCGCCGTCCTCGTAGGCGAACCAGACGTTGCGGAACTCGATCTCGCCGCGCAGCCGCTCCAGCGGCACCGGCTCGATCGGATCGGTGACCTCCACCGGCTCATCGAGCAGCCGGAAGATGCGCTCGGAGGAGGCCATCGCCGCCTGCAGGATGTTGTACTTCTCCGCCAGCTCCTCGATCGGCTCGAAGAAGCGGTGGGCGTACTGGATGAAGGCCACCAGCAGGCCGATCGTCACCGTCTCCCGGTAGAGGCCGCCGCCGAAGACGAGGATGGAGGCGATGGCCAGCGAGCTGATCACGCCCACGGAGGGGTGGAATATGGCGAAGGCGCGCAGCCCCCGCACGTTCCAGGTGAGCAGCTCTCGGTTGAGGCCGTCGAACTGCGCGAAGTTGCGCCGCTCGCGGTTGAACAGCTGCACGATCGCCATGCCGGTGATGTTTTCGTTGAGGTAGGCGTTGATGCGGGCCAGGCGGGTGCGCACCGCGCGGTAGGTGTCCCGCGCCTTCACCCGGAACTGCGCGGTGACCCAGAGGATCAGCGGCAGCACGATGAAGGTGACCAGCGCCAGCCGCCACGACAGCGCCAGCATGACGACGACGATGCCGGCGAGCATGATCAGGTCGGCGAAGATGCCGACGATGCCCTGGGTGATCATCTCGTTGAGGGCGTCGATGTCGTTGGTGATGCGCGTGATCAGCCGCCCCACCGGCGTGTGCGTGTAGAAGCGCACGGAGAGGCCCTGCAGGTGGGCAAAGAGCGCCATGCGCAGGTCGAACATCGCGCGCTGTCCCACCACCGTCATCAGGTAGCTGTGCACGTAGCGCAGGCCAAAGCCGGCCGCGAGGATGCCGAGGTAGGCCGCAGTCAGCCAGCCTAATCCCTCGAGCCGCCCAGGGGTGACGTAGTTGTCGATGCCGACGCGCCAGAGGTAGGGGCCGGCCAGCGCGGTGGCGAGATGCAGCAGCATCAGCACGACGGCGGCCGCCACCATCGGCCAGTAGGGGCGCACGTAGCCGAGGAGGCGCCGCATCAGGCGCGCGTCGTAGGCCCGGCCGAGGATCTCGTCTTCCTGAAAATGCATCGCCATCCTAGCCGTCCGCCTCTTCCAGTTCTTCGGTGAGCAGCTGCTTGCGGTAGAGGTCGGCGTAGAGGCCGTCCGCGGCCAGCAGCTCCTCGTGCGTCCCCCGCTCGACGATGCGGCCGTCATCCAGCACGATGATCTGATCCGCCCCCCGCACCGTGCTGATGCGGTGCGAGATGATGATGCTCGTGCGCGTGGCCATCACGCCGCGCAGCCCCTGGAGGATCTGCTCCTCCGTGTGGGTGTCTACGCTGGAGAGCGCGTCGTCGAGAATCAAGATCGCGGGGTCGCGGGCCAGGGCCCGGGCCAGGGTGGCGCGCTGCTTCTGGCCGCCGGAGAGGGTGACGCCGCGTTCTCCCAGCACCGTGTCATAGCCATGCGGGAAGTCCGCCACGTCGCGGGCCAACTGCGCCACTTCCGCCGCCTCGGCCGCCTTCATCCCGTCCCCCGACTCGACCCCAAAGCGCAGGTTCTCCTCGATCGTCTCCGAGAAGAGGAAGGGCTCTTGAGGCACGAAGCCGATCGCCCGGCGCAGCGTCGCCAGCGGCAGCCGCCGCGTCTCGATCCCGTCGATGAGCACCTGTCCTTTGGTCGGATCGTTCAAGCGCCCGATCAGGTTGACCAGCGTGCTCTTGCCGGCGCCCGTCGGCCCGACGATGGCCAGCGTGCCGCCGGCGGGCACGGTGAGGGTGATGTCCTTCAGCACCGGCTGGCCATTGTAGGCGAAGTCGACGCCGCGGAACTCGATCCGTCCGGCCAGATGCTCCACCGGGTGGGGATCGGGATGATCGACGATCGCCGGCTTCGCGTTGAAGATCTCGTCCAGCCGGCCCATCGACGCCATCCCCTGCTGCACGAGGTTGATCACCCAGCCCAGGGCGATCATCGGCCATCCCAGCTGGCCCAGGTAGGCGTAGAACTGCACCAGCACCCCGACGGTGATCCGCCCCTGCCCCACGGCCAGACCGCCTTGCCAGAGCAGGATGGCCAGCGCCACCCCCAGGATCAGGTGCATCGACGGCCACAGCGCCCCCTGCACCCTGATCAGGCGGAGGTTGCGGCGGATGAATTCCCGGTTGAGGCGGGCAAAATCCTCGACCTCATAGGGTTCCTGGGCGAACGCCTTCACCACGCGGATGCCGGAGAAATTCTCCTGCGCCCGCGCCGAGATCGTGCTGAACTGCTCCTGCACGCGCTCGTAGCGCTGGTGGATGCGCCGCCCCAGGACGACGAAGGTCAGGGTGACCAGCGGCAGGATGATGGAGACGGCCAGGGCCAGACGCACGTCCAGCACGAACATCGCCGCCCCGACCAGCAGCAGCATCACCGGGGTGTTGATGGCGTACATGATCCCGGGCCCGGAGAGCCGCTGCACCGCGTTCAGGTCGTTGATCGCCCGAGCCATCAGGTCGCCGGTGCGGGTGTGATGGAAGAAGCCCTGGTGCAGCCGCTGCAGGTGGGCGAAGTAATCGTTGCGGATCTCGTACTCGATGTGCCGGGACGCGCCGATGACCTGCATCCGCCAGAAGAAGCGGATCGTCGCCGCCAGCACCGCCAGCCCGATGTAGATCGCGGCCAGGACGACCAGCTCCCGCGTGGTGATCCCCGCGCGGATGCCGTCGACCGCCCGGCGGAGGATCGAGGGCGCGATCAGGCTGATGCCGGTGGCGAGGACGCCCAGGGCGAAACCCTGGACGTACGCGCGGCGGTGCCTGACGAGGTAGGTACGGAGCCGTGGGCTGATCATGGGAACGCGCGACGCGCCGAAGCGCGAGTCTACCTATTATAGCCTGAAGTGGGAGGGGCTCTCACCGCTCCAGAACTACAGGATCCTTCCGCGGAGAGAGCCCCTCCCACTTCACACCACAATCGCAAACCTCGCGCTCCACCCGTCGCGGGACACGATCAATCCGTCAGCTGCAGCAGAAAATGCCGGATGGCCTGGTTGACGGCGTGCGGCTGCTCCAGCATGACCATGTGCCCGGCGCCCTCGATCGCCACCAACTCCGCCCGGGGCAGGTGGGCCGACAGGAACTCCGCCTCCCGGGGCTCGACCATCCGGTCCTCGCTGCCGGTGATGACCAGGGCGGGGAGGAGCATCCCCCCAAGGCGATTGCGCGCGTCGAAGCCCGCCGCGGCCTGGAAGTCGGCGCGGATCACCCGTGGATTCAGCGCGCGCAGGAGGGCGAGGCTCTTGGCCCGGAGGCGCGGCGCCGCGGCAGGGCCGAACGATCGATCCGTCAACGCCGCCAGCGTCGCGGCCTCCTCCAGCGGTTGCCCCGGCCACTCCTCGGCATCGGGGAAGCGCGCTCCGGTCCCGATGAGGATGAGGCCGCGCAGTCCGGCGGGACGACCCAGGGCATACTGCAGCGCGATGGCCCCGCCCAGCGAATGGCCTGCCAGCACGATGGCGCCGTGGAGGACCGGCCGCAACGCGTCGATGTGGCCGGCGATCGAAGTCGGCGTCCCCATCCCGTCGCGTCCCGCCAGGTCAGGGGTCTGGGCCTGTGGGAACGCCAGCACCTGCAGCTGCCAGAGGTCGCCGCGTGCGCCTGCCCCGTGAAGCAGGGTGAGGCCCTCACCGCTGCTCAGATCTACGGCTTCCACTCCTGGGAGCCTCCGCCGGGGCTAACGGGAAGCGCGCGAGAGGGGGAACTGCTCCAAGTAGGCGCGGGCCTCGCGCAGCCGCGCACACAGCCGCTCTTCCCACGATTCCCCGCCGATGTCCTCGACCGGCAGGAAGAGCAACGCGGTCGCCCGGCCCAGCCTGAGACCGTATCGCACCCCTGGATAGGGCGCCTCCACCCACCGCACCGAAGGCGCATCGAGGTGGACGTCAGGGGCGACAACCGCCAAAGCGGCGCGCAGCCGGCGGAGCGCCTCGCGGTCACTGAGCGTCATCGGGAACAGTATTATACCCGTGAGGTGGGAGACGCATGGACTTCCAGGCAACGTTCGAGCGCGCGCTGCCCTACCACGACTTTCTCGCCCGCTACGGCACGGAGGCGCACCGGGAGCGCTGGCGGGCCGTCTACGAGCGGATCCGGCTGACCGAAGCGCAGCGCCAGATGCTGTCGGGCGCGCAGCGGCGAATCAACCTGCTCTGCCTGGCGGGTACCTGGTGCGGGGATTGCGTGACGCAGGGCCCCATCCTCCAGCGAATGGCCGAGGCGGGGCCGGAGATCCGGCTGCGGTTTGCCGACCGTGACACAGAGGCGCCGCTCCAGGACGAGGTGATGCTCAACGCCGGCCGGCGGATCCCCGTCGTCCTCTTCCTCAGCGAGGACTTCCAGGAGTGCGCCCGCTACGGGGACCGCACCCTCGCCGTCTACCGCAGGATGGCGCACGAGCGGCTCGGTCCATCCTGTCCCACCGGCATCGTGCCGCCGGGTCCCGACCAGCTGGCCGACGTTACCGCCGATTGGCTGCGAGAGTTCGAACGGGTGTCCCTGATGCTCCGCCTTTCCCCTCGCCTTCGGGCGCTGCACGGGGACTGACGGCGGCTACTTCTTCTTCAGTCTCCCCACAAAGGTGTCGATGGGAATGGCTGCCAGGGTGACGATGCGCACGCTGCCCCGCGCCCCCAGCTCCACGGAGACCCGGGCCACCGTGTCATTGTCGGGGGCCTCCACGATGTTGACGAAATCGTACGGGCCCAGCACTGCGTACTGCTGAACCACCTTCACCCCCATCGCCTCGATCTCGCGGTTGACCTCCTTGAGCCGGTCGGGCTGCTTGCTCAGGGTCTCCGCGCCGCTGTCCGTCAACGTGCTCAGCATGATGTAGGTCGGCACTCAACCACCTCCAAAAAGGGGATAGCTGTTCCTTTCGCCCTCTTCACCGCCCTTCCTACGGGTTTTCTGACATTAAGTGCCTTCCTACCCGCTCATTCAGTTTCAATGAAATCTTGGCGCGGACAGGCAGGAACTTCAGCCCCAGGTCAAGAAAGGGCCGCGTGAGAGACCCGGGGCTGGACCGACCTCCCTCCCCGAAGGGTGCGTGGGCCAGGGTCTAAAAACCGGCGCAGTTGCCGATAAGTCTTGTACAGACACCATAAGGGGAGGGAGACAGGTGAAGAGGATCCTGATTGGAGTCCTCCTTGCCCTGTCCCTGGGAGTCCTTCTTCCGGCCGGCGCCTCGCCTGCATTTGCGGGGTCGGGAGACTTCGACTCCTTCGGGGGCACGGGGGAGAGGTAACCCCAACCAACTCAACACCCCGCCCCGGGTCATCCCTATGAACGCTGCGGGGGTGGGCCGTGGGGCTGGGCAGCAACATCCGCGATCTCCGGAAGTCCCGGGGGATGACTCAGCGTGCCCTCGCGGGGGACGACCTCTCGGTCAGCTTCATCAGCATGGTGGAGCACGGCAAGGTCCGCCCCTCTCTCGGCACGCTTCGTCTCCTCGCCGACCGGCTGGGAGTCAGCTCCTCCTCCCTCCTCTCCGAGGCTGATCGCCCCGGAGAGGCGGAGGCCAGACTCCGGCACGGCGACGTCCTCCTCCGACAACATCAATTCACGGCGGCGCTCGAAGCGTATCAGGCGGCGGAGTCCCTCGCCGCCCGGGCCGGCGATCGGCGTCTGCTGACACGCGCCCGCCTCGGCCTGGGGCAGGCCCTCCTGGGGCTGCGCCAGTTCGACCTTTCCGACGAACACCTGCGCCGCGCCGAGACCGGGGCGGGGGAACTGGCGGATACACATCTGGCGGCGCTTGCCGCCAACGCCCGGGGGTTGCTGGCGATCCGGCAGCGACACTTCCGCAACGCCCGCGCGCACCTCGCCGACGCCCTCGCCCTGATCCGGCGCAGCGACCCACCGGACCGGCGTCTCGAGGCGGTGGTCCTCACCAACCTGGGACGCGTCTTCCTCAACCTCGGGCTCCCCGCCCAGGCGCTCGCCGCCTTCGAGGAGGCGCGGGCATTCCTGGACCAGGCAGCCGATCCCGCCACCCGCGCGTTGCTGGACATCAACAGCGGCATCGCAGCGATGCAGGAACGGGCCTTCGACGAAGCGGCAGCGTACCTGCAGGACGCCTCGGCGCACCTGGAGGTGCAGGAAAACCTGCAGCTCCTCGGCGGCGTGAAGCGGAATCAGGCGATGCTGCTGCTGGAACGCGGCCGTCCGGTGGAGGCAGAAGCCCTGCTGCGGCAGAGCCTGGCCATCGCCGAGCGTCTGGCCGACGACCCCGGCCGGGCGGCGACGCTGACCGAGCTCGCCAGGGCTGCGCTGGCGCAGGGGCGGACCGGTGAGGCGGAGCGCTGGGCCGCCGAGGGCGTCCGGCTGGCCGGCCAGATGGAAGACGCCGCGGAGGCAGCGCGCGGGGAGGCGGTCCTGGGGGCGGTCGCCCGCGCCGGGGGTCGCCTGGACGAGGCGGTGACGCGGTTCCGACGCGCCGCCCACCTCTTCGGCGAGATGGAGATGGAGAAGGAACGCGCCGAGGCGATGCGCGACCTCGGCTTTGCGCACATGGAGGCGGGAAGGGAGAGGGAGGCCGCGCGCGCGTTTGCGCAGGCGTTTGCCGCGCAGGAGGCATGGGCGGCCGCGGGGCGATGAAGACGATGACGGCACGGGTGACCCGACAGCCAGGAGAGCGCACTGAGGAGGGCATGCTGCGCGAACTGGCGCACCTCGCCACCGCCCGGGAGCGCATGCTGCGGGAGCTGGCCCTGATCAGCCGCGATCGTGAAGGCGCGCCGGCGCCGCAGCCGCCGGGTGTGGTTCAGGAGGTGCTCGCCGAGATCGACGTTGAGGGCGCCACCTACCGCCTCAGCCGCCTGCGCGAGCGCCGTTCCGACGTCGACGTGACGCCGCGAGAGCTGGAGATCGCGCGCCTGGTCGGGCGCGGCCTCGCGACCAAGGAGATCAGCGCCCACCTGGGCATCAGCAGCTGGACCGTCCTTACCCACCTGCGCCGTCTCTTCACCCGCCTGGGCGTGAACACGCGCTCGGCCATGGTCAAGCGCCTCAGCGATGAGGGGATGATCTGATCAGTAGAGGACGTTGAGGAGCAGGTACACCACCAGCCCGAGGGCCAGGCTGATCGACCAGAGCACCACCGCCCACCGCCCCACGCGCGGGTGCGCCGTCGAGGGAATCTCTCCCCATCCATAGGTCAGCCCGATGACGAGGTTGTGGATCACCAGGGGGACCGCGAGGATCGACAGCGCGATGTGCACGGTCAACAGGGGCAGGTAGAGGTAGGCGCGCACCGCCGCCGGCCCCGGAAACACCTTCACCCCGCCCAGACTCACCCGCGTGACGTAGAGGATGAGGAACAGGCTGATGCAGCCCGCCGCCGCCAGCATGAGAGCGCGGTGGGCCCGCGTCCGGCCGCGGCGCATCGCCCGCCACCCCAGGAGCAGGCAAAGCAACGCCGTCGTATTGACCAGGGCGATGATCGCCGGCGCCGCGGCGACGAGTGCCGCCACCACCGCGGGCAGCGCCACGGGGGGCTCCGCCGAGAGCGCGGCGGCCAGCAGCGCGTAGGCGAGCGCAGAGAGCAGCGCGGTCGCCCGCGGCGGTGAGAGGCGAGGCCGGACCGTCTTAGGGCCGGGGACGGAGATGAAAGGCGTTCAGCGCGTCGGGGACGACGCCCCCGAAGAGCACGAGGATCAGGATCAGCGGCGTGAGCACCAGGTAGATCAGGTTGAGCCGCTCATAGCGCAGGTGCATGAAGTAGGCGACGATGAGCGCCGCCTTCATCAGCGAGAGCGCCAGCAGCAGGGTTACCAGCAGGGCGCGCTCCAGCCGCACCGCGACGGCGCCGACTTCGATGACGGTAAAGGCGAGCAGCCAGACCCAGACGACCACGTAGGTCTGGTACCACCGCCCGCCACCGTGCGCCGCGTCCGTCTCCTCCCGCACCCGCGTCCCTCCGGCAGTTAGAGCAGATACAGTAGCGTGAAGATGAACACCCAGACCAGATCGACGAAGTGCCAGTAGAGGCCGGCGATTTCGACCATGTCGGCGGAGAACCGGCCGCGCGCCGCCTGCAGCGCCTTGATGATCAGGTAGATCACCCCGCTGGTGACGTGCCCCCCGTGGAAGCCGGTGATGACGAAGAAGGTCGCCGGGAACATCGGCGGGACCGGGCCGCCTTCGGCCTGCCCCACCCACCCGGTGAGGCGCGCGCCTTCGCGGATGAAGGAGGTCCACTCGAACACCTGCATCCCCAGGAACATGAGGCCGCCCAGGATGGTCAGGCCGAGGAAGCGCACCACCAGCGCTCGATCGCCCCGCCGCGCCGCCCCGACGGCCACCGCCATGGTGGCGCTGCTGCAGATGAGGATGAAGGTCATCGGGCCGACCACGAAGTTGATGTTGAAGAAGTCGGCCTGGCGAGGCCACGCGCCGGCGGTCAGCCGCATCGCCGCATAGCCGGAGAGGAGCGCCGCAAAGGTGAGCGCGTCGCTGAGCAGGAAGAGCCACATCATCAGCTTTGGCCAGGGAACGGCGAAGGGCGATTCCCCGCCGCCCCAGGCCGTCGCCATCCGCTCCTGCTCTCGCGCCATCGCCGCTCCTAGATCGAGATGATGATGAGCAGGGACACCCACAGCGCCGCGAGGAAGTGCCAGAAGAGCGTAGCCCCCTCCACGGCCGGAACCGGCTGAGCGGCCGCCGCCGGAAGGGAAGAGCGGGAGAGTGCGTAGCCCAATCCCCCCAACCCTCCCAGCAAGTGCAATCCGTGTACCGCGGTCAGCAGGTAGAAGAAGGCGCTGTACGGGCTGCTGCTCATGAAGACGCCCGCCGTCGCCAGAGCCCGCCACGCAGCGATCTGGCCCAGCAGGAAGAGCAGCCCGAGGCCCCCCGCCTGGAGGAGACCGCGGCGCAGCGCCTTCCCCCCTAGGTGGCGATGGGTCCGGCGCGTCCATGCCAGCACGGCGCTGCTTGCCACCAGGACGACGGTGTTCAGCCAGAGGATGCCGGGAAGAGGCACGGCGGTCCAGTCGGGGGCGCTGCGGCGGGAGAGATAGGAAACGGTAAAAGCGATGAAGAGCATGGTCACCGCCACCAGCAGAATCCAGAGTCCCACGCGGGCGGTGGCGACGGGAGAGGGTTCGGCACCCCAACCGGGACCATCACGGCCCCCCAAGCCGGGCGGGGGCGCCGGATGACCGTTGCCCCCGGCCGGGCGGCGCGCCGCCTCGGGAAGCCTGCTCGGGATCACCCGGGCCATGCCAGCGCCCTCCTACCCGCTCGCGCGCGGACCGTCGCCGCGGGTCCCGTCGCGCCGGCGCGGACCTTCGCCGTCGCCGTCGCCCGCAGGCACAGGCACACCGCTGGGCCGGGTCTGGGGGATGAAATCCTCCTCCGCGCCCGGGGTGCTGTACTCATAGGCCCAGCGGTGCACGACCGGCAGCTGCGTCCCCCAGTTGCCGTGCGGCGGCGGGGAAGGCGCCTCCCACTCTAGCGTGGTGGCGCCCCAGGGGTTGCGCTCCGCTTTCGGTCCCCGGCGGGCGGAGCGGAAGAAGTTGTAGAGGAAGATGAACTGCGCGCCGAAGAGGATGAACGCCCCGATCGAGGCCAGGACGTTGACCGGCTGCAGGCCCCGCAGGTGCTCGTAGAGCGCTGGCGAGTAGATGCGGCGCATCATCCCCATTAGGCCGGCGTAGTGCATCGGGAAGAAGGTCAGGTAGGCGGCGGTGAACGAGAGCCAGAAATGCCACCTTCCCAGCCGCTCCGACATCATCCGGCCGAACATCTTCGGGAACCAGTAGTACGTCCCGGCGAAGGCGGCGAAGATCGCGGCCAGGCCCATGACGAAGTGGAAGTGGGCCACGACGAAGAAGGTGTCCTGCAGGTAGATGTCCACGGGCGGCTGGCCCAGCATGATGCCGGTGAGGCCGCCGGTCACGAAGAGCGAGAGGAAGCCCAGCGCAAAGAGCATGGCGCTGGTGAAGCGGATCTTCGCGCGCCACAGCGTGGCCAGCCAGTTGAACGTCTTGATCGCCGAAGGCACGGCGATGATCAGCGTCGTCGTCATGAAGGCGGTGCCCAGCAGCGGACTCATGCCGCTGGTATACATGTGGTGCCCCCACACCAGAAAGGAGAGGAAGGCGATGGCGACGATGCTCGCCACCATGAAGCGGTAGCCGAAGATCGGCTTGCGCGCATTGTTCGCCAGGATGTCCGAGACCATGCCCATCGGCGGCAGGATGAGCACGTAGACCTCGGGATGCCCCAGGAACCAGAAGAGGTGCTGCCAGAGGAGCGGGTTGCCGCCGCGATGGTCCACGGCCACGCTGCCCACGATCAACCCCGCGGGAACGAAGAAGCTCGTGCCGCCGAGCCGGTCAAAGAGCAACATGATCGCCCCGCCGAGGAGAACCGGGAAGGCCAGCAGGGAGAGGATGGCCGTAACGAAGAGCGCCCAGATCGTCAGCGGCAGGCGCAACATGGACATCCCCCGCGCCCGGAGCTGCAGGATCGTGGTGATGTAGTTCAGGGAGCCCAAGAGGAAGGCCACGATCAGGATGGCCAGGCTGATCAACCAGAGGGTCTGCCCCATGCCCGACCCCGGCGCCGCCTGCGGCAGCGCCGACAGCGGCGGATAGGCGGTCCACCCGCCTCCGGCCGCGCCTCCGGCGACGAAGAAGGAGGCCAGCAGCACGAGGATCGCCGGCGGGTAGAGCCAGTAGGAGAGGGCGTTGAGGAAGGGAAAGGCCATGTCCCGCGCGCCGATCTGCAGGGGGATGAGGTAGTTGCCGAACCCGCCGGTGAGCAGCGTGGTGAGCACGAAGAAGACCATGATCGTCCCGTGCATGGTCACGGAGGCCAGGTAGAAGGCCGGCGTCATCTCCCCGCCGGGCATTCCGCCTGGCAGCAGATTCCCCAGCACCGGCCAGGCTCGGCCGGGCCATCCCAGCTGCAGCCGGATGAACATCGCCAGCAGTCCGCCCACCACCGCCATGAACATGGAGGTGAGGGCGTACTGGATGCCGATGATCTTGTGGTCCGTCGAGAAGATGTAGCGCCGCCAGAAGCCCAAGTGCTGTTCCGCGTGCGCCTCCGCGTGGGCCGTCGTTGCGTCCATCTAGAAGTCCACTCCTCCGTTGGTCAGACGGCCGTCCCCCGGCCCGTCACGTCCTGAGGCTGGCCAGCCATGCGTCGAATTCCGCCTGGGTCTGCACCACGAGCTTTCCGCGCATGGCGTAGTGGCCCACCCCGCACAGCTCCGCGCAGGCGATCTGGAAGTCCCCCGTCACCGTCGGTGTGAACCAGAAGCTGACCATAATGCCCGGCACGGCGTCCTGCTTCACGCGGAAGGCCGGCACGAAGAACGAATGAAGGACGTCCTTGCTGCCCAGCCGCACCTCCACCGGACGGTTGACGACCACGCGGACTTCCGTAGTCACAATGTCGTCGCGGGCCGCAGGATCGTTGCGGTCGAGGGCCATCGGGTTGGACTGAAAGTTGAACTGCGCCGGAGCGATCCGCCCGAAGCGCCCGTCGGGCCCGGGGTAGCGCGCCCGCCAGCCGAACTGCTCCGCGCGCACCTCGACCACAAGGGCCCCCGGCGGGGGAGCGCTGTGGATGCGCGACCACAGCCCCGCGGCGGTAAAGGTGAGTCCCGCCATGACGATGGCAGGCACGATGGTGTAGGTCAGCTCCAGCCCTCGGTGCTCGTGCCAGTGGCTGGCGCGCTGGCCCCGGTCGCGATAGAGCCAGATGAGGAGCGCGAGCACTCCCTGCACCAGGATGAAGGCCGCGCTGATGATGCCGAAGGTAACGAAGAGCAGCCGGTCGATGTCGCGGCCCTGGGCGGAGGCCAGCGGCGGGATCCACCAACGGCCGCGCGCCATCAGAGTAAAGACGATCGCGCCCACGACAATGATGGCCAGCACAACGGCCAGCGCCGCGGCTGAGGGATCGGAGCGTTCCTTCCCTCGGGTCGTCGGGTGCTCTGATGCCATCCGTTTCCCCACAGGCTGTTATGATGTTGCCCGCTTCAGCGACGATTTCCTCCCTCGCATCGAGTCGCGCGCGCGGCGGCGCGAAATCATTCCGACGCGGCATCCCCGGCGGCGTCTTCTGGCGTGGAGGCCTCCTCCGAATTCGGGGCCGAGGGGCCCGGCTGCTTCTGCCCCAGCGCCACCGACCGCTGATAGGCCGCCCAGACCGCCTTGCTGAAGATCGTGCGGAGGGCGCCCTTCTCCAACTGGTAGATCGCGGCCGCGCTGGTCCCCCCCGGTGAGGTCACCATGTTGCGCAGTTCGGCCGGGTGCGCCCGCGATTGCTCGGCGAAGAGCGCCGACCCGCGCAGGGTCTGCACCACGAGCGTGCGGGCGTCGGCGCGGGAGAACCCCAGGTGCACGGCGGCGTCGATGAGCGCCTCCATCAGCAGGAAGACGTACGTCGGCCCGGTGCCGCTGACGGCTGTGGCCATGTCGAGAAACTCCTCGTCGTCGACGTGCAGGTCTTTCCCCAGGGCGCCCAGCACCGCTTGAGCCTGGGCGCGCTGCCTGGCGCCTACGGCGGCGGTGGCGGTCCACACGGTCATACCCTCCCCCACCTGCGCCGGCGTGTTCGGCATGCAGCGGACCACGGCGCGGTGCTCGAGGCCCTTGACGATGGTGGCGATGCGCGCGCCGGCCACGATGGACAGCACGAAGGCTCGCTTGGCGATGTGGCCGCGCAGCTGTCCAAGCACGGCCGGGAGGACCTGCGGTTTGACGGAAAGGACGACGACATCGGCGCCCTCGGCCGCCTTGCGGTTGTCAGTGCTGGTGCCGATCCTGAACTGCGCGGCCAGCTCCTCCAGCCGCTCACGGCGGGGATGGCTCGCCGTGATCGCTTCCGGCGCGACCAGTTCGTGTGCCAGCAGACCGCGGATCATCGCCTCGCCCATGACGCCGGTACCGATGAACGCGAGGCGGGTGTCGCTCAGCACGCCCTTATCCTCGGGAGCGGAAGCACGACGTCACGTGGTCGTTCACCATCCCGACCGCCTGCATGAACGCGTAGCAAATCGTCGGGCCGACGAAGGTGAAGCCGCGCCGGCGCAGGTCGCGGCTGAGCGCTTCGGCCTCCGGCGTGGTCGTCGGCAGGTCGCTCAAGGATCGGGCGCGGCTCCGGATGGGCGCTCCGTTCACGAATCCCCAGAGGTAGCGGCTGAAGGATCCGAACTCCTTCTGAATCGCGAGTGCCGCGCGAGCGTTGCCGATCGCCGAGTGGACCTTGGCGCGGTTGCGGATGATGCCGGGGACGGCCAGCAGCCGGCGGACGTCGCGCGCGCCCAAGCGCGCCACCCGGACGGGATCGAAGCGGTGGAAGACCTGGCGGTAGCGCGCCCGCTTGCGCAGCACGGTGTCCCAGGAGAGCCCGGCCTGCGCCCCCTCGAGCACGAGGAATTCGAAGAGGGTGCGGTCATCGTGGACGGGTGTGCCCCACTCCCGGTCGTGATAGGCCCGCATCAGGGCGCTCCCCTCCGCCCAGGCGCACCGCTTGAGGGGGCGCCGCCGGGTGGGTCGTCCTGAACGTCGCAAGCGCTCTGCCACTATGCTCTCGAGGAGTGCGTGGATTCTGGTGGCCCCAGGGGGATTCGAACCCCCGTTTCGGCCTTGAGAGGGCCGCGTCCTGGTCCCCTAGACGATGGGGCCGAGGGGAACGATTGATTATAGGCCGCCGGAACGCAGGCGGTCCACCCGCGCCTCGCCGGCGTGAGACCAGGTCATCGCAGGGCGGCCCCGTGCCCTGGCGAATGGGCAGTGACCATGAAACACCTTTCCGGCCTCGGCCACTTCCGGTGAGCGCGGCGCTGCTGGTCGGCGTAGCCGCTGCGCTGTGGGGGTCCATCGGCGTAGCAGTGACGGTGGCGTCCCGCCACGGCCTCTCCGCCGTCGACACCTCGCTGTGGCGCGCCGGCGGCGCCTTCCTGGCGCTCTTCCTCGGCGTGCTCGTGCTCCGGCCCCAGGCGCTGCGCGTGCGGTCGCGCGACCTTCCTCTGTTTGCGGCGTACGGGCTGCTCGGGGTCGCCGTTTTCATGACCATCTACTTCACGGCGGTCCGCCTCTCCAGTGTGGCCACCGCCGCGATGCTGCTCTATACGGCTCCCGCCTGGGTGACCGTCCTCGCCCGGATCTTCTTCGCCGAACCCCTGGGACGGCGCAAGGCGGTCGCCGTGCTCCTCACCGTCGCCGGGAGCGCCCTCGTCGTGCGCGCCTATGATCCTGCTGCGCTGCACCTCAACCTGGCCGGGGTCGCTGCGGGTCTGGCCGCAGGGTTCACCTATGCCCTCTACAGCATCTTCGGCAAGGGCGCCCTACGCCGCTACGCGCCGCTCACGACCGTCCTGTACGCGCTGGGGTTCGGCGCGGGGTTCCTCCTCATTGCTGCACTGCTTGGACCTGGGCTCAGCCTCCCTCCACCGCGCGCGTGGCCGGTGCTGGTCTATCTCGTCACCGTGCCGACGCTCCTCGCCTACCTCTTGTACGTGGCCGGTCTGAATCAGATGGAGGCGGGGCGCGCCAGCATCCTGGCGACCGTCGAACCCGTTGTCGCGGCGGCGCTCGGTGTACTGCTGTTGGGAGAACGCCTCGAGCCCTGGCAGTGGCTGGGCGGTGGGCTCGTGGTGACGGGAATTCTTTCAGTGCACTGGGGGGCGCTTACCTCCCAAACCGTCTGAGCGCGGCCTCGTGCGCCTCGCGCTCGAGCCGGTCATCCAGCGGAGCCAGGGTCACGTCGCCGTGGGTTCGGCGCAGCGCCGCGGCGATGAGGTGATCGGCAAGCCAGGGATTCTTCGGCAGCAACGGCCCGTGCAGGTAGGTGCCATAGGCGTGGCGGTACACCGCGCCCTCAGTGCGGTCCTCGCCGTTGTTGCCCCAGCCCCGCTCCACCAGTCCCAGCGGCCGGGCGGACGGGCCGAGGGCGGTGCGGCCGCCGTGGTTCTCGAACCCGACGAGGGTCTGGGGCTCGCCGCCGTTGGCTCCGGATCTGATGATGAGGTTGCCGATCAATCGCCGCGCACCCTTGCCGGGATGGCGCGTCTCCAGGTCGAGCAGCCCGATCCCGATCAGCGGCTCCCCCTCCGCCGGCAGGTAGGCGTGGCCCATGAGCTGGTAGCCGCCGCAGACCGCCAGCAAGACCGCTCCCACCTCGACGGCGTCACGCAGGGCTGCCCCCGTCCCCGCGCGCAGATCCGCCGCCGCCAGGACCTGCTGCCGGTCCTCACCGCCGCCGATGAAGAAGAGATCGTGCACCTCCGGCCGCAGCGCGTCCCCGAGCCCGACCTCGGTGACCTCGACCGCGATGCCCCGCCACTGCGCACGCCGGGTGAGGGTGATGATGTTGCCGCGATCGCCGTAGAGGTTGAGCAGGTCGGGATAGAGATGACAGATGCGCAGCCGCATCGTCGCGGCCTCCGCCACGCTCAGTCCTCCCAGGAGGAGCGCACGAAGCCGCGCCGGGTCAGGGCCGCGCGCAGCGCCAGCATCGCCGTGTAGGTGGGCATCACATAGAGGGTCTCCCCGCCGTCGAGGTGCGACAGGCCCAGGCGCACCGCGCGTTCGAGATCAGGTTCTACGGCGACGGCGGCGCCGTTCAGTCCCGCGTACTTCAGCCGTACCGCCATCTCGGGCGCGCGCAGACCGCTCAGCACCACGGCGCGGCAGCGGCCGGCGAGCAGCTCGAAGTCGACGTCCCAGAGCCAGGAGATATCCCGCCCGTCGGCGATGAGATCGTTGATGGCGATCACGCCGACGATCGGCTTGCCTGAGGCGGTGACCGTGCGCAGGACCTCGTTGAACCCCGCCGGGTTCTTGGCCAGCAGCATCATGACCCTTTGGCCCTCGATGAGGATCTCCTCACCCCGACCGAAGGCGGGCCTGAAACTCGCCACCGTCGTGGCGATCTCTTCCAATGGGACCCCCAGCGCCAGGGCGGCCGCGGCGGCGGCCAGCACGTTGTAGACGTTGTAGAGTCCGGGCAGCCGGCTCTGTATCAGCACGGACTCGGACGAAGCGCGCAGGGCAAAAGTCCCGCCGGCCGCGCGGTGCAGCTGTATCCGCTCGGCCGTGACTTCAGGAGCGGGACGGGTCGTGCCGCAGGATGGACAACGATAGGCGCCCAGGTGCGCGAGGTGGACGGCCGTGTAGGTGTACGGGATGCCGCAGCGGTAACAGTAGCGCCCGTCCGCAGCGTGCTCCAGCGCCGTGCCCGAATGGCCGGAGTCCTCGATGCCGAAGGCTCGACCCGCGGGGTGGAGTCGTCCCACGTCGGAGACGAGGGGGTCGTCGGCGTTATAGATGACGGTACCGCTGTCCAGGCGCTCCAGCGCAGCGCGCCAGCGGTCGGCAACCAGGTCGATCTCGCCGTAGCGGTCCAGCTGGTCGCGAAAGAGGTTGCCGAGGACCAGCACGCGCGGACGGAGCGGCTCCGCCACCATGGGCAGCGCCGCTTCGTCCACCTCAAAGACGCCCACGTCGCCCCCAATACGCCCGGAGAGCGTGGCGGCGCCCAGCAGCGCGGAGGTGATGCCCGAGGGCAGGTTCGCCCCGGCGCGGTTCGCCACAACGCGCCGGCCGCCGTGGGCCAGCATGGCGGAGAGGAGGCGGGCGGTGGTGGTCTTGCCGTTGGTGCCGGTGATGAGCACGACGCCCTGCGGCAACCGCCCGCCCAGCGCCGCGAGGATACGGGGATCAACGGCCGCGGCGACGCGCCCGGGCATCGTCGTGGCCCCGCCGGCGCGGATCAGGCGGATGACGCGCGCGGTAAGACGGCCGGCGGCGATGCCGGCGCGCTCACGCAAGGTCGTTCACCTCTTCAGGATACGGCTGGTGGGGAGGACGTCCAGCAGATCTAGAAGCGGCGGGCTCCCAAGTAGCGTTTCTTGTAGTACTCCTTGCTCAACGGGGTGATCGTCACGCTGCCGTAGCCGGAGGAGGAGTGGATGAACTGATCGTTGCCGAGGTAGATGCCGGCGTGCGACGGGCCGGGGCGGTAGGTGGTGAAGAACACCATGTCGCCGGGTCTGAGCTCATTCGGCGGCACCACCCGGCCCGCCCCAAACATGGCCAGGGTGGTGCGGGGCAGCGAGACGCCCATGCGCGCGTAGACGTACTGCAGAAAGCCGGAGCAGTCGAAGGCCCCCGGTCCGGTGGCGCCCCAGCGGTAGCGGGTGCCGATGAAACGGCGCGACAGACCGATCAGGCTGGCCGCCCATTGCGTCCCCCGATACGGAAGCACTCGCGTCGCGACGGGCGCGGTCTTGCGAGGGGCCGCTGTCAACCGGGGAGCGGAGGCCGCGGGCGCGCGGGAGGCTTTCACCTTGAGCGTCTGTCCGATGCGCAGCGTGGAGGTGACGCCGATCCCGTTGAGCGCGGCGAGCTCGCTCACGCTCATGCCGAAACGGCGGGCCAGGACCCAGAGCGTGTCTCCCGCCTTTACCGCATAGCGCTGCGTCGGGAAGGAGGCGGAGACCGCCTTGGAGGACACCCGGCTGGAGGAACCGGGGATGATCAGCCGCTGCCCGGGCTGGAGGAGGGCGTCAACGTCGGCGAGGCCGCTGGCGCGGGCGATCGCCTCGACGGACACCTGGTAGCGCGCGGCGATGGCCCAGAGGGTATCGCCCTCGCGCACCGTGTAGGATTGCTCGGCCCATGCCGCCGGAGCCGCAACCGCAAGCAGGACGATGATGACGGTGAAAGCGCGCATCGCGCCTCCGGGTGGGCGATCTGGTTAGGAATCGAAACGGCGTTGCTTCGCGAGTTCTGGAGGGGCGGCCGGGGTCCTCTCCCACGCCCCGTTACTGAACAGGAATCAGTGTTCGCCTTTTGATCGGAAACTCCTGCCGCCTCGGTCAGGCGGACGGCTCCCGCGCCTCGGGGAAGTCAGCCGTTGGGCCGGCCATCTCGCGAAGCCGCCGGATCCGCTCCTCGATCGGCGGATGGGTATTGAACAGCGCATTGAGGGATCCGCCCCACTCCTTCAGCGGATTGACGATGTAGAGGTGAGCGGTGGCCTTGTTCGCCACCTCCAGCGGCTCGCGATCGGCGTCCAGTTTGGCCAGCGCGCCGGCCAGTCCCGCCGGATAGCGCGTCAGCATCGCGCCGCCGGCGTCGGCCAGCAACTCGCGGCGGCGGGAGACCGCGAAGCGGATCAGATGCGCCGCCACCGGCGCAAAGATCGCCAGCACCACCGCGATCAACGCCAGCACGCCCGCCGCGCCTCCGCCATCCCGCGACCGGCGCCGCCCGCCCCAGCGCATCGAGCGCCAGAACCAGTCGGAGACGAGCGCGACCATCCCTACCAGCACGACGACGAGGGTGGAGAGACGGATGTCCATGTGCTGGACGTGCGCGATCTCATGAGCGAGGACGCCTTCGAGCTCCAGGCGATCGAGCTTCTCCAGCAGTCCCGTGGTCACGGCGATCGAGGCGTGCGCGGGGTTGCGTCCCGTCGCGAAGGCGTTGGGCGCCGAGTCGGCGATGACGAAGACGCGCGGCTTGGGGATGCCCGCGGCAATGGCCAGGCCTTCCACCGTGTTGTGCAGGAAGGGCTGCTCGTCGTGGCTGACCTCGCGGGCGCCGCTCACCGCCAGCACCACACGGTCGCCGTAGAGATAGGAGGACGTGGCCGAGACCGCCGCCACCGCCGCCGCGATGGGCAAGGCGGCGTACCCGAGATCGCTGACCTCGCCGATGGCGTAGCCGAGCGCGAGGATCAGCAGGACGAAGAACGCCAGCAGCAGCCAGGTGACCCGGGCGTTGCGCTCGATGTGCTCGTACATGCCGCCGGGTCAGATCTCTGCGCTCAGAACTGCACCTTGACCGGCTCGCGCGCCGCCTCCTCCATCTCGAAGTACTCGCGGCCGCCGAAGCCCAGGGCGCCGGCCAGCAGCGTCGTGGGGAAGGACTGGCGCAGATTCTCGTAGCGCAGGACGGTATCGTTGTAGAACTGGCGGGCGAACGCGATCTTGCTCTCCGTGCCGGAGAGCTCCTCCTGCAGCTGCTGGAAGTTCTCGGTGGCCCGCAGCTGCGGGTAAGCCTCGGCGACGGCGAAGAGGCTGCGCAGCGCGCCGGTGAGCATGTTCTCCGCCTGCGATTGCTCTCCGACCGACCCCGCGGCAATGGCCTTGGCGCGCGCTTCCGTCACGCGCTCGAACACCTCGCGCTCGTGGCTGGCGTAGCCCTTCACGGCTTCCACCAGGTTGGGAATCAGGTCGTAGCGCCGGCGCAGCTGCACGTCGATCTGCGACCACGCGTTGTTGATGCGGTTGCGCAGCACGACGAGCTTGTTGTAGAGGTAGACGACGTAGAGCACGAGCAGGACGACGATGCCGATCACGATCCATCCGGCCATCCCACCGCTCCTCTCTCTCCTCGCGCGCGGGCCTGGACAGACCCGTCATAGGGTAATGATATAATACGCGCAATACCCGGGAAGCATCCGCCGGCGAATGGAGACACTCGGGAGGGGGAGACGCTCGTGCTGCAAATGAAGGTACGAGGCGTGGCGCTGGACCAGCAGATGAATCCCGTCGTCCTTCTGGTCGATCAGCCGGAAACCATGGCCCTCCCCATCTGGATCGGACAGGCGGAGGCCACCGCCATCGCCATGCAGCTGCAGGGCGTGAAGCCGCCTCGCCCGATGACCCACGACCTGGTGCGCACCCTGCTCAGCGAGCTCAAAGCCAGTATCTCCCGCATCGTCGTCACCGACGTCCGCGACAACACGTACTTCGCCGAGATCCACGTGGCGCAGAACGGCACCGCGATGGTGATCGACTCCCGTCCCAGCGACGCCATCGCCGTAGCCCTGCGCATGGAGGCCCCCATCTTCGTCGAGGAGAAGGTGGCCGCCCAGGCGATCCAGTTGAAGAAATCGTTTGATGAAAACGACATGGAAGAGTGGAAGAAATTCCTCAACGACGTGAAGCCCTCCGACTTTAAGCAAACCCAGCACTGAGACCGGCTAGCCCGCACGACCGCCTGGACTCTCCGGGATGTTTCTCTCTACTCGGCCTGCTTCATGTGCTCCTCAAGCACCCTCCGCATCCACTCCACAAAGCCCAGGTCCTCAAGCCCAAGCAGGAGCCCCCGTGCAAACGCAAACTGCTCCAACGCCTGCTGCTTCGAACCGCGCCGAAGGTAGTGCCGACCCAGGGCCACGGGAGGGTAGATCGACCGCCGGCTGATGTCTGCGGGCCTTCTTCAGGTGCGTGACCGCAAGGTTATCTTCGCCGAATCGACCCGCGGCGACGCCCAGTCGGTAATTTGCGGTGAACGAATCAGGGCTCCGCTGGACGTCGGCCTTCAGCGTGTCAAGGATGCTCCGCTCAGCCTCGGTGACGGTCAACGGGACTTCCCTGGTGGTTCCGTCATTGAATCGGAAGACGATCTTCCACTGACCCGTCTTCTCTTCCATCGGCGTTCCGGGGATCGGCATCAAGAAGACTTCCCACTCCAGCGCCACGGCTGTAGTCCATCGGGTCTTGAACGTCCACATAGCAGTTCCATCGGGGGCCGTCCTGGTCACGTCCATCTGGGTACCCGCCGCGACATTGCGCAGGCGAATGAGCACCCATACCGGCCAGTCCAGGTTTGTGACGGTTCCTGTAGGCTGGAGGATCCGCCCTCCCCGAACAGAGCCGTCGTAGCCGATTCCCGTCACTACGGTTTCAACTTCCGGCGCAGCCGTCACGACTGCAGCCTGTGGCCAGGCCGTGAGCATCACCGTCCCCAGCAGGACAGAGAGCAGGGCGTGTCGCATCTCAATCCCTCCTCGTCCGAACGCGCGCTCAGGCCAAGGTGAGGCGCCGACCAGGGAAGGATCTACATGTAGGGAGGGAAATGGAAGAACCGTTGGGCTAGGAAACGCGCGTTTGGAGGGTTTGCTTCTCCTGCCCCGCCTAGAATCCTCTACCTTCCATGCTGTGGTGGCGGGGGTGTGGCTGGAGCCAGGCTTCGCGCATTGCTCGAACACGTCCCGGTCACGTCGAGGAGAAGCCCCGGCGGTCGTAGCTGTAGACCTTGCCGTTGGCCCTCAGCCGCACCGGATTGCGCCAGAGGGAGTGCACGGCGCGGAGGAAGAGGGCGATGCGCTTGGCTTCCAGCTTGCGCTCCTCCTCGCGGTGCACCAGGGTGAGGTCGCGGTGGTGGCCCACCTCCACCTCGATGGGGGGCTGGCCCTTGTGCTCCTTCTGGTCGATCAGCATGTCGCGGACGCGCTGGATGTCGTAGGACTTCTGCTTCTCCTTGGGATCGTAGACGAAGATGTCCAGCCGGCGGAGCAATTCCTCCGTCAGGGCGTCCTGGATCAGCATCACGTCCTCGTAGTCGCTGCGCACGCGCAGCGCCCCCTCAAAGCCGCGGCCGTCGCGGATTGCCTTGAAGAGGCTGTAGCCGAGTGTGTACGGGGCGGGGCGGCTGCTGAGCTGCACGGAGATCGTCACCCACTCCTGCGGGTCGAGGATCTCGCGCAGCAGCTCCGCCTCGACGAAGGTGGCCCAACCCTCGTTGATGATGTGCGTGCGCTGGATCAGGTCAAAGTACTCCGCTTCCTCGCGCACCGACTGCAGCAGGTGGCGCTCGTAGTCCTCGAGCGGGGCGCGGTCCTCCAGGAAGTAGATCAGGCGGCGCCGCCGCACCTCCGGGCTGCGCTCGAAGGCGTTCACCGTCGTGGCCACCGTAAGGAGGGCGTCCAGCAGCGATTCGACCTTCTCGCGCCCGTGCTTGCCCTCGTAGCGGCGGATCAGGCGGGCGTGCAATTCCGCCTCGTTGAGCATGTTCTTGTTGGACTTGCGGTACCAGTGGTTGTTCTTGAAGAAGTCGAGATGGCCGAAGACGTGGGCGATCACCAGCACGTTCTGCAGGTAGGTGTTGTTCGCGCGCAGGAAGGCGTGGGAGGGATTGGTGTTCAGGACCAGCTCGAGGATGCTGAAGAGGTCCTTGTTCTGCTGCGCCACGAGCTCCTTGTAGGCGCCGCCCCAGTACCAGTGGATGAAGCGGTTGGGCAGGCCCATGGAGGCCACTTCCGCGATCTCATCCGAATCGGTGAGGCGGAAGTAGACCGGATCGAAGGAGAGCCCGCGCGCCCGGGCCAGCGCCTCGATCCGCTCAATGATCGGGCCGTAGCGCGCGAGCCCTTCCACGAGTGTCCTCCCGGGTGAGCAGGTGCAGGAACTCTCCCATAGCGGCGCGGATCGACTCCACGTCCACCAGGTTGGCAAACGTGCCGTTCGGGGTCCGGCGCACGTTCTCGTGCACGTACTCGGAGAAGCCGCCGATGCCGCGCCCGCCCGGGTTGACGTGCCCGTAGCAGACGAGGTCGAAGCGGCGCAGCGCCTCCTCATAGCGCCGTTTGGCCAGATCGAAGTCGCCGGAGCTGGTCTCCCCGTCCGTGAAGAGGAAGAGGAAGCGGTCGTACTCGGTCGCCCCTTCCAGCAGCGCCATCGCCTTCTCGAATCCCGTGGAGATGTGCGTGCCGCCGCTGGATTCGACGCAGAAGAAGTCGTCCCGCACCTTCTCCGTGGCCACGTCCTGGAAGACGACGTAGCGCCGCAGGTTGGTGGGGTAGCGCCGCTCCAGATAGTACCAGAGGACGAAGATGGTCTTGCGCACGAGCGCCAGGTACTCGCCGCGCATCGACCCCGAGATGTCGAGGACGTAGACCTCCAGGGAGCGGTGGTTGCGGAAGGTCGTGGGGTCCTCGATGAAGTACCAGCCGTCCTGCCGCAGGTCCACGTCGTAGTCCAGCGCCCCCCGCTCGCGCACGTTGCGCAGCAGCGAAGACACCATCGTCTCTTCCAGGTTTAGGTCCGGACGCAGCCCGATGCGGTCGAGGTCGTCCAGCTCGGGCATGTCCTCGGACTCCATCTCGCCGGCCGCGCCGGGGAGGGAAAGCGGGGGGAGGTGGATCTCCTCCAGCAGCACCTCCTGCGCCAGGCGCACGAACTCGTCAAAGTCCAGCTCCACGCGCAGCTCCCGGCCGTGGTGGTCGCCGCCGAGCAGCCCGCCCAAGGCCTGCACTTCGTCGGCGCCGTCCTTCCCGCCGCCGCGCTTGCCGCCCCCGGCCGCGCCGCCGCCCTTCTCGATGCCCTGGGCCAGCAGCGACCCCTCTTCCCCATAACGGAGGGTGGGCAGATCCAGGGTGGCGATCTGCGTCTTGATCCGCCCGTCGATGATCAGCTCTTTCTGCTGGATCAGCTCGTTGAGGTTCTGCTTGAGGTATTCCCGCAGCAGCCGGTCGTGTTTGTGCTGGGCGATGCGGGCGCGATGAATCCGCAGCGGCGGCATCTCAGAAGCTCCGGCCGATCACCTTGAAGAGCGCCCGGGCGCAGACCGGGCAGTAGCCGCCCTCGGTGATGGCGGTCTGGTAGAGGACGTCCAGCAGCTCCTGGCTGGGGGCGTCGAACTCCTCGCTCTTCTCGTAGAGACGCAGCAGGTTCTTGATTTTGCTGAAGACGATCTCGTTGATCACTGGCCGCAGGTGCTCGTTGTCCTTGTAGGACATCCGCCGCAGCTCCTCGCGGCGCTCCAGCAGCACGTTCTCGAAGGCGACGCGCCCCTGCCGGCTGATCTGCCGCTTCTGCACCATGATCCCCTCGACCTCATCGACCAGCTCCTTCTCCGAGTCGGAGAGGGTCTCGCCGCCGACCCGGCGCGCCGCTGCGTCCAGGTAGTTGAGGTAGAGGTTCTGCCCATAGTCGTAGAAGCGCGTGGGGATGAAGTCCTCGACGATCATGTCGATCTTGCTGTTGATGAACTCGATCTTGGTCTCTTCGAACTGCTTCAGCAGCTCTTTGAGGTTGAGGTCCTTGATCGACTGGTGCTGGAAAGTGCGCTCGATCGCCGCGGCCACGGTCTCCAGGTCGAGGCAGCGCTCGCCCAGCGTGTAGGCATAGGAGAAGGCGTCTTCGAAGAAGCGCGGGCTCAGCCCGCGAACGCCCTGACTCTCCTCCCGCGTCTTCAGCGCGTAGCGGGCGGCCAGCTCGAGGGCGTCGTCGGGCACGTGCTTGGCCTCGCTGCGCACGCGGTTGGCCCGCTCGATCTCCGTGGCGTAGATGCGCTTCTCGCCGGGGAGGTTCACGTTGTAGGGGAAGTCGATCTTGTGGATGCGGCCGCGCAGCGGCTCCATGATGTCTTCGGCCAGGAAGACGTTGTACTCGGGGTAGTTGGAGTGGCCGATGACGACCTCGTCCACGTGCACCGAGGGGAAGTTGGCCAGGTCCACACGCTTGGATTGGATCAGCTCCAGCAGCAGGCTGAGCAGCTGGCGGCGGGATTTGAAGACCTCCGTCCAATCCAGGATCCCCCGGTTGGCCCAGATGATCTTGCCCTCGAAGTCGTAGGCGTCAGGGTCGTACGTGGAGCCGCGCTCGCGCAGCAGCGCGAAGTTGATGTTGCCGACGAAGTTCGTGATGTCCTCGCGGCGGAGGTCGGTGGGGGTGTGCTTGGCGACGCCGACCTTGTCCCGCGCGGAGATCTGGATCGGCCGTACGGGGACGGCCTCCCACCCACACCGGGCGATCAGCCGCTCGCAGATGGGACAGGGCGTCGCCTCCTCGTGCCAGTAGAACCCCGCGCGCTCCAGGTCCGCGGCGGGGACCAGATCGAGGGGGTGTTGGTGGAAGGGACAGCCGTCCACCGCCAAGAGCAGGCCCGGCTCGGTGCGCGAGTACTCCTCCAGGCGCCGCTTCAGCCGGTCCACGGTCATCGACTTGCCGGACCCCTGCGGACCCACCAGCAGCAGCAGCCGCCGCTCCATGCTCATCGAGTAAGCCCTGAAATAGGCTACGATGTCGGCGAGCTGCGGCTCCATCCCGTAGATGCCCTCGAAGACGCGCTCCGGCCCAAAGTACTCGATCATGTCGGAGATGTAGTGGTGGGTCGTCCGGCGCAGGCGCGAATCCTCCCGGGCGGCCTCCAGGTAGCGTTCCACGGTCGTTGCGGTGTGATGAGCGGTCTGCATCGTCGCGTCGGCGGTCGGCCCGAGAAGATGCGACGGCCCAGCCGGGTACCGACTGGGCCGTCAGAGGCTTACTCCCGGGCGCGCAGCTGCCCCTCTGCCCTTCCCGGGTCTCCTCCTGATTCGGTGACGTCCGATTCCACTGCCTGTGTCATCGGCTTCGCACTAAGAACGGTCCGAGCTAGCGACGAAGTTCCCCGGCAGTGGAACCTTGCCGCGGAGTATAGGCACCGACCGGCTGCCCTGTCAATTCGGCCTGACCGGCGGGCGGCGCCATGAGTGGGTTGTACCCAAAAGCCCCCTGCCGGGACAGATCGCGGGGGCGGCTTACGCGCGTGGAGCCACGAAGACGGCGCGGGCCAGCTGCGCGCTGACGCGGCGAGGCGGTCCCCCGGCCACCGCTGCCAGCGTGCCGGCAGCGCCGCGGCGGAGCACCCGCACGCGCGCGCCGGGCACCAGACCGAGCGTGGCCAGCCGGCGCAACCGGCCGGGGTGCTCGTCGCTCACGCGCACGACCCGTCCGCCCGCTCCGGGGGCGAGATCGCCCAGCCGGGGGTGCGCGGTCTCCCGCACGGCGCCGGCGTGCGAGGGGATGGGATCGCCATGCGGATCGGCGGTGGGGTTGCCTAGCATCGCGGCGATGCGCGACTCGACCGGCTCGGAGAGGACGTGCTCGAGTTCCTCTGCCTCCTCGTGCACCTGATCGAGACCAAGCCCCAGGTGCTCGTGGAGGAACAGCTCCAGCAGCCGGTGGTGGCGAATGATCTCCAGCGCCGCCCGCTCCCCCTCCGCGGTGAGCACCGCGGCGCGATAGGGGGTGTGGCGCACCAAGCCCAGGCGAGCCAGCCGCTTCAGCATGTTGGTGGCCGATGCCGCCGAGACGTCCATGCGCTGGGCCAGGGCGGTGGTGGTGACCGCTCTCCCCCGCCGGCCAATCTTGTAGATGACCTTGAGGTAATCCTGAATCGCCTGGCTGAAGGTGGCCATCCCGCCCTACACCGCGACGAAGATACCCGTGACATACATGATCAGCAGCCCCAGCACGAAGCCGGCCACGTTGATCAGGGTCGCCACTTCCCGTGCCGTGTCGGCCGCCATCAACTTGAGAATCTCATAGACCACCTGGAAGATGGCCCCGGCGCCGACGGCGAGAAAGAGCGTGGCCGCTACGGGGGAGAAGACGAATCCGCCCAGCCAGGCGCCCAAGATCGTCGGCGCCCCGGCGGTCAGCCCGAGGGCGGCGAGGTGGGCAAGCGATGCCCCGGTCCGGGCAATTGGGGCGACGATCCCCAACCCTTCCGTGGTGTTGTGCAGCATGAACCCGATGACCAGAAAACTTCCCAGGGCGATCTCCCCCAGCGTGTAGGCGGCACCGATGGCCAGCCCTTCGCCCAGGTTGTGCAGCCCGATGCCGGCGGCGATCAGGTAGGCCACCACCAGGGGCGGGGCGGCGCCGCTCCCGCGGCGCGCAAGGCGGCCGATCGCGATCAGCCCCAGGACGCTGACCAGCCCACCCACGGCGACGAGGCTGATGCCCTGATAGGCGCCGGGGACGCTCTCCGCCGTCTCCAGCGCCTCGGCCAGCGCGTCCACGCCGAGGAAGACCAGCAGCCCGGCGGTGAGGCTGAGGAAGAAGTTGATCCAGCGCCGGCCGATACTGCGCAGGAACGGGAACCAGAGCATCCCTATCAGCACGGGGACGATCCCGACGTAGACCCCCAGCAGGGTGAAGGTGAGCAAGTAGCGGGCGTCGGGGCGCGGGCTCTCCGTGGCCACCCCGATCGTACGGGTGAAGGCGATGCCGTTCTCGCTGAGGATGGTAATCTCGTGCGTCTCCCCCTCCACCCACGGGTAGGGGATGGTGATTGTGGCCCGGCCCAGGCGGGGAATCGTGCGCTCGGGGCGGACCTCATGCTCCCAGTAGGCCTCGTCCACCAGCACCTGCGCCACCGTCACCGGGGAGGGGCCGCCGTTAGTGACGGCGAGGTCGATCCGGCCGGGCGCCAGCGTGGCGCGCGTCACGGTCAGTTCCTCCACCGGCGGAAAGGCTGCGCGGAAGACGCCCAGCGGACCGAAGCGCAGGAAGAGCGTCACGAAGACCCCGATCAGGAGGAGGGGCAACAGACCGTAGAGCCACCGCCGGCTGGCCGGCGTCCCGCGGGCGGCGACGGCGGGGGCGGTACGCTCAGACGCCATCGTCGGTCACCTCGAAGAACCCTACCCAGCCCAGCTCTGTGAACTCGCTCACGTGCGCGTGAAACATGAACTTGCCCGTAAAGGGGAAGCGCACCTCCAGGATGGCCCGCTCCGCCTGCGCCAGCATCATCGTGTCGGTGAACTCTTCGGTCCGGAGCCGCGTGCCGGTGCGGTAGACGTGGAAGAAGTTGCCGTGGATATGCAGGGAGTTGATGGGGTCGAATTCGGTGATGTTGACCAGGTAGATCCGCACCAGCTCGCCCTTGCGCACGCGGATGGGGTGTTTCATGTAGTGGAACGCCACGGTGTTGACGGCGTAGACTTCATTCTCCCCGTCGAAGTTGGTGTCGAAACCGTTCATCATCATCACCAGTTCGCGGGCCGGCGGGCGCCCCTGCCGCGGGTCGACGATGAAGGTGCCGTACAGTCCTTTGTGGATGTGACGCTTCAGCGGCGGGGTGTGGCAGTGGTAGAGGTGCAGCCCGAAAGGCTCGGCGCCGAACTCGTAGGTGTAACTGCCCCCCACCGGGATGTTCCCGGGCCCGATGCCAGGCACGCCGTCGTTCTCGGCGGTGTGGATGCCGTGGAAGTGAATCGTGTGCGGGAAGGTCCCGGCGTTGATGAACTTGATCCGCACCTGGTCCCCCTCTCGGGCGCGGAGGGTCGGGCCGGGAACGGTGCCGTTGTAGGTCCAGGCCGGGAAGAAGAGTCCCGGCGCGATTTCGATCGTCCTGTCGTAGGCGACGACCTGGAACTCGCGCACGGTGCGGCCGTCGGGAAGCCGGCGAGCCCGTCCGCGGTCGAAGTTCGTCAGGTACCACATCGGGTCGTAGCCCATGCGGCCGGTGTCGACGTCACCGACGGCCAAGTTGCCCCCGTGCCCCATTCCGGCCGCGCTCCCGGCCTGGTGGGGTTGCGCCGCCGCCTCCGGCGGCGCTGTCCCCGGGCCGGCAGCCGTGGCCGCGGGAAGGCGTGAGTTCAGCAGCGGCAGCAGCGCCGCTCCCGTGGCCAGGCCCGCCGTTTTGGCGAGGAAATCCCGGCGAGACACAGACAAACTGCTTGCAGGCAGTGTCACCGCGGAGGGAGGAGACATGCGTGCGCGCCGCCTGCGCCTCAGGAGATTCATAGTTGCCCCTCTCAAACCTTAGATTTAGCCGAGGCTAAATTGCCGCTTTGGGTCAGCCTAACCCCGGGAGGACCCCTCGTCAAGGCGCCGGGGCCGCGAGAACTGGGTCACGTTGATGTTTCGACAGAGAGCCAGCAGCGTCGATCGAACGGGGATCAGGCTCGGAACGCCTCGGCGCTGTTGCGGTTCTCCAATCTCGGGTGAGACGACTCACGAGACCCGAGGCGCCAGGCGCCCCACAGCAGGCCGGCGCCCAACAGGCCAACGCTGAGCGGGAGGAAGTAGCTGCGCAGCGCGATCAGGGCGAGGACGGAGGTTGGCGCCGAGCGCGATGGCGACCGCAGGGACGCAGCAGGTAATCCCGTCAAGAGGCCTGGCAGTGCCCAAGAGGCCCGCTCCCGGCCGGCGGCAGGTGCGCCGAAATGAGAAATCTGAAACCGTGAGCGCCACCGGCGGCAGGCCGCCCACGGACGAAGCGGGGAGCAAAACCACGTGCGGCAGGCTGAAGAGATAGAAGAAAAGTAGAGTGCGGCCGCCAGTTTGCCTCGGATGATGCTTCGGTCTGAGGCTCGACTCTAACGTCGTCCGGGCGGGTGACCTCGGCGCCGAAGCCAGAACTGCGGCTATCCGGAGCGCTCAGCTACGACTTTTCCGCATAGCGCTCTGGATCCCGGTCAAAGCTCGCCTTACAGTGGGCTGAGCAGAAATAGTACGTTTTGCCTTTGTACTCGGACTTCCCCGCGGCGTGCCCTTCGTCCACGTCCATACCGTAGACGGGGTCTCTGGCCCATCGAATCTCCTCCTTCCTGGTGGGCCCTTCCACAAACGCCTAGCCCGACGCCTGACTGGACTGCGCCGGCGCGGACGAGGCCAACAGACGGTGTTCGGCGTCGCCCACGCGCCGGCGGCGCCCCCGCCACAATGCGCCGAGGGCGACAATCAGGACGAGGGCTGCCCCGACCTGTCCGAGCGTGAAGGGTCCGAGGGCCCGGAGTTCTGTCCGGAAGAGGTCTGAAATGAGGCGGACAATGGATGTCCCGGCCAGCGTCAGCCAGAAGACTTCGCCCGCGGGGCGGCGCCGTTGGACCAGAAGAGCCAGCTCGGCCAGGACCATGAGTTGGCCGAAGCCGTCATAGAGCTGGGCGGGATGCCGCGGAGTGGCGCCGGGCCCCGGAAAAACGACGCCCCATGGGCGTGCGGTAGGGTCGCCGTACAGTTCGCCGATAAGGAAGTTGCCGATGCGCATCGCCAGGTAGTTGATGGGGACCGCCGGGGCAAACGCATCCAGGAGGCGGGCAAAGTCCAGCCCGCGGCGCCGGGCATACGCGTAGACGGTCAGGAACCCAAACAGCAGGGCGCCGTGGGAGGCGAGGCCGCCCAGGTCGATGCGCACGACCGTCCAGGGGTTGGCGGCGAACTCGCCGAGGTGCGAGAGCACGTAGGCGACGCGTCCCCCAACAACCGCCGAGACGACCAGGTAAGGGGCCAGACGGGAGATCTCCTCAGGGTCGATTCCCAATCGTTTCGCCATCCTGCGTGCGACATGCCACCCCACCAGGATGCCGGCCGCGGTCAGGACTCCATGCCAGTTGATCATGAAAGGGCCAAGGTGGATCATCGGTTTCCCCTCAGCGGCGTGGGGTCGGCGTGGGCGCGGGCATCATCGGTCCCGTCATGCCCCCCATCATGGACATCATCATCGACATGCAGCGCGTCTTGACGTTCCTCTACACGTTCAGCCATGGACACGTTTAACGCTCCTTCTCCGGACTCTAAATCAACCTTACGTGATGTAGTGTGATCGGGTCAAGGCACGGGCCCCGATGCCGGCGCCCCTGCCCTTCCGGGCGGCGGCGAGCAACTGCCGGTTCTCGATGATGTGGCAGAATCGGGCTTTCGCCCGCACCTCCTCGGGGGGAAGCCGCGTCGCGGCCCTGCGGAGGCGCCTCAGGTCCTTCGCCAGCACGCGCAAGCCGCGGGTACGCGACCCGATCTCCCGCGTCTTCTTGTCGATCAAGAACGAGACGTGCGGGCACGGAGACTCGCCGCAGTCGCGGAAGCCGAGGATCTCTTTGATCTCCTCCAGGGTCAGGCCGAGACTCTGCGCGGTGCGGATGAACTCCAGGCGCTCGACATCCGCCGGCGCGTACTGCCGGTACCCCGACCCGCTACGCCTCGCGGGCGGAAGCAGCCCGATCTCCTCGTAGTACCGGAGCGTCTTGGGATTGAGACCCGCCTTGCCCGCAAGTTCCCCGATCTTCATCGGCCCCTCCCCGGTGTTCGCTCACAGCATAAACCTTACAGTCGACTGGAATGTCAACCTTTCCCGCTCTCTCCGGCCCGCTTGGCCTGCATAAGGATCTTCGCCGATCGCGCGGGGACCGATCGCCCTGTCGGAGGGGCGTATCTGTCGTACTTCGAAGGGGTTTACTGTCAAACGCGGTCGTCAAAACCATCGGCAGTGGCCCTTGCACAGCCCAGACCATGGGTTTGGGGGCAGAGAAATGCCGCCGCGTCAAGAGGTGGCGGGTAGTATCATGCGCCGGTCTCCGCGACGCCGGCGACGACATGGCCAACCTCCGCTAACCGGTCAACCAGTTCATCGGTCGTCACCGCACCTTCCTGACGAACGACGGTGACTTCCTTGATTGTGAGGTCTCCGTTGACAGCGAGCACACCCGGCATTCTGGTCAAGACCCGCCGGATCGTGCCGATGCACCCGTCGCAGTTGATGGTCGGCACCTTCAAAGTCACTTGCTCCATCTCGTTCCCCTCCTTTGTCACGAGGCGGTGGCCGCTACCTCCTCAGACACCGCCTGGCCAACACTCTGGAGTGCATCAAAGAGGAGCGTCGGCCGGTCTCCGATAGAGTTGACAAAGATCGTCGTCACGCTGAACGCCATGGCCGCCATGGCCCAGACCGGATAGAGCAGGCCGGTCGCCGCCGCCGGGACGCCGATCCCGTTGAACAGAAACGCCAGGGCCACGTTTTGCTTTGTTTTCCGGTAGCTTCTTCGGCTGATCTCCCGGGCCCGCAGCACCAATGCCAGCTTGTCCCGGACCAAGATGATGTCTGACGACTCGATGGCGATATCCGTGCCCCGGCCCATGGCAATCCCGACGTCCGCCTGCATCAAAGCCGGTGCGTCGTTGATGCCATCGCCGACCATGGCCACCCGGCCCTTCGTCTGCAACTCTCGAATGATCTCCGCCTTGCCGCCAGGGAGAATACCGGCGCGCACATCCTCAATCCCGAGCTGCCGGGCGGCTTCTCCGGCGGCGCGGGCGTTGTCACCTGTGACGAGGACGGGGACAAGCCCAGCCTGCCGAATCCCGGCGACGGTTGCTGCGGCGTCGGGCCGGAGAGCATCGCCAAGGGCGATCGCGCCAAGGAGCCTGCCCCCGCGGCTCACCGCGATAACCGTTCGGCCTGCGCGCTCAAGCTGGTCTATCCGGGCAGCGAGCGGCGCAAGGTCGATGCCGGACTCGGCCAGGAACTGCGGGCGCCCGACAAGCACGCGGGCGCCGTCAATGGTGGCCGCAACGCCGCGTCCAGTCACCGACGCAAAGTCCGTGGCCCGCAGCAGCGGCACGCCCCGGGCGAGGGCTTCGGTGAGGACCGCCTGGCCGAGCGGGTGTTCCGAGGGCGCTTCTGCCGCGGCGGCAACGGCGAGCACTGCATGAGGATCGTCCAGCGCAGCGATCTCCTGGACCGTCGGTCGGCCCTCGGTGAGGGTGCCAGTCTTATCCAACACGATGAACCGGACAGCCCCGAAGGCCTGGAACGCCTCACCGGTGCGCATGATAATCCCTTGCTCGGCGGCGGCGCCCGCACCACGGACAATCGCCAGCGGTGCGGCAATCCCGACCGCACACGGGTAGCCCATGACGAGGACGCTGAGGGCCGCGAAGACGCCCCGCTCAAGGTCTGCCTGGCCGCTGACGAGCCAGGGAACGAGCGTCCAGCCGACAAAGGAGAGCGCAGTGATGCTCAGCACTGCCGGTGTGTAGATCAAGAGTACCCGATCCACAAGGTGCAGGATCCCGGGCTTGAGGGCGCGGGCGTCCTCGACGTGGCGAACGACCTGCTGCAAGAAGGTGTCCTTGCCGACAACGGTGACTCGGACCAGGAGGGTACCGGAGGTATTGATGGACCCGCCGATGATTGTATCCTCCACTGTCTTTTCTTCCGGGACCGGCTCACCCGTAACCAGTGACTCATCGACGATGGCATGGCCGGCAACCACCAGGCCGTCGACGGGAATCCGCTCGCCCGGGCGAATGCGCACCACGTCGCCGACCCGGACGGCGTCAATCGGAATGTCGTGTTCCTCGTCGCCCCGTACCAGCCGGGCTGTCTCCGGCTGCAAGTCCAGAAGGCGGCGGACGGACTGAGAACTCCTGGTCTTCACAAGCAGCGAGAGGAACTCGGAGAAGATGTGGTAGTTGACGATCAGCACGGAGACCGCAAAGAAGGCCGCGGTCGGGTAGCCGGACGACTGAAGAATAAGACCGAGGGCGCCGCCCACCAGCCCTGCAAAGGCGCCGCTCTCGAGCAAGACGTGCTGGTTGAGAATACCGCGCCGCAGCGACTGGGCCGCCATAACCAGGATGTGCCAGGCCAAGCCAAAGACCACGATGACCGCAAAGGCGGCGATGATCCAGGGAACCGACGGCCCAAGGAGGTCGTAGACATTGGCAAGCAGGGCCACGGCAGTGACTGTGCCCAGGGCAAGGCCACCGACAACGGCGGTCCCCTGACCCCGCCCTCGAAGGAGCAGGACAGCAATGGTAACAAGGCTTGCGCCCGTCACAAGCGGGATCGCTAACGCGGCGAGGCTCCCGAGCGGCGCAATGAGGCCGATGGTTGCCAGGCTGAAGCCAATGGCCGCGACCAGGCGTCGGCTCTCTCGGACGAGTTCGGCCTCTTCGTCTTCATACGGCCGCAGCTTGCGGGGATCGCGAATCGTGTAGCCGATGTCGCGGAGGGTCTCGAGGAGCTGTTGTGGCCCGATCTGGGCCGGATCGTAGTCGACCAGTGCCTGTTCATGAGTGAGGCTCACCGCGACCTTTTCAACTCCCGGGTGCCGGGAGACGGCCTTCTCAATCGTCGTGGTGCACAGCGAACAGTGCAGGCCGCCGATTTTCGCGCGAAACCGCGCCCGGCCATTGGGTAGTTGCTCGTCCCAGTAGGGAGCAGTCTCTAACGGCTCGCGCACCGCTATGGTCATGGCACTTGGCCTTCTCGCTCAGTCCAATGGTAAGCCTTCCAGTGGACTGGAAAGTCAAGGTGAGTGTTTGAAGCCCCGGCCGGCTTGGGCAAGCCAGGAGTGCAACAGGAGCGACGGCGGTTACGGGCCGGCCCTGGACGCCTTGGCAAATCGGAAGGCAAATGTTCCCTTGTAGGCGGGCACTGCGACGCGCTCGGCGCGCGAGACTCGGGCGGGGAAGCCCATCGCCTGCAGGAACTCGACAGGTCCTCCCCGGCGAGAGATGCTTCGCGCCAGGCGGTCCGGGTCGCCGAGGGCGACGATCCGGAGGGGAGGTGTCACCCGCCTCGCGTTGATCATGAAGGTCGTCGCGACGCTTCTGATGGCGGTCACCGAAACAATCCGCTCCTCGTTCACGGCGATCGCCTCGGCTCCCGCCGACCAGAGCTCACTGATGAAAATGGCGATCTGGTAATTGTGCAGGATGAGCTCGTTCGGATCCTGCCCCGGCAGGAGAGGCGCGCTGCTGTCGTTGAGCTCGACGACGACCCCCGGACCCTCCAGCCCGGCGAGCCCCGCCAGGGTCTTCAGATTTTGCAGCTGCCTGTTCAGCGTCTTCAGCTTGGGCTGCTGAGCGGCGGCCGCCTGCTCGAGGGCGGAAACTTCGCGGCGCAATCGATAGACCTGCTCCTCCAGCGCTGCCTCCCTCAGTTCGGCCCGGACCAGCCGGTTGCCGAGCTCGAGAACCTCCTGGGGAAGGACGCGGAGCTCCGCGCGGATCATCAGGCCCGTGCGGGCCTGGTTGCCGAGGGCTATCCCCAGCAGGACCGCCGCGGCGCCAATCGCCGCCCTGGCCCATCCGTTCATGGGACAGGGGCAGCGATCCGGATTGGCGCGTTGAAGTCGAAATAGTCGTTGATCATGTAGTGGGAGCGCGCCACCATCGCTTCGCGGACAATCCGGCGGGTACGCTCGTCGACCCAGACTGTGTAGCGCGCGGTGGCCCCGCCGAGGTTGAGGATAAAGACAACCGCCTGAGTCGGAGTGCCGTTCAGGATCTGTCGGGGACCGAGCACCACGTGGCTTGCGTTGTCCGCATAGGTGAAGTTGGGGAAACGGAAGCGGTCGGGCGCCTGCGACTTGCGCCAGGCGCTTGCTTCGTTATCGAACCGCTGCTCGCCGACGAAGATCGCCTCACTTCCTCCAATCACTTTATAGCGCATCGCGTCGGGAGCGGCGAACGCGTAGAACGTCACCACGTCGTTGCCGGAGCCGTCGGCGATCTCCTGGCGCTGGCGGACGGCCCTGAGCCGGTTCATCGCCTGATCGGCGGCGGCAAGGAGGCGCTCTGCCCGGGGATCGGAGCGCGGCCTGAGGGCGTCCTTCGTCCCCCACTCCGGCTCCACGGGATACAGCAGGTGGATATCCTCCCGCCCCCGCAGCCTCACCGTCACGCTGAGGAGCCACGGCCCACCTGTGCTGAGGTATGCTCCCTTCAGGACAAAACGGCCTGCCCCGGTGGATTGCGCTTCGGCCGCAGCCGTTCCGATGTTGGCCATGAGCGGGAGGAACGTGAACCGGACCCGGGCGTTCGCCCACGCGATCCCCGACTCCGGGCCCCGCACGCGCAGCTCGAAGGTATTCTCGCCTACCTGGTAAGGAGCGATCCTGAGGGTCCCCTCGACTCCTTCACTCCGACGTGTGAGGGCAACCGCACGCTCGGGTGCCAGCGCGATAGCCTGGCGGGCGGTCGGGAGGAGCGCCAGCAGCGCCGCCGCCGCCAGGACGGCCGTCGCCAGGACGACCTCGGCCCGCACCAGCCGGAAGAACAGGCGCCGAATGGGGTGGATGCCGGGCGGCGCGGTGGCGCGAGCGGCCGCGCCTGCGAGGCGAGGACGGAGGGCCAGCACGTTGACGGCAGCGATGGTCACGAGTGGAAGGAACAGAGCGACCTTGACCGCCAGCGTTCTGCCGTACGGCGTATCGGTGACCCCTTCGAGACTGGCAATATTCGTCAGCGAGGCGTAGATGCCGGTCGCGACCAGAACAGAGACGCTGCCCAGGGCGACATTTGAGAATCGTTCGACGAGGGGACCGAGGAGGCGGGGCGCCGCTTCGGCGCCCATATCCCGAAGAGACGGAGGCAGCGCCAGGGCCAGGTAGATCAGGCCTCCCACCCAGACTGCCGCGCTCAGCAGGTGCACCCAGTCCGCCAGAAAGGGCAGGAGGCGGCCCGTGGCCGCGGCGTGGCTGGTCAAGGTAATACTGAGCGGGAGGACCGCCGCGAGCACGACCGTACTGAAGCCCAGGGCCGAATCAGCAGCAACAACCCGCACTGAGGACGCCGACGACGCGCGCGGCGGCGGGCGCCGGAGGAGCGCCAGCAGAGCCAGAGGAACGGCGATCCTGATCGCGAGCGCGGTGCGCGTAGGCTCCCCCGCCGCGAGCTGGGACATTGTGGAGACGACGTTCTCGCCGGCAGCCTGAGCGGCTCGATCTGCCTGGGCCGCAAGCTCAGCCGACGCCCCGAGAATGAAAAGTGCCACACCCGCTGCGGAGAGCATCCTCCAGCGCCGGTGCAGGCCGGCCAGGGGGGGCGCCGCGATACCCGACGTGCCTACGACGTGAGGAAGGAGGAGCCTGTGAACGGTCAGACCGCCGACGAGCAGAGCGCCGCCGAGGAACATAGCCCAGCGGGCGGCGATCTCCCAGGGAGACGGGGGCGCCGGGACGCCTCCCTTCAGCGTGAATCCTCCGACGCGCAGCGGGCCTCGCGTAAACGTGAAGAACCCCTCGTAGAGATGCTGGTCGACGGTCGAGGTCGTCCGCCAGGTGACGGTGTAGATCCCCGGCCCCGGCAGCCGCAGGGGCAGGCTGGCCTGACGCCTGTCCGCAGAGAACCCGAACGCCTCGCGGTCAACCCGCCGGCCCGCCTGATCGAGGACGCGGATTTGCGTCCGAACGGGGTCGACGGGCTCAGAGAACCGCAGCGTGACCTTTTCTGGCGGCCTGAGGAGGAGGCGATTCGCGGGCGGGTCTGCGCTCTCCAGCAGCGCGTGTCCCTCCGCAGGGCCGGCGCTCGAGGCGATGACCGCAAGGATTAAGACCAAGAGGGGCAGCCGCCGGCGACAGAGCACGAGCACGATCGCCTCCTCGAAATTCCGAACACGAGGCTCGTCCACTACGTACTGTAGTGGTCCATCGGCTCGCGGGTCAAACTTTCGCACGGTCGCACCGCGTATTGACACTGCTCTTCGGAGAACACTAATGTGTGTAGTGACAAAGTTGCAGCGTGGCCCGAGCCGAGGAGAGCAGCGGCATGAAAAAAGGGAAGATCGTGACGGCCTTCCGCCTGAAGGGACGCCGGTTGGGTCGCGTCCTTGGAGACCTCGGGGCCAGCGTCATGGAGGTCTTGTGGCGGCGGCGAGCAGCCTCTATCCGCGAAGTATGGGACGAGGTGAAAGCCAGGCGCCCCGTCGCCTTCAACACCGTGATGACCGTGATGAACCGCCTGGTCGACAAAGGGCTGCTCCGCCGCGAGGAGCGGCGAGGGAGTTACCGCTACTCTCCTCGCGTTGACCGCCAGACGTTTCTGGCCCGCGTCTCTCACGACGTGGCGGCGGCACTGATCCACGAGTTCGGCGACGTCGCCGTGGCCCAGTTTGTGGCGGTGCTCCAGGAGGCCGATCCGGAGAAATTGGCTGCGCTCGAGCGGCTTATCCGGGAACGACGCGGCAGGAGGCCCTGACTCGAGAAGGGGCGGGTTCAACCATGCTGGTCGGCCCTCGGGCAACACCTAAGCGCACTGCACCAAAGGTTGGTCTGGCCCTGGGAACTGCCGGACTGCTCGTGGCCGGCTTCCTCATCTACTCTACCTTGAAACCAACGGTGGTCTCTGACCTCTCGCCGGCGAGCAAGGAAACATCCGCGCCTCCCCCGGGGTCGCCTCCGAACGTCGGCATCAACATCGGCGATCGCGCTCCAGACTTCAGCGCTTCCCTGTTGAGAGCAACCCGCGGCGAGTTCAGACTCAGCGACCTGCGCGGCAACGCCGTGATGATGAACTTCTGGGCCTCGTGGTGCGGGCCGTGTCGCGCCGAGGCCAGGGATCTGGAGGCTGCGTATCAAGGCTACAAAGCACGGGGGGTGGTGTTCCTCGGCGTGGATATCTTCCAGGATACCTGGGAGGATGCCGTGGCCTTCGTGAAGGAGTTCGGAATCACCTATCCCATGGTTCGGGATACAACCGGCAAGATCACCACCACCTACGGGGTCGCCAATATCCCGACCACCTACTTTCTCGATCGTGAGGGGATTATCAGGGGCCGCTACCTGGGAGGCTTCCTGGGAGATCCGGGGAAACAGGCCCTCAAACAGCGCCTCGAGGACCTGGTGAAATGATCCCCGACCCACCTGCCATCGGCTGGGTCATCCCCTTCCTGGCTGGGACGGTGTCCTTTCTCTCCCCCTGCGTGATCCCGCTCGTCCCCGGCTACCTCTCGTACGTCACCGGGATCAGTTCCGAAGGACTGCAGGTGGCGGGAGCGGTGCAGACGAAGCGCGTCCTGTGGCAGTCTCTGCTGTTCGTGCTCGGGTTCACCATTGTGTTCGTCGCGCTGGGGGCGTCCGCATCGGCCGTCGGCGCATGGCTCGGCCGGTACCGCTTCCTGTTGAACCGGATCTCCGGAGCCTTCATCATCCTCATGGGCCTCTATCTGCTTGGAATACTCCGGATGGGGTTCGTGGCCAGGGAGCGCCGTTTCAGGGTCGAGGGCCTCAAGGGCGGCGTTCTGGGCCCGGCGCTCGTGGGCGGGGCATTCGCCTTCGCCTGGACCCCCTGTATCGGGCCGATCCTCGCGTCGATTCTCCTGTATGCGGGGGCCGTCGGCACGGTGAAAACCGGCGCCCTGCTCCTGCTGGTCTATGCCTTCGGGCTCGGCCTGCCGTTCATCCTGACGGGGCTGGCCTTTACCCGCGCCGTGAGGGCGCTCCGGTGGCTGCAGCGAGTGTCCCGCCCCTTGGAGGCCGCGAGCGGGCTGACGCTCGCCGCCGTCGGGGTTCTCCTCTTCACAAACAAGATGTTTTACGTCAGCATCTGGGCGCAGCGGGCGTTTGCCCGGCTCGGTCTGGACCTCTGGCGGTTCTTCTGACGGACTGGAGGGATCGGGATGAAAGGTGATCGCAGGTGGCTGTGGGCGGCCGGAGGGCTCAGCGCAGGGGGTCTGGCGCTGGCCGCGGGCGTTCCAGTGGGGACGCTGCTCATCGTCGCCGCCCTGCTGGCGTGCCCGCTGCTCATGATGCGGGGGCATGGGGGCATGGAGTCGACAGACAACCAGAAGGATGCCGCAAGGACGACGGGTGAGCAGCCGTCCTCCGAGCGGCCCACGCCCGTCCAGCCCGTCAGCAGAACGTAGCGACGCGCATGCGCTGGCAAAGGGCGGCCGTCCTGGGGGCTCTCGCCGCCGTCCTGGTGGTCCTGGCGCTGGGCGTGGCGCGCGAGAAGCCGCCGTGGAGCGCGCCGCTGGTGGGCCAGCCGGCTCCCGACTTCACCCTCGATCTGTTCGAAGGGGGTCGCCTCACTCTCGCGGATCTTCGCGGCCGCGTCGTGCTCATAAACTTTTGGGCCTCCTGGTGTACCGCCTGCAAGCAGGAATCACCCATCCTGCAGTGGACGTGGACGACCTACCGGCCGCGCGGGCTGGTGCTGGTCGGCGTGAATATCTGGGACCGGCGGCAGGACGCGCTGGCGATGATTCGCGAGATCGGCAAGACCTATCCCAACGGGCCTGACGCCGGCGGCAGGATCCTGCAGGATTACGGGGTCACCGGCGTCCCTGAGACCTTTTTCATCGACCGCTCGGGGCGGATTGTCCGCAAGCACCTGGGGCCCGTGACGCGGGACCTCATCACCGCCGGCGTGGAGCCGCTCCTGTCAGGCAGCGCATCGAGATGAGCGGTCCCCCACGCTCCCTGTGGCTGCTTGTCCTCGTCCTCGTCGCCGGTGCCGCGTGGGTTCTCTCCCCTGAGCGTGCGGCGTCCCAGACCATCGACGAACGCGTCCGGGAGGTCGCCGGCCGGTTGATGTGCCCGGTCTGCGAAGGCCAGACCGTCGCGGAATCGAACGCGGAACTGGCTGAGCAGATGCGGGCCCTGATCAGGGATAGGCTCCAACAGGGGCAAACTGCCGAGGAGATCATCGCCTACTTCGTCAGCCGGTATGGCGAGTCCATCCTGGCAGCGCCACCCAGGCGGGGCCTCAGCCTCATCGTCTGGATCGGACCTTTCGCCGCCCTGGCCCTGGCCGCGGCCATCGCCGTCGCCACGCTCCGCCGTTGGACCCGCGCCTCTCCCGGCAGCCCGGCTGGAGTGCCGCGGCCATGATGGCGGATCTCGGCTACCTTGGCGTCCTGGCCAGCCTGGTCACGAGCGCGTACGTGACCGCGGCCGCGTTGGCCGGGGCCCGGCGCGGGCACGCGTCCCTCGTCATCGGAGCCAGGCGGGGCGTCGTCGCGATCGCGCTCCTGCTGACGCTGGCGTCGGCGATCCTGGTGGGCAGTTTCATCGCGCGCGACTTCTCGCTCAAGTACGTGGCCGAGAATACCAACCTCTCCACTCCGCTGGCCTACCGGATCTCCGGCTTCTGGGGAAGCATGGACGGCTCGCTCCTCCTCTGGGCCTGGATCCTGAGCCTCTACAGCGCCGCGGTCGTGCTGATCAATCGTGAACGCCACCGGCGCCTGATGCCCTACGCGATCGCGGTGCTCATGGGCGTGCTGGCCTTCTTCCTCCTGCTCCTCTCCAGCGTGTCGAACCCCTTTGCCAGGCTGCCCTTTCCGCCGTCGGACGGGCGCTACCTGAACCCCCTCCTCGAGGATCCGGGCATGTTCATCCATCCACCTGTCCTCTACCTCGGGTACGTGGGGATCACCGTGCCCTTCGCCTTCGCGATCGCGGCGCTGATCACGGGCGAGGTGGGCGAGGCGTGGACCAAGAGCACGCGCCGGTGGGCCCTGGCGAGCTGGTACTTCCTCGGCATGGGCCTGACGATCGGAGGGTGGTGGGCCTACCGCGTCCTGGGGTGGGGCGGGTACTGGGGGTGGGACCCCGTCGAGAACTCCGCGTTCATGCCCTGGCTGGTGATGACCGCCTACCTGCACTCGGTGATGGTACAGGAGCGCCGGGGCATGCTCAGTGTCTGGAACCTCGGGCTAATCATCGTCGCCTTCGGCCTCTCGATCTTCGGCACGTTCCTGACGCGCAGCGGGGTGGTGTCCTCGGTGCACTCCTTTGCCCGCTCCTCCATCGGCCCGGTCTTTGTGATCTTCCTGGCAGTCGCCATGACCGGGGCCCTGGGCCTATTGCTCGCGCGGATGAATCGGCTGCGGGAGCACAACTACCTGGAGTCGCTGCTCTCTCGGGAAGCGTCGTTCCTGTTCAACAACGTCGTGCTCACCGCCGCCGCGGCGACGGTGTTTCTGGGGACGACGTTTCCCCTACTCTACGAAGCGCTGAAGGGCGTGAAGATCTTTATCGGGCCACCCTACTATAATCAGGTCTTCGTGCCCATCGCCCTGCTCACGCTCCTGGTGATGGGCATCGGCACGCACATCCCCTGGGGGCAGGAGTCTCCCGGGCACCTGGGCCGGCGTCTCCAGGTCGCAGCACTGATCGCCTTGTTGGGCGGAGTGCTCCTGGTCGTCGTCGGCATCCGCAAGCCTGCAGCCTTGAGCGGCTTTGTGCTTTCCCTCTTCGTGGCAGCGATTACGCTGAACGAGTTCGCCCGCGGCACCGCGGCCCGGCGGCGGCTGGGCGAGGGCGTGTCCCGGGCCACGGTCTCCCTGCTCAGGACGAATCCGCAACGGTACGGCGGCTACATCGTCCATCTCGGCGTGCTGCTGATGGTTGTGGGGATCACCGCCTCCTCCGCGTTCTCGCGCCAGGTTGAAATGGGCCTCGCGCCGGGGGAGGAGGCGCAAATTGGGCGCTACCGGCTGACCCTGAAGAGCGTCGTCCCGTACCGCGACAGCACCAGGGCCGGGAGGGCCGCGCGCATCGCCGTGTCGAACGCTGGCCACCCGCTGGGCGAGCTGCGGCCGGCCCAGGCCCTCCACCTGGCTTCCCGGCAGCCCGTCACCCTGGTCGGCCTCCGCTCGACCCTCCGCGACGACCTGTACATCATCTTCAGCGGCGTGATCGACGGGAAAGCCCGACTGCGCGTGCTCCTCAATCCCCTGGTGTTCTGGATCTGGGTGGGTGCCGGCGTGCTCACCCTGGGGACGCTTGTCGCCGTGCTGCCGGAGCGCCGCCGGCTGGTCCCAGAGCGGCCATAGCCCCAGCGGAGGAACGTCCATCACTCAGGGGCATCGACAGGTCAGCGGGGGCCGGAGGAAGCTGATCATCTACCTTGTGGGTTTCAGCATCGTCCCCGTCGCCGGCGCCGCGCTGCTCGCCACGGTGCTCCGGGCCCCTCCGCGGTCGGGCGCGGTCGACCTGTCAGGCGCGCAGGTGCAGGTCACGATCCACCTGGCCCCCGATCCGCCGAAGACCGGCCCCATTCCGGTAGAGGTGGTGCTCACCGACAACCGGCTGCGCGCCATCCTTGTCGACGATGTCAGGATCCGGTTCGGAGCCGAGCGGCAGCCTCCGCAGACGGTCACCGCCAACCCCGTCGCCCCAGGAATCTACCGGGCGGAGGTGACCTTCCTAAATGTCGGCCGCGCCTGGCTGGAAGTGATCGTCCGCCGCGGGGCCTCAACGGGTCGCCTGACGTTCCCGGCCGACGTCCGCCCGAACATCTGAAGAGGGCTCAGGAGTGCTCATCCCCGCCTGGGGCAGGCCGAAGAAGTCGCGTCGTTGACCCCTCAAACCGGAAAACACTAGACTGTTTAGCGCGTACAGCCAACGCGAGTGGTGCGCCCGGGGGCGCGCAAAGCCAGGAGGCAAGCACCAGTGGTGCACGCCGACTACCGGAAAGCGGCAGGACGCGCGCTATGGGCGGCCGCGGCCGCTGCGGTCTTGACCATTCTTGCCATCGGCATGGCTGTCGTGCTCGGTGCAAAGGCTGTGCCGGGGACCCTGGCGGTTCTGGGGCAGATTTGCCTTCGCGCCTGGCATGCGTTGCCGCGCGTGGTCCAGGGCCTTGCGCTCGTGGTCGTGGCGGCGGGGGTGGCCGCCGGCGCGTTCTGGATCCTCGCTGCAGTGAAGAACTGGTGGCAGACGCGGACGTATGTGCGGTCCCTCAACCGCCGGTCCGTCAGCTTGCCGCCGGGGACCCATCCGCCGCTCGAAAGTCTGAGAATCAGGAATCATGTCATCGCTGTGCGTGACGTCCGTCCCTATGCCCTCACCGTGGGTCTCGTTACGCCGAAGATCATCGTCTCGACGAGATTGATCGAGACCCTCGATGACGACGAGCTCGAATCGGTTCTCCTCCACGAGCGCAGCCACGCCGTGCACAGGGATCCCCTGGCCCTGCTGTTCGCCAGAACGCTGGCTGCGGGGTTCTTCTACCTGCCCATTGTGAAAGTTCTGGCGGACCGCCACCGCGCCGCCGTCGAGCTGGCAGCCGACCAGTACGCCCTGGCCAGACTGAGCGATCCCGTCAGTCTCTCCTCAGCGATGCTCAAGCTGCTTGACCCGGCCCCTGCAGTGGCACCCGGCAGCGGGTTTGCGAGCGTGACGGACGTCCGTCTTTCGCACCTGCTGGGAGACGATGTGGACCTGCCCGGAGCCTCTCCCCGGGCGCTCCTGGGGAGCGTGGCGGCGGTGGCCGTCGTGTCGGCTCCCGTGGTGGGGCTCTATGGGCTCGCCTGGACCGTGTCCGTCTTCCCCATCTTGGGCCTGTGTCCGGCCTAGGATGGGGTCAGCTGCCCCGCGCTGCGGAAGTGGAGTTGCCTTAGCTACCGCTACATCTTCGAGAGAAGAGCGCGCGGCACGTTCGCGTTCACGAGGAGCGAACCACCCCGTCACTCATCCGGACGCGGCGCACGAGAAAGTCGACGAAGATCGGAACCGGATCGAACCCCACCACGTGGAGTGCGTCGGTGACAAAGTTTGAAAGGGCGTTGATGTCGTAGAAGTAGGCGCGACCGTCCCGTTCGCTGACGAGGTATTCAATGCCGCCCACCTCGATACCGGCGGCCGCCGCGATGCAAATGACGCTGTCGATCATCTCCTGAGGCGGCGTGTAGCCTTCGACCCTGAGAGTGGTCTTGGGGAGGTCGACGGGGCACAGATCCAGGTCTGGGAGTGGCGCCGCCAGATCGGTGCGGCAGATGTCCGCCGGGCACAGGTTGAAGCCAGCCTCGGGATTGGGAAACACCTTGATCGCATAGAGGAACTTCCCGTCTAGGACCTCGACCCGCACGATGAAGCCGCCGACCGGCGGGTGATATTCCTGGACCAGCGCCGTGTGATCGATTCCCAAATCGAGGCGGCGGGCGTTCGCAGCCTCGGCGAGCGCGTCGGGTGAGTCGAAACGCTGGATCTTCGCCCCACTGCCGCCGATATTCGGCTTGACCAGGATCGGGAACGCCAGGTGCCGCGCCGCCTCTGGCGTCTGCTGCGCCGTATTGACGACGCGGGTTTTCGGAGAGGGCAGTCCGAGGCGCGCCAGCAGCGCGATCTGCGCGGCCTTGGAGAGTTCCAGGCTGAACGCGCTGAGGCCGTTCACCACCGGCACGCCCATCGTGTCCAGGTAGCGCAGGTAAGACAGCGACGTGAAGATCGCGTGACCATGCCCCCGGTTGTAGGCTGAAGGGCTCATTCGGTTCAGGACGAGCGTGTAAGGCACCTGCCGGTCCGACGGATCGAAGTCCAGTTCGGTCGCCAGGATCTTCGCGTAGGGGATTCCCCGACGGTCGAATTCAGCGAACAATGGGCCAAACCACTCCGGGTGTTCGTACAAGACTCCCAGATACGGCGATGTCTCAGACACGATGTCTGTCCCCCCTGCGGCCCCGCGGGCGCTAGGCCGCGCCGGCGGTCGGACCTGCCGCGACAACTATGGTCTGCTAAAAACGGCGAACGTCCGGGTTAGACCGGACAGGACGGCGAAGGCATGCCTGCCTTCGCCGGGGGACAGATGCAGTTCCGAGGGCGGGGAGCGTGCACCATGTGCAACGTCAGTCGATGATGCTTGCGTCTCACGCCCGCAGGATAGCAGACGCGGCTTGTGAGCTCAACACAGGGTCATTGCCGTCATCGCCGGGACTTACTTTAGCGCTGTCGGCTTTCGCTTTGTTGACCTGTTGTCGTAGAACGTTGGGGATACTCGTTAGGAGGAGTTCACTAGGCCACGAGCGCCCCTGGGGGGCTCGAACGCGATCCTGGATCGCGCCTTGTCCCGGAAGAGAGGGTTCACTACAATGTGTAAGGGATACTGGTCGCTTCTCGCAGCGAAAGCGGATGGCTACGGAGCTCAATCGCCCTGACCGCCGAGGCTTCCTCAAATTCGTCATATCCTTGCCGGTTGTCGCCGCCGCCGCGGCCTTCGTGTCGCCGCTCCTGAGGATGCTCAAGCCCAACGTGAAGCCCTTCGAGGTGCTCTACAGTCCCACCAAGCCCAGCGACCTCCCGGTCGGAGAGACCGCGATCGCCGGCACCGTCGACGAGGTGGCGAAACCCTGGGACTTCAAGTACTTTGTCTTCACCCAGAAGTAGCCGCAGTACACCCCCGGGGGGCTGCGCTCGGCGAACGTCCCCGCCGTGGTGGTGCGGCTGCCGCGCAAGGTCAGGCAGCCCTGGGGGTGGGCGGCGCAGATCAACAAGCCGGAGTTCGTCGGACAGGAATCGGACCTAATCGTCTTTTCGCGGATTTGCCCGCATCTGGGCTGCATCTACAACTTCGTCCCCAACTGGCAGGAGGTCACCGCGGGGTACGGGGGCTATGTCCCGCCGCCGGAGCGGAAGCACGCGCTGATGGCCTGCCCTTGCCACCTCTCCATCTACGACCCCGGGGATGTGCAGGTGCCCGGGCGCGTCCTTTCCGGGCCGGCGCCCAGACCGCCGCGCACCTTCCTCTATAAGATCGAGGGCAATCAGATCGTGGTCACGGACGTCGAGACGGGAGGCATCGCCTGAAGGGTCGGCTCCTTCTCCCCTTCGGCATGCTCTTCCTCGCGCTCATCGGGGTTGTCTTCCTGTTGGCGCGTCCGGCGCGTGTGCCACTGCAGGCGGAGCCGAACCCGGCGGGCGTCACAGCAAGCCTGGCCGTCACGTCCGACGGAAGCCTGATCAAGGCCGACTCGCGGGGTCTGTTCCGGAGCAGGGACGCAGGCCGGACCTGGGAGCCGATGTCTCTTCCCCGGAGACTCGTGCCATCCGCGATCGGTCCCATTGCAGTGACTCCCGCGAACCCCTCCGTCATCTATGCGGCCGGCATCGGCGCAGGCGTCATTGTCAGTGAAGACAGGGGGGCCACCTGGCGGCGGATCACCGCCGGACTGCCCTCGCTGGAGGTGGAAGCCCTGGCCATTCACGCCTTCCGCCGGGAAACGCTGTTCGTGTCGGTCAGGGGGAAAGGGATCTACCGCACCGAGGACGGCGGCCGGCAGTGGGAGCGCATGGACGGGGGACCAGCGGGCAAGTCGGTCCTGGCCTTGGCGCACTCCCCTCTCGAGGGCAGCATGAACACGGGATGGTTGTACGCCGGCACCGCGGATGGACCATACCTCAGCATGGATTGCTTCTGAGGGTGGCGCCAGGTGGGCAGGTTGCCCGCCGAAAGTGACATCACAGGAATCCTCGTCGACAAGCGCGATCCCCGACGGGTCTTTACGGCAGGACCGGGAGGCCTCTTCCGTTCGCTGGACGCTGGGCGCACCTGGAAAGTTGTCGATAGGGTTCCCCAGAAGGCCTGGGCCGCGCTCGCACAGAACCCCCGGCGTCCAGAGACCCTGTTTGCCCTCGGTGCGGACAATTCGCTCCTTAGAAGCGACGACGGCGGCGCGACGTGGCGTCGTGCGCAGTGAGCATGGCGCCGGGGCACGCGTCCGCTGGGACAGGTGGGCAGAACAGTCATGGCGAGCAGCAATTGCCGCGCTCCTGGGGGCGGCACTCCTCGCCGCGGGCTGCACGCGGACGGCGGAGCGGACACGTGCACCGGAGCTCCCCCTACTCGACCCCGCTCAGGTGGAGCGAGGTCGGGAAGCCTATCGGCAAAACTGCGCCAGCTGCCACGGCCGGCAGGCGGAGGGGGCGCCGAGCTGGACGGTCCCGGACGCCCGGGGCAATCTCCCGCCGCCGCCGCATGACGACACCGGCCACACGTGGAGGCACAGCGACAGGGAACTGGACGAGATGATCCGAAACGGCTGGCGCGACCCATTCAACAAGACGCCAGAGCTCACGATGCCGCCATTCAAGGATCGGCTCAGCGATGAGGAGATCGAGGCGGTGATCGCCTACTTCAAGAGCCTCTGGTCAGAAGAGCACCGGCGCTGGCAACTGCGGGAGACGCAGCGGGACGCGCCGTCCCCCTCTCCGGGGAGGGCGCCGTGAGCAGGAAGAAGCGAGAGACGCGCCAGCAGCGGCGGAGCGGCCAGCGCCGAGCCAGAGGTACGCGCTTCCGCTGGTGGATCCCCGTGCTCCTCGTCATCGTCGTCGGCGTGCCGGCCGTGTGGCTCGTCTTTCGGGGAAATGGACCATCCCCGTCCGGGACCGGTCTGCCTGGTCCGGCCGGGGGCCGCCAGGTGGCGCAGGACGTAAACACCCTCGTCGGCCAGCCGGCGCCGCCGTTCACGCTGGCGAGCGCGGAGGGTCGGACCTATGATGTGCGCCTCGGCCGCGGCCGCCCGACGGTGCTCATCTTCCACATGGGACTGACCTGACAGCTCTGCCTGGAGCAGCTCGTGAAGCTGCAGAGATCGGCAGAAGCCCTGAGGTCGCGTGCTGACGTCTACGTCCTCAATCGGGACACGCCCCAGGAATCTCTGCGGCTCCGCGAGATCACCGGCGTCTCTTTTCCCGTGCTGCTCGACGAGGACCTCGCGGTGGCGCGTCAGTACGATTTGCTGCCCAAACCGGGTCAACCGATGGGCGGCATGCGTGGGCTGGCACAGATGGGGTTTGTCGTCGTCGACCCCCGGGGCGTGATCCGCGTCCAGCGGGTGGACATCCTCTTCGGTGAGCATGCGGGCCAGATTCTGGAGATCGTCACCATTCTCAGCCGGCCTCCGGGGAGTTGACCCGGGGCCGGCGCGAAATCCGAACCGATCGGAGAAGGGAAACAAGCAGACTCACGGCGAGCAGCCCCGCCAGCCAGGGGACGAGCGGCGTGTAGTGCGCCGGCAGGTTGGAAAAGGCCACCTCGACCACCTGGCCCCTGCGCAGCTCGCCGCCGGCCACCCGGAGAAACCGCTGGCCCCGGACGACACCGGCTGGTTTGACCTGAAGCTGAGCGCTCGTCAGACGTACTCCCTGATCCGGCGCGAAGACGTCCATGCTGCGCGTCTCCTCCTCGAGGATCCAGCGTGCAGTCGCGCGGGTGCCCGTGTACCGAAGGAGATAGGCCACTCTGATCTCCCACAATCCCGGCGGCAGGGGGGTGGTGTCGACCAGACGACCGTCCGCGAAGACCGGAGACGACTCTGAAAGCATGCTCACCTCCTGGGCGCCGTCGGGGATGCCCAACGCCAACGTAACTCGTCCGATCGGTGGCGTCGCCCGTCCGACGTACGTTCTCAAGGAGGGGTTCATGACGGCGATGACCTCCCTGACCGACAGGGCGCCGACGCCAATGCGGTCGAGCAGGACGACGCGGTACAGCAGGTAGATCGGCGGGCGGTCCATGGTCGGCTCGTAGACGACCACGTCCTCTTCTGCCGGCGCCTGGAGTGGGGGGCGGAACGGTCTGCCCACGTATTCCACACCGCGATACGACACGACGACGGCGTAGGTGTCCCCGGGGGGCGGCACCTTCAGGGCAAACTTTCCGCCGGAATCGGTCTCGGCCGATGCCACGACGGTCCTATCATCACGGCCCATCCGGAGCAACCGAACGACCTGCCCGCTGACGGGACGCCCGTTGAACGTGCCGTTGACGACGCGCCCCCCGAGCACTTGCGGCGGACGCGCGTGCAGAGGCGTCGCCAGGAGCAGCGCGGTGACCATCCCTGCGCCCGCATTCAGCAGAAGACTTCGAGGGATCACGATTGCGCCGCCGCCCGCGAACTCAGTTGGGTAGATACTAGGAGGATACCGCAGTAGCGACGATCAACGACCTTCTGCCGGCGTCGCCTCCTTGGCCAGCTGCTGCAGCGTTCGCTCGTAGATCATCACCCGGGCCTGCGTCAAGAGTCTCTTGGACAGCTCGGCGCTGAGCTCGTCGTGCTTCTTCTGGCGCAGCTCTTCCCGCAAGAACTCCTTCGCTTCCTCAAACGTGAGCTGCCGCGCCTCCTGTCGCTCCCGGACCTGCACGATGTAGATCGCCCCCCTCCACTCGAAGGGACGGCTGATCTCGCCGAGCTGCAACCCCAGCGTCTGCTCGTGGAAGGGGTGCACGGCCATCTCCGCCAGCAGGTCGGGGCCCTCCCGGATCCAGCCGTCCAGGTCGCCGCCCCTGGCCGCTGTGGCTGGATCCTCCGAATACTGGCGGGCGACCTGGGCAAAGTCACGCCCTTTCTGGAGGGGCCCCGGCACCAGTTGCTTGTAGGCCTCGGTGGCCTTGGCGAAGGCCCCTACGCGCTCCTGCCCCGTCTGCCCGAGGCGGATGACGATGGCGCGGATCTTCACCTGTGGCGGCTCGGTCAAGTCCTTCCTGTGCTCTTGATAGTAGGCGGACAGCTCCTCGTCGCTCACCTTGATCTTGTCGTCGACCTCTTCCTGCTCGAGCATCTGCGCCAGCACGCTGAGGCGGGCCTCTTCGAGCTGCACCTTGTTCTTGGACTGCAGCAGGCGGTCGTAACTGTCCTGCAGCAGGAGTAGGCGCTCGATCAATCGCTCGGCCAGGGCTCGCCGGCCCGCGACGCCCTGGTAGCGGGCCAGGAAGTCTTCAGGGAGCTCGCGGTACTCTTTCCAGAATTCTCCCAGCGTGAAGCGCTTGCCCCGGATCGTAAAGAGGGTGCGGTCGCCATTCTCTGTGAACCATTGCTCCTCTTTCTGGGCGCGCACGGCCTGCCGGACCTGATCGCGCACGTCGCCGAAGCTTTGCTGCCGCTCCGGGGCCCGCGTGCGGAGCCGCACGACGTAGAAGGCGTCGCCCGCCTTGATGACGTCGCTGACCTGTCCCGGGTCCAGGGCAAAGACCGCCGCATCGTAGGCGGGATCGCGCTCCCCTTTCCGGACCGATGTGCCCTGCGGCTGAGGCGGGGTCCCGGAGAGGTCGCGCGCCACAGCGGCAAAGTCCTCCCCCGCCCTGAGCCTGGTCAGCGCCCTGCCGGCCTTCTCCCTGGCCGCGGCCTCGTCCTGACCGACGTCGACCCGGATCTCGTCGACCACGGCCTGCGCGGGAAGGAGGTAGGTGCTGCGGTTGGTCCCGTAGTAGGCCTGGAGTTCACGATCCCCAGGCTCCGGTACTGCGAGGAGGGCGAAATCCCGGGTGACCGAGGCCATCTCCTTGAGCCGGGCCAGGTACTCCTGGACGAAGCGGCCCTCACGCTGCTGCTGCAGCCTGGTGCGAATCTGCGCGCGGACCTGCTCCAGCGTAAGGTTGCCGAACTGCCGGCGGTTGGCGTCGTAGTAGGACCGGACCTCTGCCTCGGTGATGCCCATCGGCCCCTGGTGCAGTTGCGCGTGGAGCTCGTCCAGGTTGATCTCTTCGGTGATGTGCTGCATGACGTGCTGGAAGTCCTGGTCTCGGTCCGCCTTCCGCCCCGCCGCCCAGCGCCGCACCAGTTCTTCCGTGATCATCTCCTCGACCAGCGGTAGGTAGTCCTCGACCTCCTGGAAGGATCGCTGCGTCTCCTTGTCGGGCACCAGTTCGACGAGATGGCGGCGGACATCTTCGATGGTGATGCGTCCCCCGGTGAAGGTGGCCACGACGTTGGGGGCGGGCGGGCGGCGTCCCGTCACCCCCACGGGGTCCGGCAGGAGGAAGTAGACGCCGAGTCCGGCGAGGAGAAGGACAGCAAGGGCGGCCGGCCCCCAGCGGAGCAGTCGGGCACGCTTGGGCGTGCGCGCGTGACCGGCGGGTTCCGCCTCAAGGTCGGCCGGGAAGCTGACGGCATCGCCCTCGGGTTCGCCGGGAGCGGTTTCAGCAGGTGGTGCTTCGACAGAAACCGGAGGCACCTGAAGATGAGCGGCGGAGGCGGCCGGTTCCATGTCCTGGTGGGGAGGGAGCTCGGGCGCCTCCAGATCCTGCTTGTCCTTCGTCTCTTGGTCCTGTTGGTCTTCTCCCGCGGAGGCCCGCGGGCGCACCGCATGCCGGATGTCCTCCCAGACCTGCTTCCAGCCCACGGCCTTTAGGGGCTCCCGTCCGCCGGAGGGATGGTGACGGCCCGGGTGCCGTTGAGCAGGCGCAGGTTGACGCGCTCCCCCCGCTTGACGATGTAGACCTGGACGCGGGGCAGGATCTTCTCCATCGTTTCCAGGTAGAGGCGGAACCGCGTGACGTCCTCGCCGTAGATCCTGCTGTTCGTGCGGTACTGTGCCAGGATGGCGTTGAAGGCCGCCGCCGCGCCGGCGGCCTGATCCACCTGCGCCCGCGCGTAGCTCCGCGCCTCCGTAAGGATGCGGTTGGCCTGGCCGCGGGCTTCGGGGACGACACTGTTGCGGTAACCTTCGGCCTCGTTGATCACCTTCGATTTGTCCTCACGCGCGCTGGAGACGTCGCGGAACGCTTCGGCGACTTCGTCGGGCGGATAGGCCTTCTGCAGGTTGACGCTGACGACAGCGAGCCCGCTGCCGTAAGCGTCGAGCAGCCGCTGCACCTCGTCCCGGATGGCCACCTGGAGCGTCTGCCGCTCCGTGGTCAGGATCGCGTCGACGGCGGTGCCGCTGCTCAGACGGGTGACGGCGGCGCGCACCGCGTCTCGCACCAGCTGGTAGGAGGTGTAGCGGACGTTGAATAGATAGGCGACCGGGTCGGTCACCCGGTACTGGACGATGGCCTCGTACTCGATGATGTTCGTGTCCCCGCTGAGCACCTGCAGCTTGCCGGGGCTCTCCGGGTGCAGCGGGTGTTCCGGTTCTGCCTGCGCCAGGCCGACGCTTTCGCGCCGCACCTCCGTGACGTTCACGACGGTTTCCTGTTCCAGCGGCCAGGGGAGTCGGTAGTGCAGCCCCTCGGTCACGCGGGGCGCTGCCACCCGTCCAAAGCGCTGGACCACGGCCGCCTCACCGGGCCGGACGGTGTAGATTCCCGAGAGCAGATAGGCGAGGAGCACCAGCCCTGCGCCGGCCAGCAGGACGCGGCGCGGGTTCAGCCGGGCAAACGCCGCGCGCGCATCATCGAGGAAGCCTTCACCCTCCCCCCGCGGAGTGCGCGGGATCGACTGCCACGCGCCCTGGACCAGGCGCCTGGCGGCCCCGAGCCGACGGAGGAGAGCCTCGAACCGGGAGGGCCGCGGACCGGAGCCGCCGTCGCGCGGCTGCTCCGTGGAATCAGGGCTCATGCGCTACGCCTCCTTGTCACGGTCACGGCCGCGCCGGGCGCGGCGGCTGTCCGGCGCCGGCCTGGTTCAGGTACTTGAGCAGCTCGGAGTCGGAGGGGAGGATCAGCGTCGTGCCCTTCGTGATCACCTTGTCGTAGGCCTGAAGGGTCCGCAGGAACTGGTAGAACCCCGGGTCCTGCCCGAAGGCCGCCGCATAGATGCGGATGGCCTGAGCTTCGCCCTGGCCGCGGATGCGCTCCGCCTCCCGCTGCGCCGCCGAGAGGATGGTCGTGCGCTCGGCGTCGGCCGCCGCGCGGATCTTCGTCGCTTCCTCGGTTCCCTCGGATCGGAAGCCGCGGGCGATGCGCTCCCGTTCGGCCTTCATTCGCTGAAAGACGCTCTGACGGTTGGCCTCGGGGAAGTTGAGCACTTTCAGCCGCACGTCGGCCACGGCGAACCCGTAGGCGCCGGTGCGCTCGTCCACCCGCTCGGACACCTGCGTCATCATGGCGGGAAGCTGCATCTGCTGCGCGTCGATGGTGACCAGGTTGGCCAGCTCGTACCGCCCGAGGGCCACGCCGAGCTCCGAGACCAGGATGTCCGCCAGGCGGGTGTCGGCGCCGGGGGCGTCGCGCACGCTCGTGAAGAACCGGACCGGATCCGTCACGCGCCAGGTGGCGTACGCCTCCACCAGGATGTTCTTCTTGTCTTTGGTCAGCAGTTCGGTCTGCTCATGCGTGTGGACCTGGAGGCGCCGGTCCAGCCGGATCACACTTTGCACCGGGTCGGGCAGCTTGACGTAGAGGCCGGGCTCGGAGATGGCCCGGATGGGTTGCCCGAACTGAGTGACGATCGCGTACTCGGTGGCGTCCACCTGGAAGAGCATCAGGTTGGCAACGATGAACACCGCCGCGAGCGTCCCGATGATGAGATAACGGCCGTACCTCATAGGGTGTCCTCCTGCGCTGACATCTGCGCGCTAATGCGTTATGGACCCTCGTTGGAGGGCGGAGAGGGAGCAGGCGGAGCGGGGATGGGGCCGGCCCCGTTCCCAAACCACAGGTCGGTGGTATCCGTCTGCACGCTGGGATCCAGGATGAACTTGCTCGCGCTCGGCAGCACCCGTTCGAGGGTCTCGAGGTAGAGGCGCGTCCGGGTGACGCCGGGGGCCGCGCGGTAGGCGACGAGCTGCCTGAGGAACCGGTCTGCCTCGCCCCGGGCGAGGTCGACCTTGCGCTGCGCCTCCGCCCGCGCCGCATGCACCAGCTTTGCCGCCTCTCCCCTGGCCGTCGGCACGATCTCGTTCCGGTAGGCCTGCGCTTCGTTGATGTAGGTGTTCTTGTCCTCCCGGGCGCTGGCGACTTCGCGGAAGGCTTCCGCCACCTCGGGGGGCGGGATGACCTCCAGGAGCTGTACGGCCGTGACGCGGATGCCGGCCTTGTGCTCGTCGAGCAGCGTCTGCGTCTGGGAGAGGGTCTGGGCGAGGATCGGGATCCGCCCGGTCGTGAGCAGCTCGTCCACGCTCCGCGCGGCGACGGCCTGGCGGATGGCCGCTTCGGCTTCCTGCGCGATCAACTGCTCGGCCCGCCGGACGTTGAAGAGGTAGGCAACGGGGTCGGTGACCGTGTAATGGAGGTTCAGGCGGACCTCGATTAGGTTGGTGTCGCCGGTGAGCATCAGCGCCCTCCCAGTCTGCACCTGCCGCACCTGATCCATGGCCACCCGGTTCACCCCATCGATCAGGGGGAGGCGATAGTGCAGTCCCGGGCCGGTCTGGGCCACCACGCGTCCGAAGCGCCGGACCACGCCCTGCGCCCCCGCGGGGACGGTGTAGAAGCCCGACGCCAGCGCGAAGACGACCAGGGCGGCCACCGTGACGCGGACGACGCGCCGGGCGTGGTGGCGGATATGCCCGATCCCCTCCTCTTCCAGCGGGAGGACTCCGCCGGTGAGCAGGGCGCGCACCGCTGCGCTGGCGATCTCCCACCCGGCGAGGAGGATGAAGACGATGACCACGACGGCGGCCACCCGGTCCAGCGCCTCGAGCCCCAGCGCCGAGGCAGCCAGCGCCACGACGACCAGGATGGAGGTGTAGAGGTCCATGCGCGAGTGATAGGCGCTGGCGATCAGGCTGGTCGAACCTGTCGCCCGACCCACGTACTCCTTGTAGCGCGCGGTGAAGTAGGTGATGGCGATGGTGAGCAGAGCGGCCGCGGCGACGGGCCAGAGGTTGCGCAGGTCGGGCGCTTCTCCGCCCCCGAGCACCTCCCTGAAGATCTCGTAGGCAACGTAGAAGATGAAGCCGGAGACCACCAGCGCAACGACGTTCTCGACCGCGCTGATCTGGCTGCCGCGCCGGCGGGCCTCCCAGCGGGTGGCGAACAGGCCCCCCAGCACGAAGAGCGAGACGAAGACGTCGCTCATGGAGTGCCAGGCGCTGGCCCGCAGCGCCAGGCTGCCGGAGAGGGCGGCCAGCCCGTACTTCAGGCCCACCAGCGCCAGGTCGGCGACGATGGTGACGACGATGGTCTGCTCTTTCCGATTCATTGACTCCTCGTCCTGTGTGGAAGTCCTGCCAGCCGCGGCGCGGCCGGGCGAGCCGGCAGCGCATCCAGGGCCGCGAAGCAGTATCGATTGCCGAGATGAACAAAACCTGAACGGTGAAGGCCCGGCGATGGGCCGGAGGGCCCCCTAGGAAGGAAGGCGCGTGTGCGCCGGGGAGCGCAGCGGAAGACGGACGGTGAAGGTGCTCCCCTTGCCCACTTCACTGTGCACCGTGATGTGACCCCCGTGCGCCTCGGCGACCCATTTGGCGATGGCCAGCCCCAGTCCCGCGCCGTGCGTCCTGTTCCGGGATGAGCCTCTGACGCGATAGAACCTTTCGAAGATGTGGGGGAGGTCGCCGGCCGGGATGCCCTCGCCATTGTCCGCCACCACGAGGAGGGCAGAGCTCGCCCGAGCAGTCAACGACAGCACCACCCCTCCGCCGGGCCGGCTGTGCCTGAGGGCGTTGTCGACCAGGTTCAGCAGCATCTGCTTGAGGCGGTCGCGGTCCCCCAGGACGGCCGCGGGCTCGCACGCCTCCAGCGTGACGCGCGCCCCGTTGGCCAGCGCCTGTGCCTCCTCGTAGACCTCGATCAACGCCTCATCGAGCTCCACCGGCCGCAGCTCCAGCCTCTGCCCCGCGTCGGCCTGTGCCAGCAGCAAGAGCCCGGCCACGAGCCGGGTCGTGCGTTCCGCCTCGCGCCGCACCGCAGCGAGTCTTTCTCCCCTCCCGTTGTCGCCATCGGGGCCATAGCGCAGCTGCAGGTCCAGGTTGCCCAGGATCGTCGCGAGGGGAGTACGCAGCTCGTGAGCGGTATCCGCGACAAAGCGCCGCTGGGCCTCGAAGATGGCTTCCAGCCGCTCCAGCATCCGGTTGAATGAAGTGGCCAGCCGGCCGATTTCGTCGCCGCGCTCCTGGAAGGCCAACCGTTCCTTCAGGTTCCCGGACCGGGCGACGCGGTAGGCGGTCTGCGCCATCTGCGCCACCGGGCGCAGCGCCAGGCCGCTGAGCATCCACGTCGCCGTTCCTCCCAGCAGCAGCGCGGCCGCGATGCCGAGCAGGTAGATCGTCTGGAGCCGGCGCAGCGTGCCCTGGTGGCCGCTGAGCGATTGTCCGACCTGGACCGCCCCCACGACGCCGCCCCTGCGGACGATCGGCTGGTGGTAGAGGCGGACGCGCTGCGTTCCCGCCGCTTCCGTCGTGTAGAAAGCGTGCCCGGCCAGGATCCGCTGCAGCAGGCGCGGGGCGATCTGGAACCGCTGCTGCCCCAGGTTGGGGGAATGGGCGACCACCTGCCCCTCGGGCGAGAGGATCTGCACGTAGATGCCGGGGGAGGCGAACTCGTCCGTCGGCGCCAGGACCTCTTGGATCCCTCGATTCGGCGTCGTTCGCAGCAGGTCCGAGACGTGCGTGGCCCGTTCTCGCAGCGCCTTGTCCACCTCCAGGGACAGGCCGGCGGCCAGGAGACGATAGGACACGAGGGCGAAGCTCAGGAGAACGGCAACGACCAGAGCCAGCTGCACCAGGGTCAGCCGCCAGCGCAGCGACATGGTCAGCTTCCCGCCTCCCGCAACGCGTACCCCACCCCGTGCACCGTCTCGATGAGCTCGGGGTCCCCCAGCTTGCGGCGCAGCCGCCGGACGTAGACCTCCAGCACGTTCGACTCCGCCTCATACCCGTCGCCCCAGATGTGGGCGAAGAGTATCTCCCGGGTCAACACCTGACGGGGATGGCGGAGGAAATGCGCCAGCAGGTCGTGCTCCTTCGGGCTCAAGTGGATGCGCCGTTCGCCGCGGCGGGCCTCTCGCAGGTCCACGTCCATGCTGAGGTCGGCAAAGGTCAGCACCTCCGCGCCGTCGCGGCCGGACCGGCGCAGGAGCGCGCGCACGCGCGCCAGGAGTTCCGCGAAGGCGAACGGCTTGGGGAGGTAATCATCCGCGCCCGCGTCCAGACCGTCCACGCGGTCCGAGATGGCGTCGCGAGCCGTCAGCATGAGGATGGGCATCGCCTGCCCTTCCCGGCGCAGGTGGCGGCAGAGGGCCATGCCGTCCAGGTCGGGCAGCATGACGTCCAGGATGATCAGGTCTGCCGGTTCGGCCAGGACGGCGTCCCAGCCGTCGCCCGCCGATTGAGCCACCGTCGTCCTGTAACCTTCGCGGGTCAGCCCTTGGCGCAGGAAGTCGGCAAAGGCGGCCTCGTCGTCCACGATCAGGATACGAGCCGGGAGCATGGCCATCTCAGAATCGGACCTGGCATTCAGCCCCGCCGGCGGGCTCGACCTGAATCGTCGTGTGGTCGATCCCGAACTCTCGTTGAGGAGCGCGGCGAGCCGTATCACCACGCGGTTCGCAACCTCCGCCGCCGTTCCCTCCCTACAAGACGACGTGGGCACTGAGGGCCTCAACGCCCGACGTGATCGTCCAGAGATGCAGGTCGTGCACGCCGGCCACGCCCCCGATCGCGGCCCGCCGCGGCGGGTCGCCGCCGTCGATCACGCGCCGGCACAGATCGCAGCGGACCTCCCGCCGGCTCCAGATGGCCGGCTCCGCCGGCGCTACCTGCTTTGCATCCTTCCTGTGCCGCATGCGCCCCCTTTGGCTTTGGTTGGCTTGAATAGGGGAGTGGGGCAGTAAGAACGTGGCCCCCGGCGACAGGGAGGAGGATGGGTTCCTCTCCTCGCGCCACCCGCTCTCAGGCCATCCCCCGGAGCGGGTTAGGCTCGGCGTCCTGGCTCAGACGCGGCACGTCCTAGAGGGCCGTGGGCGCACACTACCACCCGAACAAAGGCCGAACAAGATGCGAGGGGCAAGGTATACGGCACCAGTGTAACCCTCGTGGGGTTTACCCCAAGATATACATTACTCCCCTATGGTATTATGGGCGACAGAAGTATCCAAAGAGGCGTGCATTGCAGGATTTGGGAACCATTGTCGTCAGCGTCACCCGACGCGTTCGGGGAAGCTGCGTGGCGTGCGGCCGGTCGGCGCAAGCCATTGCTGGTCGTTATCGCGACTTTCTCCTCGCTCCCGGTACGCTCGTGACCGCCGCGAGCGGGCTTCTCCTCGTTGCCGCCGTCGTCCAGAACCCGGCCGGCATTCTCTCCGGCGGGAGGCCTGCCGATACCCGCACGCCCCTCTACCTGGCCTCGGCACTCCTTGGCTCGGCGTTCATCTGGTGGTCGGCCCTCCAGGGCATCCGGCACAGCGACTTCACCGCCGATATCCCGGTCTCCATCGCCACTGCGGCGGCGCTGGCCATCGGCCAGTACTCGGCCGCAGCCGTCGTCGCCGTCCTCCTCCTTCTCGGCGGCATGCTGGAGAACTTTGTCGCCGCTCGGGCCGATAACGCACTGGAGGCACTGGCTAGGCTCCTGCCCGATCGCGTCACGATCCGGCGTCAGCACCGCGACGTCGTGGTCCCTCTGGCCGAGGTGCAGGTCGGAGACCTGGTGCTCATTCGCTCCGGGGAACGGATTCCGGTGGACGGCGAGGTCATCGGCGGCCTCGCTATAGTCAGTGAGGCCGCCATCACCGGCGAGAGCCTGCCCATCGAGAAAGGGGTTGGCCATACCGTTTTCGCCGGCACCCTCAACCAGGGCGGCGCACTCGAAGTGCGCGCAACCAAGGTGGGCGAGGAGACAACCCTCGGCCAGATCCGCCGTCTGATCGAAGCAGCCCGGGCCCAGAAGGCCCCCGTTGAGCGGCTCCTCAACCGGTACGCCAAGCTCTACACTCCGGCGGCACTCGTCCTCGGCGCGCTCTTGTGGTGGTGGAGCGGCGACATCCTGCGCGCGATCACGATGCTCATCGTCTTCTGTCCATGCGTGATGGTACTCGCCACCCCGACTGCCCTGGTCGCTTCCATCGGGAACGCCGCGTTGCGGGGCAGCTTGATCAAGAAGGGGGCGACGGTTGAGGCGCTGGCGACGGTTGATACTGTGGTCTTTGACAAAACCGGGACGCTCACACTCGGCAAGCCCAGGCTTGTTGAGGTGCTTCCCCTCGATGGTTCCTCGAAGTCCGATCTCCTGCAGTGCGCTGCCGTCGCCGAGAAGTTCAGCGAGCACCCACTCGCTCAGGCGGTTAGACAAGCGGCGGATGCGGAGCTCATGGCAGTTCCAGACCCGGATGCGTTTGAGACGCTGCCTGGGCTCGGCGTGCGTGTACAAACAGACGGTCAGGAGGTCGTTGTCGGCCGCGTAAGGATGCTCGACGAGTACGGCATCGCGGTGAACCCCGAAGCGGAGACGCAAGCGGCAAAGCTCGCGACACCCGGGCGCAGCGTCGTGGTGGTCGCAACGGGGAAGCAGATCGCCGGCCTCCTGGCGTTTGACGACACCGTGCGGCCGGAGGCGAAACCCGCTGTAACCCGCCTGCAGCAGCTCGGGCTGCGAACCGTCATGGTCACGGGTGACCACCGGGCTGCTGCCGAACGCGTCGCTGCCACGCTCGACATCCCCGAAGTGTACGCCGAGGTCCTGCCACAGGACAAAGTGCAGCTCGTCCGACGTCTGCAAGCTGAGGGGCGCCGCGTGGCCTTTGTCGGCGACGGGGTGAACGACGGTCCGGCGCTAGCCGCGGCTGACGTCGGGGTCGCGATGGGCGTAAGCGGAACCGATGTCGCCATCGAAACCGCCGAGGTAGCGCTCTTGTCCGACGATCTCTCGAAGCTGCCGCACGTGCTTGGTCTCTCGCGCCAGGCGATCCGCGCCATTCGCCAGAACCTGATCTTCTCGCTCGGCGTACTCGCCGTGGCCGTGGGGCTGACGATCCCTGGTATCCTCACGCCCGTAACCGGTGCCCTGCTTCACGAGCTCTCGTCGATTCCGGTAATCGCCAATTCCGCCCGGCTGATCGGGATCAGACGTTAGGACCAGGCAGGGGGGCGAACAGAAAGGAGTCCGATGGCACATACCATCCGTGACAAGGAGAAGCTCTTGAACCGCGTGCGGCGCATGCGGGGTCAGCTCCAGGCGGTCGAGCGCGCCCTCGCCGAGGAGCGCGACTGCGCCGTCGTCCTCCAGCGCATCGCCGCCTGCCGCGGCGCGATCAACGGGCTCATGGCCGAAGTCATCGACGGCCATGTCCGCTACCACGTCCTCAACCCCGACCAGGACCCAACCTCGGAGCAGGCACGCGGCGTCCAGGAGCTCCTCGACGTTGTGAAGACCTACTTCCGCTAATGTGGATGGTGGGTCTCTCCCGGCAACTTCGCTACCGTAGCGTCAACCCGTAGAGCGGGCAAACCCACTCGCTTTCGACCCGCTCGTCCATCGTCACGCCGCAGGCAGGGCAGAGCTGATAAGTGACGGGGAAGAGAGAACCGCCCGGGCTCACGAAGAGGATTCGCAGCCGCCGGCCTTCCTGGTCGAAGTCGTATCTGCCGCGAGCATGGCCTGCCGCACCGCGTCCACGTTGATGTGCGCGGGCGTCCCTTCCAACAGGACATTGACCGCCTGCGTGAGGAGCCGCCAGGTCCGGGGGAGGATGAAGAGCCCGATGACGGCGCTGAAGATCGGGTCGGCGTAGTACCAGCCGGTGGCGAGTATGATCAGCCCGGCGACCTCGACGACAAAAAGGCCGAAGGTCAGGACGAAGGTGACCCGGAGCGCCCCGCGGTTCTCGCCGGCGGCGGAGGTCAGCATCTCGGCGTGTGGACCTTAGCGGTAGGCGAGGAGGCGGAGGCCGTTTGCCACGACCAGGAGTGTGCTCCCTTCGTGCAGGAACACCGCGATGGGCAGGGTCATCACGCCCGCCACCGTGGTGAGGACGAGCAGGCCGATGACCCCCAGCGAGAGCGCCAGGTTCTGCCGGATGATGCGGCGGGCGGCGCGGCTCAGCCCGACCGCGATGGGGAGCTTGCCCAAATCATCGGCCATCAGCGCGATGTCGGCGGTCTCCAACGCGACGTCTGTGCCCCCGGCGCCCATGGCGATGCTCACGCTGGCCGCGGCCAGCGCCGGCGCGTCGTTGACCCCGTCCCCGACCATGGCCACCTTCCCGTCTCGGGCCCGCAGCGCCTTGACGGCCTCGACCTTCTCTTCCGGGAGCAGCCCGGCCTGAACCTCGTCGATGTCCAGCGCCGCGCCGATCGCCTCGCCGACGCGCGGGTTGTCGCCGGTCAGCATGACCATCCGCCGGACACCCAGCGCCTTCAGGCGGGCGATCGCTTCCCGCGCGGAGGCACGGGGGGCGTCTGCGAGGGCGATGATTCCGATGACCTCTTCCCGACGGACGACCAGCACGGCCGTCCGGCCTGCGGCCTGCAGGGCGGAGAGACGGTCGCGCACCTCCGCCGGGACCGGGCTCCCGAGTTCTTCGAAGAGGTCGGGCGTGCCGATCGCTACGGCCGTGCCCTCGACGGTGCCGACGACGCCTTTTCCAGGAACCTCCCTGACGTCCGTCGCCTCGGGAACAGCAATCCCCCGCTCGGCCACGAACTCGGCGACCGCACGCGCCAGCGGGTGTCCCGATCGCCGTTCCACGGCGGCGGCCGTGCGCAGGAGTTCTTCCTCTGGGACATCGCGCGGGAGCACGTCCGTGACCTTGGGTTCGCCAAGGGTCAGGGTTCCGGTCTTGTCCAGGGCGACGATCCGCACCGCGCCGGCTTCTTCAAGGTGAGTGCCCCCCTTGACCAGGATGCCGTGCATCGCGGCCCGGCCGATGGCCGAGAGGACCGCGGCGGGTGTGGCAATGGCCAGGGCGCACGGGGATGCCGCCACGAGCAGGGTCATCGCCCGGTAAAAGGCCTCGCGGAACGGGACGCCCAGGAGCGGCGGGACGGTGATCATCAGGGCCGCCGTCCCCAAGACGCCGGGAACCAGATAGCCGGCGACCCGCTCGGTGAAGCGCTGGGTCGGGGACTTCTGCGCCTGCGCTTCCTGCACCAGCCGCGCGATCTTGGCCAGCGTGGTCTCCCGGGCCGCCCGCGTCACCATGATCTCCAGCGCGCCTTCCAGGTTGACAGTCCCGGCAAAGACGCCGTCGCCCAACGCCTTCGCGACCGGCATCGACTCCCCGGTGATGGGCGCTTGATTCACCGAGGACCGCCCGCCGGCGACCTGGCCGTCGAGGGGGATGCGCTCTCCCGGCTTGACCACCATCAGTTCGCCCGGGCGAATTTCCTCAACCGGCACGGTCGCCACCTGTCCGTCCCGGCGCACGGCGGCTTCCTGCGGCGCCAGCCGGAGGATGGCCTGAATCGCCCGGCGTGCGCGGTCCATGGCGTAGTGCTCCAGCGCATGGCCCAGGGAAAAGAGGAAGAGCAGCACCGCCCCTTCGGCCCAGCGGTTCAGGGCGGCGGCACCGACGGCCGCGACAACCATGAGCACGTCGATGTCGACCCACCGTCTCCGGGCCGCCCGCAGCGTCCCCCGCAGGGGGAACCAGCCGCCGGCCAGGTAGGCGAGCAGGAAGAGTGCCGGCGGTACGGCGGGCGGGAATCCCGCCGCCCCGGCCGCCCAGCCGACCGCCGTCAGCCCCCCCGCGAGCAGGGCCACGAGCAGTTCTCGGCGGTGCCCGCCACCGCGGTGGCCCGTTTCCTTCACCTGGTAGCCGAGCGTCCGGACCCGCCGCAGGATCTCCTGGCGGCTGAGGCGGTCCCGGTCATACTCGATCCACATCCGCGACGCGGCGTAATTGACGGAGACGGTCACGATGCCGGGCAGCCGGCCCAGCGCGTGCTCGATCACCGTCACGCAGTCGACGCAGTCCAGACCCTGCAACTCCAGCATTTCGTGGCGGAACCGCCGGGCGATGGCCACGCCGGCGCGGCGCGCGGCGTCCTCGACGCGGGCGAGCGTGGTCTGATCGGGGTCTAGTTCCAGTTCGAGCGTGCTCTTGGCCGCATCGACCTGGACCGCTTCGACTCCCCGAATGCCGCCGACGCGTTCTTTCAAGTCCGCGACGCAGCGTTCGCAGGCGCTGGTATCCGCGGGGAGGATGACGGGCAGGTTGAGCGCCTTGGTCACCATCGCCGGACCCTACAGGCGCTCCTCCACGTGTTTGATCCCCAGCTTCAGCAGCCCGCGGACGTGGCCGTCCGCCAGCGAGTAGTACACCTGCCGTCCCTCCCTCCGGTTGGTCACGAGCCCCAGCGCCCGCAGCCACCGCAGTTGATGGCTGACGGCCGACTCGCTCATGCCGACGATCGCGGCGAGATCGCAGACGCACAGCTCCGCCTGGACGAGGGCGTAGAGCATCTTCGCCCTTCCCGGGTCACCGAGGACGCTGAAGGTGTCGGCGAGGAGGATCATCGTCTCCTCGGGCTTCATCCGCCCCTTGACTCTCCGAATGGTCTCGAGGTCGACGGAGTGCAGGTGCGGAGGCCTGCGGACGTGGCGGACGCGGCGCTTCAGGACCGGTATCATTTTGATTACCTGAACGATTGCTCAAGTATTCACTTTTCAGCCTACTGGGATCCTTCCCGGTCGTCAACACAGTTCTCGCGCCCTGAGAATCTATGGAGGGGGCGCAGCCAGACGGAAGCTCAGGACGGCCGCCGCCGCGAGCGACGCGATGAGCCCAAGCGTCGAGAGTCGGCCTTTCGGGCCTCCCTCCGGCCCCAGCAGCATTCCCGTCGCGTACCCTCCCAGGACCCCCAGGACGACCAGGCCGGGTTCCTGCCCCAGCACACCGAGGATAGTGGCAACCACCATCCCTTCCCCTCCGTAGAGGAGCACCCGGAGCGCCGTCCTCACTTCCCCGGTCGCGCCGCGGAGAAATGTCCGCCCGAAAAGCGCATGCGCGGCCGCCTCCACCCCCACGAGGACGAGTCCGAAAGGAAGCAGTGGGCGGGATATGAAAGCCAGGACCTGACGCAGGGCAAAAGCGATGAGGGCGAGGATGACCCCCACCCCGACGAGCAGCCGGGGTGTCCGGACTCCGGAGCCCGCCTCCACACCGAGAAAGGCACCGACCGCATAGGCAGTCAGCAAGAGGATGCCGACAAGTTCGGAATCAGGCAGGGACACACCTCATGTGGCCGCCTTTCCGCAACCCCTAGCGTGGCAATGCCGAGGCGCTCACTTTCTCAGCGAAGAAGCAGGGACCGAGGCGCAGCGCGCGCAGACAGGGCCGCAGGGCTCCACGTGGATCGTGATGTCGGTGCGGGGGAGGGCCGCGCGGATGTGCTCTTCCAGATCATCGCAGAGGGCGTGGGCCTGCCCCACGGTGAGGGTGCGGTGCAGCACCAGGTGCAGATCGACGAAACGGTCCGAGCCGGCCTTGCGCGTGCGCAGCGCATGGTACTCGACGATGTCGTCGGCGTGATCGGCCAGGATGGCGCGCACCCTGGCCTCTTCGTCCTGCGGCAGCGGGACATCCATCAGCCCGCCGACCGAGCCTCGGGAGACCCCCCAGCCGAGCCAGGCGATGTGGGCGCCGACCAGGAGGGCCGCCAGCGGGTCCAGCCAGAGCAGACCTGTGGTCTGCTGCAGCGCCAGCCCCGTCACCACGCCCACGGAGGTGATCACGTCGGCAAAGAGGTGACGCGCGTCCGCCTCCAGCACGACGGCGTCGTGCGCGCGCGAGATGCGCAGCAGGAAGCGGGCGACGAGGAAGTTGGCGAGGGCGGCCACGCTGACGAGCCCCAGGCCGAGGGGCAGGGCCGCCAGCGCCACGGGACGCACAAACCGGGCTACGGCGTTGCCGATCACGACCAGACCGGTGATCAGGATCAGCGCGCCCTCGCTGGCGCTGCTGACGTACTCCGCCTTGCCGTGTCCGTAGCGATGGCCGGCGTCGGGCGGACGCGCCGCGATCATCAGGCTGATCAGGGCCAGGTTGGCAGTGAGAACGTTGAGGACCGACTCCGCCGCGTCGGAGAGGATCGCCGCCGAATCGGTGAGGAGGTAGGCGCCGAACTTCAGCGCCAGCAGGACCACGCTCACGGCGACGGAGAGAAGCGCGGCGCGCACCGGAACGCGCGCCGCGACGGGCACCTGCGCCACCGTCACACTGTAGCATGCGCCTCTTCACCGCAGGAAGTCGCCCCGGAGAAGGGAACCCTCCGGCGTGCGCCCGCTCGTCCGTGTGCTGCTCCTGCTCCTCCTCGCGCTTGCGCTGGTGGTGGGCGGCGGCGCCGCGTACCTAGTGCGGCGTCCCTTCCCGCAGATCTCGGGCAGCGTCGCCGTCTCCGGGCTGCGGGCCTCTGTCGAAGTGATCCGCGACCGCTGGGGCATGCCGCATATCTATGCGCAGTCGGCGGCCGACCTCTTCTTCGCCCAGGGGTACGTGCACGCGCAGGACCGGCTCTGGCAGATGGATCTCTCCCGCCGGGTGGCCGCTGGGCGCCTCTCCGAGATCTTCGGTCCGGCGACCCTGGAGACCGACCGATTGATGCGCGTCCTAGGGCTGCGCCGCGCGGCGGAGGAGGCATGGGCCGCCCTCGGCCCGGCGCGGCCGGCGGACCCCGCCACCGCGGCCGCCATCGGCGCGGTGCAGGCGTACAGCGCGGGAGTCAACGCCTTCATCGAAACCCATCGCTCGCGTCTGCCCCTGGAGTTTCTCCTGCTGCGGGTCCAGCCCGAACCCTGGACGCCGGTGGATAGCCTCAGCTTCGCCAAGCTGATGGCCTGGGTGCTCGGCGGCACCTGGCGCAGCGAGCTGCTGCGCGCCGGGCTGGCCATCCGCTTCGGGGAGGAAGGCATCCAGCTGCTCCTTCCCAACCAGGCTCCCGGCACCCCGACGATCACGGCGGGAGCCGGCGCCCCGGGTGCGCTGGCGCCGGGGATGCCCTTCGCCGCGCTGCTGGCGGGCAGTCCCGGCGCCGGAAGCAACAACTGGGTGGTCGCGCCCTCGCGCTCGACGACGTCGGGGGCGCTGCTGGCCAACGACGTGCACCTCGACGTCCAGATGCCGTCCATCTGGTACGAGAACCACCTCGTCGGCGGCGGCTACGACGTCACCGGCGCCTCCTTCGCCGGGGTGCCCAGCGTCATCCTCGGCCACAACCGCCAGATCGCCTGGGGCGCGACGAACGTCAACCCCGACGTCCAGGATCTCTACGTGGAACGCTTCCATCCTCGGGACCCCACGCTCTACCTCTATCAAGGCCAGTGGGAGCGGGCGAAGGTCTTCCGCGAGGAGATCCGCGTGAAGGGGCAGGCGGAGGCTGAGATCGTCATGGTGCGCGTCACCCGGCACGGCCCGGTGCTGAACGCGGCCGTGCGCAACCTGGGTTCCTTCATGGCGCTGCGCTGGACGGCGTACGATCCCGACCGCATCCTCCAGGCGGTCCTAGGGATCAACCGGGCGTCCACCTGGACGGAATTCACCGAGGCCCTGCGCGAATGGTCGGTCCCCGCTCAAAACTTCGTCTTCGCCGACCGGGAGGGCAACATCGGCTACATCGCCCCCGGGCGCATCCCGATCCGACCGGCCGGCAGCGACGGGCGGTTGCCCGTGCCCGGCTGGACCGGCGCGTTCGAGTGGCAGGGATTCGTCCCGTTCGAGCAGCTGCCGGTTATCTTCAATCCCGCCGGCGGCGTCATCGTTACAGCCAACAACCGCGTCACCCCGCCGGGGTTCCCGCACGAGCTCGGCGACGACTTCGATGTGGGGTTCCGCGCCGCGCGCATCACCGCGCTGCTCGCGGAGAAGCCCCGCCTCAGCCTCGACGACATGGCGGCCATCCAGCGGGACGTACTCTCCCTCCCCGCCCGCCGCTTCATCGAGAGCTGGCAGGACGTTCGCATCACGGATCCCGATCTGGCCGCCCTCTTCACAGAGATCACCGCGTGGGACGGCGCGATGACACCGCAGAGCCGGCCCGCGGCGCTGTACGAGGCGCTCGTGCTGAACCTCTCCCACCTCGTCTTCAAGGACGCCCTCGATCGGGATCTCTACCGCCGGTATCTGCGGCGAGGCGACGCGCCGCTCTTGCTCCTCTTGGATATGTCCGGTCGCCCTGACGATCCCTGGTGGGGCGAGGGGCGCGACCGGGTGATCGAGCAGGCGCTCGCTCGCGCGGTGGCCGATCTCGAGACCGCGCTGGGTCCGGACCGGGAGGGCTGGCGGTGGGGCCGGTTGCACACGCCAACGCTGCAGCATGCCCTGGGCCGCCAGCGCGGGCTGGGGTGGATCTTCAACGCCACGCCACCAGAGATGGGAGGAGACGCCTTCACCGTGAACGCGGCGGCCTACGATCCGGAGGCGCCCTTCCGGACGATCGCGGGTCCCTCCTACCGGCAGATCATCGACACGAGAGATTGGAACACCGCTCAAGCCATCCACGGGTCCGGGCAGAGCGGGCTTCCCTTCCACCGCCATTACCGCGACTTCGTGGCGATGTGGGCCAAGGTGCAGTATCATCCGATGCTCTACGAGCGGGACGCCATCCTGGCGGCGCAGGAAGGCACACTGCGCCTAACGCCGCCCTGACGTGTTCGCGTCGGTGACGCAGGAGCCCACCAGCTTCGCCGGCTGGTCGTGGGCGCAGATCGAGCCCTACTACGGCGACCTGGCCGGCCGGACGCCGACCGCGGGCAGCGTCTCCGGGTTTCTCAGGGATTGGACCTGGCTCTCCGAGCGCGTCAGCGAGACGGCGGCCCGCCTGCGCGTCGCCACCACCCAGGACACCACCAATGAAGAAGCGGAACGGCAGTATTACTACTTCCTCGAGGGGATCTTCCCGGCGGCGCAGGCGGCGGAGCAGCGCCTGAAGGCCCTTCTGCTCGCCAGCGGTCTGGTCCCCGACGGCTTCGCCGTGCCGCTGCGCAAGATGGCCGCCGACGCCGCGATCTTCCGCGACGCCAACCTGCCGCTGCTGGCGGAGGAGCAAAAGCTCGTCATCCGGCACAACAAGATCCTCGGCGCGCAGACGGTGCTCTGGGATGGGCGCGAGGTGACGCTGCCCCAGCTGCGGCCCTTCGGCAAGGACCCCGACCGATCGGTGCGGGAACGGGCGTGGCGTCTGGCCGCGGAGCACCAGGCGGCCGACTACGACGCCATCGCAACGCTGTGGGGTGAGATGCTCGCCCTGCGTCAGCGCATCGCCGCCAACGCGACGGCCGGGGACTATCGCGCCTTCAAGTGGCAGCAGCTGCACCGCTTCGACTACACGCCCGCCGACTGCGCCAGCTTCCACGAGGCCATCGCGCAGGTCGTGGTGCCGGCGGCGCGGCGGGTGTACGAGCGGCGGCGTCGCCGCCTCGGGGTCGAGACGCTCCGCCCCTGGGATCTGCCGGCGGATCCGCTGGGACGAACGCCCCTTGCCCCGTTTCGCGACGCGGCCGAGCTGCAGCGCGGCGCCCAGGCCATCTTCCATCGGGTCGATCCCGCCCTCGGCGCCTATTTTGACACCATGATGGCCGAGGAACTCCTCGATCTGAGCAACCGCAAAAGCAAGGGGCCCGGCGGCTACTGCAGCAGCTTCCCGGCATCGAAGCGGCCGTTCATCTTCATGAACGCGGTGGGCCTGCACGGCGACGTGGAAACGCTGCTGCATGAGGCCGGCCACGCCTTCCACGTCTTCGAGCGCAATGCGCTGCCCTATCTGCCGCAGCGGGTGGTCGGCGCCGAGTTCGCCGAGGTCGCCTCGATGAGCATGGAGCTGCTGGCGTCGCCCTATCTCGCCGCCTCTGCAGGAGGCTTCTATAGCGAGGCGGACGCCGCGCGCGCACACATCGAGCATCTGGAGAAGATCATCCTCTTCTGGCCCTACATGGCCGTCGTGGACGGCTTTCAGCACTGGGTCTACCAGCATCCCGACGACGCGGCCGATCCCCGCCGCTGCGGCGCCGCCTGGACGGCGCTGTGGGCGCGGTTCATGCCCGGCGTGGACTGGAGCGGGCTCGAGGCGCACGTGGCCGCGGGGTGGCAGCACAAGCACCACATCCACACCGCGCCCTTCTACTACGTGGAGTACGGGCTGGCACAGCTGGGCGCGGTGGCCGTCTGGGGCAACGCGCTGGGCGATCAACGCGGCGCCGTGGCTGCCTACCGCCGGGCCCTCGCCCGCGGCGGCACCGCCTCCTTCCCCGATCTCTACGCCGAGGCCGGCGCGCGCTTCGCCTTCGACGTGCCGACCCTGGAGCGCGGCATCGGTTTGATGGAAGGGATCCTCGCCCGCCTCGACCCCGACTGAGGAGTAGACTGAGGGCGCATGCAGACGATCGCCCCGCCGGTCCGCGCCACGGCGCTCAGACGCGCCGCCGTCCTCGGGGCGGGCACGATGGGGCGGGCCATCGCCGCGCACCTGGCCAACGCCGGTATCCCCACCCTCATGCTCGACCTGGGCGACCTGGCCACCCGGGCACGCGAGGCGCTGCGGCGCACCGACCCGGCGCCGCTCTTCCTGCCGGACTTCGACCGGCTCATCGAGGCGGGATCCATCGACGGGGACCTGGCCCGCGCGGCCGGCGCCGACTGGATCATTGAGGCGATCATCGAAGACCTGCCGGCGAAACGGGCGCTGCTGGCGCGGCTGTTTCCCCTCTGGCGGCCGGGAACGATCGTGACGACCAACACCTCGGGGCTTCCCGTCGGAGAGATCGCAGCGGAGATGCCGGCGGAATTCCGCCGCCACTTTCTGGGCGCGCACTTTTTCAACCCGCCGCGCTACCTGAAACTCCTGGAGATCATTCCCACACCGGAGACCGACCCCGGCGGGGCCGCGGCCGTCGCGCAGTGGGGCGACCGGCTGCTGGGCAAAGGGATCGTCATCTGCAAAGACACGCCCAACTTCATCGCCAACCGGATCGGCACGTACGGCTTCATGCGGGCGGTGGGACTGATGCTGGAGATGGGGCTGACCGTCGAGGATGTCGACGAGCTCACCGGGCCGCTACTGGGCCGGCCGCGCTCGGCTACCTTCCGCACCGCCGATCTGGTCGGGCTCGACGTCAGCCTGGCCGTAGCGGAGCACGCCTACGAGCACCTGCCTGGGGACGAGGCGCGCGAGGTCTTCACCGCCCCCGCTCTGCTGCGCGAGATGGTGGCCCGGGGATGGCTGGGCGAGAAGAGCGGCGGGGGGTTCTACCGCCGGCGTGACAGCGAGATCGAAACCCTGGAACTCTCAACGATGAGCTACCGGCCGCGCCGGCGCCCCTCCTTCCCCTGGCTGGAGACCGTGCGGGCGATCGAGGATCCGGGCGAACGCCTCCGCGCCGCCGTTGCCGCATCCGACCGGGGAGGAAAGTTCCTCTGGACGCTGCTGCGCGACGTCCTCCTCTACAGCGCCCGCCGCATTCCCGAGATCAGCGACGACGTCGTCAACATCGACCGCGCCATGCGCTGGGGCTTCGGCTGGAGCGGCGGGCCGTTCGAGACGTGGGACACCCTCGGGGTCGCCGCAGTCGTGCAGCGCGTCACGGCGGAAGGTCAGGACATCCCCCCTCTCGCGGCGGAGGTCCTGACGAAAGGGGAAGGCGCCTTCTACCGCCGGCAGAACGGGACAGCGCAGTACTTCGACCTCACGCAGTCCGGCTACCGCACCTTGACGCCGATTCCCGGCCTGATCATCCTCGCTGATCTGACAGCGGGAGGGGCAGTGGTGGCGCGAAATCCCGATGCTTCCTTAATAGACCTCGGCGACGGCGTGGCCTGCGTGGAGTTTCACTCCAAGCTGAACACCATCGGCGAAGGCACGGGGGTGATGCTGCGCCAGGGCCTCGATCGCCTGGAGACCGACTTCGACGCGCTGGTGATCGGCAACCAGGCGCGGGATTTCTCCGCTGGCGCCAACCTGATGTGGCTGCTCTTGGAAGCGCAGGACGGCAACTGGGAGGACCTCGACCTGGCGATCCGGCAGTTTCAGGACCTGATGCAGCGCATCCGCTACGCGCGCAGGCCGGTCGTCGGCGCGCCGGCGGGCCGCACCCTCGCCGGGGGCGCAGAGATCTGCCTGGCCTGCGCCCGAGTGCAGGCCGCGGCCGAGACCTACATGGGGCTCGTCGAGACCGGGGTGGGCCTCATCCCGGCCGGGACGGGTACCACCGAGATGATCCGCCGCGCGCAGGCGCGCATCCCCGCCGAGGTCACCGCCGATCAGGTCCCGCTGCTGCGCTGGACCTACGAGACGGTCGCCCTGGCGAAGGTCTCCCGCTCCGCCCATGAGGCGCAGCGGATGGGGTACCTGCGCGACGCCGACGGGATCTCCATGAACACCGACCGCGCCATCGCCGACGCCAAGGCCGCCGCGCTCGCCCTCGTGCGTCTGGGCCACCGCCCGAAGCTGCCCGAGCCAATCCGCGTGACGGGAGGGCGCGGGCGCGCGGCGCTGGAGTCGCTGCTCTACATCCTCAAGACCGGCGGGCACATCACGGCGTATGACGAGGTCGTCGGCCGGAAGCTCGCCCACGTCATGGCCGGCGGCGTCGTGCCGGAGGGATCCTGGGTCGCCGACGAGTACCTCCTCGAGCTGGAGCGCGAAGCCTTCCTCAGCCTGCTCGGGCAGCCACAGACGCTGGAGCGAATGCGGCACACGCTGCAGACCGGGAAACCCCTGCGCAACTGACGTGCGGCAGACCCTCGCCGCGGCCGTCCCCGTCGCGCTGGCCATCGCCGTCTTCGGCACGATCTACGGCGCGACGGTGGCACCGCTGATGGGCGGCGGCTTCGCTGTGCTGGCGTCGATGATCATCTTCTCCGGGTCGCTGCAGTTTGCGCTCGCCGGCCTCCTCGTCAGCGGCGCCCCCGTCTCCGCGACCGTGATTACCGCACTGACGCTCAACCTGCGCCACATCCTCCTCGGCGCCGCGCTGCGGCCGCGCGTACCCGGCTCTCCTTGCGGGCGCGCCGCCCTGGCCTGGTTCCTGATCGACGAGTCCGCCGGCCTCGCCCTGGCCGCCCGGGGGGATGCCACCCAGACCCTCCTGGTCACCGGTTTCCTCGCCTATCTCTCCTGGATCATCGGGACGGCGGTCGGCACGCTCGGCGCGGCGCTGACCGGGCTGCGGGGAATCTCGGAAGCGGTTTTTCCGGTGCTCTTTGTGGGATTGGCGGCCATCTCTGCAACGCGCCGGCACGTCATGGCCAGGGCGGGCGTCGCAGTGTTGATCGCGTTCGCAGTGGCCTCCTGGTGGCCGCAGGGCCGGGGCCTGGCCCCGGCCATCGCGGCGCTCCTCGTCGCGCTTCCAGGACGCGGGGAGTGAGCGTTCTGCTCGTCCTCGCCCTCGGCGCGCTGACATACGGCAGCCGCGCGGCCGCGCTCGTGCTGATGCCTCCTCCCCCATCGTGGCTGCGGGCTTTCCTGGAACGGCTGCCGGCCCCGATCTTCGCCGGGCTCGCCGTGTTGCCGCTGGTCGGCGCCGATGGCACGGTGAGGACGTCGGTGCCGATGCTGGCGGCGTTCGGTGCCGCGCTGCTATCCGTCCCCTTCCGCTCGCTGCTCGGGACTTTGGCGGCGGGCCTGATCGGGTATGCTGTAGGCGGATTGCTGGGCCGGTAGGCAGCAGGACGAGGTGCAGGACAGATGCGCGATGCGGTGATCGTCTCGGCGGTGCGGACACCCATCGGCAAGTCGCCGCGTGGGACGCTCAAAGACACGCGCCCCGATGAGCTTGCCGCTGCGGTGATTCGGGAAGCGGTACGGCGCGTCCCGGGGCTGTCCGGCGATGAGGTGGAGGACGTGGTCCTCGGCTGCGCCATTCCCGAGGCCGAGCAGGGCCTCAACGTCGCCCGCGTGGCCGCCCTCCGCGCCGGCCTGCCCGTGAGCGCCTCCGCGCAGACCGTCAACCGATTCTGCTCCTCCGGCCTCCAGGCCATCGCCACCGCCGCGCACGAGGTCATGCTGGGGCAGGTGGACGTGGCCGTCGCCGGGGGCGTCGAGTCGATGACGCTCATCCCCATGACCGGCAACAAGTACGCGCCCAACCCGCACTTGACGGAGGAGTGGCCGGAAGTCTTCCTCTCGATGGGCCTGACCGCCGAGAACGTGGCGCGCCGCTTCCACGTCAGCCGGGAGGATCAGGACGCCTTCGGCCTGCGCAGCCACCAGCGCGCGTCCGCGGCCGTCGCGGAGGGCCGGTTCACCGACGAGCTCCTGCCCCTCACCGTGACGCGGTGGGAGGACGGCAACGGCCGGCCGCAGCGGAAAGAGGTCGCCTTCGCCGTGGACGAGGGGGTGCGCCGGGACACGTCGCTGGAACGACTGGCCGCGCTGCCTCCTGTCTTCGCCCGCGACGGGTTCGTCACCGCCGGCAACGCCAGTCAGACCAGCGACGGCGCCGCGGCCGTGGTCGTCATGGCAGATGAGGTAGCCGCGCGCCTCGGCGCGAAACCGTTGGGAATCTTCCGCTCCTTCGCCACCGCCGGCGTGCCGCCGGAGCTGATGGGCATCGGGCCAGTGTACGCGATCCCCAAGGCGCTGCGCCAGGCGGGGGTGCGCCTCGAGGACGTCGACCTGATCGAATTGAACGAGGCCTTTGCCGCCCAGGCTCTGGCCGTGGTCCGGGCGCTGGAGCTGGATGAGGCCCGCCTCAACGTCAATGGCGGCGCCATCGCCATCGGCCATCCCCTGGGCGCGACGGGCGCGCGGATGACGGCCACCCTGCTCTACGAGATGGCCCGCCGGGGGTCGCGCTATGGCCTGGTGACCATGTGCGTCGGCGGCGGGATGGGTGCGGCCGGAGTCTTCGAACGGCCCTAAAACAAGATGCCTGCCCCAAGGTTTGTGATGGATCCAGACCATGAGGGATTTAAGGAGTTCGTTCGCGAGGAATTTTCCGAACTCAAGTACTGGGCTCTTGATGACGCGCGTAAAGAAACGAAGAGGCTGTCACCTGTCATTCAAGGGATCTTAAGAGAAGCCGATGAGTTGGGCAACGTAAACCCATCGGCCTGCGTTGTTTGGACGGTCCAGGCTTTGGAGGTTTTCCTGAGGGACGGCATATTGACGCCGTTTATTCATGGCCGACTTGGCCATGATACTGAACTGGCGGACGAAATCTCAGGGAGGCTTTTCGGACGCAACGGCGCCAAGGTAGCAAAGGAGTGGCTCAACGAAATATTCCCGATCAAGTTCGCTGAACATCTCCTTGAATCAGGGCAAGCAAGTATTTGGAACGACCTTTGGTCAGGAAAGAATGAAACAATCATCGACTGGCGAGACCGAATTATCCATCGAGGTTATGTCGCGACATATGAAGAAGCCAAGAAAGCAATCGAAGTTGTAGGTCGGTTCATTTCAAGTATTGAGCAAGCTCTGCGGGCGGAATAGGGGAACGCCATGAACCCAGAGCAGGCTGTTCTCGGTCGCCGCGGCGGCGGGTTCCTCCTCGAGGAGAGCGCTCCCGCGGACGTCTTCATCCCGGAGCGCCTGAACAAAGAGCAGCGGCTGGCGGCGCGAACGATGCAGGAGTTCCTGGAGCGGGAGGTCCTCCCGCACACGGAGACATTAGAAGGAAAGGACTGGGCGCTCACCCGGCGGCTGATCCGGCGGCTTGGTGAGCTGGGGGTCCTGGGGGCGGAGATCCCCGAAGCTTACGGCGGCCTGGGCCTGGACAAGATCACCTCCCTCGTCGTCACCGAAGCGCTCGGGCCCGCCGCCTCCTTTGCCGTCTCGGTCGGGGCGCACATCGGCATCGGCACGCTGCCCGTCGTCTTCTTCGGCACCGACGAGCAGAAACGGCGCTACCTGCCGTCCCTTGCCAGTGGAGAACTCATCGGCGCCTACGCCCTCACCGAGCCCACCGCCGGCTCCGACGCCATGGCCATCCGCACCTCCGCCGCCCGCACACCCGACGGCGCCGCCTACCTGTTGACGGGCACCAAGCAGTTCATCTCCAACGCCGCGTTCGCCGACCTTTTTATCACCTACGCGAAGGTGGACGGAGAGCAGCACACCGCCTTCATCGTGGAGCGCAACACGCCCGGACTGACGGTCGGCGATGAAGAGCACAAGATGGGGATCAAGGGGTCTTCCACCGCCTCCCTCTTCTTCGAGCAGGCGCGGGTGCCCGCGGAGAACCTGCTCGGGGAGATCGGGCAGGGGCACAAGGTCGCCTTCAACATCCTCAACGTCGGGCGCTTCAAGCTGGCGGCCGGAGCCCTCGGCGCCGCCAAGATGGCCTTCCGCGAGGCCATCGGGTACGCGCAGGAGCGGCGCCAGTTCGGCAAGCCGCTGGCCGCTTTCGGCCTGATCAAGCAGAAGCTCGCCCAGATGGCGGTGCGGCTGTACGTGAGCGAAGCGATGGTCTACCGCACCGGCGGCCTCGTCGACGGCGCCCTCGGCGGGATGCACGCTGATGCCCGCGCGGTCATGGCGGCGCTGGAAGAGTACGCGGTCGAGTGCTCCATCAACAAGGTCTTCGTCTCCGAGGCGCTCGACTTCGTCGTGGACGAGATGGTGCAGATCTACGGCGGCTACGGCTTCATCGAGGACTATCCGGCGGCGCGCGCCTACCGCGACGCGCGCATCAACCGTCTCTTCGAGGGCACCAACGAGATCAACCGCCTCCTCATCACGGGCATGCTCCTGCGCCGCGCCCAGCGCGGGCAGCTGCCGCTGATCCCGGCGGCGCGCGCGGTGGCGGACGAGCTGCTCACGCCGCCCCTCGCCGGGGATGGACAGGTCGCCGGCAGCCTGGCCGCGGAGCGCCACCAGGTGGAGGGAGCGAAGAAAGCCGCGCTCTTCGCCGCCGGCGCCGCGCTGCAGCGGCACGGGACGGCGATCGAGGAGCAGCAGGAAATTCTCGCCTGGCTGGCCGATATGGTGAGCGAGATTTTCGCGATGGAGAGCGCGGTCCTGCGGGCCGCAGCGGCTCCCGCCGGCACCGCGGGGGAAGAGGCGCTCCAGGTCCGCCTGGCCCGCGCCTACTTGCACGAGGCGCTGCCGCGGATCGACGGCCTGGCGCGGGCGGTTCTGGCGGCCTGCACGGAAGGAGAGAATTTGCGCACGGCGCTCTCGGGCCTGCGCCGGTTCCTTCGCCCCGCGCCCCTGAACGTGGTCGCGGAGTGGCGCGCCATCGCCGAGCGCGCCCTCGACGCCGGGCGGTATCCCCTCTAGAGGCGCGGCACTACAGCACAGGGAGGCGGCATGAAGACCACCACGGACCCGCGCAAGGCGTTTCCGCGCAGATTTCTCCCGACGGACGCGGACATGGGGCGATGGGAGGAGATCGAGGCGGCCGGCGCGCAGCTCGCCGAGCGTCAGATCGACTCGCCGGAAGCGCTGGAGCGCTGGCTGGAAGATCGCAGCGAGCTGGGCTCGGCCATCTGGGAGGAACGCAACAGACGCTACATCGCCATGACCTCCCAGACGGACGATCCCGAACGGGAACGCGCCTACCTCAGCTTCGTCCAGGAGATCGAACCCAAGGTGAAACCTCTGTTCCACCGGCTGGACGAGTCCTACCTGCGCAGTCCGCACCGGGCGGCCTTGCCCGCAAGGTACCGGCTCCTCGACCGCCGGGTGGAGAACCGGGTGGCAATCTTCCGTGAGGAGAACATCCCGCTGCAAGTGCGCGAGACGGAACTGGAGACCGAATTCCAGAAGGTCGCCGGCGCCATGACGGTGCGCTACCGGGGCGAGGAGCGCACGCTCCCGCAGATGGCCAAGTTCTTGGAAGAGCCGGACCGGGCCGTCCGCCAGGAGACCTGGGAGCTCGTGGCCCGCCGCCGCCTGCAGGACCAGGCGACGCTCGAGGAGCTCTTCGACCGGCTGCGCGCGCTGCGTCTGCAGATCGCCGCCAACGCCGGACTCGAGTCCTATCGCGACTACGTCTTCCGCGCCTACGAGCGTTTCGACTACGGCCCCGAGGACTGCCGGCGCTTCCATGCCGCCGTGGAGGCGCACTTCGTTCCCCTGGCCGAACGACTCAATCGGGAGCGCGCCACGATGCTGGGTGTCGATCCACTCCGCCCCTGGGATCTCGACGTCGATCCGCACAACCGCCCGCCTCTCCGTCCCTTCGAACGGACCGCCGAGCTGCTGGATCACTCCGAGGCGATCTTCCGCCGCGTCGACCCCGCTCTGGGCGAGCAGTTCGCCTTCATGCGCGAGCAGGGGCTGCTGGACCTGGAGAGCCGTAAGGGCAAAGCCCCCGGCGGCTACCAGGCGGATCTGACGGAACGGCGCTGGCCCTTCATCTTCATGAACGCGGTCGGCCTGGACAAAGACATCCGCACGCTGCTGCACGAAGGCGGGCACGCCTTCAACGCGATCGCCGCCCGGGAGGAGCCGCTGGCGGAGTACCGGCACCCGCCGATGGAGTTCGCGGAGGTCGCCTCCATGGGCATGGAACTGCTCAGCGCGCCGCACCTCGGCGCCTTCTACCCGAACCCGGCCGACTACCGCCGGGCCTACCGGGAGCGTCTCGAAGGCATCGTGCGGATCTTCCCGTGGATCGCCACCGTGGATGCGTTCCAGCATTGGCTCTACGAGCACCCGGGCCACACGCGTGAGGAACGGCGCGGCGCGTGGGTGAACACCTACACCCGGTTTCACCGCGGCGTCGAGTACTCCGGCTACGAAGATGAACTCGTTTACATGTGGCACCGCCAGCTGCACATCTTCCTGCACCCCTTCTACTACATCGAGTACGGCTTCGCCGAGCTCGGCGCCCTGCAGGTCTGGCTGCGTTCCCGCTCCGATTACGCCGACGCCGTGACGCGCTATCGCGGAGCGCTCGCGCTGGGTGGGACGCAGCCGCTGCCCGCCCTCTTCGAGGCGGCGGGAGCGCGCTTTGCCTTCGACGATTCGACGGTTGGGCCCCTGGCCGACGCGCTGGCCGAGGAAGTGGCCAAGACACCCTATGCCTGAGGCCGAGCGGGGTCCGCGCATCGGCGAGCCGATTCCGCCCTTCGAGGCCCTCGACCAGCTCGGACGCCGGCAGACCTTCGAGACGATCCGCGGCCCGGCCGGGGCGCTGGTGGTCTTCGTCCGCTCGGCCGACTGGTGACCCTACTGCAAAGGCCAGCTCGTCGAGCTGGAGCGCAACCGACAGCGACTGGCCGCGGAAGGCCTGGGCCTCTGCTCGATCAGCTACGACTCGGTTGAGATCCTGCGCGACTTTGCGGAACGCCGGCGCATCACCTTCCCCCTCCTGGCCGACCCCGGCTCGGCGATCATCCGCCGCTTCGGGCTGCTCAACGAGAGTATCGACCCGACCAGCCGGGATTACGGGGTCCCTCATCCGGCAACGTTCCTGGTCGATGCCGAGGGCGTGGTGCGGCAGAAGGTCCTGGAGGAGCACTACATCCACCGCCTCCCGGGGGCCACGCTGATGATGCGGATGAGCAAGACCGTCCCGCCGCTCGCACCGCAGGGGATCCGCCGGCTCGAGTACCTGGAGGTGCACACCACCGCGACGGAGGAGCGGCTCTATCCCGGCAACGTCTTCACGCTCTTCGTGGACGTCCATCCGAGGCGCGGCGTGCACGTCTATGCCCCCGGATCGCACGACTACCAGGGACTGCGGGTCGCCCTCGAGGAGAATTCCTATGTCAAGGTTCGAGCGGTGCAGTATGCGCCGGCCGAGACGTTGACGCTGCCGCTGCTCGGGGAGGAGCTTCCCGTCTACAGCCGGCCGGTGCGCGTCTCTATCGACGCCGCCCTGGTCTCGCGCCTGGACATGGCCCCGCTGTTGGAGTCGGGGGAGCCGTTAGTGATTCGCGGGACGATCCACCTGCAAGCCTGCGACGATCGCGTCTGCTGGCCACCGCAGACCTTCCCGTTGGAGTGGCGCTTCCCGATCATTCCACCCGACTTGGAACGATCCCCGGAATCGATGCGCCATCAGCCGAGAGGCTAGATGATCCCTAGCGAAAACTCTTCAGCATCGGCTCCAGATCGATCTTCGCCAGCTCTTCGGTGTGGATCGGGACGGGCTTGAAGGTCTTCCGCTTGCGCGGCCCCCGGTAGATCACCCCCAGCGGCAGGCGCTCCCGGCGGTCGAAGTCGGCCAGCAGCTCCCACGCCGCCCGCGGGTCGGCGGGGTCGTGCGAATCGGGGACGTGCTCGACGTGGCTCTTGAACCACTCGTAGGTGTTGAACTTGTTGTAGGTGACGCAGGGCGAGAAGTCGTTGACGAACGCAAACCCCGGGTGCTCCATCGCCGCCACGTAGACGTCGGCGGCGTGGCGCGGGTCGCCGGAGAAGGACTGCGCCACGAAGGTGGCGCCCGAGGCGAGGGCCAGCCGCAGCGAACTGAAGGGCGGGGGAAACTCCTCCGACCACTCGGTGATGTCCTGACCGAGCCCCGCCGTGGGCGAGCGCTGTCCCGTGGTCAGGCCGTAGACGCCGTTGTCCATGACGATCAGCGTCACCTGCGGGTCGCGCCGGCAGGCGTGCACGAAGTTCTCCACGCCGATGGCGAAGGTGTCGCCGTCGCCGGCGAGGGCGACCACCCGCTGATTGGGGTTGGCCATCTTCACGCCCACGGCGTAGGCCATCGGGCCGCCGTGCGTGCCGTGGAAGCCGTTGCCGTTGAGGTAATTGCGGATCTGCCCGGAGCAGCCGATGCCGCCGATGAGGAAGACCTCGTGCGGCAGCAGCTCCAGCTTGGTCAGGGCCATCTTCAACGCGTTGAGGACGCCGAAGTCTCCGCACCCCGGGCACCACTGGATGCGGTGGCGAGGAACGGCGTTCTCCTCCCAGATCTTGCTGGCCGCGATCTTGGCGCTGGGCTGGGCCGGCTGCGTGCTCATGCCGTCACGTCTCCTTCGTCAGCCTCGTGAGTCGCCCTCGTGGGCCTCTCTAATCGCCTTCGTGGGCCTCTACGGCCTCCACCTGTTCGGGCTCACCGATACGCACCGCGGCCGCGCCCTTGAGCAGAATCTCGCGCACGCCGTGGATGATATCGGAGACGTAGAAGACCCGCCCGTTGTACTTGAGGACACGGCGGGTGGGCAGCAGGCACTGTTCCTGGATCAGGTCGGCGAGCTGGCCGGTGAAGTTCTGCTCGCAGACGATCAGCGCGGAGGCGCGCTCCAGCGCCGGCTTGATCAGATCGACCGGGAAGGGCCAGAGGTGGGTGATGTGGACGACGGCCGCCTCGATCCCTTCCGCGGCAAGGGCGGTCCGCGCGCTCAGCAGCACCGGTTTTGTCGAGCCCCAGCCCAGCAGGAGCGGCACCCCCGCAGGTTCACCGTAGACCTGGGGGCCCTGGGCGTCTTCGCGCAGGTAGGTCTCCAGCTTGCGCATGCGTTTTTCCATCATGGCCTTGCGCCGCGGCGGTTCGGTGGTGACGAAGCCGAACTCATCGTGCTCCGTTCCGCTGACCTTGAAGATGCCGCCGGGCGTGCCGGGGAGCGAGCGCGGGGAAATCCCCGAGTCGGTGATCTTGTAGCGCTTGAACCCGTCGCGGCGCAGCTCCTCTTCGCTGAGGATGCCCTCGCGCTGCACGGTGACCGTGCGGTCGGTGAAGAAGCGCTCGGGGACGGTCTTGCGCACCTCGGCCAGCGTCAGGTCGGTGAGGAAGAAGACCGGGCACTGGTACTTGTCCGCGAGGTGGAACGCCTCCAGGGCCATCGTGTAGCACTCTTCCAGCGTGGAGGGCGCCAGGACGATGCGCGGAAAATCGCCGTGCCCCGCGCCCAGGATCATGCGCAGGTCGGCCTGCTCCGTCTTGGTGGGCATCCCCGTGGACGGTCCGGCGCGCATACTGTCCACCACGACGATGGGAATCTCCGCGGTGCCGGCCAGCCCGAACTCCTCCACCTTCAATGAAATGCCGGGGCCGGAGGAGGCCACCATGACGCGGGCGCCGGCCATGGAGGCGCCGATGGCGGCCCGGATCGACTCGCGTTCGTTCTGTCCCTGCAGCGAGCGGCCGCCGTACTGCTGCAGATAGCGGTCCATGAACTCCAGCAGCGGGGAGGCGGGCGTGATCGGGTATCCCGCGTAGAAGCGGCAGCCCGCCTGGATGGCGCCCATGCCGAGCGCATCGGTCCCCGTCATCCAGAGCATGGTCTCCTTGGGGGGATTCGGCTCCAGCCGGATGCCGGCGCCCTCCCAGCCGCGCTCCTTCAGGACTCCCTCGACCGCCTCGCGCCCCCGGCGCGCGGCCGTGAGGTTGAGATCGACCAGCTCGCGGCCCTTGCGCAGAAACCGCTCCTCGAGGTAGGCGGTCAGGTAGGCCTGGTCCATGTCGAACTCGAGGAGGCGGAAGAGGGCGCCGCTGACGACCATGTTCTTGACGATTTCCCGCTTCAGCTCGCGCAGCGCGATCTGGCGGGCGGGGAGCGGGAAGACCTTTACGCCGCGCGCTTCGAAGTCGTCGGTGGGCACCGTCCCAGTGGAGGAGTCGTAGAGGAGGACGCCACCGTCGGCGAGGTACTGCCCGTGCCGGATGATCGTGTCGCGGTTGGGCTGCCCCGGCACGTCGGGGTTGGCGTCGTACTCGAGCGCCACCAGGATGTCGCTGACGTTGTCCCCGTGAGACACCGGGGGCTCGGCGGCGACGACGAGCGGATCGAACTGGTGTGCGCCGTAGATCGTCGAAGCGTAATTGCGTTCGTTGGCCAGCACATGCAGGCCGGCGCGAGTGAGGATGCGTCCGACCAGATCGACGACGGTGCCGACCCCGTCCCGCAGCTGCACGCCGCCGACGAGAATCTTCAATTGCCTGCTGCTCACCGCAGATCCCTTCGCCATTGGCCTCCCGCTGAGATAGCGAGACCTCTGGGCCGTGAGGCCGCAGAGGCCCATTCACAAAAACTATAACATACGAGGGAATTCTGACGCCCTCCCCGAACCGCCCCGTCCGGGACGTGGATGGAGCTCCGGCAGCGGTACGAGGAGGATCTCTTCCTGGTGCGCGGCGCGGCGGCCTGGCTGGCCACCGCGGCGCTGCTGGCCGCCCTGGCGTTCTTCCCCTTCTACACCCCGCGCTACCTGCTCTTTCCGGCCATCCTCGTGGCAATCAACGCCGTCGTCGCCGTGGGGCTGAACGTGCTCACCGGCCTGACCGGCCAGATCTCTCTCGGCCACGCCGGGTTCGTCGGCATCGGCGCATACGCGGCCACGCTCCTGGCGGCGCGTTTGGGGGCGCCCTGGTGGCTGGCCTGGCCGGCGGCCGGGCTGATCGCTGCCGGCTTCGGCGTGCTCATCGGCGTGCCCGCGCTGCGCCTGACCGGTCCCTACCTCACCATCGCCACCCTGGGCTTCGGCATCGCCGTCCACCAGGTCCTCACCAACTGGGAAGCGCTCTCGGGTGGACGGATGGGGCTCGAAGTGCCGCGGGTGACCTTCGGGCCGGCCGCTCTCACCAGCGACCAGCGCCTTTACTACCTCGCCGTGGCCATCGCCGCAGTACTGACCTGGGCGGCGGCCAACCTTGCCCGTTCGCACGTCGGCCGCGCCTTCGTCGCCCTGCGGGACAGCGACATCGCCGCGGAGGTGATGGGGGTCAACCTCACCCGTTACAAGGTGCTGGCCTTCGCGATCTCAGCCTTCTACGCGGGCATCGGCGGAGCGCTCTTCGCCCAGGCACTCCGCCACCTGGAGCCGCAGTCCTTCGACTTGATCCAGTCGATCTACTACTTCAGCATGATCGTCCTCGGCGGCCTGGGCACCGTTCCCGGCGCGGTGCTGGGGGCGGCGGTGCTCACCGTGCTGCCGGGATTCCTCAGCGGGTTCCGCCAGTGGCTGCCGATCATCTTTGGGGTGGCGATCATCCTGATCATGGTGGTCGAGCCGCGCGGACTCTACGGCCGCTGGCAGCGCATCCGCCGCTACTTCAAGACGTGGCCGCTCTGAACCGCCGTGGTTGACCTCGCCCAGTTCGTCGTCGGAGGGCTGGCCACCGGCACCCTCTACGGTCTGGTCGCCCTGGGCATCGTGCTGCTCTATCGCTCCTCGCGCGTGCTGAACTTCGCGCACGGGGATCTGGCCGCCCTCGGCGCGTTCATCGCCTTCACGATGCTCGTGCAGTTGGGATGGCCCTTCCTCACATCGGTCGCGGTCAGCCTGGGCGCCACCGCCGCCGCCGGCGCGCTCTTCTACTTCGTCGTCCTCCGGCCGGTGAAGGAGGCGACGCTGCTCGGCCGGATCGTCGTCACCCTCGGCCTGGCACTGGTGCTCTCGGGGGCGATCACTCTGCTCTGGGGCGCGGATACGAAGGTGTTTCCCTTTCCGCTCTCCGAGCTGCGCGGCTACCGTCTGGGCGGCGTCTTCGTCAGCCACCTGCGGTTGGGGCTGTCCGCGGCGGGCCTGGCGCTGATGGGGGCGTTGTACCTGCTGGTGCAGCGCACGCGCGTCGGCCTGGCGATGCGCGCGGTCTCGCAGGACCTCGTCGCCGCGCAGGCGCTGGGCATCCCGGCGCGGCGGATCTTCGCCCTGACTTGGGGACTGGCGGGAGCGCTGGGGGCGGCCGCCGGGATCCTCACGGCCCCGGTGACGTTGCTGACGCCGTTCATGATGCTCGATCCCTTCCTGAAAGGCTTCGCCGCCGCCGTGCTCGGGGGGATGGACAGCATGCCCGGCGCCGTGCTGGGGGGGTGGCTGCTTGGCATGGCGGAGAGTCTCTTCGCCGGGTACGTCTCGGTGAAGTTCAAGACGACGCTCGCCTTCGTCATCATCATCCTGATGTTGATGGTACGGCCGGAAGGCCTGCTGGGCCGGGAGTTCCACCGGCGGGTCTGAGGGTGCGGCGGTAGGGGCGGGGACGGGGATGCCGAACAGAGTGAGCGATCGCACAGACAAAGGGGGAGAGGCCACGATGAAGCATGTGCGACTCTTGGGATTGGCGCTGGTGCTGGCGGCGCTGCTCTTCTCGGCCAGCGCGGGCGTGGCGCAGGAGCGCGGCATCACGCCCACCGAGATCGTCATCGGCAGCACGGTGCCGCTGTCCGGACCGGCCTCCTACTGGGGGCTGGGCGTGGGTGGGGGAATCGACGCCTACCTCAAGTCCATCAACGACGCCGGCGGTATCAACGGGCGGAAGTTCCGCACGGTGCTGCTGGACGACTCCTATCTGCCGGCGCGCGCCGCCGTGAACGTGCGCGAGTTGGTGGAGCGGCACAACGTCTTCGCCATCGTGGGCATGATCGGCACGGCCAACGCGTTCGCGTCCCGCGGGTACATCCTGGAGAGCAAGACCCTCTGGATCACCCCCACGACCAATGACATCTGGGCGGGGCTGCGCGACCGGAAGTACCTCTTCGTCACATACCCCTCCTACCACAACGAGGGACGGATCCTCACCGAATACGCCGCGAAGAGTCTGGGCACCAAGTCGATCGCCGTCTTCTACCAGAACGACGAATACGGCCTCGGTCTGGTGCGCGGGGTCAAGTACGGCGTCGCCCAGGCGAAAGGGATCAAGTTCGCGGGGCAGGCCTCCTATGAGGTCACCGACGCCGACGTCAGCGCCCAGGCCGTGAAGCTGCGGGCGACGGGCGCCGACACGGTCTTCATCGCGGCCACGCCCACGCAGGGCGCGCTGATCGTGCGCGAGATGGGCAAGCTGGGCTGGCGGCCCCGCCTGCTGGCCACCTTCACGCTGGGCGATCCGGTGATGTTCCGCCTGGCCGGGGAGGCGTGGAACGACATCTACATCGGCGCCTACTTCCCCATTCCGGGAACGGATCCCAAGCTGGACGAGATGCTGGCCACGCTCATCAAGTACAATGCCGCGCTGCGCAACAGCCCCTACAACGCGCTCGCCGGCGTCTCGTTCGTGGAACCGCTGGTCGAAGCGATCCGGCGGGCCGGGCCCAACCTGACCAAGGACGGCGTCGTGGCCGCGCTGGAGAGCCTGCGCAACTGGGACGGGGCGGTGGCGCGGTCCGTCACGTTCGGAAAGGACCGGCGCCAGGGGCTGAACCGGATCTTCATCGTCAAGGCTGAGAACGGAAAGTACGTGAAGGTCACAGACTGGATCAGTTATCAGACGCAATTTTGACGGGAGTGAGCGCCGCCGACGCGCTTCTTGAGATCACCCATCTCTCGATCGCGTTCGGCGGAATCCAGGCGCTGGCGGGGGTCGACTTCACGGTCGGCCCCCGTTCGCTCGTCTCATTGATCGGCCCCAACGGGGCCGGCAAGACCACCCTTTACAATTGCATCTGCGGGCTCTACCGTCCCGACGCCGGCCGGATGAGTTTCCGCGGCGAACCGCTGCGCGGGCTGCGGCCGGACGCGATCGCCCGCCGCGGCATCGCCCGGACCTTCCAGAACGTCGAGCTCTTTCGCACCAGCACCGTGCTGGACAACGTGATGCTGGGCCGCCACCGCCATTTCCAGGCCGGCCTGCTCAGCGCGCTTACCGGAGGCTGGGGCTGGCGCCGCGAAGAGGTGCGCCACCGCCGGCGGGCGGAGGAGATTCTCGACTTCCTCGACCTGCAGAGCGCCCGGGAGCGCCGGGTCGGCGACCTGCCCCTGGGCCAGCAGCGCATGGTGGAGATCGCACGCGCGCTGGCGGTCGAGCCGTCGCTGCTGCTGCTGGACGAACCGAGCAGTGGCATGACCGCCGAGGAGAAGGCCGATCTCGTCTTCCGCATCCGCGACATCCAGGCGCAGTGGGGCATCGCCGTGGTGGTGGTCGAGCACGACCTGCGGCTGGTGATGGACCTCTCTGAACGCGTCACCGTCCTCGACCACGGCCTGAAGATCGCCGAGGGCACGCCCGCCGAGGTGCAGCAGGACCCCCTGGTCATCCAGGCCTATCTCGGGGAGGCGGTTCCCGCCTGATGCCGGCGGCGGACGGCGCTCTCCTCACCGTCTCCAACGTCGAGACTGCCTACTACGGCAGGCTGACGGTGCTGCACGGCGTCTCGCTGAGGGTAGGGGCGGAGGAGATCGTCTCGGTCCTGGGCAGCAACGGCGCCGGGAAGACCACGCTGCTGCGCACGGTGATGGGCTACATCATCGATCAGCCGGAGAAGGGCACGATCGAGGTGATGGGCCGCCGCGTCAACGGCTGGGACCCCGACGACGTGGCCCGCCTGGGCGTCGCCTACATCCCCGAAGGGCGCGGGATCTTTCCCGAACTCACGGTAGAAGAGAACCTGGCCCTGGGAGGCTACACGCGCCGCGACGGCGAGCTGCGCCGCGACCTGGAGCGGGTGCGCGCCCTCTTCCCGGTGCTCGCCGACCGCACGCGGCAGCAGGCAGGGACGCTCTCGGGCGGGGAGCAGCAGATGCTGGCGATCGGCCGGGCCCTGCTGATGCGCCCGCGATTGCTCATGTTAGATGAGCCGTCGCTCGGGCTGGCCCCGCTCGTGGTGCGCGAGATTTTCGGGGTAATCCGGGAGATCCACGCCAGCGGAACGGCAATCCTCCTCGTGGAGCAGAACGCGCGCATGGCGCTAGATCTGGCCAACCGCGGCTACGTGCTGGAGGGCGGGCGCATCGTGCTGGAAGGGGACGCGGCGCGCCTGCGCGAGAACCCGCACGTACAGGAGCTCTACCTGGGAATCAGCCGCGAGACGACGGTGAAGGGGTTCCGCCGGTACAAACAGCGTCGGCGCTGGTCGTAGCGGTCGGAGGTTCGCCTCCCTGAAGGCAAGGAAGCTGACCCCTCGAATACTACAAAGCGGGTTCTTCTGTCCGATAGATCAATTGAGATCAGCGAAACTAACAGATTGTGGCGGAGGCAACAGTGGCCATTCGAACCAAGGCGCCCACAGAAGCTAACATCGCGCTGGTAAGGAAGAGCGGGCAAGCACGTCGTCCTCTCGTACAACAGCTCTTTCCGCCAACGCATGCCCTTCTGCCCCAAATCAACCAGATCTATGAACTCGAACTCGCCTACGGAGAGTATGGGCAACTAAGCGATGACGAACTGGTGCAAAGGGGAGCCTACTTCAAAAGCGTGAACGGAGTCGACACACATCATTATCGGATCTGCATTAGTACCCCAGACCAAGTTAACGCGAGCGCAAGCCAAGACCGAAAGAACTTCTTTCTTGCAAACGTCTTCGCAGTTGGTTACGCAACACATGGCCTTTTCCCTTACCGCGGGAAATTCCATCCCCAAATGATCAAAGCAGTAATGAACATCATGGGACTCCAACCAGGGAACACGGTTTTGGATCCCATGGCTGGATGCGGGACCACTGCAATAGAAGCCAACATTATGGGAATCAACGCGATCACGTGCGACCTCAACCCATTTACCTGTTTGATGACCCGGGCAAAGGTCGGCGTTTTGACCATGGATTGCAGTCAATTCCCAAATATCCTTAGGAAATCTGATCGTATCTACGAGAGTTTTGCGCCCGTTGAAAGGCAGTTCTCTCGACAGGAAACCATCTTTGGGTCGCAGCCCGAAGATACCTTTGATTTGGAGGAGGCATTTCCCCAACTTAGCCCATCCTTGCGGGAGCTCTTGCTGCTTTGCTTCTTTGATTCGGTCGGTTATGCGGCCCGGCGAGCCCGAAAGACTGCACGGGATCTCTTCCCCGATCTCCTTGAGAGATATCTCGCAGCTGTAAAGGCTTTCAACGAGGTCCGGGAAGAGCTAACTCTGCCCCTTGGAAAGACCCAAGTTCTCGAGGGCGACGCACGTGAGTTGAAGATGCCTCCTGAACGCGTTGATGGAGTACTCTTCTCTCCACCATATTCATTTGCAATCGACTACGTAGAGAACGACCGTCCCCAACTCGAACTCCTGAAAGTGAACGTCAACCGTTTGAAAGAGAACATGGTCGGCTTAACTGGGGCGGGAAAGACGAGGGAAGAGCTTCTCCACTCGCGGGTTCACAACTACTTCCAAGACATGCAGAAGATTATGGTCCAATGCAAGGGGATTCTCCGAAGTGGAGGCTATTGCGTGATTGTAATTGGATCAAACACCAATCAGACAGGCGGCATATCTCTCGAGAGCGGATTGATCGAAATCGGAAGGCGGATTGGGATGCCGGTGGAATTTCAGCTTAGCAGGGAAATCGAGGGAATTCGGAATACCATGCGGGATGAGCATCTGCTTTTCTTTCGAAAACTGGCTCCATAAACCGGCCAAGCAAACGTGGGGCTGCACGCGTTCCCGTTCGAAGCATCACCTGACGAAATCGAAGCGAATCTGGTCCATTACGTCGAAGGCTTCATTTCGAGTCTGCAGTCTTTCTTCTTGATAATGCCGAAAGGTGAGGGGTTCGTTGATTATTCAGAATTCCGGGCCGCTTATGAGGTCCTGAAATCAGGATCCGACAATTTTCGCGATCTTTCTGAGGCGACAGCCCTTGCAGCAATAGAGGATAGCCCGCTGGCCTTTGTAGTATTGAGAACGATCCTCGGCTTGTCCCCTCCCGAGTTCGCGTATGTCGCTTCGGCAAGAACCGGGATCACTATTGATCAGTCAGTGGCGCGTAGGGTTGATAAGCGAGCCCGAGAAGGTAGATCCCTCATTGGCGGGGTCCGTACCGAAACACTCACGGCTGTCAAGGCGTTAGTGCGAGCCGCTGTAATAATTGCCACCGAAGGCGCCCCATCGGTTCCAGACACCTTGATTCACCGAATTGATAAAGCTGACACTTCAAGGGGTCTTGAGAGTATCAAGCGCGTGTCCGAGGAAGGAGCTCCGTACGAAGTGCTTCTCTATGAGCGGCTGCTTGGACGCCCTTTTGCAACCCACAGAGATGCTGTCTCTGAGAAGGTTGGCGAATCGATCGAAGAAGCGCTTCGCACGATCATGCAAGCTAACAGAATACCTTTTCATGAAGCAGGAGTCGCCGAGAGATTCGAGGATATGGATCAGGCACCAGACTTTCTGATCCCAAACGCGGAAACCCCTCGAGTCGTAATAGAGGCAAAGTTGGCTGAAGACGACGGTACTGCGAGGGATAAAGCCACACGCGTGCAGCATTTGGCGGAGTTGAGAGACGAGAGAACCCGGCGAAACGCGCCTTCCTTCGACGTAATAGCGTGCGTGGACGGCAGAGGCTTCGGAATAAGGCGGCGTGATGTCAAGAAACTCTTGATTGCGACGCGAGGTAAGCTATTCACGCTCAGAACAGTTGACAGGATTGTCGATGCGACCCGGCTAAACGAATTCCGCTCCGGGTGAACGCTAACTGCGGGGAAGCTCTTCTCTAAGAAAGGCAACCGTCCGTTCCCACGCCAGTTTCGCTGCCGCTTCGTTGTAGGCATCGGGCCGATCCTGTTCCAAAAACCAGTGTCCGGTGCCTGGGTAGGTGTGAACGGTGACCGGCCGGCCGGCCGCGCGCAGGGTACTCTCCAGGCTGCGGACGTTCGAAGCCGGCTCGAAGTCATCGTTTTCCCCGAAATGCCCGAGGTAGGCAGCCTTCGATCGGCTGTAGTCTGCGTGTCCGGTGCCGTAGAAGACGACCACGGCGCGCACGCGGTCCGGGTCCGCATTGGAGAGGGCCAGCGCGTAGTACGCCCCCAGGGAGAGGCCAACCACTCCGAGTTCGGGGCCTGTCAGGTCGGCGCGCCCGCTCAAATAGGTGACCGCGTCGGCGATGTCGGATTTGGCCTGGGCTGCGTTTTGGTCCAGCTGGCCGCCGAGTGTCTCCGCATCCTTGATCGTGGTGGCGATCTTGCCGCGATAGAGATCGGGGGCGAAGACGACGAACCCCTCCGCAGCGAGACGGCGGCAGAGGGTTTTGATGGTCTCATTCAGCCCCCACCAGGCATGCAGGACGAGCAGGCCCCGGCCCTTCTGGATGCCCGCGGCGGGAGTGGCCAGAAAACCCGGTGGCTGAGGACTGTTATCCACCTGCGTAGAGGCCCTCGACAAGATCCCCGTACCTCCGCATCATCTCGACGCGCTTCACCTTCATCGTCGGGGTGACCTCCCCGTCTTCCGCGTACAGCCGCTTGGGCAGGAGCGCAAACTTCTTCACCTGCTCGGGGCCGGAGAGGGTGCGGTTGACCGCCTCGACCTCCCGCCAGATCAGATCCCGCACGTCCTGATGGCGCGAGAGGTCGGCGTAGGTGGTGAAGGGCAGCCGGCGGTCCTGCGCCCACTTGGTCACGTTCTCTTCGTCGATGACCACGAGGGCAACCAGGTAGCGGCGGCCGTCCCCGATGACGATGGCGTCGTTGACATAGGGGGAGAACTTCAGCTTGTTCTCGATGAACTGTGGGGCGACGTTCTTGCCGCCGGCGGTGATGAAGAGGTCCTTCTTCCGGTCGGTGATGCGCAGGTGGCCGTCTGGATCAAACTCACCCACGTCCCCGGAGTGGAGCCAGCCGTCCCGCACCGTGGCGGCGGTGGCGGCCGGATCCTTGAAATACCCTGGGAAGACGTTGCCGCCGCGGACCAGGATCTCGCCGTCGGCGGCCAGCCGCACCTCGACGCCCGGCAGCGGCGGGCCCACCGTCTCCGGGTGGACATCCCCCACGCGGTGCGTCGTGGTCGGCCCGCTGCCTTCCGTCTGCCCGTAGATCTGGAGAATGGTCACGCCGATGCTCCAAAAATAGGAGAGCATGTCGGGCGCGATGGGCGCGCCGCCGGAGAGGGCCCAGCGCAGGCGGTGCAATCCCAGCCGCCGCCGCAGCGGGAGGAGCACGGCCGCGTCGGCGAGTCGATAGAGCAGGCCCAGGCCGACCGGCAGACGGCGTCCTCGCTGCCGGTAAGGCGCCGCACGATGTCCGATGGCCACCGCCGCCCGGTAGGCAAAACGCTTGAAAGGGTCGGACTCGCGCATGTGCAAGTCGACGCCGGAATACAGTTTCTCCCAGATCCGCGGCACGGCGAAAAGGATCGTCGGCGCGACCTCGCGCAGGTTGTCCAGGATGGTATCGACGTTCTCCACGAAGTTGGCGGTGTAGCCGTAGCGGACCCGCACCAGCACAGAGGTAAGGCGCTCGGCGATGTGTGAGAGCGGGAGGTAGGAGAGGACTTCGTCCTCTTCGGTGTACCCGAGGGCGTCTCCCAGCGCGTCTGCGGTCCAGAGGATGTTGTGGTGGGTGAGCATGGCGCCCTTGGGCGGTCCGGTGGTGCCGGAGGTGTAGATCAGGAGGGCGACGTCGTTGGGGGCGATCCGGGCCAGCCGGTCTGTGAGGGCCTCCGGATGCGCCGCCGCGTGCGCCCGCCCCAGGTTGAGGAACTCATCCCACATCAGCACCTGCGGGTCGTGGAAGGTGCGCAGCCCTTCGGGGTCCATGACGATGATCCGCTCCAGCGCCGGCAGCCGGCCGCGGATCTCCAGCGCCTTGTCCAACTGCTCCTCGCCTTCCACGATGAAGAACCGGCACTCCGCGTGCTCGAGGATGTAGGCGACCTGCTCGGGGCTGCTGGTCGTGTAGATGCCGGTCGTCCACCCGCCGGCGCTCTGGATCCCCATGTCGGCGAAGAGCCACTCCGGCCGGTTCTCCCCGACCAGGGCGACGCGCTCGCCGGGCTCGAGCCCGAGCGCCATGAGGGCGTGCCCCACCAGCCGGACGGCCTCCGCGTAGGCGCCCCAGGTGACGGGCTGCCACAATCCCAGGTGCTTGCGCCGGAGGGCGACGCGCTGCGGCCGGCGGGCGGCTTGGGCGAAGAACGCGCCGGGTACGCTGCGGGCCGTCGTAGGCGGCGCCTGGGCATCGAGCAGGACCATGGGACCTCAGTTGGGCGGAGCAAAGGGAGCTTCCTCCTCCCGCAGAACACCCTCTCCCGTGCAGGCGGACGATGTGATCCCGCGGATCCACCGCATCATCATCCCCACTCCCTTCCGCGTGGGGCCGGTGAATGCGTACCTTCTGCCCGATCCGCCGGTGACCCTGATCGACGCCGGACCCAAGAGCGCGGAGGCGGCGGACGCTCTGCGCGGGGGCATTGCTGACGCCGGCGTCTCGCCGTCGGCGATCCGCAGGATCATCCTCACGCATGGACATCTGGATCACTTCGGCGGGGCGGCCGCGCTCGCCGCCAAGACGGGCGCGGAGGTGTTTGCCCATCCCGACGACGGACCGAAGTTCTCGGGCTTCCGCCGGACCGGCGACCTGTTGCCTTCACTCCTGCGGCGGCACGGCGTGCCTGAGACGCTCATCCCCGCGGTGGTCGACGGGTACCAATCGATGCGCCGGCTGGCCGACCCCCTGCCCTCGTTCACGCCTCTCGCCGGCGGAGCGCGCATCGAGGCTGGCGGCGTGGAGTGGGAGATTCTGCACACCCCCGGCCACTCCGCAGGCCATATCTGCCTGCACCGGAACGGCACCCTCATCGCCGGCGACGTGCTCTTGGAGGAGATCACGCCCAATCCCATCGTGGAATATGCCGGTGATGGGCAACGCATCCCCACCCTTCCGCTCCTGCTCTCATCGCTGCGCCGCCTCGCCGAGCTGAATCCCGCTGCGATTTTGCCAGGCCACGGCGCGCCGTTCGGTCCCGCCGCCCCACGCGTTCGGGAGATGCTGGCCCATCAGGCGCAGCGCCAGGAGGAGGTGGCGGCGCTGCTGACCGACCATCCCCGAACCGCCTTTGACCTGGCCCGAGAACTGTTCCCAGACGCCGACACCCTCAACCTGATCCTGGCGGTCTCGGAGATCCTCGGACAGCTGGACCTCCTGGCGGCGGAGGGCCGCGCCGCCGAGGAAGCCGTGGGGAACGACCAGACGGCCTACCGGCGGGTGGGTTCTCGCGGTCCATGACTGGGCCCCTGAAGTTGCGGGAACACTTACGGACGTGGCGACGGCGCGCGCGGCTCGGCAAGAGGACCGCCGGACCGAGTTCGGGACCTCGGCGGCAAAGCGCCGCGGGGGCCTGGCGCTGCTGGGATGGCTCATGGTCTTGGTGGTCGCCGGTCTGACCATGGGCTGGCGCGCCATCCGTTGGGCCGACCGCAACCTGTAGACTCCCCTCTCTCCCCTACACTGGATTAGAAGCGAAATCCCGCCACACCATTCATCGTTTTCCTCTGATGAGGGCAGCCTCCGACGCGGGCCGGTAGGAGCGATCCATGGCCCGTCGAAGTGCCGTGAGGTCCGCCATCATGCCGATGACGAAGAAAGAGAAGGTCGCCTGGCTTCGCAAGGTGCCGCTGTTCGCGGAGTTGTCGCCCCGCGAGATCGGGCTGATCGCCGACCAGGCCACCGAGATCGAGTTTCCCGCCGGCCGCTACATCGTGCGGCAGGGACAGGTGGGAACGGGGGCCTACCTGGTCGTCAGCGGGCGGGTGCGGGTGGAGCGGGGCGGAGAGGCGCTGAGCAGGCTCGGCCCCGGGGAGATCTTCGGGGAGCTGTCGGTCCTCGACCAGATGCCGCGCATCGCGCACGTCATCTCCGAGGAGCCGACGGTCTGCCTGGGCCTGGCTTCCTGGGACTTCACCAAACTGCTCGAGCGCAATCCCAAGATCACGCTGGGGCTCCTTCGGGAGCTGGCCCGCCGTTTGCGCTCAGCGAGCAGCCTGCCGCACCATTGAGGGCGGTGCTCTGAGCGAGGTATTCGGCGTGTTCGCGCTTGATGAATTCATCGTGCTCGCTGTGGACGATCACGACCGGCACGCCGATCTGCGCCAAATCGCCGGCTGAATAGTTGGGTTGTGTCCTCTGCATCAGTCCGACCGCGTCGGACAACCACTGGGATCGATTCGTGCTTGCCGCCTGGCTAGTCCACTGGCGCGGTGACTTCGCCGCCTTCCATAAGGCGGGGCGCGAAGCGAATGACCTCCTGGGCGAGCCGGGCGAGCCGCGCTTGACTCTCCTCGCTCAATCCCCGCTTGCACTCCGCCGACGTCAGCGAGAGCTGTGAGGGCAGCACCCAGGCGCCCATCGAGCGGGCGACCAGGCGCAGCGCGTTCAGCGTGTTGACGGCGCCCAGCGCGCCGCCCACGACGCCGACCAGCCCGACCAGCTTGCCCGCCAGATGATCCGAGAAGAGGTAATCGAGGGCGTTCTTCATGGCGCCGGAGAAGGAGGAGTGGAACTCGGGAGAGACCCAGATGTGCGCGTCGGCCTGCTGCGCCCGGGTCACCCAGGCCAGCACCTCTTCATGGTGCAGCTGCTCGATACGCCCGTCGTGCATCGGGAGGGCGAGCTCGGCCAGGTCCACCAGGTCGACCTCCGCGCCGGCCTCCCGCAGGGCCGCGGCGGCGGCTTCGGCGGCTTTGCGGACGCTCGACTCTGGATGGACGCTCCCGCTGAGGATGAGGACGCGCATCTGGTCAGGTGTGCGCCGCAGGAGCCGGCCGCAGCGTCAGGCCGCCCTCAGCGACGCGGCGGGCCAGCTCCTTTTGAAAGTCTTCGCCCGCGGCCACCGACTGCGCCACCGCCGCCTTGAAAGCCTCCGCGTCAAGGGAGACGAGCGCGCATTCGGTCTTGGCGCGGACCGTGGCGGTGCGGGCGGTGTCTTCCAGAATGGCGATCTCGCCGAAGTAGTGGCCCGGCCGGAGCTCGGCGACGACGCGCTCCCCTCCGGCCTCTTCCGCCACAATCACCTCCGCCTCGCCTTTGGAGAGGATGTAGAAGCGGGTCGGCGGGTCTCCCTGATGGACGATCACCTGGCCCGCCGGCACCGTCTCGCGGGTGAACTTGGCGGCGAGGGCGCGGGCCTCTTGCTCGCTGAACCCCTTGAAGGTGTCCTGGATGAAGCCGCCGCTGTCGCCCCAGATCAGCTCCACGGGGTCCATCGGCCGGCGCGCCGGCCAGCGCGCGTCGATCCAGCGGCGCAGGAAGAGCTGCACGAAGAGCAGGTTGCCGACGAAGATCGTCTCGATGACGTACTGATCGCGCAGCGTGAGATTCAGATAGGCGACGGCGTAGGGTCCGGCCGGGTCGGGGGGTTCCCCCGCCGTGAAGATCGGGTAGAGCATCGCCAGCGCCCAGAGCACGGCGTTCGTGCCGGCGTAGATCATGCGGCCGCGCTCGCTGCGCGGCGCCACCTTGGGGTCGGTGATGAAGGCGAAGGAGAAGAGCATGAACTCCGGCGAGAAGAGCACGTCCCGCCAGTAGCGCAGCCCGTCCGCGAAGTCGCCGCCGAGGGCCACCCGCGCGATCTGTGCCGTCAACAGCGCCGTCGGGGCAAAGACGGCGAGAAAGGTGAAAGGGATCAGGGTGAGGCGGAAGGAGCGCAGGATGTAGTAGATCCCCAGGGCCAGGTAGAGCACGAGGAAGAGCTGGCCGCCCCAGGCCACGCCCCAGAGCAGCGGCGTGGGGTGGACGTAGCGGGGGAAAAGCACCAGCAGCGTGAAGATGGCGATGGCGGAGGGGTTGAAGATCTGCTCGCCGCGCAGCTTGATCACGTACTTCTGCGCGATGGCGATGATCGCGCCCAGCCAGAGAAAGCCGAAGCCGTTCATGGAGAACCAGTCGCCCCAGCGCGTGCCGTTGGTCTTGATGAACCAGGTCAGCGAGTTGGCCGCCTGCATGGCGCTGCCCGGAAACTGGATCACGCCCTGAGTCTCGATGAAGAGGTAGATCTCGAAGATCGCCGCCACCAGGATCGTGGAGATGATCAGGGCGGGGGTGGTATCGAAGCGCAGCCACACCTGGCCCATGATCTGCAGCCCCCAGATGATCATGGAGAAGTGCAGGCGGGGGTCGCGGATCGACGGCAGGATGACCGGCAGCGGCGCTCCCTTCCAATAGAAGACGGGAACCTGCCGCAGCCTGCCGTCGGGCATCTTGTACGGCGCCCGTCCCCCGAAGCCGAATCGGGGGGCAGCCGTGACCGCGTCAACCGCCACGGCTCACCTCCGCTCCATCTCCGCCACGCGGGCCCGCATCACCCGCTCGAAGTCGGCGCGGATGACCGGGTAGCGGTCCAGCACCGAGCGGAAGTCCTCGCTGTCGAGCGCCACCAGCCGCGACGGCGTCCGCGCCCGCACCGAGGCCACGCGCGGCTGCCCGGTCAGCAGCGCCATCTCGCCGACGAACGCCCCCGGCCCCAGCACTGCGATGTGCCGCTCGCGCCCGCCCTCCTCTTGAAAGACCTCGACCTCGCCGGTGACGACGATGAAGAAGGTTTCCCCCTTCGTGCCCTGGCGGAAGAGCAGCTCTCCGGCGGCCAGGTCTTTCGGCGCCAGCTGCGCGGCGATCTCCTGCGCCTGCGCCGGCGTCACGCCGCGGAAGACCTGGTGCGCCAGATCCTCGCGGAAGTTCACGGCGAAGAATCTCGGCCGGCCCTCCTCCGCCCCACCGCTCTCCACCGCGCGGAGGTCGTAGAGGACGAGGCGGTACCAGCGCACCGCCGGCTGGTCGGGCATCTGCGTGGCGGGGAACTTGGCCCGGAAGACGTCGTGCGCCTTGCCGCGCTCCTCCGCCGCCGCCAGCTCCACCGCGCGCCCCTGGAAGTGCAGGCTGCGGGCCTGCTGCGGATCGGCCGTATCGTCGTAGATCGCGCCGGCGACGTAGGGATTCTCGCCGAGGTTGCGCGCCGTCGTGGAGCGGCCGTCCACGGCCAGGTAGAGATCCAACCCGTCGTTGGCGTACCAGAAGGTGGACGCGTGCGGCGTGCCGGCCCTCGTCGCCGTCGCCAGCGTGCACAGGTGGTGGCCCCGCAGGTATTCGTCCGGTGTCATCCGCCGCCTCCAGTTCCTGAGCTCATCCTCGCGCTCGCCGCCCCTTGCGTCTCCTCGACCTGCCGGAGGAACCACGACGCGCCCAGCGCGCTGAACCGGTTGCGCGCCTCCTCCCAGCTCGTGCGCGCCGCGTCGCCATCGCCCGCGGCCGCCTGCGCCTGGCCGAGCAGCAGCAGCGACTGACCCTGCTCGAGCACCTGCGGCAGCGGCAGCCCTTCGCCCAGGGCCACGGCGCCGTGCGCCGCCTCGACCGCTTCTCCGACCGCCCCCCGCGCCAGCGCCACCCGCGCCTTCGCCCGGCGCACGCGGATCAGCGTGGCCACGTGTCCGATCTCCTCCGCCGTCTCCGCCGCCCGCGCCATCAGGAGCGCCGCCTGCGCGCCGTCCCCGACGGCGGCATAGAACTCGGCGGTCACCCCGTCCGCCTGGCATCCGCAGACGATACAGCGGAAGCGGTCCCGCGCAGCCTGCGCCTCGGCCATGGCCCCCTCCGCCGCCGCCAGGTCGCCGCGCATCTGATGACAGCGCCCCAGGTCGTGGTTGAGCCAGATCAGGTCATGGAACCGGGCGTGCGCCAGCCCGCCTTCGAAGATGCGGCGCGCCTCGTCTATCCGGCCGTACCCCATGGCCAGGTTGCCGCGGAAGTATGGCAGGAGGAGGTGGAACATGCCGCGGATCCGCCCCCCCTGCGACTCCACCAGCGTGTTCGCCCGGCCGAGGTGGCTGCCCGCCTCCAGCCACCGCCCGGTGAGGAAGTAGCCCCATCCCAAGACCATCCGCAGGGAGGCCTCGTCGAGGGTCCATCCCATCTCCCCGGCCTTGCGCACGCCCTCCTCGGCCTGGCGGAGCTGCGTCTCGTCGACGATGCCGCGCGTCCAGGTGTCGCTCAGGATGAAGTGGCGGCCGTCGATGATCAGCCGCTCATCTCCGCTGGCTTCGGCCTCGGCCAGCCAGGCGCGCATCGTCTCCCGCCCCGCCTCGCCCATCAGCGGGAGGATGGCCGGATGCGCCAGGATGCTGTGGGCGCGGGAGCGCTCCAGCATCGTTCCTCCGCGATTGGCGATGTCGACCGCGCGGCGGGCGGCGGCGAGGGCCTCGCGGAAGCGCGAGTCCAAGATGAACATGAACGCCCGCACGCCCTCTACCCCGCTCCAGAGCGGATGATCGGGAGGGAGGAGCCGCTCAGCCTCCTCCAGGTAGCCCTTCGCGTCAACGAGCTGATTGTCGTGCACCAGGGCATCGGCGGCCTCGACGGCGGCGCGGGCGCGGCGGATCGGGTCGTGGTCCGCGACCGTCGATCGCATCACGGCGGACCAGACATTGACCCTGTCCTTCACCCCCCGGTCGTGCACGCGATGATAGAGCTCGCCGAGGAGTTCGCAGGCCTCCACCGCGCCGGTCTCGTCACCGGCTTCCTCTCCCAGCTGGCGCGCCCGCTCCAGCAGCTCGATCGCTTCCCGGGACGCGTAACGCTCGGCCGCGCGCCGCCCCGCCGTCAAGAGGTAGGGCAGCGCGCGCAGGGTGGTCCCGCCGCGATCGTGATGCGTCCCGATCGCCTTGGCCAGCTCGTCGCGTTCCTGCGGGTAGAGCCGCTCCATCGCTTCGGCCACCTGGCGATGCAGGGCGATCTGGTGCTTGATCAACAGGCTCGTGTAGGCCACCTCTCGCAGCAGCGGGTGCACGAAGGTGAATTCGGGATCGGGGGCGAGGGGGTCGCGCCGGCGGACGAGATAGGCCTCCTCGAGGGCGTCGAGGACCGGCGGCGAGGAGGGAGCGCCGAAAAGTATCGCCTACGACGGCGGCCTGCTGCAAGAGCGCGCGCTGCTCCGGAGCGAGCCGGTCGAGACGCGCCAGCAGCGCGGCCTGGATGGTCTCGGGTAGCACCTCCTCGACCGGGCCGGTGAGCCGCCAGCCCCCGCCGTCCTCCCGCGCCAGCAGGCCGGTGCGGCGGAGCGTGGCCACCAGTTCGCTCAGATAGAACGGATTCCCCGCCGCCTTGTCGATCAAGGCGGCCTCGGCGTCCGGGGGCGTGGGGCCGCCGAGCAGTCCTTCGAGGAGCGCGCGGCTGTCATCGGGCAGCAACGGCTCCAGCTGCAGCGTGGTCACCGCGGTGCGCCGTCCCCAAACGGGGGAGGCCTCACCCGCGCGGAGATTGCCGATCAGCAGCAGCGGGGTGTCGGTCAGACGCTCGACGAACACCGGCAGCACCTCCCGCGTCCCGGCGTCGGCCCACTGCAGGTCTTCGATCACCACCACGGTCGGACGCACGAGCAACCGGCGTAAAGCCTCGGAAGCCACGAGCAAAGCGGTCTCCTGGGTGACCGCGGGATCGGCTTCCACCTCGGCCAGGCCAAACAGCCGCGCCACGATCGCCGCGGCCTGCGCGGCGCGTTCGCCCATGGGCAGGCGGGCTTCCAGGTCCGGCAGGGTTACCTCGCCGGCGAGACCGGTGAACTGGCGAAAGAGGTCGGCCAGCGGGCCCAGACTCTGCCCGCCGTACGGCGGACAGGAGGTCTGCAGCACGGCCACCCCCTCGGGGAGGCGATGCAGAAACTCCTCCACCAGACGCGTCTTCCCGACGCCGGGGTCGCCGGCGATGACCACCACCTGGCTCCGTCCCGCCATCGCCCGCGCGCGCAGGTCGTCCAGCTGCTGCAGGCCGGCCTGCCGGTCGACGAAGGGCGGCCGGGCGATCGGCTCGGGTCGTGCGCGCTCACCGAGGACCTCGTAGACGATGACCGGCTCGCTCTTGCCGCGCACGACCAGAGGCTCCCAGGCGTGCAGGCGGATCGCGCCCTGCACCTGGCGGCCGACCGTCTCGGAGATGAGGATGCCCCCCTCCGGCGCGGCCCGCTGCAGGCGCGCCGTGAGGTTCACCGCGTCCCCCATCACCGTGGGGCGGCGCGTCTCCATCGCCGGTCCCACCTCGCCCCAGACCACCAGCCCGCTGTGAATGCCGATGCGCAGGCGCGGGGCTTCTCCCAGGAGCGCGCGAAACCGCTCGCCCTGCGCGCGCATGCTCTGCTGCATCGCCAGCGCCGCCCGCACGGCGCGCAGCGCATCGTCCTCGTGAGCCACCGGCGCGCCGAAGAGCGCCATCAGCTGGTCGCCGACGACCTTGTCCACGTGCCCTTCGACCCGCTCCACCTCCGCGCCGAGCGCGGTGAAGATCTCGTTCATCGCATCGGTGACCACTTCCGGATCGAGCTCCTCCACCATCGCCGTGAAGCCCACGACATCCGCGAAGAGCACCGTGACGACGCGCCGCTCGCTGACGGTGCCGCTGAGTCCGGCCATCCGCGTTACCGGAAGACCAGCCCGAGCGCGACGGTGAGGATCACACCCGAGACGCCCTCCGGCCAGCGGGCGCGGCGGCCGGACGTGGCCCCCACGTGGAGGGCCGTCGTGATGGCACCCACCCACCACCACACCGGAGGAAGGAAGAGCAGGATAGTGAGCGTGAAGGCGCGCTCGGCCATGCCCAGCGCGCGGACGGGCGGGCTGAGCAGGTCCAGGGGAGTCGGCCGCGTGGCAAACGCCACCGCCACCTGATAGACCAGGATCGCCCCGCCGAAGGTCGCGGCGACGTAGGGGAGCGCATAGTAGAGGGCCCCCGTCACGGCCGGAGAGCGATAGGTGACGTCGCTGTCGAGCGAAAGACCCGCCACCAGCGCGCCGATCAGGAGGATGCCGATGTGCACCGCCTGGTCAAACAGGAACGCGGCGAGGGAGATGGGCCCGCGCTCGGGGGCCCACTCCGCCTTCATCCCATCCACCAGGAAGTGCAAGACCGTCACGGTGGGGATAGCCAGCCACCAGCGGGGGAGCACCGGCGCGGCCAGGAGGAGCATGACGAGGCCATGGATGCCGGCGTGAACGGCCCGGCCGGCGGGCACGCGCTTGTACCGGACCAGCCAGCCCGGCTGGAGGATGAAGTCGGCGACCAGATGGGCGAGCAACAGGTAGAGCCAGGGCGACAGGCGGTCCTCACCTCACGGTCGGCCATCGGCAGATCCCCGGGGCGCCGTTCCTCGGTCCAACGGTCGGGCGGCGGTGGAAATTTCTGTGCGGGCGACCCGCGCGCCTGCCGCCTCAGCGGCGCAGGTAGCTGTCCGTGCCGTCGATCCAGTCCTGCCGCGGCGGACTGAAGACGTCCATCTCCACGGTCGCCTCGGGAAACTCCGCCCCGTGAGGGACGCCGCCGGGGATGAAGAGCATCTCCCCCGGGCGCACGACCACCTCCCGATCGGGGAGGGTGAACTTCATCAACCCGGAGAGGCAGTAGGTCACCTGCTCGTTGTCGTGCTGGTGGGTGGCGACGACGGCGCCCGCTGTGAACTCCAGCAGGGCGACCATCATCCGGTCGCCCCAGACGAAGCGGCGGCTCATCTGCGGGTTCACCGCCTCGGCCGGAAGGTCGGCCAGACGGAGATGCCTGACGGTGTCCATCGGTCTCTCCTTTCGTTCGCCTCGATGATCCTGGGACGGCGGCGCGGGCCACACTGCACGTTCTCGCTTCCGCGAGAAGGCCCTGCCGCCGCTGAGGGTCTAGCGCACCGCCCACACCAGCCACCCCGCGGCGGCGCTGCCCAGCACCACGGGCACGATCCCCCAGCGCAGGCGCCAGAGGGCACCGAACGCCGCGGCCGCCACCACGGCCGCCACAGGATCAAACGCGGCGGGATCGGGCAGCGTGAGGGGCCGCCCGAACAGCATCACGGCCGTCGTCGCGCGAAAGAGCGTGTGCAGCGCAAACCAGAGGAGCAGATTCAACATCACCCCGACGACGGCAGCGGTAATCGCCCCGAGCGCCGCGGTCAGACGGCGGTAGGCACGTAGCCGCTCCACGAAGGGCGCCCCGAGGAAGATCCAGAGGAAGGATGGGGCAAAGGTGGCCCAGACCGTTACCAGCGCACCCAGACTGCCCGCCGCGACGGGGTGCAATCCCCCGGGGTTGCGAAATGCGGCCAGGAACCCCACGAACTCGGTCACCAGGATCAGCGGGCCCGGGGTGGTCTCGGCGAGGCCCAACCCGTCCAGCATCTCCCCCGGGGCCAGCCAGCCAAACTGCTCGACGACGGCCTGGCCCACGTACGCCAGCACGGCATAGGCGCCCCCGAAGCTCACCATCGCCATCTTGCTGAAGAAGAGCGCCTCCTGCGTGAGCACGTCGCGGCTCCCCCGCCAGGCGGCGATCAGCGCCAGCGGTCCCCACCACGCCGCCAGGCCGACGACGAGCGCGGTGAGCGCGCCGGGCAGCGTGGGCGAGGTGCCCTCACGCACGGGTGCGGTAGGGACCGCCTCCTCGTGCACCGGCGCCCCGCCGGCAAAGCTCTCCAACCGCCAGCGCCCGGCGAGAAATCCAATTGCCCCCGAGCCGAGGACCACCGCCGGAAAGGGAAGGTCGAAGACGGCGAGGGCGAGAAACGCCGCGGCGGCGACCGCGGCGAGCGCGGGGGTGCGCAGCGTCCGGGAGCCCAGACGCAGCAGCGCCGCGGCCACGATGGCGATGACTCCCGCGCGCAGACCGCCGAAGATCGCCGCCACCCACGCCACGCTCCCATGGACCGCATACAGCCAGGAGAGGATCAGCATCAGGAGGGCCGCCGGCAGGACGAAAAGGATGCCGGCGACCAGGCCGCCGGCCGTCCGGTGCAGCAGCCACCCGATGTAGGTGGCGAGCTGCTGCGCCTCCGGCCCGGGCAGCAGCATGCAGTAGTTCAGCGCGTGCAGGAACCGCTCTTCGCCGATCCAGCGGCGGCGCTCCACCAGCTCCTCGTGCATGATGGCGATCTGGCCGGTAGGGCCGCCGAAGTTGATGACGCCGAGCCTCAGCCAGAAACGGAACGCCTCCCAGAATCCTACCGGCCGCACGGGAGAGAGCATTCTCCCCAGCCGCCCCCGGCCCTGGGCGCACGGTGGGAGCGGCCTCCGCCTTCGACGAACCTAATGATCGAGATGCGGCTGGAGCTCCGCGATTTGACGCTGCGCTACGATTCGGTGACCGCGCTCGACGGCGCCAGCGCCGTCCTGGAGGGGCGCATCCTCGTGCTGCTCGGCAGCAACGGATCGGGCAAGACCTCGCTGCTGCGGATTCTCGCCGGGCTGGCATCGCCGAGCGCAGGGCAGGCCCTCCTCGACGGCGAGGAGGCGCGGCCCGGCCGGCACCCCGGGATCTCCTACCTGCCCCAGGAGACCGGCTTCTTTCCCTTCCTGCAACAGGCCGGGCAGACGCTCTCACTCTCGCTGCGCCTGCGCGGCATCGACGATCCGCAGGCTCCGCGCCGGTTGCTCGCGGCGATGGGACTCGAGGAAGAGGAGCGCAGCCCGGCCGGCTACTCGGGCGGGATGAAGCAGAAGCTGCGGATCGCCCAGGCCCTCACCCACCAACCGCGGCTCTTGCTGCTCGACGAGCCGACCACGGGATTAGACGCGCACGAACGCATGCGGGTCCTGCGCCTGCTGGATCGGCTGCGGGACCGTGCCGCTATTCTCTTCTCGACGCATGACCCGGAGGATGCCGCGGCCGTCGCGGAAGAGGTCGCGGTTCTCCACCGCGGCCGCGTGGTCGCCGCCGGCACGCCCGCCGCCGTTACGGCGCAGGCCAGCGGCCTCGTCTCCACGATCGTCGTCGAAAGCCCTCTTATCCCAACCTTTCCCGGGTGCGCGGTGGTTCGAGCGGCACGCGAGGGTGAGCGCCTGCACCTGCGCGTGGTGGGTGAGCCCCCGCCGGGCGCAGAGCCCGTGCCTCCCCGGCTGGAGGATGCGTACGCGCTGCTGACGCGCCCGCAATCGTGACGGCGAAGAGGTGGGTCTGGGTGGGCCTGACCGCCACGGCCCTGCTGCACCTCTTCATGGCCGCGCGGCTCCCGGTGGCCGACGACGAAGCCTACTACCGGCTCTGGGCCTCGCATCTCGCCTGGGGGTATCCCGATCACCCCCCGTTGATCGCGGGCGTGCTCGCGGTCTCCATCCGGCTCTTTGGCGACGGACCCTTCGGCCTGCGCACCCTCACGATGCTCCTGATGTCGGCGCTCCCGCTCTTCGTCTACCTTGCCGCGCGCGATCTGTTCGATCGGGCCACTGGATGGCGCGCCGCCGGCCTTCTAATGGTGCTCCCGTATGTCGTCGTGACGGTGGGCGCCTATCCCGACGTCCCGCTCCTCGTGTTCTGGGCCCTGGGCCTCTGGACGGGCTGGCACGCGCTGCAGCGCGGAGGGTGGTGGTGGGTGGCCGCCGCCGCCGCGGTGGGGCTGGCGCTGCTGAGCAAACTGACCGCGCTCTATCTCCTGGCCGGCCTCGCGCTCACCTGGATCAGCGGCCCCTGGCGGCGGTCGCTGCGTGATCCGTTCTTGTACGCTGGGCTCGCGCTGGGCGCGCTGCTGCTGTTCCCCGTCGTGCAGTGGAACAGCGGACACCACTGGGAGATGGTGCGGACGGCCATCTACGGGCCGCCGCTGCCCGTCGCCGCATCACTGACCGAGAACCTGCTCGTCGTCCTGGGCGGCCAGCTCCTCTACTTCGGGCCAATCGCCCTGCTCCTCATCTGGGCGGTGGTCATCGCGGTGGGCCGGGGGCGCGCTCCAGCCTGGCGGCTGCTCGCCGCGACGAGCGTTCCGCTCCTGCTCAGCCTCGTGCTCGCCGCGTTCACAGGCATCGGGAAACCGCACTGGCCGGTCCCCGCCTATCTCGGCGCCGTCATCGCCGCGGCCGCCCTCTGGCCGCAGTGGCGCCGGCTGAAAGCCGGACTCATGGCTCTCGCCGGGGCAACCGTGCTCATGATCGCGGCGGCGTTCGCGCTCTTCCTGGCGCCGTCGGGACTCGATCTCCAGGAGTACATGGGGCGATGGGATCGGGTCGCGGACGCCGCATCGCGGGAAGCCGAACGCCGGGACGCGTTCATCCTCACCAGCAGCTACGAGTCGGCCAGCCAGATCGCCTACCGTCTGCGGCAGCCGACCTACGTGACGTCTCCCGCAGGCGCGTTTCCGCTCTGGCACCGGCCGGAGGAGACGATGGGCCGGAAGGTCGTCTACGTCGAAGATCGCTTGAACAGGCCGGGGCGGTCTTTTCTCTCGTTGTGCGCCGTCCCGCGCCCTATCGGCAGCGTGGAGATCGGTCCCGCCTATCGGACGGCGACGCTCCTCCGTCGCGAAAACATCAAGGGGACTGCGTATCTCTACGCGTGCGACCGTTTCCTGGGATTCCCGGAGGAGCGAGCGTTCTGATGGATCTGCGCGACTTCTTCCAGCACAGGCCGGAGCCGGGCGGCCAGCGCCGTGTCCGTCCGCTCAGCTCGGCCGTCAACGCTCCGGCAGCGGCGGCGCGCCCCGTGCGTGCTCGACCGTCGCGCCGAAGACGGTACGCCAGTTGGGGCCGCGCGGGCCGAAGTCTGCCGCCGGCGTGAAGGCGATGTCGACCTCGAGGCAGCCGGGCAGCAAAGAGACCCGGTAGATCGTCGAGGCAAACGGTAGATCCCAGTGGTGCAGCGCCCCGAAGTCCTGGTAGAGCACCCGCATCCAGTGGGAGAGCGCCGGAAGCAGCTCGCCGCGGATCGCGAACGCGAGGTCGATATCCGACCACTCGTCGCCGCCCCCGGCGACGTGGGATCCGGTAATCGCGGCTCCCTCGACGGTGGGGTCCACCCTGGCGCGCGGAGGGCGGAGAGTACCCCGCCCTCCCACGCTTCGCTCCCTGACAGAAATCTACCGAGGCGTCACCCAGACATTGTGGAAGAGCTCAAACGCGCGCGCGTCCAGCAGATAGCCGTTGACGTTCGACGTGGTCAGGAACGAACGAGTGATCACGTAATACGGGATGTACGGGACATTGCGGATGATGTGCTCCTGGATCCGCGTGTAGATCTGGAAGCGCGCCCGCGAGTCCAGCGTCGTCCGCCCCTGCTCGAGGAGGCGGTCCAGGTCGGGGTTGCGGTAGAAGGCCGTGTTCCAGCCCGCCGTGATCTGGCTGCTGTGGCCGATGATGTAGAGCACGTCGGGGTCGGCGCTGACGAAGAGCATCCCGCCGAGGTCGTGGTCTCCCCGGCGGATCGCCGCCAGGTAGGGGGCCTGCTCGATGGCGTTGAGCTGCGCGTCGATGCCCACCGCCCGCAGCTGGGCCTGCTGCAGTTGTGCGTCGATCAGCGGGGGAGGGACGTTCCCGCTCCAGAGGCGGACGCGGAAAGGCCGGCCGTCCTTTACCAGGATGCCGTCCGGTCCCGCGCGCCACCCCGCCTCGCCCAACAGCTGGCGGGCCCGGTCGGGATTGTACGGGTAGGCCTGCTGCTCCAGGGCCTTGTTGTAGCCCCAGGTGGCCGGCGAGAGGGGTGTGTGCGCGACCTCGCCGATCCCCTCGTACGTGGTCTTCAGGATCTCCTCCTTATTAATGGCGTGGGCCACGGCGACCCGTACCCGCACGTCGTCGAAGGGCCACTTGGTGGTGTTGAGGATGATCACGCGCGGGAAGCCGCTCTGCTGCTTGAAGTGCGCGCGAAAGTTCGGGTTGCGCTCCAGCCGCCGCACCTCGCGCGCCGGGGCGTTGTAGAGGACGTTCACCTCGCCCCGCACCAGCTGCGCCATCCGTGTGGCATCCTCGGGGACGACGGTGTAGACGAGCTCATCCAGATAGGCCGGGCCGCGGTGCCGGAAGAAGCGCGGGGCCCAGCGGTAGTTCGGGTTGCGCACCAGCACCACGCGCTGGTTGGGCACGATCTCCTTGACCATGAACGGCCCGGTACCCACCGGGGTCTGCCCAAAGTCTCTGCCGAGCCGGCGCGCGGCCGCCGGGGAGACCGGCGCCAGGCTGATCTCCGTGAGCGAGTCCAGGAAGGGCGCGAACGGGGCGGACATGGTGATCTGGACGGTGAACGGGTCGGGCGACTCGATCGACTGCACCGGGCCGAGGATGGAGACGGCGAAGGGGGAGCGGATCGCCGGATCCCTCAGCCGGTTGAGAGAAAACGCCACCGCTTCGGCGGTGAGCGGCGTGCCATCGTGGAAGATCACCCCTTGCCGCAGCTTCAACAGCATGACGCGGCCGTCGGGGGAGAAGGTCCAGCTCGACGCCAGCCCCGGCAGGATCTCCCCGGTCTGCGGGTTCCGGATCAAGAGGGGATCGTAGACGTTGCCCATGATCTCCCGGGCGAACGTGAACACGGCCAGGGCCGGGTCGAGCGTGTCGAACCCGGCGTTGAGGGCCACCACCACCCGGCCTCCAGAGCGCGGAGCCGGCGCGGCCGCCTGCCCGCTGGTCAGCAGGGCAAACAGCGCGAACACGACACACAGCACGGTCCAGGTGCGACGCATCTCTCTCCCCCTCCTCAGTGGCACTCGCTGCTTTCTGCTCGCGGCGTGCGATCCTCCCGTGACATGTGATCCGCTACCCGTAGCGGACGCGCGGATCGACGAGCGCGTAGGTAAGATCCACGGCCAGGTTGACGAGGACGAACCCCAGCGCGATGACCAGGACCGTCCCCTGGACGACCGGGAAGTCGCGGGCGAGGATGGCATCGACGACCAGCCGGCCGATCCCCGGGTAGGCAAACACCGACTCGGTAATCACCGCCCCGCCCAGCAGGTAGCCCACCTGCAGCCCCAGCACGGTGATCACGGGGATGAGACTGTTCTTCAGGGCGTGCCGCGCGATGACCACAGTCTCGCGCAGCCCCTTCGCCCGCGCCGTCCGCACGTAGTCCTGATGCAGCACCTCCAGCATGCTGCTGCGCGTCAGCCGCGCCAGGACGGCCGACGGCGCCGCTGCCAGCGTCAGACCGGGCAGGATCAGGTAGCGGAACCCCTCATACCCCGCCACCGGCAGCCACTCCAGACGCACGGCAAAGATGATGATCAGCATGAACCCCAGCCAGAAGCTCGGCATCGATAACCCCAGCAGCACCGACACCATCGCGGCGTGATCGAAGAGGGTATGCCGCCGCACCGCGGAGATGATCCCGGTGATCCCGCCGAAGACGACGGCGAGGAGCAGAGCCAGGGCGGCGAGCCGGATCGTATTGGGGATCCGCCAGGCGATCTCGCCGAGGACGGGTCGGTTGGAGCGCACCGACCGTCCGAGGTCCCCGCGGACGGCGCTGCTGAAGTACCGCCAGTATTGCACGTGCAGCGGTTTGTCCAGGCCGAGCTGCTCCCGCAACGCCTGGTGGTCGGCCGGGGAAGCCAGCTCGAAGAGCATGACCAGAACAGGATCGCCGGGCACGACGTGCACCATCATGAAGACGCCGACGGAGACGCCCAGCACGGTGAGGAGCCCCAGGATCACCCGCCGGCGGATGTAGCTCAGCATCGCTCAGTGCCGTCCGTCTGCACGTTGGGCCCGCTGCGGGCGGACGGCTGCCTCACCGTCGAGCCGCACGGTGTGATCGCGCAGCGCGATGGCGAACCGGGCCGATGTGGTGTTGCGGCCGCCCAGCATCGGAGAGGTAGTGTCGCCGAAGATGACCATGACCGCGCCCTCCCGCGAGGCTGCCTCGATGCCGCCGCCGGGTTCGGCGGCGCGGTCGCCCATGCGCTCCCAGCGGGCGCGCGGATCGGTGCCCCAGGAGAAGCCGGCCAGGACGAGCGCTCCGTCGTCGGGCGCGCGGGCCATCCACTCGCGAACCTCCATCGCGTCTGGTCCCTCTCCGTCCACCTTCGTCAACCTGCCGCGCCTGAAGGTCAGCGCGATGGGGCGCTCCGCATAGCCGCCCAGGCTGTAGAGGAGATCGCCCTTCGAGATCACCAGTCGCCCCTCCGCGCTCTCTTCCTCCACCGCACAGACGACGCGGCTGCTCGGCCAGCGATCCCACCTGCCGGACTCCTCGCTGTATCCGTGCTGGTCGATCCCCGGGCGGCCGCGTTTTGAGAGGCGCAGGGCCGTGCCCCCCTCCGACGTGACCTCTACGCGCCCTGCCCCGTCCAGCCGGCGGCCGGCCTCGCGGGTCCGCGCCACCACCTCCGGATCGGGGAAGAGATGACGCAGCACGTCTTCCGGCTCGGAGACCAAGAGCACGCGCCTCCCCGCCCTTAGGGCTTCCGACGCCAGCCGCGTGGCGCCCAGCCCGGCACCGCTGCGCAGGTCGATGATCAGATCCGAACCCTCCCACGCCTGCTCCAGCGCTTCGTCCGCGTCAGCCGTTTCGCCTCGGATCTCCTGCACGGACGCACCCAGGGCGATCCCCGCGGCAGCGGCCGCGGCCGCGTAGGCAGGGCGGCTCTGTTCGTCCGCGTGGATGGTCACCACCTCACCTCTGTGCACGGCGCACAACCGTAGCTCCGCGGTAAAGAGCTCGAGCAAACTGTGTGCACCATCGGTGCGGGCGTGTGCAGGCGCATCCCTCCGCGGCAACCGCTCCTTGGGAGGGACGGGCAACTGGGAGACCGTGACCGGCCGCACCCCGGCGGAGCGCAGATGCGCGATGATGTCCGGCAGCACCCGCGCCGTGTCGAGGTTGTGCAGGTGGTAGGTGAGCACGGCGCCGCCGGCGATCTGCTCCACGCTGCGCCGCAGGATCGCTTCGGGCGTGGAGGGGCCGGGATAGGAGCCGCCGTCCAGCGCGTCGCGGCTGAGGCAGCGGAAGCCGCCCCGGGCGGCGATCCGGCGCACCCGATCGTCGAAGCGCTGAAACGGTGGGCGGAACCACGGTTTCGTCGAGCGTCCCGTCAGCCGCAGGGCGACCTCCTCCGTTCGGGAGAGCTCCCGGGCGATCTCATCGTCGTCCAGGCGCGTCAGGTCGGGGTGGGAGTAGGCATGGTTGCCCAGTTCGTGCCCGTCGGCGGCCATGATCTTGACTAGGTCCGGATTCGCCTCCGCCCACCGACCATCCAGGAAGATCGTGGCCGCTGCGCCCGCCTCTCGCAGCACCGCCAGCGTCCGGGCGCAGCCCGCCGGATCCCCGCCCGCCTCGAAGGCCAGCGCCACGAGCGACGGCTCCTCCACCGTGCTGCTCACGAGAGCACGGGCGCCGGCGCCAGGTAGCGCACGCGTCCTCCGGTGATGGTCGCCCACACCTCCACATCGGGGAGCGCCTCGGCCGGTATCTGCGTGGGATCGGCGGAGAGGACGGTGACATCACCTGCCAGCCCCGGCGAGAGCCGGCCGCGAACGTTCTGCTCGCCCATGAGCCGCGGGGGGAGATCGGTGTACACGCGCAGTGCCGCCTCGATCTCGATCGCTTCGGCCGGCGCGATGGATCGGCCGGACGCGGTGCGGCGTGTCACCAGCGAGGACACTCCGAGCAGCGGGCTGGAGGGCACGACCGGGCAGTCCGAGCCACCGGTGATCAGCACTCCCGCTGCCCACATCGAGCGCAGCGGGTAGCACCGTTCCGCCAGGTCCGCGTCGAGAGCCTCCAGCCAGGAGTCCCCCAGCGTATGAAGGAAAGCCGGCTGCACCGCGGCGGCGATGTTCAGGCGCCGCATCGTCTCGATATCCCCCGGGCCGGGCAGGACGCAATGCTCGATGCGGTGCGGGTACCGTCCGGGAGCGCGCTCCTCCATCGCCCGGGCGAGCGCTGCGATCGCCGCCCGTACCGCCTCGTCACCGATGGCGTGGATGGCCACCGCGAACCCGGCGCGCGCCGCGAGGACCGCCGTATCGCTGAGCTCCTCCTCGGACAGCCGCAGGACGCCCAGGTTGTCCGGTTCTCCGTGGTAGGGTCGGGTAACCGCAGCGGTGCGCGGACCGATGCCGCCGTCGGCGAAGAGTTTGACGGGGCCCACCGTGATCCGCTCGCCGCCGAAGCCCGTCGCGATCCCGGCGCCGATGCAGTGCTCCAGCCACGGCGGGCGCACCATCAAGACCACGCGCAGCGGCAGCCGCTCCTCCTCTGCCAGCTCGCGGTAGGCGAGCAGCTCCTCCATGCGGGCACCACCGGCGTCGTGCACCGCGGCAATACCTTCCCGCAGGTAGCGCTCCGCCGCGCGCGTGATCCCCCGCTTGATCCGCTCCGTCGGTGGCGGGGGAATGAGGTCGCGCACCAGATCCTGCGCGCGTTCGCGCAGCACCCCCGTGGGTTCGCCCCGTTCGTCGCGGTCGATCTTCCCTCCGGGAACCTCGGGCCCATCCACCGAGATGCCGGCCATCCGCAGCGCCAGCGAGTTGGCCACGCAGACGTGGCCGCAGCGGCGCCGCAGGATCACCGGGTGATCCGGAGCCACGGCATCGAGGTCCCACCGCGTGGGATGGCGCTGCGGCCGGAGGCGGGTGTCGTCGTAGGCGCGGGCCTGAATCCACTCGCCCGGGGCCGCCGCGCGCGCCGCCTCGCCGATCTTCTCCCTGATCGCCTCCAGCGTCGGCGCCGCCTCCAGCGAACAATCCACTTCTTCCATCGCCAGGCCGTAGGCGTTGAGATGACAGTGGCTGTCGGTGAACGCTGGGAGGGCGCAGCCGCCGTGGAGATCCAGCACCTCCGTCTTCGGGCCGCGCAGGTCGGCCAGAGACACCCGGTCGCCCACCGCGAGCACGCGCCCGCCCAGCAGCGCCAGCGCCTCGGCGCGCGGCCGAGCCGCGTCGAGCGTCAGCACGGTGCCGTTCAGCAGCAGCAGGTCTGCGGGCATCGCCCTCCGCCTATCCCGAACGGATCACTTAAATGCGTCATAGGTGAACCGGCCCTCGCGCAGCACCTCCAGGCCGTCCACCGAGATCGTCGTCGAGAGGCAGTCGAAGTCCATATGGGCCGGCACGTCGTTGCTCCCGCCCAGGAAGGAGGTGTCCCGGCCAAACGCCACCTGCATGACGCCGTAGAACGATTCCGCGTCGGCGGTCCCACCCTCGTCCTTACGCTGCATCCGCGTCCAGACGGTGCGATGATCCAGTCCCCAGCCGACGTGCGAGACCCACCGCGCCCGCTCATCGTGCCACCCCTCCAGCCAGGTGCGTAGGATGCGGCTGTCGGCGCCGCCCTCGATCGTCGTGATGACGCCGTCCTCCACGGTCATGTGGATCGGTGAATCGACGTAGCGGGGCAACGCCAGCAGTAGATCGCCGACGTTGACCACCAGCCGCCCCTGGGTCCCCTTGCGGTTCCCCCCAATGACCACCAGACCCATCGGCCAGTGGTCCCAGATCCCCGGCCGGTCGACCACGCCCCAGAGGCCGAAGGCCTTGCGCCCGCTGATGTCCACCTCCAGGTCGGTGCCGGCCTCAGAGGTGATGTGCAGCCGCCGCGCCCCGTCCAGCATCGTCTCCGCCGCCTTGGCCCGGTCGCGCACCTTCGGGTCGGGCGGCATGCGAAAGAGGACGTCCTCCGGATCGGTCACCCGCAGGATGCGCGTCCCCGCGGCCAACGCGTTGGTGCGCAGCGGACGGTAGATGGACGTCGTGATGGAGGCGAGATCGACGACGATGTCCGCTTCGTTCCAGCAGGTCGCGATGATGCCGCTCTCCACCGGCGGCGTGTTGGCAGGGACGTTGACCTGGAAGACCGTCGCCCCCAGCGATTGTCCCGCGGCGAGGAAGGCAGCGGCGTAATGCGGGTGGGAGTGGTTGTCCGTGTACACCACCATCGTCTCCTGCGGCGTCACCCGGCAATGGCCGAGGACGGTCTTGAAGAGATCGACCAATTCGGTGGCTCCCCCGAAGGTTTGGCGAAACGGCATCCTGAGCTCCCTCCCCGCCCCGCGGCGTCCGTCTACGTCCGCAGCCGGGGATCGAGCGCGTCGCGCAGCCCATCCCCGACGAGATTGATCGCCAGCACCGTCACCGCGATGGCCACGCCCGGAAAGGTGGCCATCCACCATTCGTGCCGCAGATAGGGCCGAGCCTGGCTGAGCATCGATCCCCACTCCGGCGTGGGCGGCTGGGCGCCCAGCCCCACAAAACTCAACCCGGCCGCCGACAGGATCGCCGTGGCCACGCCCAGGGTGGAGAGGACGATCACCGGCGCCGAGACGTTGGGGAGGATGTGGCGCAGCATGATGCGTCCGTCGGAGGCCCCCAACGCCCGCAGCGCCTCGATGTACTCCTGCTCCTTGACCGAGAGCGTCGTCCCCCGCACGACCCGGGCATAGGTGGGCACGGAGAAGATGCCGACGGCGATCATGACGTTGCGCAGCCCCGGACCCAGCGTCCCGGCGATGACGATGGCCAGCAGGTTGCCCGGAAACGCCAGCAGCACGTCGATGAACCGCATGATCACGTTGTCCACCCAGCCGCCCAGGTACCCGGAGACGAGCCCCAGGGTGACGCCGATGACCAGGGCGACCCCGACTGAAATGAGTCCCACCGTCATGGAGATGCGTGCGCCGAAGATGATCCGGCTGAGCACGTCTCGGCCCAGCTCGTCCGTGCCGAAGGGATGCGCGCGCGACGGGGGGAGCAGCCGCTGTCCCACCGTGACCAGGATCGGATCAGAGGGGGCGACGACGGGCGCAAAAACCGCCACCAGCGTCAGCACGATCAGCACCACCCCGCCGACCAGAGCGGCGCGGTCGCGGCGGAATTGCCGCCAAACCAACGCCGCCCTGCCCGCGGCGTAGGGCTTCTCCATCGCCACCGCTCGCGCCACACCGGTGATCCCCATGCCATCGCTCGCCCGAAGGGGTCGTCCAGTCCGCCCTACGACACGATCGCGATATCGCGGGTGGAGCTGTTCAGCCGGTCGGCGCCGTTCCGCGTCACGACCACGATGTCTTCGATGCGCACACCGAAGCGGCCGGGGAGGTAGATCCCCGGCTCGATGCTGAAGGTCATTCCCTCCTCCACCGGGAGTGCGTTCCCCGCCACCAGGTACGGCTCTTCATGGCCATCCAGACCGATGCCGTGTCCGGTCCGATGGAGGAAGTGCTCTCCAAACCCATGGCGCGTGATGTAGTCACGGGCCACCCGGTCGATGGACTCACAGGTGACACCGGGCCGCACCGACTCGAAGGCGGCCTGCTGCGCCTCCTGCACGATCCGGTAGACCCGCCGGAATTCATCGCTTGGGGGGCCGGCATGCGGTGTGCGGGTGATGTCACACCAGTAGCTGCGGTACTGGCCGCCGTAGTCGATGACGATCGCGTCGCCGGCGGCGATACGGCGGTCGGCTGTCTTGTAGTGGGGGGACGCTCCGTTGGCGCCGGCGCCCACGATCCCGCCGCCCAGACGGTCCAGGCCGCCCCGCCGGAGGGCGTCGTGGATCATCCCCAGGACCTCCCGCTCCGTGCGGCTGGCTACGGGCTGCGCGATTACCTGCAGGTAGGCCTGATCGGCGATGCGTCCAGCCGTGCGCATCAACTCCAATTCCGAAGGGCTCTTGCGCATGCGCAGCTCGGCTAGCAGCGGACCGCCATCGACGAAGCCGCTCTCCGAAAGCGCCTGCTGGATGCGCAACAGGAAGACCCCCCAGAGCTGCGGTCCGACGGCCACGCGCCGGGCGCTGCCGAGGTCCCGCACGGCCCGCTGCAGCCCAACGAGAGGGTCCTGCGTCTCTTCCCAAGGGTACAGCGCCGGGCGCACCGGCAGGTGATCGACGAGAGAGGCTTCGAAGGCGGGCAGCACCATCGCCGACTCCCCCTGGGAGGAGACGAGCAGTACCTTGAGCCGCTCGCTGGGCAGCCCGACGAGACCGGTCAAGTAGTAGAAGTCGGAGGAGGGGCCCACGACCAGCAGGTCCAGCCCCGCCGCTCGCAGACGCTCGGCCACGCCGCGAATCCGGCCCGCTTGCTCGCTCTCCACCGGGCGGTTCACTGCAGGTCTCCCAGCACGAACGTGCCGCGGTCCATCACCTGCACGTCGTCCACCCAGAAGGAGTTGCGCAGGCAGGGGAAGTCGATGTGCGAGGGACACTTCGTCCGCCCCTCGCGGTAGATCCCGTAGTTCGATCCGAACGCGATCTGCATGTTGCCGTAGAACGCCTCGTTGTCCTGCGTGGCGAAGCCGAAGCGAGGGTGCATCGCCAGCCGGTCCCACTGCGCCCGCTCGTTGCACCCCCAGCCCACGTGCGCGATGCGGTAGGCATCGGGATGGCCGCTCTTGGCCAGCCACCCCTTGAGCAGGTCGGCGTCCTTGCCTTTGCCGGAGATCTCCACGATCAGCCCGTCCCGCACCGACATCGTGATTGGATCTTCCACATAGTGCGCCATACTTAGCAGTACGTCGCCCTTGTCCACGACGAGCGTGCCCTCCGCCTTGTCCTCCTCCGGCGCGCAGTTCACCATCCCGCTCGGCCAGATATCCCAGCGGCCGGGGACGTCGGACCCGCCCCAGATGCGGAAGGTGTACCGGCTGCCCTTGTAGATCGTCAGGTCCGTCCCTGCCTCGGAGGTGATGCGCAGGGTCTTGCCCTTCTCCATCACCTCTCCACCGGCGAGGACGCGCCGCTTCAACTCCGGCGTGGGGAAGAGGCGCTTCATCACGTCCCAGGGCTGGCCGGCGCGGAGGACCCGCGTGCCCGCATCCAGCGCCTCGCGCAGGATGTCCGCGTAGGCGTGGGGCTCGCTGGAGAGATCGACCACCAGATCGGCCGCCTGCCACGCCTTGGTCGCGCCCTTCTCCACCACATCCGCCGGGTGCACGATCATGTACGCATCGGCGTCGAGCAATCGTGCCGCGCCGAGGAAGGCCGCGGGGTAGTGGGGATAGGACTCGGTGTCGGTATGGATCAGGACCGTCTCGCCTTCCTTGACGGCGCAGTACTCGAGCGACTTCACGAAATACGGCATGTGCTGCGTCGAGGCCGCGTAGTTCACCGCCAGTTTCACGAGCGCGCTCCCCCTTCTCTCTCCCTGCGCTCCCTCACGCTGACGCCCCGGCCCGGCTACTGCAACTCCGGGCGGACAAACGTGCCGCGGTCCATCACCTGCACGTCGTCCACCCAGAAGGAGTTGCGCAGGCAGGGGAAGTCGATGTGCGAGGGGCACTTCGTCCGCCCGTCGGGAAAGATGCCGTAGTTGGAGCCGAACGCGATTTGCATGTTGCCGTAGAACGCCTCGTTGTCCTGCGTGGCGAAGCCGAAGCGCGGGTGCATCGCCAGCCGGTCCCACTGCGCCCGCTCGTTGCACCCCCAGCCCACGTGCGCGATCCGGTAGGCGTCCGGATGGCCGCTCTTGGCCAGCCACCCCTTGAGCAGGTCGGCGTCCTTGCCTTTGCCGGAGATCTCCACGATCAGCCCGTCCCGCACCGACATCGTGATTGGATCTTCCACATAGTGCGCCATGCTCAGCAGCACGTCCCCTTTGCTCACGACCAGGGTCCCTTCGGCGCTGTCCTCCTCAGGCGCGCAGCAGACCATCCCGCTCGGCCAGATGTCCCAGCGGGCCGGGGTGTCAGAGCCCCCCCAGATCTTCATGGTGAAGCGACCGTTCCGGGAGATCCGGAGGTCGGTGCCGCCCTCGGAGGTGATGCGCATCGTTTTGCCCTTCTCCATGATCGCCCCGCCGGCCATCACCCGTTTCTTCAACTCTGGCGTGGGGAAGAGGCGCTTCATCACGTCCCAGGGCTGGCCGACGCGGAGGATGCGCGTGCCGGCGTTGAGCGCCTCCCGCAGGATGTCGGAGTAGGCGTGCGGCTCGCTGGAGAGGTCCACAACCAGATCGGCCTCCTGCCAGGCCTTGATCGCCCCCTTCTCCAACACGTCCACGGGGTGGACCAGGATGTAGACGTCGGCGTCGAGGATGCGTGCCGCGCCGAGGAAGGCCGCGGGGTAGTGCGGGTAGGACTCGGTGTCGGTGTGGATCAGGACCGTCTCGCCTTCTTTCACCGCGCAGTTCTGCAGCGCCTTGACGAAATAGGGCAGATGCTGCGTTGAGGCCGCGTAGCTCACCGCCAGTTTCATTCCTTCTCACCTCCATGTCGCCCGGCACCGAACAGATGCCGGGCATTCTTTCTCGTCGTCCTCACCATTCCAGCCTCGCGAGTGCGGCGCGCACCCCCGCTCCTCGTTGCACTAGTACTCCCCGCTCTTCCAACAGGACTTCGAGCGCCGAGAGCAGCAGCAGCAGGTTGGCCGGCGCGGCCGAGTGTCCCATGATGCCGATCCGCCAGACCGGTCCAAGCGCCGGGTCGACCGGACCGCCGATCTCCAGGCGGAACCGCCCCAGCAGCGTGCCGCGCACCTCTTCACCGTCGATGTCGGCGGGCACGCGCACCGCCGTCACCGAGGGCAAGCGGAGGTCGCCCTGAGCGACGATCTCCAGCCCCATCGCCTGCAGCCCCGCGATCAGCGCCTCCTGCCGGTTGATGTGGCGGGAGAAGCGGTAGGCCAGCCCCTGGTCACTGCACAACTGCAGCACCTCATCGAGCGCGTAGAGCAGCGGAGCGGGGAAGGTGTCGTACCCTCCCTCGATCGCACGCCGCAGGTACAGCGCTGACGAGGCGTCCTGCTGCATACGGGCCATTGCGCGCGAATTGAGCCCGACGAGCGTCAGTCCGGCCAGCGCGCTGAGGCAGCGCTGAGTTCCCGACCAGGCTGCGTCGATCCCCCAGTCGGAGCCGCGCAGGTCGACGCCGCCCAAAGTAAAGGAGGCATCGAGGAGGAGGAGGGCGTCCGCGCCGCGGCAGAGATCTCCGAGCCCATCTAACGGTTGGAGCACTCCGCTGCTCCCCTCCCCGTGAACCAGCGCCACGGCGTGAGGACGCGTCCCACCGATCGCCGCGCGGAGGCCATCGAGGGGCACCGCTTCGCCGCGGCGTCCCTCGACCAGCGTGACGTCTAGACCGAGTCGCCGCGCCGCGGCGGCCAGACGCTCGCCGTAGAGACCGCACACGCCGACGACAACGCGCGCCCCCGCGGGGAGCAGGCTGGTGAACACCGCGTCCGGCGCGAACTCTTCAAGGGCGGGGACGATGGCCACCTGCCCGTCGCCCAATTGAAAGACCGGCGCGGCAAGCCGTCGCGCTTCCTCGGCGACGCGCCGGAAATCGGCGTCATGGGCGCCTTCGAGCGAGGCGATCAACCCCTGCACTGCTCGCGGAGAAGGGTTGCTCAGGTCGGGGCCAAAGAGCGTGCGCTGAGGGGGATTGAGCCGGCGATAGCGCGGTGTGTCTTCAGCCATGCAGCCAACCCACCCCCACGGTATGGCGCTGGTTGTTTCTCATTACGAAACGACGTATTGTAGGAGTGACCAGGTTGCGATTATTGTAGAACTTGCTCCGACCTACGGTCAACCCTGCAGGCGAGATTGGCGGGTCTATTAGAGAGAGGTCGTGATGAGCGTGCGCCAGGTCTCGGACCTCGAGCAGACGCCTGCGCCGATGAAGCGTTCCTATGCCATCAACTCCGTTCGCAAGGCTGTGCGCGTTCTACGCGCCTTCACAAAGGAGCGCCCCGAGCGCTCGGTCACTGAGCTCGCCCGCGAACTCGGCTGGCACAAGGGCGCCGTTCACAAGATCCTCCTCACGCTGCAGGAGGGCGGCCTCATCCAGCGCGACGCCGGTTCCCGCCGTTACCGTTTGGGTGCGGGGATCATGGAGCTGGCCGGAGTCTTCCAAAGTGAGGAGCCCCTGATCCGCGAGGGAACGCCGCTCCTCCGCGAGCTGAACCGCCGCACGGGGCACACGGCGACCCTGGCGGTCCTCGACGGTCTGCAGATCCTCTACGTCGCCGCGGTCGAAGGGGGAGAGGGGTTCAAGCTCACGGCGCGCATGGGCGATCGCCGGCCGGCGCACGCCACCGCCTCAGGTAAGGTGTTGCTCGCTGACCTGCCGGAGGAGGCGCTCGACGCGCTCCTCAGCGCTCCCCTCCCCGCCCTGACGGCGCAGACCATCGTCGACCCCCGCCGTCTCCGTGAGCAACTGCTTGAGGTGCGGGCAGCGGGGTACGCGGTGAATGTGGAAGAGCGCACCGCCGGAGGCGTCGGCGCCGCCGCGCCGGTGCGAGACCATCACGGCAGCACGGTGGCGGCGGTGAGCGTCGGTTTCGCGCGCCACCTGCACGGAGATGATGCGCTTCCAGAGGCCGTGCGGGCCGTGACGCAGACGGCCAACGACCTCTCACGGCGGTTGGGCGCGCCTCCGGACCGACTGATCGCACCGCCGCGCCGGCTGCTCCCCGTCTAGCGAATCGATCTGATGATGTAACGGTCGAGGAGGCTGTCGTGCGCGTCACGGTGCTTGGGGCGGGGGCCGGCGGACTGGCCGCGGCGGCGGTGATGAGCCGGCAGGGGCTCGCGGTGACGCTCTTCAGCCGCTCTCCGGTTCGCCTGGAACCCGTCGCCGCGCGCGGCGGCGTCGAGATCACCGGGGACCGAGGAGAAGGCTTCGCGCCGTTCGACACCACGTCCGACCCCGCGCGGGCCTGCGACGCCGATCTGCTCTTCCTCTTCACGACCGCCAACGCGCACGCCGACATCGCCCGACTGCTCGCCCCATTCGTGCGTCCCCGGCACACGGTCGTGGTAGCCTGCGGCTCGGCCGGATCACTGGAGGTCGCGACGATGTGGCGGCAGGGCGGAGTGGACCCGCTGCCGCTTCTGGGGGAAACAGCCACCTTGCCGCAGTCCGCTCGCATCATCGCCCCCGCGCGCGTGAAGATCCGGTTGCCCTCCACGGTGCGCACGGCCGCCTTTCCCGCGACGCGGACCGGCGAATTGCTGGAGCGACTCGACGGCATCATCCGGACGCGCCCCGGGGTAAACGTGCTGGACACCGGGCTGAACAATCCCAACTTCATCATCCATCCCGTCCCGATGGTGCTGAACTACGCGGCGATCGAGCGCGCAGACGGCCTGCTCTCCATCATGAATGAGGGGATGACGCCAGGGGTGCTGCGGGCGATGGACGCCCATGACGCGGAGAGGATGGCCCTGGCCGAAGCCGCCGGTCTGGAGCCGATCTCGCTCGATGACCTCTACCGCGAGTTCGGATCAAGCTCCGCAGTCTACCGTCAGCCGGGCGAACCGATGGGGCTGCGCGATCGCATCCACTGGCGGTACATCGACGAGGACGTGCCCTACGGGAGCGTCTTCATGTCCTCGCTGGGACGTCTGCTCGACGTGCCCACGCCGATCAACGACGCGCTCAACTGGTGCGCCTCCATCGCCCGCGGCGTCGACTACTGGGCGAGCGGGCGCACCGTGGAACGGCTGGGACTGGCCGGCCTCGACCGAGAGACGCTCCCCGCCTATCTGCAGACCGGCCTGCGGCCGGCGCATGTCGGGAGGAACGCATGAAGATCACGCGGGCCGTGGTCACCCTGACCAAGATCCGCGTGATCCGTGCGCACAAGATGGCCATCGGCACGACCCTGCATCAAGAGAACGTGATCCTCCGCCTGACAACCGACGATGGATTGGAGGGGCTGGGGGAAGCCCCGCACATGGTGGGCATCTCGTTGAAGGGAGAGTCACCGTACACGGTGCGGGAGATGCTGCGGCGGCGGCTGCTGCCGGCGGTCTTCGGCCGCTCCCCGCTCGACGTCGAGTCCATCCAGCAGGCGATGGACGCGGCGGTGCCATGGAACCTGCGGGCGAAGAGCGCGGTCAACCTGGCCGCCTACGACCTGGCGGGGAAGGCTCTCGGCGTGCCGGTCTTTGCCCTCATGGGTGGCATGGTCCGTGACGCCGTGCCGCTCTCCTGGTCGATCCCCATCACCGACTACGACGCCGGCGTGCGCGAGGCGGAGCAGATGGTCGAGCGCGGCTGGCGCATCATCAAGGTGAAGGTGGGCCGCCCCAACCCCGACGACGACGTGGAGATGGTGCGCCGCATCCGCGAATCGGTGGGTCAGGCCGTGCGCGTCCGCGTCGATGCCAACCAGGCCTACAGTCTCAAGAGCGCCGTTCGCGTCGCCCGACGGCTGGAGCGGCATGACGTCGAGTTCTTCGAGCAGCCGGTCGCCTGGTGGGATCTGGACGGCCTGGCCGAGGTTAGCCGCGCCACCGAGATCCCGATCATGGCGGACGAGAGCGTCACCACCGCGATCGACGCGATGGAGATCGCCAGACGGCGCGCCGCGCAGATCCTCTCGATCTACGTCTCCAGCCCGGGCGGCATCCTCAACAGCAAGAAGGTGGCCACCGTCGGCGCGGCCGCGGGACTGACGGCGTACGTCGGCGGAGCATTGGAGAGCGTCATCGGCGCCGCCGCGGGGCTGCACTTCGCGGCCTCGACGCCGTCGGTGACGTACGGCTGCGAACTGGGCGGACAGTTCCTGATGCAAGACGACATCGCCGAGACACCGCTCGCGTTCAGAGACGGCGCGCTGCAGGTGCCCACCGGTCCCGGCCTGGGCGTCGCGGTGGACTGGGACAAAGTGCGCAGGTACACGATCGAGGAATTCACCGTGACGCCCGAGGACCGGTGATGCGCTTCGGCTTCGCCACCGTGCCCGCCGGCCCGCCCACCGAGACGGTGGCGCTCTTCGGGCTGGCGGAAGAGTTGGGGTTCGACACCGGCTGGATGCCGGACCAGACCTTCTATCGCGATCCGTTCATCACGCTGGCCGCGATCGCCCAAGGAACGCAGCGGCTGACGCTCGGCCTGGGCGCGACCAACCCCTACACCCGCCACCCGGCGATGACGGCGCGCGCCGCCGCGACGCTGGCCGAACTGTGCGGCGGCCGGTTTATCCTCGGACTGGGCGCCGGGAACCGCAAGGAACTGATCGACCTCCTGAGCCTCCCTGCCGACCGGGCCGGTCAGCGCTGCCGGGAAGCCGTGGTCACGATCAAGCGGCTGCTGGCGGGAGAGCAGGTCGAGTACGCGAGCCCCACGCTGACGATCAAGGGCGTGGCCCTGGAGATGCCGCCCCCGCCGCCCACGCCGGTCTACCTAGCGGCGCGGGGGCCGCAGATTCTGCGCGCGGCCGGGGAGGTCGCCGACGGCGTGATCATCGGTGCCCTGGTCAGCGAGGCGGGGCTGGCGTTCGCGCTGGCGCACGTGCGTGAGGGCCTCCGCAAGGCGGGACGGTCGATGGATGCCCTCGAGGTCGTCTCCTGGGTGAATACCGTCGTCACCGACCGCAAGCCCGACGTGGTGGAACGGCTGCGCCCATCGGTGGCGCACATCGTCGGGGGCGCGCCGGAGGAGGTCTTGGACGGAATCGGACTGACCGCCGCCCGCATCCGCGCCTTCAAAGAACGCTACGCGACGGGGGGACCGTCCGGCGCAGCGTCGCTCGTCGATCCGCCCCTGGTGGACATGCTGACCATCGTTGGTTCGCCTGAAGAGGTCGCCGACCGGGTGCACGGGCTGTCGGCGGGCGGCGTGCAGCAGATCGTCGCGCTGATGCCGGGAGGGAAACGCGGCAGCCACGCCTTTCCCGACTTCGACCACCAGACCAACCTGCGGCGGATCGCGCGGGACGTCATGCCCCACCTCACGGTCGCTTAGGGGGGAGGACATGTCATGAGCGAGGCCAGGAGTGCCGTGCGGGAGCGAGGCACCTACACCGCCTTTCCGCACGCCGAATACCGGCACCGCCTCGAGCGGGCCCGCACGATCATGGAGCGGCAAGAGCTGGACGGTCTCCTCCTCACCGCCAAAGAGAACGTCGTCTACTTCAGCGGCCTCCAGACGATCGGGTGGGACTCGAAGCACCGTCCCATGGGCTTGATCATCCCCGCCGACAGCCGGGCGCCGGTGTTGGTCGTGCCCGAGTCGCTCGAATTCGTGGCGTATGAGAGCTCCTGGATCGAGGAGGTGCGGTTGTGGGGAGGCGTGCGCGTCCCCGGCGCGCCGCCCGATCCGATCGCCGCCATCCGCCAGGCGCTGGAGGATCTGCGCCTCACGCGCGCCCGTGTAGGATGGGAGCTGGGGTACGGCACGCGGCTGGCGATGCCGCAGTCCGATTACGAGGCGCTGCGCGCAGCGCTCCCGGAGATGAAGGTTCAGGACGGCGCTGGGGCCCTCTGGGAGATGCGCATGATCAAGTCGCAGGCCGAGGTGGAAGCAATCCGCCGATCCTGCGACGCGACCTCACACGCTTTTCAGGTGGGATTCGCGCAGATGCGCGAGGGGATGACGGAGCGGGAGCTGGCCGGCATCATGTTTCGCGAGCTCTCCGGGACCAATTACCGGCCGGGGTTCGTGATGGTGCGCTCCGGACGGCTGAAGTACCGGATGATCAACGTCGAGCCGTTCGACAAACCCTTGGAGCGGGGCGACCTCGTCGTGGTCGACCTGGGCGCGACCTACAAGGACTACTGGTCCGACTTCATGCGCATGGCCAGCATCGGGGAGCCCACCGCCGAGCAGCGCGCCTTCTTCGAGTGCGATCTGGCGGCGCAGCAGGCCGGGGTCGCCGCCATCCGCCCCGGCGTCCCGATGAAGGCGATCTATCACGCGTGCATGGACACCATCCGCGAGAGAGGCTTCGCCGAGCACGCGCGGATCGAACGCGTGGGGCACGGCCTGGGCATGGACGTGCACGAGCCGCCCTCGATCGCCCACAACAGCGAAACGCTCGTCGAGGAGGGAATGGTCCTCACGGTCGAGCCGATCTTCAGTGACCGGCCGGAGGGGCGCATCGGCAATTTCGCGCTGGAGGACGTTGTCGCAGTGACGGCGACCGGTCACGAGATCCTGAGCACCTTCCCCAAGGATCTCTGGATCGCTTGACGGGGCCGGCGCACGAGGAGGGGCATCACTCCGTGAATGATCCACGCGGGCTGCTCGCCGGCATGCTGGATGGAACCTTCACCAGGATGCAGCGTGTCCTCACCGACATCAGCGAGGAGGATGGTCGCGCAGGGGCGCAGGGGCTGACGCCGATCGTCTGGCAGGTCGGGCACGTGGCGCTGACCGATTCCCGGGCGCTTACCCGCCTCGGCCTCCCCGTACCGGTTCCCGGCACCTATGAAGCGCTCTTCACCACGGGCACCGGCGGGCAGGCCGACTACCCGCCTCTCGACCTGGTGATGCCGGTGATGGCGCAGGTCAACGCCCAACTGCGTACGCTCGCCCTCGAAGGCAATCTGGATCAAGCAATCGAAGGCACGCGCAGTTACCGCACGGCGGGAGAGGCGATCGTCTTTCTGATCTACCACCGCGGCTACCACATCGGGAAGATCACGACGCTGCGGGCGCTGCTCAAGAAAGAGGGGATGTTCGGGTAGTGCGTGGAGCCGGCGAGGAGATTCGAACTCCTGACCTGCGCATTACGAGTGCGCTGCTCTACCACTGAGCTACGCCGGCCCGAGCGAAGGATCGCGACCTCTCCACTTGATTCTAACATGACGGAGGATTCCCGCAGATCGGCACGAATGCCGACTGCGGTGAGGCGAATCTCCGCGGCGGGGCGCGGTGGACACGCGGAGGGCGGCATGAACGAGAGGCTCTGGGAGATCTACGAGCAGCTCTGCCTGGTGGAGATGCGCGGCCTCGACGAATTCGTGCGCCAGGTGAAAGGCGGAGAGTTCGGCGACTTCTCCCGCGACGACGTGATCGCCTTCCTCCGCGAGATCGAGGCGAACATGCTCGACAACATTCAGACCAAAGCGATGGAGCATCACGTCTACGCGGAGATGGCCGACGAGGTCTCCGAAGAGACGCAGAAGATGTTCGATGAACTGATCGAGGAGTTCGAACGCGCCTGACGGGCGGTTCGCCGGTCCATCCCCTCACGATCCTCGCCGTTCTCCCGCTTCGATGGGGCAGGAGTCTCCGCGCCGGAAGCCGTAAGAATGGGCATCCCGACGGTCAATGCTGTGGGGAGGTCTGACATGCGGCCGGAAGACAACGGACGGTCGGTGCCCGCGATCGTGCTGGCCGGGGGCGGAGCGGACCCCCGGCTGGCGGAAGGGCTGCCGAACAAGTCGTTCTTGCCGGTCCGGGGGCGCGCCATGGTCCTGCGCGTCGCCGACGCCCTGCGCGGCTGTCCGGCCATTTCGCGCGTCGTGGCCGTTGGGCCGCCGGCGTTGCGGGGTGTGCTGGGCGCCGCGACGACGATCATCCCGGAACAAGAGACCTGGACCGACAACATCGCCGCCGCGCTGGAATCCCTGCAGGGGGAGCCGCGGGTGCTGGTCATCGCCTCGGATCTCCCCTTGCTCACCAGCGAGGTGATCGAGCGCTTCCTCGCCCGCTGCGACGACGGGGCCGATTTCTACTTCCCGCTGGTGCCGCGCACCGTCATCGAGTCCCGGCTGCCCCAGGCGGAGAAGACGTACGTACGACTGCCCGGTCGCGCCGTCTGCGGAGGCTGCGCCGTGCTCGTCGATCCGCGCATCGCCGGGCGGTTGCGGGTCCTGGCTGCGCGGGCGCACGCGGCGCGGCGCCGGCGGTGGATGCTCTGGGCGATGTTCCTCGGACCGGTGCTGCTGGTGAGGCTGGCGTTGGGGCTGATGACCATCCCCGCGGGGGAAGCGCGGCTCTTCCGTCTCACCGGCGTGCGCGGACGGGCGATCGAGCTGGATGCGCCGGAACTCGCCTTCGACGTGGACGATGAGAGCGACCTGCGGGTGGCCGAGGCGGCGCTGGCGCCGGCCGGCAGACCCCTGGCCGGCGTGGCGCTCTCATGAGTCCGTGAACACGGCACCCATCACGCACCGGTACGACCTGACATGCAGCGCCGCGCGCGCCTTTGCCGTCTACGTCACCCGCATCGGCGAGTGGTGGCACCCGACGTACACACCCCGTGAGGTCAGCGTCTCCTTTGCTCCCCAACCAGCCGGGTGCCGCGTCGACTTCGCGCACGGGGGATGGAACGAGGGCAACGTGGCGGACCGCGCCAAGTTCTCGGAGTGGCCGGTGATCCTCGACCGATTCGCCGCCCTCGCCAACGCGGCGGCGCGCGAACTCGCCTAAGGCCCCCGGCCGGCTCCCTCTTCGAGGAGGGTGATGGCGATCGCCCGGTCGCCGTCGATCTGTGTATGCACTAGGGCGGTCACGCCGCCGGACGCGGCCACCGCGATGATCCCCTCGCCCGGCCGGATCCCACGCACGCGAAAGGGGGGCAGCGCGTCCAGCCCGACCCCCGCGGCCTTCGCCGTCGCTTCGCGGGCGCACCAGGCGCGGTGCAGCCAGCCATTCGTATCTCCGCCTGCCTCTCGCATGATGGCCAGTTCCTCGGCGTCGAACACCGCCTCCGCAAACGCGGGCCCGCGATCCACGATCTGCGCCAGATCCACACCCACGCGCGCCCCGTCGGCCACGGCGGCGATCGCCTCATCCTCGATGTGCGCGATAGACAGCGAGAGCGGCGTGTCGGCGGGCCATGCGACGAAGGGGGCCCCACCGGGCTGCGCGCCAATCTCCACTTCCAGCGGGTGCAGCGAGCGGCCCTGCCGCGTGCGCATCCACTCGCGGACGGCGTCCTTGGCGGCGATGCGGCCGAGCAGATAGTCCAACCGCGGCGCCTGCGTGAAGCGGGACCACTCCTCTCCCCGCAGGTAGCCGCGTGCGACCCACTCTGGGTCGATGTCCCCCAGCCCGCTGCGCGGCATCCGGAAGAGTGTGATCGGCGGCACGGTGGGCGGTGGGACCGCGGGAACGGCCAGGGATCGTTCGGCCGGGCGCCACCCGAACTCCTGGAGCCGCGCCGGCCACATCATCCGCCAGGTCCGCCACTTCTCAATCCGCAGCCAGCGCGCCCCTGCGGCATCCAGCACCTCGATGTCCGCCTCGTAGATGCGCGCGTCCACTCTCCGGCACCGGATCTCCGCCCGCGCCGTCGTTCCCGGCGCGGGAGTGGGGCCGAAGAGCGTCAGACGCTCGAACCCCAGCGGGTAGACCGCCCACCCGTCGAGCTGGGCCTTGTAGCCGGCGACCTGGCCCAAGCCATCGGCCAGCGCCGCGTCGAGGATGGGCGGTGCGCTGAGGTGACTGGCCAGCAGTATCTGAGGATCGCGCACCTCGACTTCGGCCACGATGCCTTCGTCGGACATCCCCACCAGCGCGGTGACGGTCTGAAAGAGCGGACCGTGGAACATCCGGCCCTCGCTGTACAACTGCCCGGCCCGGTGCGGACAGGGACGATCGATCTGCAGTGGCTCCAGGGGAGGTGGTTCCTGATAGCGCTGCCCGAAGAGCACGACCCCGGTCAGCGCGGGCTTGGCGTGCCCGTGGGGGAGGAGCTCGACGCGCACCTCGCTCTCGTTGAGTGCGGTCGCCTCGATGCGCACCGGGAGCGTCCGGGTGTCCTGCAGCGAAATCATGCGCGTGGCCTGCACATCCCGCCAGCCGGTCACGCGCAGTTCCGGCATGAGCATGGCGGCGGCCTTCGCCATGATCTCCACCCCCACCGTCAGCGGCAACGTCGGGAGCAACTCCTCGGCGGGCCGCAACGCCTCCGGCGCGCGGACGAGCAGATGGTCCGCGAGAAAGCGGTGCTCATCGAGATGGAGGACGAGGCGCGATCGGAGGGTTCGCCCCGGCACCAGATGCTCGATCTCACCCACAAGCGGCCCCGGGGCAGGGCGCGCGCCGCGGACGCTCTCTGCATCCACCCTGTCGGGCTGCCCGACCGGCGCGCCACGGCGTGTCGTGAGGTAGGCGCCGACCACCGCGCGCTGCGTTTCGAGGAAGCGAGACATGAGCGCCGCCTCCTCCTCCTCATGGCGCTGCTGCTGGTGGAGGAATTCCTCCAACACCCCGATCGCGTCCTCGGCAGGACCTCGAGAGCCTGTGGGAACGGGAGCCTCTGCGGCGGTCGCGTTCACCGACGACTCGGCGGGTGCCGCAGTTGGGGCCCGGGCCGGTGTGAGGAGCCGGCGGAGGCGTTCGATCTCCTGATCAGAAGGCTGCAGCCGGGGAGGGACAAGTGAGAGCACGCGGCGCGCGGATGCCCCGTCGCCATCACCCGCCCGGCGGCGGCGATGCCGCTTCGCGAATAACGCCGCCGGCGTGAAGGGAACCCCCAGGACGGCGAGACGGCCCACCACGTGAAGGAGTTGCTCGAGGCCGCCTCGGCGTTCCAGATCGATGGAAAGCGCCACGTGCGGATCGAGCGCCAGCGTGTTCTGAATGTTCGGCAGCAGCTTTCCGCCGCTTCCCAGCTGTACGAAGACGCGGACCCCATCGCTGTAGAGGGCGCGGATGGTGTCACGCACCCGGACAGGACTCCTGATTCCTTGCAGGATCGTCTCGCGAATCTCGTCGGGCTCCTCCGGGTAGGGACGCCCGCTCATCCCCGCGTACACGGCGCAGCGCGACGGGCGGACGGGGATCTCGGAAACCAGCGGTCTGAGCTGATCGACGAGGGAGGCGCTGAGCGGCGTGTGGATCGGTGGGAAGGGCAGCTCCTGGCCCCAGATCCCCATCTCCTGGAGCCGCGCCAGCGCGGCGCGCACGGAGGCGACCTCGCCGCCGATGAAGACTTGCGTGGGCGAGACATCCATGGTGAGACTGGCGCCGGAGACTGCGCGAAGCGCCGGACCGACCTGCTCCACCGAGCCCGCCACCATGGCCCAGGTGCCGGAGAGCTGGAGGCCCGCTCTCGTCGACTCCGCGTCGAGCGCGCTGCGCAGCTGGATGAGGCCATCCAGGTCGAGCACACCCGCCGCCAGCAACGCCGACCATTCCCCCAGAGAGAAACCGGCGATGGCGTCGGGGTGGAACCCGAGGCTGCGCATCAGGCTCCAGGTCGCCTGGTTGGCGGTCATCATGCCCGCGGAGGTGCGCTCCGACCAGGCCAACTCTTTCTCCAGCGTCCAGAGCTCCGCGGGAGGAAGGGAGGGCGGGGGAAAGAGCTGATGGCGCAGAGGGTAGGCCGGCCCGTCGCTCCTGGTCAGAGCATCGGCGAAGTCGATGTGCCGGCGCACCTCGGCGAAGTGCAGGCACAGCTCGGCCAGCCGCGCGGCGTAGCCGCCGGCGAGACCCGGGAACCCAATCCCCGGGAAGAGGAAGGCCACCCTGCCCGCGAGCGGCTGGGCGCTGAATCCCACGCCGTCCGGCTCAAACCAGGCCTCTTCGCTGCGCGCGAGGACGCGGCGCCGCGCCTCGGCCAGCTTTCCGGCCAAATCGCGCATCGACGACGCCACGATGGCCATGCGCAGCGGATGCTGGTCGGAGAACTCCCCGGCCTGCGCCGCGGCCAGGCCGCCGAGATCCTCGTCGCTCCCTGCAGTCAGCCGTTCGCACTGCTCCAGCTGCTGGAGCAGGCTCTCGCGGTCAGCGGCCGCCAGGAGAACGAGCTCGCTGCTCTGCGGTGAGAGAGATTCCGCCGCGCGCTCCTCCGGGCCCTCCTCGACGACGAGGTGCGCGTTGATGCCGCCAAACCCAAAGGCGTTGATGCCTGCGCGCCGGGGCTCCTCCGGCGGGGCGATCCAGGGCCGGGTGGCCGTGTTCACGTAGATGCGGCTTCCCGCGAGCTCCGGATGGGGACGGCCGGCGTGCAGCGTCGGTGGGAGAGTCCTGTGGTAGACGGCGAGCGCGGTCTTGATCAGCGCGGCCATGCCCGCCGCCGGCATCGTGTGGCCGATCATGGACTTCACCGAACCGAGGGCGAGGGCGGGATAGCCCTCCCGGCCGAAGAGCTGGTGCAGGGACTCGATCTCCGCGGCGTCGCCGACGACCGTCGCCGTGCCGTGGCCTTCCACCAGCGTCACGGTCGCGGGGTCCACCCCCGCATCGCGGTAGGCGCGGCGCATCGCCAGGACCTCCCCCTCGACACGGGGCGTCATGATGCCGGCGCCCCGCCCGTCGCTGGAGGTACCGGCGCCGCGGATGAGGGTGTAGATGCGATCGCCGTCGCGCTCGGCGTCCGCCAGGCGCTTGAGCACGACCGCGCCCAGACCCTCACCGATGAGCAGCCCATCGGCGTCCGCCGAGAACGGGCGGATGCCGCCGGAGCGCGAGAGGGCGCCGAGCGTCTCGAAGGCCAGCCAGAAATGCGGTTTCTGGACCAGGTGGACGCCGGCGGCGATTCCAAGGTCGCAGCGGCCCTCGCGCAAACTGCGCACGACCTGGTCCACAGCCACCAGCGAGGAAGCGCACGCGGCATCGACCGTGTAGTTCGCCCCCATCAGGCCCAGCCGGTTCGCCGCGCGGCCGGAGGTCAGGTTGGGGATGGCGGACGCTGTCACCTCGGAGCTCGGCGGAGGGAGCGACGCGTTGAGCAGGCGCCGGATCTCCTCGACGGATGCAGCGGGGAGGTCAGGCGACAGCCGCCGCAGCAGGTCGCTCACCTGCGCGACGACCTCCATGCGCAGATAGCCCAGCTCGATGCTGTTCCCCAGATAGCCTCCCCGGCCGATCACGACCTCGGTGCGCTCGGGCGAGTCGAGAAACCACAGCCCCTGGACGGACGCCGCGTGCTCTGTAGGGCCGCCATGGCTGAGGCGCAGCCGTCCTTCCTGCGCGTCGAGCAGCGCCCGATGCACGACGGCCAGAACGAGGAACTGTTCGGGGTCGCCTTCGTCCACCGCCGCCGGCATCACGTTGAGGGCGAGGGGATCGATCTCCGTCAATCCCTCAATAAACCCGCCGCGGATGGTGCGGAAGTCAAAGGCGGCGTTCCATCGCGCGGACGGCACGTCGGAGGTCGCGTCCACCCCCTGGACGATGTTGCGCCAGTACGCGGCCAGATCGCGCGCCCCGGGAAAGACGCAGTCCATCCCCACGATGGCAATGGGCTCCGGCGGGGTGCGATCGTCGCGCGTCATCGCTGCAGGGTGAGCGCGGCGGGATGGTGCGCGCCGTTGCCGTCCGCGGGGGAGTCGAGCCCCCGCGGCGGGGAGGCGAAGATCAGGACTTCGGGTTCGCCCTTGCGCCCGAAGACGAGCTCGTCGAGGCAGCGCTGACGGCCGGCGCGAACGGAATGATAGAGCAGGCCGCTGCGCAGGTGGCGGGCGCGCAGCTCTTTCCCGGCCCTCCCCAGCATGCCGATCTCATCCCAGGGCCCCCATCCGATCGAGACCACACGGACGGGCCAGCGCGCGTCGAGGGCGCAGGCCAGCTTGTTCAACACCTCGTTGGCCGCGGCGTAGTCGGCCTGACCGACGTTGCCGAAGCGGGCGGCGACAGACGAGAAGAAGACCAGAAAGCGCAGCCCATCGGGCCGAAGGCTGCGGGCCAGCGCCAGCGCCGGCGTGACCTTGGTGTCGAAGACGTCGTCGAACGCAGCCATCGACTTATCTCTGACCAGGCCGTCCCGCAGGACGCCGGCGCCGTGGATCACGCCGTCGAGGCGTCCATAGCGCTGATAGACCGAACCGACGAGTGCCTCGACCGCGGACGGATCCCGCAGGTCCAGGGACAGGTACTCGCAGGACGAGCCCGCGGCGCGCACGCTGCCCAGCGTCGCGCGGATTTCCCGCGCCCGCACCAGCGCCTGGTATTCCTCCTCCACGCTGCCGGGCGTGATGAGCTCTCCGCGGCTCCGCCGACGATCCACGATGACCCGTTTCAGCTCGGCCGACGCGACCCCGGTGGTCGCGGGATCCTCCCGCTCAGGGAACGGCTCCCGTCCGACGAGGAGCAGGCGGGGACGGAACCGTTCGGCCATCTCGAGGCTCACCGCCCCGGTGATCCCGCGCGCGCCGCCGGTGACGAGGACCACGGAATCCTCATCCAGACTGAGCGCGGGGCGGGACCGCTCCAGGTCGGACTCGACGGGGATCAGGGCGAAACGGCCGTCTCTCGTGTAGCCGCTCTCGACGGAACGGATCGTCGACGTGACCTCCCCGAGCAGCTGGGCGGCCAGATACTCGCGGCCCGAGGCCGGGTCCACGTCGATGGCCTTGACTACCACCTGCGGCCATTCCCAGGCCAGCGATTTGAGGAAACCGGGAATGCCCGCCGGTCCGGATCGGAACGGCGCTGCCGCGCTGTGCCCGAGCAGCCCCCCCATGCCCGTGAGCGCGACCAGGGTGCCTTCCGCGTCCTGGAGATCCTGACCGAAGACGTGCGCCAGCAAGAACAGGCTCTTCACCTCGAACCCTTCGTCGGCGCGGGAAGGCCGGGGGCCGAGCGCCGTCAGATGAAAGAGCGCGGTCACCTTCCCGTACTCTTGCATGACCGAGCGACGGAGCGCGGCGAGGGCGTCAAGGGAAAGCAGGTCGACGCCGTGGATACCCGCGGCGATCCGGGCGGCGCCGGGGTCGTGCCGCACCTGCACGACGCCGTGGCCGAGGGCGCGCAGGGCTGCGCTGAGCTCGGCGGCGATGGACCCGCCGTCTCCGACGAGCACGATCACCTCGTTGGAGCGCAGGTCTCGTCGCTCCGCGGGCAACGGAGCCGCCGCCGGCCGCACGACATAGCGGCGCGGCATCACCTCTGGGGTTGGCGATGAGAACCGTTCACCGTCACCGTGTGTTGCTGGAGCCTCACGGTCAGGCAGCGGTGGGAGCGCAGCCCGCGCGGTGAGCTGCTCTTCCAGCCACGTGAGCACCTCCCTGAGCGTGCGCAGCCTGGCGATCGTGACGAAGTACTCATCCTGGTCGTACGCGTCACCGCGGAGGCCGAGCCGCTCGCGCAGCGCGGCGAAGATCTCGGTGCGCTTAATCGAGTCGATCCCCAGGTCCGCCTCCATGTTCTGGTCCAGCTCCAACATCTCGGCGGGATAGCCCGTCCGTTCGCTGACCAGCCCCATCAGCAGGGCACCCGGCGACGACACCTCCGCGAGAGGCACGTCTGCTGCCACAAGGGACACGTCTGCGGACGTCTCGACCGCGGGAGGAGGCGCCGCCTCAACTGATGCCTTCATGGGCCGGCTGCCGTCCCCGGTAGGGCCGGCTGCGATCGCAGGGAGGGGCGACCCCGTGAGGTAGGCTTCCACGAGCGCTCGCTGCGTCTCCAGAAACTGCTCCATCAACCGATGGCGGCGCTGCTGCGCGTGTTCCTGATACTCCAGAAACTGGCGCATCGCACGCTGGAACGCGGCCATCACGTCCTCAATGGGACCCACGGGCACAGAGGGCGCGGCGCCGTTGGGGCCGGAGGGCGACGCGCGAACCGACGAGGCGGCGAGAGGAGCGACGGTCGGTTGGATGGCGCGTGGGGGCTTGAGATCTCCCGGCGGGATCGCTTTAGAGCCATCGACGAGCCAGGCGGTCGACGATGTGACAGGCCGGTGGAAGGGATCTTCTCTCGAGAGCGCACAGCTGGCAAACAGCTTCTCCCACGCGATGGGCACGCCGGCCACGAAGAGCGCGCCGATCGCGGAGAGCAAGTCGGCGACGCCGCGGCCGGAGCCGGGAGGAGCGGGGGTCAGGATCTCCGCCTCGCGCCCGGCCAGGATCTGCTGGGCGAGCCCCGAGAGGACCTGGCCCGGCCCGACCTCCATGAAGATCCGCGCGCCGGCATCGTACATGGCCTCGACCTGCTCCTGAAACCGCACCGGCCGGGTGAGGTGCTCGATGAGCGTGCGCCGGATGCCATCCGGATCCGCCGGATGGGGCTGGGCGGTGCTGTTCGAGTAGACCGGGGTGCGGGGAGCCTCGAAGGCGACGCCCTGGAGCGACGCGGCGAATCGCTCCGCCGCCGGATGCGCCTCGGGAATGTGAAACCCGGCGCTCATCGGCAGAATCTGATAGGAGACGCCCCGCCGGTTGAGCGCGCGGGCGAACGCCTCGATCGCCTCCCGCCCGCCCCCCACGATCGTCTGGGCCGGCGCGTTCCTTCCCGCGACGTGCACACCATCGCCCTCGCCGATCCACTCCTGGACCGCCTCCGGCGCCGCCCGCACCGCGATCATGCCGATCGCGTCCTGGCCCTGCGTCTCCTGCACGCACCGCCCGCGGGCCTCGGAGAGCCGGATCAGATCGGCGAACTCGAGCGATCCAGCCGCGCACAGCGCCGCGTACTCGCCGTAGCTCTGCCCCCCGACCATCGCCGGGCGGACACCAAGCGCACTCAGCAGCGTGAAGAGGGCGTGGTCCGCCGCACCCAACGCCGGCTGCGCGTACCAGGTCTGATTGAGCGCGTGGCGCTGCGCTTTCTCCTCATCCGGCGAGTAGGCCGGGGGTGGAAAGAGGACCGTCGAGAGCCGGCGCGGCAGGAGGCCGGTGAGCAGGCGATCAGCCCGCTCGAAGGTATCGCGCACGATCGGGAAGTAGACCGCCAATTCCTCGAGCATGTTGAGGCTCTGCGATCCCTGGCCGGGGAAAAGGAACGCAACCGGCGCGGGGCCGGCGGCCTCACGGTACCGCACGCCCGGGCCGGCAGCGGCCGCCTCTCCGCGCAGGATCCGCAAGGCGTCACGCAATCGCGTCCTCAACTCAGGGGTGTCTCCGGCGACGACCGCGAGCCGGCAATCGCCGCGCGCGCTTTCGAGGGTGCGGTTCATCGTCGCCGCCAGATCGATCAGGCGGGGGCCGCCAACGCCCTCCAGCCGGCCGGCGAGCGCCTCCACCTGCACCGCGAGCGCATCGCGCGAGCGGGCGCGGAAGAGCAACAGTTCCGCCGGACGGCTCTCCGGCGCGGCGGCGTGCGCGGGGTACTCCTCGAGGACCGCGTGGAAGTTCGTGCCGCCGAAGCCGAAGGCGGACACCGCCGCCCTCCGCGGCGCGCCATCGACCGGAAACCACGGCCGGGCGCGGGTGTTCAGGTAGAAGGGCACCGACCGATCGCGGAGCGCGTCGCTCGGGCGCTCAGCCAGCGTCGGCGGGAGTACCCGATGGTGCAGGGCGAGCGACGTCTTGATCAGCCCGGCCAGGCCCGCGGCGTTCTTGGAGTGGCCGATCTGCGACTTCACCGACCCGAGCGCGGCGTTCTGCGACGGCGCGCCGGCGTCCTCGAACACGGCGCGCAGCGTCTGCAGCTCGGTGCGATCGCCCACGACCGTGCCCGTCCCGTGCGCCTCCACGAGCCCGATGGTCGCCGGCGTCACTCCCGCCGACGCGTACGCGCGGGCCAGCGCCCGGCGCTGCCCGCCCGGCGAGGGCGCCGTCAGGCTCCGATCCCGCCCATCGCTGGCGGCGCCGACGCCGCGCAGCACGGCGTAGATCCGGTCGCCGTCCCGCACGGCATCGTCCAATCGCTTGAGCACGACCGCGGCGACGCCCTCGCTGAGGGTGATCCCGTCGGCCCGCTCGTCGAAGGGCCGGCACCGTCCGGTGGGTGAGAGGGCGTGCGTCTTGCTGAACATCAGAAAGCTGAAGGGGCTCATCTGCGTGTCCACGCCGCCCGCCAGCACGAGATCGCAGGAGCCGTCGCGCAGCTCTTTGACCGCGACCTCCACCGCAGCCAGAGAGGATGCGCAGGCCGCGTCCACCGTGAGGTTGGGCCCACCCAGGTTGAACCGGTTGGCCACCCGGCCGGCGGCGACGTTCGGCAGCACGCCGGGGAAACTGTCCTCGGTGAGCGCGGGCAACGATCGACGGAACGCTTCCGCCACCTGATCGCGCGCAGCCGGTTCGATCCCGGGCAGACGATCGAGGTAGTGCTCGACCATGGAGCGCACCTGATAGGCCAGCGCCAGGTCGCCGGGGCCGCCGCCGGTGCCGATGATGACGCCGGCGCGCTCCCGGTCGATGGCCCGCCGGTCGTACCCCGCGTCGGCGAACGCCCGCCGGGCGACCTCGAGCATCAACAGTTGCACCGGCTCGATCGACCAGAGGCTGGTGGGCGGAATGCCGTACTGGAGCGGATCGAACGGGATCGGATCGAGAAAGCCACCCCACCGGGAGACGACCCGGTCGGGGTCGTGGGGATCGGTGCTGAAGAAGAGATCGGCGCGCCAGCGTTCGGGGGGGACCTCCCGGATCGAGTCCCGCCCGCGCAGCACGTTCGCCCAGAACTGCCGCACATCGGGCGCGTCGGGGAAGAGGGAAGCCATCCCCACGATCGCTACCGGCAGGGCGTGCTCGCCATGCGCGCGCGTCGGGGCGCGCTCCGCGGCGAGCTCACGCAGCCGCCGCGCCGACCCACCCGAGACGTCCTCGTGCAGACGCGCGATGGAGCGGAGCTCCTGCTGCAGCGCGGCGACCTGGCCGATCATGTACATCCCTTCGTGCTGCTGCCTCGCGGGGTCCACCTGCTCCAACCACGACCCGCCGTTCCGCTCCCCCATCCGGGCGATGCCTTTGGAGGCGATGCGCAGCCGCCCGATGTTCATCTCCTCGAGAACGATCCGCGTCTCGTCGATCGGGATGCCCGAGCGCAGCAGCTCCCGCTTGCGTGCCCTGAACTCCCCGGCATACGGCGACGGCGCGCAGCGGATGGCGTGGCCGCCCTCCATATCGAGCAGCACCGTTCCCTCGCAGCGCAGCGCTTCATCCTGGAACCGCGGGACGATCGCCCCGCGCGCCACGGCCTCCGGCGTGAACAGGTAGGCGGTCCCCATCAGGACGCCGATGCGGATCCCCGCGGCCGCGGCCGGCGCCGCCAGCGCGGACACCATCGCCGCCGAGATCGCGTCGTGAATGCCGCCGGCGAAGAGGACGGAGAGCTCCTCCTCCTCATGCGCCCTGCGGAACTCGAGCAGGACCTCCAGGGCGGATTGCCACAGCATCAGGCTGGAGGAGGGACCGACGTGGCCTCCACACTCCCGCCCCTCCAGGACGAAGTGCCGCCCGCCGTCTTTGAGGAACATCTCCAGCAACCTCACCGACGGGGCGTGCATGTAGGTGACGATGCCCTGGGACTCGAGGGCCCGCGCCTGATCCGGCCGGCCCCCCGCCAGCAGCGCGAAGGGTGGCCGGACCTTCAGCACCGCGCTGAGCTGCTCCGCCCGGATCTCCGGGGGAACGAAGCCCAGGATCCCGACGCCCCAGGGCCGCTCTCCCAACAACGCCGCGGTCTCGGCGAGGAGCGCTTCGGTCTCGGCCTCCCGCAGGAGCGCCAGCGCCAGGAAGGGCAGCGCGCCCTCCTCGGCGATCGCGCCGGCGAACGAGGAGACGTCGCTGACGCGGGTCATCGGCCCCTGCACGATCGGAAAGCGCGTGCCGTGGGAGTTGGCCAGCGGCGCCCCCTCGGCGAGCGGGAGCAGTTCGGCAGCGAGGCTGAGACTATCGCCGGCCTGCCGCCGGTAGGCGCGCAGGATGGATGCGACCGATCGATGCCGCGCGGCCAGCGGGCGGGCGAACGCCGCCTCCTGTCCGATCGGCAGAAGCGCCTCACCCTCGTCTCCTCGCTGCGCGGCGGCGAGGGCGTCAGCGAATTCCGCAGGGTCGGCGCCGGCGACCTCCAGGTCGTGCAGGGCGCGCAAGTGAGCGGCGCCACGCAGACGGTGCGCGCGGAATCCCTGTCCGAGAGACTCGCCGACGCAGACCGCCTCACCCCCGTCCATCGCGGCGATCAATGCCCTGAGCGCATCGGGCAGTGAGGATTCCTCCGCCAGAGAGAGCTGGCTGTCCAGCAACACCCCCGCCGCCCCGGCCACACGGCAGGCGGCCATGGCGTGCGGCCCGATGCCTCCCTGCGCCCACACCGGAAGGGGCAGGTCGCGACAGAGCCGCTGCAGCAAGACGAAGGTCGTCTCGCTCCCGACCCGCCCGCCGCTCTCGTTACCCTTGGCCACGACGCCGTCCGCGCCGGCCTCGAGCGCCGCCGCCGCCTCCGTCCACGACACGGCCTCACGAAAGAGCCGGTCCGCGTGCGGCGCCAGCGCCGCCAGGACGCGCTTCAGATCGACGCAGACGCCCGCGACGATGACCAGGGAGGGGCGCCGTCCCTCCAACCGCCTGGAGAGGATCTCCGCAGCCTGCATGGCCGCGGCCTCATCGACGCGAAGACCGAATCGGCCGTCGAACCACGTCAGGAATTCCCGGAGGGACCTCTCCAGGCTGGCGATTCTTTGGCCCGCCGCGTCGAGGACCGGCAGCTCTCCGGCCTGGCCGGCGGCGATGAGCACCTCGAGGCCAGCTCCACCCGGCGGGGGAAGAACGCCAATCTCCAACTCTTCGGCAACGCGCTGTGCCGCCATGACACGCTCCGTGTTGAGGATCTGTGGGACGCCGTCAACGATGGGTTATGGCCCGTGCGGACAGAGGACCCCCTCGCAGGGTAAGTAGTTCAGGACGTGTCTTAGGCCCATTCGGCCCCGACTCCTTCTGTACGTCTCAGGGCGGGGCCCTGGTTCTTGCACTCCGGTCGTCGGCCGGCTTCTCCCCTGGAGAAAGCCAGGGGGTAGATTCGATGCAGCAGCCGAAGCATGTCAAGATTGGGTGGTGGGCGGTGCAGGGCTCGAACCTGCGACCTCATGCGTGTGAAGCATGCGCTCTTCCACTGAGCTAACCGCCCGAGGTGAGCATCTCAGAGTATACGGCGGCCGGTTTGAACGGGTCAACGAACGCGCTGCGCACGCTTGAACGCGAGATCATTGGCTGCCGGCGATGCCCCCGGCTGATCGCCTATTGCCGCGCCGTCGCCCGGACGAAACGCCGCGCCTATCTCGGCTGGGAGTATTGGGGCCGGCCCGTGCCGGGCTTCGGCGACCCCCAGGCCCGCGTGCTCGTGGTGGGCCTCGCCCCAGGGGCGCATGGATCCAACCGCACCGGCCGGATGTTCACGGGAGACGGAGCAGGCGGAACGCTGATCGCCGCCCTGCATCGCGCCGGCTTTGCCTCACTATCCACCTCGACGTCACGCGACGACGGCCTCCGGCTCTCCGGCGCCTACCTCACCGCGGCGGCGCGCTGCGCGCCACCGGACAACCGCCCAGCGCCGGAGGAGATCGCCAACTGCCGCTCCTATCTCACCGAGGAACTGCGCCTCCTTCGTGGGATTCGCGTCGTCGTCGCGTTGGGACGGCTCGGGCACGACGCCTTCCTGCGGGCCGCAGCCGCTGCCGGCGTGAAGATCCCCCGCCCCGCCCCGCCCTTTGCCCATGGAGCCGAAGCCGCACTGACCTGGGGGTCAAGAACCCTCCGGCTGCTGGACACCTACCACCCTAGCCGCCAGAACACTCAGACGGGCCGGCTGACCCAGGCGATGCTCGACCGGATCTTCCGGCGGGCCGGCCTGCTTGCCGCGCGGCGGTGACCGGCGCCGGGCGCCGCCCCGGACCGCTCCTCCTGCTGGCCGCGCTGAGTCTCGCGGGCGTGCTGCTCCGCCTGGCGCTGGCCGCCCGGCTCCCCATCGTCGACGACGAAGCGTACTACTGGCTCTGGTCCCGCCACCTCGGATGGGGATACCCAGACCATCCCCCCATGATCGCCGCGCTCCTCGCGCTGGCGACCCGCGTGGCCGGAGACAGTCCCGTCGTCATCCGCGCCCTGCCCCTTCTGCTCGCCTCTGCCATCCCGCTGCTCCTCTACCTCGCCGGCCGCGATCTCTTCGACCGGTCCACCGGCCTGCGCGCCGCCGCCATCGTCGCGGCCCTCCCCATCGTCGCGCTCGGCACGGCCCTGGCGTTTCCCGACGGACCATTCGGCGCGTTTTGGATGCTGGCTCTCTGGAGCGGATGGAGGGCGCTGCGGACGGGGGGGTGGTGGTGGGTCGCCGCCGGAGGAGCGGTCGGCCTCGCGCTGCTGACGAAGCTCACCGCCTTCTTCCTCATCCTGGGCCTGGGGGGCATGGTGCTCTTCGGCGAGTGGCGGCGGGCGCTGCGGGATCCAGGGTTCTACGCCGGCGCGGCGCTCGCCGGCGTGATGGCGGCGCCGTTCCTGCTCTGGAACGCGACGCACGACTGGTGGACGATCACCTTCACGCTGACGCGTTCTGCCTGGATCGAGCCGCGCTCCGTTCCCGAGAACCTGCTGCTCTTTGCGGCCGGGCAGATCGGCTATCACGGCGTGGCCGCCGTCGCCCTCGTGGGAGCGGTGATCGCCGCGGCTCGACGCACCGACTCGGCCTGGCGCTACCTGGTCTGGATGAGCGCCCCGCTCCTCCTGATGATGTTTACGTATGGCGCGTGGGCGGCGGCCAAACCGCACTGGCCGTCTGCGGCCTATTTCGCCGCAGCGATCGCCCTGGGCGCACTCTGGCCCGGACTGCGCGGCCGGCGCCGCGGGCTGACGCGCGCGGCCGTGGCGCTGACCGCGCTGCTGACGATCTCACTTCCGGCCGCAGCGCTCCTCCCCGTCGGCTTCGACCTTGCGTCATCGTTGGGCCAGTGGGATCAGGTAGCGCAGGCCGCCGGCCGGCGCGCCGACGAGCGGCGAGAGGCCGGGCGCCCAGTCTTCATCCTCACCGACGGGTACCAGGCCGCCTCCCAGATCGCCTACCATCTGCGCGAGCGCATCCCCGTCACGCCCCTGCGCTACGCCTTCACGCTCTGGCTGCCTCCGCAGACGCTCGAGGGGTATGACGCCGTGTATGTGGAGACGGAGGGATACTGGATGACGCGGATTCGCGCGCACTGCGCCGCCGTCACGAGCGCAGAGACGCTGACCGTCGCCCCGGGGGTGAGGGCGACCCTCTATCTCTGCAGGGAGCTCAGGAACGTCTTTCCCGAGTAGGACGTCCGGCCGGGGCGTTCTCTGCCACGACGGCGAGACGGGCCAGGGCTCGCGCCAGGCTCTCCGCCCGCTCGGCCGCCCAGGTGGCCTGCGCGCCGGGATGCGGGCGCCGGGGCGTGCCGAGGCCGTAGGGCGCGTCCAGCGGGGCGCGCTCCGGATGCGCCATGATCTGACTGAGCACGTCCAGGGCCACGCGCAGTTGCTCCGCCTGCGGGCGCAGCGCGTCGCCATCGTCACCCAACGCGTCGATCCAGTCCGGGAGCCTGACCAGCCCATCTCGCAGAGCAGCCACGGCGGCATCGAAGGCGGGACCGGGGCGGCGCGCCAGTCCCGTGGAGGGGTGGTAGCGCAGCCCGCCGGCTTCACGTCGCAGGAGGCTCGCCGCCTGCGCCAGACGCGTCGCGTCCCGGTTGAGGTCAGAACGCGACGATCCCATCGTCAGCGCGTGCCGCCGCTTCCCGCGGCCGCCTCGGCAAACCAGGAGGAGGCGGCGGCCGGTCCGGCGCCCGCGCGGACCGGTATCGCCATCTGCCCGAGCGCGATCTCGACCCCGCCGAGGATCCCCAGCACCTCCACCTCGTTCAGCCACCCCAGGTGCCCGATGCGGAAGATGCGGCCGCGCATTGGTCCCAGCCCAGCCCCGAGGGCGAGGTTCAGGTGTTCGGCCGCCCAGGCGATCAGCCGCGCACCGTCCTTCCCATCGGGCATCGTCACGGCGGTGACCGAATTGGAAGCGGCGCGCGCATCGGCGCAGAGCAGGGACAGCTCCCAGGCCACCACGGCGCGCCGGACCCCTTCGGCCAGCCGGGCGTGCCGGGCGAAGACCCGCTCCAGCCCTTCCTCCGAAAGCATGCGCAGCGCCTCGCGCAATCCCGCCAGCAGTTGGGTCGCCGGCGTGTAGGGGAAGAACCCCGATCGGTTGGCCTCAATGATGGGACGCCAGTCGAGAAAGTAGCGCGGGCTGCCTGCGCCCGCGCCCGCGGCCAGGGCGCGCGGGCCGACGCAGAGCACGGCCATCCCCGGCGGCAGCATCAACCCTTTCTGCGCGCCGCTCACCGCCACGTCGACGCGCCAGGCATCGACACGCACCGGCATCGACGCCAGCGAGCTCACGGCGTCCAGCAGCAGCAGCGCGGGATGGCCCGCCGCGTCGATGGCGGCGCGCAGCGCAGCGACGTCCGAGGTGACGCCGGTGGAGGTCTCGTTGTGGACCAGGAGCACCGCCTTGATCATCCGGTCACGATCCGCGGAGAGGCGCTCGCGGATCCGCTCGGGGTCGGCGGCCGCTCCCCAGGGGAGCGCGATCTCTTCGGTGCGCAGCCCCACGGCGCGCGCACACTCTGCCCACAGCGTGCTGAACTGCCCGTTGACGACGGCCAGCACCGTATCGCCCGGAGAGAGGGTGTTGACCAGCGCGGCCTCCCAGCCGGCCGTCCCCGATCCCGGATAGAGGACGATCGTCCCGTCCTTCGTCTCGAAGACGTCCTTCAACCCGGCGAGGAGCGCATGGGTCAGTTCCGCGAACGCGGCGCCACGGTGATCGATCACCGGCTGGGCCATCGCCCGCACGATCCGGTCGGGGACGTTCGTCGGCCCCGGGACCTGCAGGAAGGGTCGCCCCGGAAGGTGGAGGAAGGGTCGTCCCGGCATGTGTGTGAGGACAGCTTCGGGAAGGTCTCCCGGCTCACCTCGCCAGCAAGAAAAGCGGATCCCTTAGAGGGAGGATCGATCGGTCTAATCAGGAATCAGTCGGGGCACGTCTTAGGGAGCGGAGCATCGATCGATCTTGCGTCTCGCCTTCATCTCTACACTCATCTTCGCGCTGTTCTCTTCGCTGGCCCCCGCGGCCGCGCAGCCGGCCTCCGTCCGTCCGGGCATCGATACCCTGTTGGAAGAGCCGAACGCGCTGGTCGGCCGGCGGATCGGCTTGGTGACCCATCTCGCCGGGGTCACCTACGAAGGGCGTCCCACGGCCACGGCGCTGGCCAAGATCCCCGGCATCCGCCTGGCGGCGCTCTTCGCCCCGGAACACGGGCTGGACGGGAGTTACGGAGCTGGAAGCGCGGTCCCGACCATCCCCGGACGGACGCCGGTCTACAGCCTCTACGGGGGATCCTTCCGTCCCACCCGCGACATGCTCTCGCGCGTCGACGTGCTGGTCATCGACCTCCAGGACGTGGGCGTGCGCCCCTTCACCTACGCCTCCACCATGGCCCTGGTGATGGCGGCAGCGCGCGACGCGGGCAAGCCGGTCGTGGTGCTCGATCGCCCCAATCCGATCGCCGGCGTGGTCGTGGACGGCCCCGTCCTCGAGCCGCAGTTCCGCTCCTTCATCGGCCTCTACCCCATCCCAATGATCCACGGCCTCACGCTGGGAGAGCTGGCCCGCCTCTACAACGACGCCTTCGGCATCGGCGCCAAGCTCACGGTGATCCCGATGAGCGGCTGGAGCCGGGACATGGACTGGCAAGACACCGGGCTGGCCTGGATCAACCCCTCGCCGGGACTGACCTCCGCCGAGACCACCCTGACCTATGGGGCCACGGGCACGGTGGACGGCACGAACCTCTGGAACGGCACGAGCACCTCTTCGCGGTTCCAGGTGGTCCTGGCCCCCTGGCTGGATGGACCGCGCTTGGCGGAACGCTTGAACCGCCGCGCCCTGCCCGGCGTGCGTTTCAGCGCCTCGGCGATCCCGCACCCGCGCACCGGACGGGTCTGGCAGGGCGTGCGCCTGCACGTCACCGACCCCCTGACTTTCCGGCCCGCAGCGACCACGGTGCACATCCTCACGGCGATCCGAGACCTGCATCCAGGCCGCCTGCGCATCGACAGCCCCCGGGGGAGGCGGCGCAGCCTCTTTGACATCGTCTGGGGCACCAAATCGGTGCGGCTCGCGCTGCAGCGCGGGGAGCCGGCCGAGGCGATCATCGCCGGGTGGCAGCCCAGCCTCGAACGGTTTTCCCGCCTCCGCGGCACGTACCTCATCTATCGCTAGCCGCGCGGCCTCTCAGGAGTTCGGCGGCAGGATCAACGCGAGCAGGTCGAGCGGTGTGCGCAGGACGCCGTCCGGCGGCCGCAGCGGCGGGACGCCCAAACCGTAGGCGGCGAAGATCCGCCGCGCCCTGATGCGATTCGCTCCCGAGAGCATCTCCCCGCGGTCGTCGATCAGATAGCGCGGCGCTGCCCCGGGAAAGCGCGCCACGATCTCTTCCAGGCCGCGCGGATCGGGTTTGGGGTGCTCGCTCTCCCCGGGCGCGTGGAGATATTCGATCCACCCGCGAATCCCCGCCCTGCTGAGCACGACCTCCTGCAGCGCGGCGCGGTCCGACGTCCACGCTGTCAGACGCACCCCCCGATCGGCGAGGGCGGCGAGCACGTCCGGGACGCCCGGGAACGTCGGTACGCCCTCGGCCACCACCGCTTCGTACCTCGGCCAGGCGTATCGCTCCATGAAGTCGCGCGCCTCCCCAGGTGAACATCCCAGCGCGACGGCCATCTCTTCGGCGCGCAGCCCCATCAGCGATCGAATCTGATCGACCCCGGGCACGGGCAGACCCATCCGGCCGCAGGCGTACTGATAGGCCTCGATGTTGGCGGCCAGCGTATCGACCAGGACCCCGTCGATGTCGAGAATGGCCAGCGGACGGCTTCCCTTACGAGAGGGGCGCACGCCTCGCCTTTCGTCCGGTCACACCCAGGGCCGCCCCCACGACGCCGCCCGCAGCGGCCAGCCGCCGCCGCGCCGCCGCCGCTGTCACGCCCGCACGGAGCATCACCACCGCCACCTTGATCTCCCCGCCCACCGCGCGCAGCGCCCTGGCCGCCCGGGCCGTGGAGACCCCCGCGGCGGAAGCGACGATCGAGGTAGCGCGGCGCCGCAGCTTCTCGTTGAGCGGCCGCACCCCGACCATCAAGTCGCCGTAGACGTGCCCCAGCCGCGCCATCGCGGCCGTGCTGATCATGTTCAGGATGAGCTTCTGCGCAGTGCCGGCCTTCATGCGGGTCGATCCGCGGATCACTTCCTCCCCGACGACCGGCACGATGGCCAGCTCCGCCTGCGCAGCCAGCGGGCTGCCCGGCATCGTGGTCAGGGCGATGGTGCGCGCTCCGCGGCGGCGTGCTTCGGCCAGCGCCGCAAGCGTGAAGGGTGTGCTCCCGCTGGCGGCGATGCCGATGACGACGTCCCGCCGCCCCACCCGCCGCCGGCGTATCTCCACTCGGCCCAGGGCCGCGTCGTCCTCCCGGGCGGCCCCCTTCGGCACGATCGCCTGCACGCTCTGCGGGGAGAGGCCGAAGGTCGGCGGGATCTCGAGGGCGTCGAGGAGAGCGATGCGGCCGCTGGTCCCCGCCCCGACGTAGATCAGCCGTCCGCCGCCCCGCAGCGCCTCGACGACGACATCGACGGCGCGGGCGATCTGCGGCAGCGCGCGGCCGACCGCCGGGAGCACCCGGCGATCTTCGCGGTGAATCCGCCGCAGCAGGGCCGCCGTGGTCAGCGTGGAGAGATCGGTGCGAGGGGAGGGAGCGCCCCGGTCCATTCAGCCGGTGCGTCCCGGGATGATTGCGCCGAGGATGACCGGATGCGTCGCTCCGGTCGCCCCGGGCACGTTGGTGGCCAGCCCCATCACCGCGTCGTTGGCCAGGATGGCGAAGGCGATCGCTTCCTTCGCGTCGCTGTCGATGCCGAGATCCGCCGTCGTCATCACCGGGCGCGGCGCCAGGCGGGCGGCCAGCCGGTCCATCAGCGTCCGGTTGCGGGCTCCCCCGCCGGCAATGACGATCTCATCGACGCGGTGCGCCGGAAAGACGAAGCGACCGTAATTCAGGACGATCGCCTCTGCCGTCAGCGCGGTCACCGTGGCGACGACGTCCTCGGCGGACAATCCCATCGCCTCAGCCCGGGCGGCCACGTGCTGCGCGTATGGCTCGCCGTAGCGCTCGCGTCCCGTGGCCTTGGGCGGGGCGGCGGCGAGGAACTCGTCCGCCAGCAGCTCCGCCAGCAGGGGCTCGTGCACGCGGCCCGCCGCCGCCACCTCGCCGCCGGCGTCGTACTCGCGTCCAAAGAACCGGCTCACCAGTGAGTCGATCACCATGTTGCCGGGTCCGGTGTCGAAGGCGGTCACCGCGGCGGGGTCGCCTCCTGCCGGCAGGAGCGTGACGTTGCTGATGCCGCCGATGTTCTGCACCAGGCGCGTGCGCGTGGGATGGCGGAAGAGGATGTAGTCGGCGTAGGGCACCAGCGGGGCGCCCATCCCGCCCGCCGCCATGTCGCGCGGGCGGAAGTCGGCCACGGTGAGCACCCCCGTCCGCTCGGCGATGACGGCCGGCTCGCCGATCTGCAGCGTGCTCCCCGGCTGCCCGTCCGCTGGGGAGATGTGATAGATCGTCTGGCCGTGCGACCCAATCAGATCGATGTCGCCCACCCGCGCGGCCATCGCGGCCGCGGCGTCGGCGAAGCGTTCGCCGAGCAGAACGTTCAGCTCGCAGACGTCGCGGACGGTACCGGACTCCGTCAGGGCCCAGAGGCGCCGCCGCAGCTCTCCCGGCAGCGGGTGCGCCGCGGTAGCGAGCACCTCCACGCGCGCCGATCCCCCCGCGCCGCTGATGCGCACTGCCGCGGCGTCGATCGCATCCGCGGACGTCCCGGAGATCATCCCCAGCACGGTGCGCGCGGGGCGGGAGGCCACCGTCTCGAGCGCCCGCACCAGCGTGCTCATCCCGCGGCGGCCATGACGGCCTGATGAAACGCCTGCCGGAATCCCTGAAACTGCGGGGTGTCCGCGCTGGGGTGAACCCGGTTGGTCAGCAGGACGATGACCAGCGCCCGCGCCGGATCGACGACCAGGGAAGTGCCGGTGAAGCCGGTGTGGCCGAAGGCCTGGGGCGCGAGCAGCGCCTCGTTCCCGCGCGCGATGCGCCAGCCCAGCCCGTACCCTTCTCCCGCCGCCCCCGCGCTCTGATCGCGCGTCATCTCTGCAATCGTCTCGGGACGGAGGAGACGCCCGGCAGGGCCTTCCCCGCCGTCGAGCAGCGCCTGTCCGTAGCGGCCTACTTCCTCGGCAGTGGAAAAGAGACCGGCGTGCCCGGAGACCCCGCCAAAGAGGTAGTGGCAGTTCCCGTCGTGGACCTCACCGACGAGCGTCTCGGTGCGCCACGGGAACTCTTCTCCCTCGCCCGCGTCCGCCGCCATCGCGCGCTCATAGACGTTACCGGCCTCGGTGGCCACGCAGCGTTCCCGCCACGCGGGAGGCGGACGAAATCGCGTCCATCTCCAACCCAGCGGGGGGGAGATGTGGGTCTGCGCGTACTCATCGAGCGGCGGGCCTGCGCTGCGCCGCAGCACCTCACCGAGGATGAGGAATCCCAGATCGCTGTAGGTCACATGCGTCCCCGGCGCGGTGAGGGGCGCGGTGCGGCAGATGGCGTCGATCGCGTCGGCCGGCGTCTTCACGCGCAGGTAGAAGCGCACCCACGCCGGCAGCCCCGAGGTGTGGGTGAGGAGATGGCGCAGCATCACGGCCGACTTTCCCGCCTCGCCGAAACCCGGCAGCACCTCCTCCACCGGGTGATCGAGATCGAGGCGGCCGCGCTCCCAGAGCTGCAGAATCCCCGTGACCGTGACCAGCGGCTTGGTCAGCGAGGCCAGGTCGAAGATCATGGCGGGCTCCATCGCTCGGCGCCGCGGGGTGATCTCCGCCCAGCCGTACGCCCGATGCCAGCGCAGCTCGCCCTCCTGCCGCACGTGGGCGACCGCGCCGGCGCACTGCCCGCCGGCTATCGCCGCGGTGAGCAGCGCCTCGGCGCCAGCGAGCGCACCCGAGGGGGGTCGCTCCTCCACGTCGGTGAGGGACCTCACGGCAATCAGGCCGAGGTCCAGGTGGGACGCAGGCGCGGATCGAGCAGTTCTTGCAGCGAGTCCCCCAGAAGGTTGAACCCCAGGACGGCCAGGACGATCGCCGTCCCGGGAAAGACCGCCGGCCAGGGCGTCAATTCGAGGTAGTTGCGCCCCTCGCTGACCATCAGCCCCAGCGAGGGAAAGGGGGGTTGGGTTCCCAGCCCCAGAAAGCTCAGCGCCGACTCGAAGAGGATCGCCGTGGCCAGGTTGATCGTCGCCTGCACCAGGATCGGCGTCGAGACGTTGGGGGCGACGTGCCGGGCAATGATCCGCCACGGACGCTGCCCGAGGGCGTAGGCGGCTTCGATGTAGGCCTGCTCCTTCACCACCAGCGTGGGGCCGCGGGCGATCCGCGCGAAGATCGGCACGTAGACGATGCCGATGGCGAGGATCGTCGTCAGCGTCCCCGCCCCCAAGATGACGACGATCGTGATGGCCAGCAGCAGCACGGGGAAGGCGAAGAGAATGTCCATCCCTCGCATGATCGCCGTCTCCCAGGGCCCGCCGAGATAGCCGGCGGCCACGCCGGCCGCCCCGCCGAGGGTGAGGGCGAAGAGGACGGACGCGCCCGCCACCAGCAGCGAGGTGCGGTAGCCGAAGAGGATGCGGCTGAGCGTGTCCCGGCCGTAGAAGTCCGCGCCCAGCAGGAACGCCCCGCCCGGTGGGGCCAGCTTGGCGCTCGGGTGCATCTCCGTGACGGGATAGGGGGCGAGCCACGGCGCCAGCACAGCCGCGGTGATGACCACCAGCAGGACGCTCCCCCCGATGACCGTCTTGCGTGAACGCAGCGCCAGCGTCGGCAGGCCGGCGGGGCGGGGACGCGCCGGGGGTGCGGGCAGGACCGCCTCAGGCATAGCGGATGCGCGGGTCGAGGGCGACGTAGAGGAGATCCACCGCCAGGTTCACCAGCACGAAGATGAAGGTGACGAGGAGGACCACCGCCTGCAGGACGGGATAGTCGCGCTGGACGATCGCCTGCAGCCCCATCCGCCCCAGTCCGGGGATGGCGAAGACCTGCTCCACCACCACCGATCCCCCGAGCAGGTACCCGGCCACAATCCCGATCAGCGTGACCACGGGGATGAGCGCGTTCTTGAACATGTGCCGCCGCACGATCACGGCCTCGCGCAGCCCCTTGGCCCGCGCCACCTTCACGTATTCCTCCCGGCCCACCGCGACCAGGGAGGCGCGCACCATCCGCGCGATCGCGGCGGCGTTGGGCAGGGCGAGGGTGAGCGCGGGCAGGAAGAAGCTGCGCACGTTGGCGCCCGGGTCGTTGAGAAACGAGGGAAAGGTCAGCACGGGAAACCAGCGCAGGTACACGCTGAAGAGCAGGATCAGCATCGCCCCGACCCAAAAGGCCGGCAGCGACAGCCCCAGCAGCGTCAGCGTCTGCATCCCCGCGTCCGCCATCCGTGATCGCGTCGTCCCGGCCAGGGCGCCCACGGGGATGGCGAGCAGCAACGCCAAGCCGAGGGCGTAGAGGGCGAGCTCGATGGTGAAGGGAAACGCCTCAGCGATGAGGGCGGCGATCGGCCGCCCAGTGCGCACGGAGGTGCCCAGGTCGCCGCCGAGCAGCCGGCCGACCCACCGTCCGTACTGGACATAGATGGGCCGGTCCAGCCCCAAGTCCCGGCGCACGGCGGCCAGCTGCGCCGGATCGGTGTTCTCGAACCCCAGCAGCACCTGCGCCGGGTCGCCGGGGATGAGGTGCATCAGCCCAAAGACCAGCGCCGAGATGATGAACAGCACCGGCGCCAGCAGCAGCAGGCGCTGGGCGAGGTACCGCTGCACGCGTTAGCGGCTAAGCCACGTCTCCGCCAGCGGCGTCATCGACCGCGTCGAGGCGAGGATGAACCCGTTGACGTTGGCCCGCGTCACGGCAAAGAGGTCGGCGTAAGCCAGGAAGAGGAACGGCACCTGCTCCGCGATCGCCCGCTGCACCTGCCCGTAGATCTGCTGGCGGCGCGCCACCGCCACGGTCACCCGCCCCTGGTCGAGGAGCTGGTCGATGGCGGCGTTCTTGAACTTGAAGACGTTCGTGCTGCCCGTGGAGTGAATGTGCCGGTAGAGGTGCACGTCCGGGTCCACGTCGCCGCTGTTCAGCGAGACGAAGGTGTCGAAGTCGCTGCCCCGCCAGCGGTTGAGGAAGGTGGCAAAGTCGACCTGCTCGATCTCCACACGGAACCCGGCGGGCGCCAGCTGTTCCCGCAGCACCTGGGCCATCTGCACCGCCTCGGGCACGGTGGGGATCGGCATCATCTTGATGGCCACCCCCTGTGGCTGCCCCGCCTGGGCGAGGAGCGCGCGCGCGCGCGCCGCGTCGGGGCTGTAGTTGGGAAGCTGCCCCGCGCGGATGGGCCGCCACTCCGTCACGGTCGGCGGGATCGGACCGGCCGCCGTTGCGCGTCCGGAGTAGACCACCTGGATCAGCTGGTCCCGGTTGATCGCGATGCTGAGCGCCTGGCGCACCCGCACGTCGGCCAGCGGCCCGCGCTCGTGCTGCACTCCGAGCAGGCTGTAGGCCAGGTCGGGCGCCGAGAGCACCCGCAGCTCCGCCACGCCGGCCAGCGCCCGCACCGCCGTGATGTCCACCCCGAAGCCGATGATCAGCTCGAGCTCCCCGGCGCGCAGGGCCGCGCGCAGGGTGGCGGCGTCGGGGATGACGCGGAAGACTACGGCGTCGGCGTAGGGCAGTGCCGCGCCCGCCCCGTCGCGGCCCCAGTAGCGCTCGTGCCGGGCCAGCCGCACCGATGCCGAGCTGAACTCCGCCAGCCGGTAGGGCCCACTGCCGATCGCCCGCACCCGCGGGTCTCCAACCTTGTCCTCGAACTCCGCCGGGACGATGCGTCCGCGCCCCGCCAGCACCGACGGGAAGGAGGCGCTGGCCTGGCGCAGCGAGATGCGCACGACGAAGGGGCTGACCACGACGACCTCGCGCACCGGCTGGAAGAAGCTGGCCAGCGGCGAGCGCGTGTTGGGGTTGAGGATCCGCTCGATCGTGTACTTCACGTCGCTGGCGTCGACCTGGCTGCCGTCGTGGAAGACGGCGTTGCGGCGCAGCGTCATCGTGTAGTCGAGGCCGTTCTCCGAGACGGTCCAGGACTGCGCCAGGTTGGGTTCGATCTCGAGCGTACGGGGATTGTAGCGCAGCAGCGTCTCGTAGACGAGGTCGAAGATCTGCGTCGACGAGAACGCCGTCGCCACATGCGGGTCGAGGTTGAGGAACTCCTGCGTCACCCCCACGCGGATCGTCCCGCCCCGCTGCGGAGCCGGCGCCTGGGCGGAGGCGATGCTCAGGCTGAGCACCAGCGCCGTTCCCAACGCCGCCGCGATCGTGCGCGCGCGCATCATGTTGCCACCTCCCGATGTGTCACTGCGGTTGATTGCTCGAAGCGCGTTCCGGATGAGGCTGGAATTCGGAGGCGGCCCGGGCCCTCCTTCATGCGTACGGGCGAAACGGAGCGCCCCGCGGGCATTTCCACGGGGCGCCGTCGCGCATCGGACCTGCCGCGCACTTACATCAGGCCTCGAGCCTTCCACCTCGTGTAGATGGGACGCATCTGGCGGAAGGCCCACTGCACGGCCGCTTCCGGCTCCATCCGGTCCGTGGCCGCCAGCGCGTACATCTGCGGGATGATGAAGGTGTCGAAGACCTGCGCTTCCGCGGCGTTCGCGTAGCCGGGGTGGCCGACGTTGGTGCTCCATCGCAGCGCGCTCGCCAGCGGCTTGTACTTGTTCGGCTGGCCCAGCCGGGTGGCCACCGGGTCGTTGGCGATCTGCTGCTGGATGTCCGGGACCGTACGGGGGAAGGAGGGGAACTCGTAGAGCTCCGCTGCTTTGAACGCCGGGCCCCAGTTGTTCATGAAGTCCACCAGGAACTTCTTAGCCAGCGCCTTGCGGTCGTCCGGGGTGAACTTCCAGATCATGTAGGCCAGGATGACGTGCTGCGCGCCCAGCCGCCTGCCGCCCAGCATCTGGGGGCCCCGCGGGGGGATCCAGATCTGGATGTGCGGCGTCAGCGCGTTGTTGGCCCGCTCGGAGGTCCGGGCGATGGAGATGGCGTTGAACACGTAGGACACCGCGCCCGCCAGCATGGCCAGGTTGTTACTGGCGGCGTCCCAGGCCAGCACCGCCGGCGTCATCGCCTCCTTGAAGAGCGCCCTCACGTACTTGACCGACTCGACGGTGTTCTTGCTGTTGATCGTGATCTCGTTGTTCTGGTTCTGCGTCGAGGCGCCGAAACTCCAGAGGATATCCCGCAGGACGTAGTTGGCGTCGATGTCGTTGCCCAGGCCGATCCCCACCGGGACGTTTCTGGCCTTCAATTTCCGGCCGGCCTGGAGGACGCTGTCCCAGGAGTCGGGGACGAACCCGGCCTCATCGAAGAGATCCTTGCGGTAGTGGCCGGGGTCGGGCACCCAGGAGTTGCTGAGGGCGAACCACTTCTTCGTCTTGGGATTGTAGATGCTGCGCTTGGCCAGGTCCTGGATCCCGTACTTCTGGATCAGCGGCTCGACGATGTCGGTCATATCTTCCGTCTCCGGCTCGAGGCTCGCTGCCGGGGAGATGTGCTGGTAGAGGTCGTGTCCGCTGCGGGCCGCGACCTCCGCCGCGGCGCGCGCGGGGATCTGGCCGAACGGGATGTGGTCGACCACGACCTCGACGTCGTTGGCCCGGCCCCACGTCGGGGCGTAGGTCTTGTCGAACCACTCGTCGTAGCCGGGCACGAAGTGTGCCCAGTGCAGGATCGTCAGCCGGCGCCGCTGCGCCCAGACCGACGGGACGTTAATGTACGGCCAGAGGCTGGCCGCCGCCGCCCCCGTCGCGGCGATCTTTAGGAACTCACGCCGGGAGAGGCGCCGCCAGCGGTTATCGGCGACCCGCACCCACCTGTCCTTCCGGTCCTCGCTCACCCCCGCCCACCTCCTCGTGATGGCACAGTCAAGCGGTCTAGGCTACTTCAACGCGCCTGCCGTCAACCCCTGGATGAAGCGGTCCAGGAACAGGCTGTAGAGGATTGCCACCGGAATGGCGGACACCAGCGCCCCGCCCATCAAGGAGCCCCAGTAGAAGACGTCGCCGCGGATCAGGTCGGTAGGCACGCCGATGGAGACGGTCTTCTGCGACGTCGGCGAGACAAACGTGAGCGCGTAGACGAACTCCTGGATGGTCAGGGCGAAGGCAAAGATCACCACCGTGAGGATGCCGGCGACGGAGATCGGCAGGACGATCCGGCGGAACGCTCCCAGCCGCGTACAGCCGTCCACCATCGCCGCCTCCTCCAGTTCGCCGGGGATCGACTTGAAGAACCCCTGCATCAGCCAGGTGCAGAAGGGGATGGTGAAGGTCGGGTAGACGAGCACCAGCGCCCAGAGCGTATCCTGCAGTCCCAGCACCGCTACGACGCGGGAGAGCGGGATGAAGAGCAGCGTCGGCGGCACCAGGTAGGTGAGGAAGATGCCCATACCCAGTCGCTGCCCCCAGACGCGGGTGAGGCGGGCCAGGCTGTAGCCCGCCGGCACCGCCACCACCAGCGTGATCAGCACCACCAGCAGCCCGACGAGCGCCGTGTTCTCCAGCCAGCGCACGAACGGCGTCCCGTTGAAGAGCAGGTCCATGTGCTGCCACGTCGGCGGCTCGTTAAAGAGGAAGGGATTGTTCTGAATGTTGTACAGATCGCTGTCGCGCTTGAACGCCGTGATTGCCATCCAGAGGAACGGCACCGCCGCGTAGAGGGTGAAGAACAGGACGGCCAGGTAGAGTCCCACGCGCCCCGCCACCCTGCGGAGGGAGAGCGGACGCCGCGCCGCCACGGCCGCCATCTACGCCGCCTCGGCCCGGCTGGCGATGCGCAGCATGCCGATCGCCGCGATCACCAGGACCGGCACCAGGAAGACGGCGACCGCGGCGCCCTGGGCCAGATCCCCCGCCACGATGCCCACCTGAAACGCCCAGGACGCCAGCACGTGCGTGCTGTTGAAGGGCCCACCGGCGGTGAGGATATACACGGCGCCGATGTCCGTGAAGGTGATCACCGTGCCGAAGAGGACCGCCACGGCGATGATTGGCTTGAGCATGGGCAGCAGGATGTACCAGAGCCGGTGCAGGAATCCCGCCCCGTCCACCGAGGCCGCGTCGAGGATCTCCTGGGGCACGGAGGTCAACCCCGCGAGGATCACCACAGCAGAGAACGGGAAGGTGCGCCAGACGTGAATCGAGATCAACGCCACGATCGCCAGCGTGGGCTCGCCCAGCCACTGGGGGAAGTCGGTCGGGCCGAGGATGTGCACCGCCTTGAGCATCCAGTTGACGACGCTGTAGAGCGAGTCGTACATCCACCGCCAGCCTATCGCCGCCAGGGAGACGGGCGTCGCCCAGGGCAGCAGGACGAGAAAGCGGACGATCCCGCGCCCGTGAAACTTCTCCATCAAGGCCAGGGCCAGGATGTTGCCAAAGATGATGACCAGGATCTGGGAGATGATCGTGAAGATGAACGTGTTGGCCAGCGCCGTGCGGAAGATGGAGTTCTGCATCGCCCGCACGTAGTTGGCCGCGCCGACGTACTCGAGCGTGTACGACCCGGTGGTGGCATTGCTCAGGCTGAGGTAGATGGCGAAGAGGAACGGTCCCGCGACCAGCGCCAGGATATAGAGGACCGCGGGGGCGAGCATGAAGGCGCCCAGGAAGCGCTCGCCGCCGAGCCACTCGCCGGGACCGCGGCGCGGAACGGGAACGGCCGCCTCCGCCAGACGGGCGCCGGCAGGGGAGGGCTGACGCATGATGGTGACGGGGCATGTTCGACGAGGAGCGCGACGCCCCCTGGCCGCCGCGCCCGGCGCGGCCGGCGGCTGCAGGAACCACACCCGCTTCAGATAAGTGAGCCCCGATGAAAGCGGCAGAGTCCACGCGCACCTACCAGAATTTCATCGGCGGCGCCTGGGTGGACGGGGCCGGAGAGACCTACGCCACGGTCAACCCTGCCCGCCCCGCCCAGCAGATCGGCCGCTTCCAGCGCTCCGCTCCGGCCGACGTGGAGCGCGCCGTCGAGGCCGCGGCCGCCGCGCTGCCCGCCTGGAGCGGCACACCCGCCCCGCGGCGGGGCGCGCTCCTGCTGGAGGCCTGGCGCCTCCTGCGCGAACGAACCGAGGAGTTCGCCCAGACGCTCACCCTCGAGACGGGCAAGGCCATCGCGGACGCGCGCGGCGAGGTCACCCGCGCCCTCAACGTCCTCGAGTTCACGGCGGGAGAGGGACGCCGCTTCACCGGGCAGACAATCCCCTCCGAGCTGCCGGGCAACGTCATCTATACGCGGCGGCGCCCGCTGGGCGTGGTTGCGGTAATCACCCCCTGGAACTTCCCCATCGCCATCCCCATCTGGAAGATTGCGCCCGCCCTCGTCTGCGGCAACACCGTGGTCTTCAAGCCCGCCACCACGACGCCGTTGTGCGCGGTGCGGATCGTCGAGCTCTTTGCCGAGGCCGGGCTGCCGGGCGGCGTCCTGAATCTCGTCACGGGCGAGGGAGGGACGCTGGGAGAGCGCCTGATTACCCACCCGCGCGTACGCGGCGTCTCCTTCACCGGGTCCACCGAGGTGGGCGCCGGGATCTATGGCCGCGCCAGCGCGGCGATGAAGCGCGTGCAGTGTGAGATGGGCGGGAAGAACGCCCTGGTGGTGATGCCCGACGCCGCCCTCGATCTGGCCGCCCAGGCGGTGATCCAGGGGGCGTATGGCTTCTGCGGGCAGCGCTGCACCGCCACCAGCCGGGTCGTCGTGCACGAGCAGATCCTCCAGCCCTTTCTGGAGGCGCTGCTGCCCCGCATCCGTGCCCTGCGGGTGGGCGACCCGACCGATCCGCAGACGGACATGGGCCCGCTCGCCAGCGAGAGCCAGCTGCGCAAGGTGCAGGAGTACCTGGCGATCGGCCAGGGGGAGGGCGCCACGCTCGTCCTCGGCGGCGGCCGGCCGCCCCTGGCGCGCGACGGCGGCTACTACGTCGAGCCGGCGCTCTTCACCGGCGTCACGCCTCAGATGCGCATCGCCCGCGAAGAGATCTTCGGGCCGGTGCTCTCGCTCCTCACCTGCCGCGATCTCGCGCACGCCGTCGAGATCGTCAACGACAGCGCCTTTGGCTTCAAGGCCGCCATCTATAGCAGCAGTATCAACGACGTCATGCGGTTCGCCGACGGGGTGGACGTGGCCATGGTGCACGTCAATACCCCCACCCTGGGCGGCGAGGCGCACGCGCCGTTCGGGGGGCGCAAAGGGTCGGGCGCGGGGATAAAAGAGCAGGGCCGCGCGGCGATGGAGTTCTTTTCAGAGGAAATGGTGATGTACGTCGACTACACGGGCGGGCAGCGCGACGCCCGGTTCCTCTAACTCACCTGGATTCCCCAGGGTCGGGCTCAGCTTGGCCTCGACGCGCCCCGGAGGACGGCGACGTAGAATCTGAAGTCGCCCGCCTCGTCCCGTTCTAGGACGTAGGTCGAGGCCTCTTCTCTCTTCTCCTTCCCCTGCGCATCCAGGTACGGCCAGCGGACGTGCACGATCGCGATCCGCTCGGTCGCCCACTCGAGCGAGCGGATGTCCGCCCGCGTGTCCGTGATGCCGCGCGCGTTGTACTGCTCGTTTCGCGCCGGAGAAGACCGCTTCGACCTCCTCTGGTGAGGTGACCGCGCGGACCTCGTCATCTCCGATGACGAGCGCAGGGATGCCCCATTTCGGCACAAGGTCCGCGGTGCGCCCGGCCGTGAGATCGCGCGCGAACGCATCCAGGAACGTCTGGACCGCACCGTTTCGAGCGGGCACGGTCGTCACCCGGTGCGGCGTTCTGCCGGCTCGCCGCCGCCCTCCGCGTCCGGGGTGTGGATCTGGACTTTGTGCTTTATCGAGGCACGGGTTACCTCCTTTGACACGCAGGGGTAGGCTCTAGGCTGGAGTGCTGACTCGAAGCGGCTTTCAGACGTTTTGGGTAGTGTTGCTGATTACACGAAGTGCTGCACTAGCGGGCCACCGGAGTTCTGAACAAGATCGCCTATCTGGTCTACCCTGGTCAGGACGGAGTTTGTGCCCAACTCCAATCATGGTAACTCGGTCGGCAAATTCCACTGGGATACTCGGATCGCCGGTTCCTACTTGGAAGAAGATCCCGAGGTATGAATACGAAAGGAGATTCGCTCCTCCCGAGAGATTTTGGAGACCGCAGCCGTCGTCACCATATGCTTCTCCTATTTGCTGACGCGTCGCGCCAACTCCTACGCCACGTTCCGTCTTGTACCGATTTTCTTCGCGAGGGATGAGATAGGTTTGAATGTTAGCGATTGTCCCGGTGTCCGCATTCTCACTCACTCTGATCTTATGGTTTCTCCACACATACTGGGTGATGGAACCCTCCTTACCTACTCTGGAGGGGGGCCCCAGGAGCCTCATCATCTCGGATGGTGACATTTGGAGGGAAACGAGCCCGATTCTTTCGCCAGGCACAATCATGTAGTCGTTGGGAGTAGGGGCTGCTCCTGAAGGGGGCGTCAGGGTAAAGAAAGCGACCAATACTATGATTGCTCGCCAAACTCTACCGCAGGTCATCATTACACCTCCCTGCGCGCGAGAAGCTTCTACCCCTTCTTGCGGAACCCCTCTCTATTGAGTTCCACTTCAGGATAGGCTGGCGTATTGCCGGCGAGATCAAGCAGCGAGAGGATGCCCTCCTCGACCATCTCCTCGATGAGACCATCACGCGGGAGATCTAAATTGAGGTCGCTATCGTCGGTCACGAGCAAGCCAACCGTTCCTACTTCGAACGCATGCAAAATTTTCCTGGAGACAGCTTGTCTTACGGACCTTTATTGACGGAGATGACCAGCGGAAGCGGGAAGTGGTCCAGTTGGTTGCTTCGAACGTGGTGGTCGAGAGCCGAAAGGTGCGCCTGAACCTGAAGAGAGCACCCGCCATACTCGCGGAACGCCCCAAACTTGCAAGTGGTGCCCCCAGCGGGATTCGAACCCGCGTTACCGGCTTGAAAGGCCGACGTCCTAGGCCTGGCTAGACGATGGGGGCGGAGCCTGAACCAACCCAGTATACCATCGCCCCAGACGCCCCCTCAGCGGGCGTAGCGGCGGACGAACGCGAGAATCTCGGCTCTGATCGCCGGTCCGTAGCGCGTCCCGAAGAGGTAGGTCCCGTGCGCTCCGGTGGGATACAGACGCAGCGTCTTGGTCGGAGGGCTGAGCGCGTGCATGCGGCGCACACTGTCGGCGAAGGGCTGATCCTTGCTGCCGGCGAGAAAGAGCTTGGGGGCGCGCAGCGATCCCAGGTGCGGTCGGACGTCCAGTCCGCGAAACATCGTGCCGCTGGCGACGACCACCACGCCCTGCACGGGCCGGCTCGACGCCTGCCGCATCGCGGCCGCTTTCAGTGAGACCGTTCCCCCCATGCTCGCCCCGGCCAGGATCACCGGCCGCGGTCCCCGCCGTGTCGCGTAGGCGATCGCCGCCAGGGCGTCCCGGTAGGTCTGCGCGATCACGAAGCGACCCCCTGAGCGCCCGATGCCGCGGTAGTCATAGGTGATGGCGCTGTACCCGCGCCGGGCCAGCTCCTCGGCCAGCGGAAACCAGATGCGCTGGTCGGTGCCGTACATGTGCGAGAAGATCACCACCGCCCGGCCCGACCCAAACTGATAGCCGCGGATCGTCACCCCGTCGTCGGTGCGGAACGTGATCGCCGTGTGCGCGGCGGCAACGGATGGAAGGCCCGCCACCGCTAGCGCCCAAATCGCCATCAGGGTAAGGCAGGCCGCGACGGCGCCGCGCGCGCGGACCACCCTCGCGCCGGGGAGGTCAGATGACGGACTTGATCTTCCCACCATCCACCTGGATCACCGTTCCGGTCAGGAAGCTCGCCCGCTCGGACGCGAGAAACGCCACCACGGCCGCCAGTTCCTCCGGCCGCCCGGGGCGGCCCAGCGGCATATCCCCGGTCCAGAGCCGGCGCTCCGCCTCCGCCTCGGACACGCCCTCCCGCGCCGCGTAGGCTTGGGTGAGCTCGTTCAGCCGGTCAGAGGCGATGGGACCCGGACACACCGTGTTTACCAGGATCCCGTCCGGCCCCAGCTCGTTCGCCAGCGTCTTCATCAACCCGGCGACCGCGCCGCGCAGCGAGTTGGACAGCGCGAGGCCACCCAGCGGCTGCTTCATCACATATGAGGTGATGGCGATGATCCGCCCCCAGCGCCGCCGCCGCATCTCGGGGATGACGGCCCGGCAGAGGGTCACGGTGCTCGTGAGGATCAGGGCAACCGCGTCCTGCCAGCCGGCGTCATCAGTCTCCATGAAGCGGCCCGGGCGTGGCCCCGCGGCGTTGGCGATCAGGATCTCCACCGGTCCCCACCGCCGGTTGGTCTCCGCGACGACGCGCTGCACGTCGGCGGCCCGCGTGACGTCTCCGGGAAGAGGCAGGGCTTGACCACCCGCCGCCGTGATCTCTCCTGCCGCGGCTTCCAGCACGGCCGAGTCCCGGGCGCACATGGCGACCCGAGCGCCTTCTGCGGCGAGCTGGCGTGCGATGGCCTTTCCCAACCCGCGGCTGGCGCCCGCGACGAGCGCCACGCGGCCCTGCAGTCCCAGGTCCATGCCGTCGGGTCCTCGGAGGCGATCTGGCGGCTACGGCCAGATGAGATGCGCGCGCAATTCCTGCACCCGTGACTTGGCCAGCGGAATGAGCGTTTCCTTCGCGTCGTCCAGCAGCAGGCTCTGCGCGTCCCGCGACCAGGGGACGATCCTGCGCACATGGCGCAGGTTGACGAGAAACGCCCGATGGCTGCGAAAGAACCCGTGCGGCGCCAGTGCCCGCTCCAGCCGGTCCAGGGGAAGCCGGACGCGCACCGTCTCCCCATCCAGCGTCATGGTCGTGATGCCGCGATCGCGCCGCAGGTAGACTACGCCGCGGACCGGGAGCAGAATCCGGCCTTCGCCGTCGCGCAGGCAGAGGCGATCGACCGCCGCCGGCTCGCGGAACGGAGGGCTCCCCGGCAATCGCGAGAGGGCGCGGCCGAGGCGATCACGGCTGACCGGCTTCAGCAGGTAATCCGCCGCGCCCAGCTCAAATGCCGGGAGCGCGTAGTCGGGAAACCCGGTCACGAAGACCACGGGCAGGCCGATGCGGCGCAGACGGTCGCCCAACGCCAAGCCGTCGACCTCGGGCAGGCGCACGTCCAGGAAGGCCGCGTCGATCCGCGCCCGATCAAGCACACGGAGCGCCTCCGCTGCCGTGCCCGCGACCCCGGCGACGCTCGCTCCGAGTTCCCCCAGCAGCGCCGACAACTGGCGGCGCGCCCCTGGCTCGTCATCGACGATCAGCGTCCGGACCACCGCATAGCACCGAGGGTCCCGTCGCGAGGGCGGCCTGCGGCCGGGCGCGTCGATCCCGCGGCGTGGGCGGGAATGCTGAACGCCGCGATAGTCCCGCCACCGCAGCGCCGCAGCAGCCTGAGCCGGGCCGAGCGGCCGTAGGCGGATTGCAGCCGCAGGCGCGTGCTCCGCACGCCCACCCGCCCCCCGCCCCATGACTCGCGCAGCTGTGGAGCGGTTTCCACCTCTGCTGGCGCCCGTACGATCCCCGGGCCGTCGTCGGCCACCATGACGACCAGCCGGTCGCGGGCGGGCCGATAGCGGACCGCCAGACGGAGCGTGGCGCCATTCACCCGCCGCGCCGCGGCGTGCACGACGGCGTTCTCCACCAGTGGCTGGACCAACAGGGTGGGCATGCTGAGCCTCAGGGCCATCGGATCGACATCGAAGATCGTCCGCAGCCGCGCGCCCAACCGCGCCCGCTCCAGTCCCAGATAGACCTGCACGAGGGCGAGTTCCTCGGCCAGGAAGACGGGACCGCGGCGGGTCAGGACGGTCTGGATGTAGCGGGCGAGGGCGCCGATCAGCTCCTCGGCGAGGCCGGGCCGCTCTCGCACGTACGCCTGGATCGTCGTGAGCGCGTTGAAGAGGAAGTGCGGCCGGATCTGTCCCTCCGCATCCTCCCAGGAGGTCTCTCCGCTTGCCATCTCACCGATCCCGCCGGCGCTTGCGCCGTCCATTCGGCGAGAGCTCGGCGGAACGGGGCACGTCGAGGGCCAGCCGCAGCCGGCGGACCGCCCGGTCCTGTACCTCCGCCACCCGCGTGATCGAAATCCCGTAGTGCGCGGCCACTTCCCGCAGCCGCATGCCGCGTGTGAATCGCAGGTAGAGCACTTCGCGGTCACGGAACGCGAGATCGGCGACCGCTCGACGCAGGGTCCGGGCGAACTCCTCGGCCAGGATCCGCTGCTCCGGCTCCGAGCCCTCCTCGGGAAGGCACCCCGCCTCGTCGAGACCCATCAACTGCGTCACCGGCGGTGGGGCTGCCCACGTTCGGCGGCCGCCGGGGCCGCTCGTGGCCGACTGACGCTCGGCCGTCTTCAGCGCCCGCCGGATGCTCCGCGGCAGTGGGTCGCGGGCACGCAACCCATCAAGAATCGCTCCCCGGATGCGGTGGCTGGCATAGGTGCGAAAATCCACGCCGCGGCTGGAATCGTACCGCCGCGCGCACTCCAGCAGGCCGACGACGCCGTCGTGGACCAGATCGTTGAGCTCCACCACGGGCGGGAGGGTGTGGCCGACCATGCGGGCGATCGTTTGCACCAGGGGGAGAAGCTGCTCAACGGTGTACCCAGGCAGCGTGGGCGAGGGGCGCTGCGGCGCGTGATCCACCGGCGCGCGATCCTCGGCTGGCGGCGATGCCGGCTGAGCAGGTGGTGCCGATGGCGACACCGATTCGAATGTTGGCGCGGATTCCAGGAGCGCCGCACGTCCCATGGCCGATTACCCTCTGGGTGATGGACGCCATGCTCCCATACGAAGGTCTCTGGGGGCTCACCGTGACACACCACAGGCGGCAAGGCGGCAGGAAACGGCGGGACTGACCTTCCGGGCGGCGGAGCGGGTGGGTCAGGCGGTCAGCAGGCGGGCAGTGACCTCACCGTCGAGGTCGAGGAGGGCGCCTCCCGTGACGCCGTCTCCCATCGTGCAGTTAATAACCAGGGTGTCGCCGACGCGCTCGATCCCCGGGGATTCGTGCACGTGGCCGCACGTGAGCACGCGCGGACGGAGGCGCAGCATCTGCTCCCGCACCGCCCGCGACCCGATCCGCTCTCCAGAGCGCACGGCGTCGAGGACGCCAAGCGGCGGCTCGTGCACGACCAGGACGTCGCAGAGTAATTCTGCGTCCGGTCCGGCAAAGGAGACGCCTTCGATGACGCGCGGCGGCCCCTCCAGGAGGGCGCCGTGCCGGCGGATCGCCGCAAGCGCGCCTGCATCGTCCATATTGCCCGGGATCGCCAGGACCGGAATGCGCAGCGTGTGCAGGAGGGTGAGCGCCTCCTGCCCCGTCCCGGCGTGGGTGAGATCACCGGGAAGCAGCAGCACCGCCGGCGCCTGCTCGGCGACCAGGCTGCGCACCCGCGCGATGCGGTTGGGGCGGCCGTGCATGTCGGCGCAGGCGAGGATACGCATACCGGGCTCTCGGTTATGATAGCAAGGACGCCATCTCCGCACGCCAAATCCTGGAGGACCTGCGCATGCGCCGCGAGATCAACGGCACGACGCTCGGCTACGACATGGCAGGCAGCGGAGAGGCCGTCCTCTTCCTGCACGCCTTCCCCCTGCACCGGGCCATGTGGGAGGGGCAGGTGGAGGCGCTGCGCGGCCGCGCCCGCACTCTCACCGTAGACTTCCGCGGGTTTGGTGAATCGGACGCGCCTCCGGGACCGTACCGTCTGGAGGGATTCGCCGACGACGCTCTGAGAGTGGCCGAGCAGCTGGGCATCCGCCGCGCGACTGTCGTGGGACTCTCCATGGGCGGCTACGTGGCGTTCCGGCTGGTCGAGCGCGCGCCCGAGTTTGCGCGGGCGCTGGTGCTGGCCGACACGCGGGCGGAGCCGGACGCGCCCGAGGCGAAGACGCGGCGGTACGCGCTGGCCGAACGCGTCGAGCGGGAGGGGGTGGCGGCGATGGCCGACTTCCTCGCCGGCCTGCTGGGACCCACCTCCAAAGCGGAGCGTCCTCAGGTCGCCGCGCGGGTGAAAGAGATCGTCGGAGCACCCGATCAACGCGCCGTTGCCGAAACGCTCCGCGCCCTGGGAGAGCGTCCGGACAGCCGGCCGCTGCTTCCCCGCATCAGCGTGCCCACTTTGGTGCTGGTCGGCGAGGAGGACACCCTCACCCCGCCTGACGGCGCGCGGGTCATCGCCGCCGGCGTCGCCGGCGCCCGACTCGAGATCATCCCCAATGCGGGCCACCTCTCCAACCTCGAGGCCGCGGACGTATTCAACCGTGAGCTGGTGGGTTTCCTGGAGGGTCTGCCGAAGGACGGCTAGGAGCGGCGGTCCAACGGGAGGTAGTCGCGGCGCGTCGGGCCGACGTACTCGGCGCGGGGACGAATGAGGCGGTTGTCCGCGTACTGCTCCAGGACGTGGGCCGTCCATCCGCTGATGCGGCTGACCGCGAAGATCGGCGTGAAGAGATCCAGCGGGACGCCCATCGACGCGTAGACCGACGCGGAGTAGAGATCGACGTTGGGGTGGATCTGCTTCTCCTTCGTCACGACCGCTTCGACCCGCTTCGTCATCTCAAACCACCGCAGGTCTCCGGCCTTGCTGCCCAGCGTCTGCGAGAGCGCCCGCAGGTGCTGCGCCCGGGGGTCCTCGGTGCGGTAGACGCGGTGGCCGAAGCCGGGGATCTTCTCCTTGCGGGCGAGCATCTCCCTGATCGCGCCGTCCACCGCCTCGACGGAGCCGATCTCCTGGAGCAGTTTCATCACGCCTTCGTTGGCGCCGCCGTGCAGCGGGCCCTTGAGCGTGCCGATCGCCGACGTGATCGCGGAGTAGATGTCGGAGAGGGTCGCCGCGGTCACACGCGCGGAGAAGGTACTGGCGTTCAGCTCGTGATCGGCCTGCAGAATGAGGGCGACGTCCATCGCCCGCACGTGCTCGGGGTCGGGCTTGCCGCCGAGGAGCATCGAGAGGAAGTCGGCGGCGTGCGACTGCTTGGGCCGCGGCGGCACCGGAGAGCGGTCTTGCCGGAAGCGGTGATAGGCGGCGATGATCGTCGGAAATTGCGCCACCAACCGCGTCGCCTTGCGGACGTTGGACGACGTCGTCTGGTCGTGCGAGTCGGGATCATACAGTCCCAACGCCGAGACGACCGTGCGCAGGACGTCCATGGGATCGGCGCTGCGGGGGAGCGCGCCGACCATCTTGAGGACGTCCGCCGGCAGCGCGCGCGCTTCTGCCAGCTCCCGGCGCAGGGTGTCGAGCTGTTCACGGGTGGGGAGCTCGCCGTGCCAGAGCAGGTAGACGACCTCTTCAAAACTGCTGTGCGCGGCGAGATCGTGGATGTCGTAACCTTGGTAGAGCAGGCGCCCCTCGATGCCGTCGACAAAGGAAACGGCCGAAACAGAGGCGACGACCCCCTCCAGCCCGGTCTGCACCTGCGGTTGCGCCCCTGAGGCCGACACGTCGCCCTCCATCAACTGTTTCGCCCGGCGACGCTAGCGTACGGACCGACGGCGCGCCCTGTCAACGGCGCGGCTAGAGCAGGCGGAGCTGCGCGGGCTGGGGCGCCTCAGGTAGCCTCGGCCGCCGCGGCGGATTCGTGAAGCCGGCCCGCGCCTTGAGCGCGGCGACCACCGCCTCGATCCGCTGCTGCGTGGCCCGAGGCGCGTACTTCCCCTGGTAGAGTTGTTCGTACTCGGGGACCAATGCGGGCCGCTTCTGTTCGAGGTACCCGAAGAAGGCCTGCCGGGTGACGTCGCCGAGGTAGAGCGTATTCGTGGAGAGCGCCGAGGCGCCATACTCCTTCGCGGCGGTGACGACGGCAGCCAGATGGGCTTCGTCATCGGTGATCCCAGGAAGGACGGGCGCCAGCAGCACGCCGACGCGAATCCCCGCCTCGGCCAGGGCGCGCATGGCTTCCAGGCGGCGTTGCGGTGGTGGGACGTCGGGCTCGATCTCCTTGGCCAGCGCCGGATCGACCGTGGTAATGCTGAAGAAGACGAAGGCTCCCGGTCCCCCCGCCAACTGGGCGAGGACATCGCGATCCCGCACGATCATAGTGGACTTGGTGACCAACGCCGCCGGCGTCTTGAAGTCGCGGAGCGCCTCCAGGATCTGCCGCGTGATCCGATAGGCGCCTTCCGCGGGTTGATAGGGATCGGTGGCGGTGCCGATGTGCACCTGCTCGCGGATCCACGTGGGTTTGGCCAGTTCGCGGCGCAATACCTCAGGCGCGTTCTTCTTCACGAAGATGCGCGAGGACCAGTTGTTGACGCCGTCTTGATCGAGATACCAGTGCGTGACGCGGGCGAAGCAGTTATGGCTGACAAACCCGTTTGCGATGAAGTCGCCAGTTCCAGTTGTTATGTCGAACAGATCTCGGACACCGACCGACCTTATTTCGACGACCCTTGCAGCGGCTGAGTTCTTTAGGGCCCGACCTGCAAATCCGCGCTTTCTCAGAATGGCGGAATTAACCGTCTGAAAGAAACGGACATGGTGCTTAAGCCCTCCCGGTACTCTTACCACTCTGAGCGGCTTCGCGCGAACTTCCGACCGGTGCTCCAGCACGGACATAAATCCTAACCGGCCAAGACAGCGAGTAATCCAATCCGTGATCACGGGATCCGTATTGTGTATTCGCAGAATCCCGCTCTGATACGAGCCTTCAGCATCAAAGATCCCTGCAAGGAAACCAAAGGTCCAGTTCCTGGAAGGGATAGACGGCCAATCAATGATGCGTCCAATTGTCTCGCAGCCGGTTCGCGTAGAATGCCGTATCGCGCATAATCCCTTGGCTGTGGACGTTGGCGCCTGAAAGAGAAATCTATGCGTCGGCACAGAAAGGAGAGCAGATACACTGCCGTACGCGAAATCGCTTCATCGTCAACTAAGGCGAGGCGAAACTGATAGACTCGACTCTTTCTCTTCGAGTCGCGATAGGTGTAGGCACCCAGCAGCCCATCTCCTCGTATGCTCCCGCAGAGATAGCCACGGCGGTATTCATCATCCGCAGGAGGCGCAAAGGGAGAACACCCGACCCCGAGAAGATAGTTCCCAGTGGTGAGGTGAGGCCTCCGAGTGGAACCTTGTTCTGTCCCTATGACATACTTCCAGCCCCGATTCGTGAGAAACCGATGGTCTCCACTTGCAATAAGCTGTGTCCCATCCTCAAGCGAGATGTGGTATGCCTGCTTCCGGGTAGCCCAGTGTGCGAATACTCGCGTCTTCTCGTAATGGCGATATCGACCGCCTCGTAATGTGCCGTAGACCTCATCTCCGACACGGATGTCACCGAGCGGCTTTGTCGTGCCGTCGGCCATCAGTACGCGCGTATCACCGTCAGTGCAATAGAGGCAGTCATGCTCGCACCCGCGATAAGGGTTGATTGACCAGCGGAATGGCATGCCTTGCACGCGGTTCAAGACGGACTTCGCCTCAACCTCAACCCACTCGACCTGCGGGGTGACGCGCGAACCGGTAGTGCGAAAGAGTCGAGGAGGAGGCGCCGGAGACTGTGTGACGCTGCCTGAAGACGAACGATCCTTGAGGAGAACCACAGAGACCAGGATACCAAGCATATGTTCGCATATCAAGATTATCTGGGCTGGCGGTAGGTTTTATGGAACTTTTGAGGAAACTCGCCCCGGGGCGAGTTGAGGTCACACTAGGGACGACATGGTCTACACTTTGGGACCGAATATGGACTATTGGGTAACATAAGGGGACGATTCGATCCCCCAGGTGTCCAGGCCAGGGGGATGAACCGTTACTTCCTGAGAATGTTCAGCCGGAGCGTCTCCAGGAGCACGATCTCTCCGCCAGGGCGGCGAGCAAGGACCTCCAGCCGCCGGCGCGTCGGGGTGTCTATGTTGGCGGTATTCCTACTCTCCAGGTAGTCCTCCGCCGAGTCCAAGTCGCGAAAGTAGTAGCGGAAGGGCAGCGTTTCGGTCGACGCAAGGGTGAACGTCCCCTCCCGCAAGACACGACGCACCGCTCGGTCGGCGGCCTCGTCGTCCGCGAAACTCCCCTCCTCCAGCACCCCCACGGGGACCTCTCGTCCCTCACGACGGTAGGAGATCCTTGCCAGCACGTCGCGTCGGCGCATTCCCGGGGTGAGACGGCGGTCCGGACGGAGATCGGCGAGGAGGCCGACGGGAGTCAGAACCCTGTGGATTTCGCGGAGGGCATGGACCATGCCCTCATGAGCCATTCATCAGAGCGACCAAGAGGTGATCGCCACCGGGAACGACCCGCCGCCGAAGGGCAGCCGCTCTCCCGAAGCCACGTGGAACTGCACCTTTGCCGCCAGACGCGCCGGTAGGAGCCGGCGGGCCTGCGCAATCCCTTCAGGGTCGGGATCCAGCGCTTCGACGGCGCGCGCGACGCCGGCAAGACGGCGGGTCAAGCGCCCGTCGCCGCAGCCGACCTCCAGTATCCGAGCGCCGGCAAGAGGCAGGCGTCGCAGCAGCGCTCTGATCTCGCTGCGTTCGGGATCCCTACGTACGCCTTTCATTGCACCGGCCCCCGGTCCGCGGCGACGCGGCTACGCTCGACCGGTCACGGGCGTCCGCTCGGGAGCAACGCCGTAGATATCGCCAAACTTCTCCCAGAGGTAGCGCAGGTAGGGCTCCGGCGTGATCCGGCTGCCGGTCGCCCGCTCCAACAACTCCTGAGGGAAGAACTTGCGCCCGTGCGCGTGCACGTGCTCCCGCAGCCAGCCGAGCAGCGTGCCGAACTCGCCGCGGCCGATCTCCTCCACCAGTAAGGGGTGGGCGCGCCGCGCCGCATCGAAGAGCTGCGCCGACATGACGTTGCCCAGCGTATAGGTGGGGAAGCAGCCGATCATCCCCCCGGACCAGTGAATGTCCTGCATCACCCCGTCGGCGTCGGTGGGCGGCGTGACCCCGAGAGAGTCCACCATCCGCGCGTTCCACGCCTCGGGGAGATCCCGCACCGGCAGCGTGCCTTCGAGCAGCGCCCGCTCGAGCTCATAGCGCAGGATGATGTGCAGGTTGTAGGTCACCTCGTCGGCTTCCATACGGATCAGGCTCGGCGTGACCCGGTTGACAGCACGATAGAACGCTTCGGCGTCCACACCGGAGAGCTGCGTGGGGAAGACCGCGCGCAGGCGCGGGAAAGTGTGCCCCCAGAAGACCCGGCTGCGGCCGACCAGATTCTCCCACATGCGGGATTGCGATTCATGAAGTCCCAACCCCGCGCCGCGGCCGAGGGACGTCCGCTCCAGCGCCGGCGCGACGCCCTGCTCGTACATGGCGTGGCCGGACTCATGGAAGATGGCGAACATTGCCGCGGGGAGGTAGTGGGCGTCGAAGCGCGCCGTCATGCGCACGTCGTCGCGGGAGAAGTTCGTGGCGAAGGGATGCGGCGCGCGGGCCAGCCCGCCGCGGGCGAAGTCGTAGCCGAACTCCTCCACCACCGTCCGCGCGAATGCCTCCTGCTTCGCCTCGTCGTACTCGCGATGGAGAAACGAGACGTCCACCACCTCGCCGCGTTCGGCGATGGCCCGCACCAGCGGCACCGTCCGCTCTCGCAGCGTCGCAAAGAGGGCGGTCACCTCGCGCGAGGTCATCTTCGGCTCGAAGCCGTCGAGCAGCGCGTCGTAGGGGTGATCCTCGTAGCCGAGGTAGTCGGCGGTGCGCCGGGCGAAGTCGACCATCTCGCTCAAGTGCGGACGAAAGAGCGCGAAGTCGTTGGCCGGGCGGGCCTTGCGCCAGACCTCCACGCTGGTGGCCGCTGCGCGCGTGCGGTCGGCCACGAAATCGGTGGGAAGCTTGGTGGCGCGGTCGAGATCACGGCGCGTCATCCGCACCAGCGCCGCTTCGTCAGAGTCGGGATCGAGCGAGCCGGCCACTGCCTCCGCGGCCTCGAGCAGCTTCTGGGTCTGCGGGGCGGTAAACATCTCGTGGATCAGCCGCCGCAGGGTCGAGAGTTGCTCGGCGCGCGCCCGGCCGCCCCCCGGCGGCATATAGGTCTGCTGGTCCCAGGACAGCACGCTGGAGGCCGCACCGAGATCCAGGATGGGGGCGAGGTGCGTCTTCAGGCGCTCGACGGCCTCGAGCTTCGATTCAGGCATGCGTGAACAACCTCCGTCCGCTTGGCTCTTGTCGTCCCAAACACTGAAAGGGGCGTGGGTGCCCTCATCATAGACGGGCCCTCGGTATCTGACCAGGGACCTGGGGGCCTTAGGGACCCTGCTTCTCGCGGACGGCGGCTGCGTACAACCGGGCGAGGAAATGATCCACCGGCGCGTGGTCGTCGGTGAGCAGGACCGCCGGCGTGGCTATCAGACGCTCGCCGACCTCGGGGGGAACCGTGACGAGGTCGACCCGCTCGGGAACGCCGGGAGGCCGGCGCGTCAGGATCCGCGCGGGCGCAATCGGGCGCTGGGAGGCCAGCAAGACGTAGGTGGTCTGCACCGCTGTCTGCCAGTTGGCGCCCACCGGGAGGACGGCGACGTAGCGGAAGACCTGGCGGAGCGTGCGCAGGTAGGAGCGGACGAAGAGGCGCTCGCGTCCGTCGACCACGTTCACCGCAAAGGTGCCGCCCGGGCGCAACGCCTCGACGACCATTGTCATCGCCTCCACCGTCGCCAGGTGGTAGGGGGCGGAATACGCGTCGCGGAAGGTGTCGCCGAAGATCAGATCGTACGCGGCCTTGGGCCGGCGCATCAGGAATTGCCGACCGTCCTGATGCCAGATCGTCAGGCCCTCAGGCGCCAGCCCCAGCGCCTCGCGCGCCACCGCCGTCACGGCGGGATCGATCTCCACGACCTCAATGGACGCCACGGGGTACACGCTCCGGAGGTACCGGGGGACGATGTACCCTCCGCCGCCGATGAGCAGCACCCGCAGCGGCGCGACCGCAGTGAGATCGCTGGTCGCGCCCGCGCCGGATCCGTCCTCAGTCGCCCCCGGCACTGCCGACGCGTAATCGGCGGCGATCATGGCGAAGCCCTGCTCGTATTCGTAATGCAGCTGCGATGGATCACGCAGGTCGAGGTAGCTGTGGAAGAGGCTGTCCAACGCCAGCACCCGGATGTGCTCTCCTTGTGACAGCACGCGGATGCAGTAGTAGTTGGATTCCCGCAGGCAGGGGCTGGGCACACGGCCAGTCACCGACGCGAGCAGGACCAGCACAAATGCCCCCGCCGCGGCGAGGCGGAACGGTCGCGCCAGCACCCGCCGCCCACCCTGTGCCGCCAGCAGCACACCCGCCAGCAGCACCCCTTCGGCCACGAGCAGGGTCACGGCGCGGGCGCCGAGGCGCGAGATGAGGAGGAAACCGGTGGCAAAGGTCGCCGCCACGCTCCCCGCGGCCTGCGCCGCATACACCCGGCCAACCAGGCCGCCCGCCTCCTCCACGTTGGCCAGCATGATCCGGATGACGATCGGCGAGGTCGCCCCGAAGAGGAGCGCGGGCAGGAGCAGCATGCCGCCGATCAGCAGCGGCAGACTCGCCGCCGGCGGCACCGTCGCCAGCAGGGCGCGCGTCGCGCGCGGCCAGAGATCGGAGTAGAGGAAGGGACCGGCCAGCACCAGCAGGGTGGCGGCGCCGGCGCCGATCAGCACCCTCCCCAACAACCCCGTCGAGGGATCCCGGTCGGCCAGCCGGCCACCCAGGGCGTTGCCGACGCTGATGCCGAGCAGGACCACCCCGATGACGCTCGCCCACGTGTAGAGGGAGGCGCCGAAGAGCGGCGCGATAATGCGGGCTGCGGCCAGCTCGACGGCCATGACCGCGGCGCCGCTGAGGGCGGGGATGAGGTAGAGGAGCGGCGGCGCGGATGGGGTCCGCCTGGGTCCGCCGCGAGCGGTCGGAGTGGCGCTCACCCTGAACCCCGCGCCCCGACCAGTTAGCGCCCAAACGACGAGCGCGAGGGCCGCGAGCGCAGCGCCTGCGCCCGTGAGAATCGCGCGGACTCCAAAGCGTTCCAACAGGAAGAACCCGCCGACGACGACGCCCAGCACGCTGCTGGCCGTCGCCACCGCGCTCAGTCCGCCCGCGGTCCGCCCCGCCTGCTCAACCGCGCGCAGCGTCAGCCGGGTGGCGATCGGCGCGATCGCGCCCAGCAGAGCGCAGGGGAGCAAGAGAACGGCGGCGGAGATGGCGACGACCCGCAGGAAGATCGGCGCGCCGGACCAGACTCCCCGGAGCGATGCCGCGATCGGTATCGACAGCAGCACGGCGATCCCGGCCGCCCCCAGCGTCACCGCAAGTGTCCGCGGCGAGGGGAACCGGTCGATCAGCCGCCCGCCCAGCGCGTCGCCGACGGCGAACCCCACCAGGACCATGCCGATGATTCCGGTCCAGGTCTCCAGCGAGATCCCCACGGCGGGAGCGAGCAGGCGGCCCGCCGTGATCTCCAGCAGCAGGATGCAAAACCCCGCCCCAAAGACGACCGGGTACGCGATGCGGGGACTCCAGCCGGTCCGACTCACGAGAGGGCGATGCCCAAGAACGGAAGGACGAAGACCCCGCTGCTGCGGAGACTCGTTGCGGCGGCGAAACTAGCGGCCGGGGGCGCCGCGGCGCCGGTCCAGACCCATGAAGCGGCTGTGCTCCTTGTTGAAGTACAACTCCACCGTCCCGGTGGGACCGTTGCGGTGTTTGGCGATGTGGATCTCGGCGATGTTCTTCTTTTCGGTTTGCTCGTTGTAGTAATCCTCGCGGTAGATGAACAATACCAGATCCGCCACTTGCTCCAATTCGCCACTCTCGCGAAGATGTGACAGTTGCGGCCGGCGATTTCCCAGCATCTCCACCGCGCGCGACAGCTGCGAGATGGCGATGACCGGCACGTTGAGCTCCTTGGCCAGCGACTTCGTGGAGCGGGCGATCTCCGAGATCTCCTGCGTGCGGTTCTCCGTCCGTCTGTAGGACTGCATCATCTGCAGGTAGTCGATGATGATCAGCCCCAGCCCGTGCTCCGCCTTGAGCTTGCGCGCTTTGGCGCGCATCTCGATGACGTTGATCGTCGCGCTGTCGTCGATGTAGATCGGCGCTTCGCTCAGCCGGGCCATGGCGTTGGCCAGCTTCGGCCAGTCGCTGTCGTTGAAGAACCCCGTGCGCAGCCGGGAGCCGTCGACCTCCGCCTCGCTGGCCAGCATGCGCTGGACGATCTGCTCGTTGCTGGTCTCCAGGCTGAAGATGGCCACCGGCAGCTTGTGCGCCAGCGCCGCGTTCTGGGCGATATTGAGGCAGAAGGTCGTGTTGTGCACGCAGACGTCGTCGGCGACGAAATTCTGCGTCACCGGCACGGAGAGATCGTAGACCTGATAGGTGCCGATCTCCTCGATCGTCGCGATCGGGTCCCACATCACGTCCACCTCGTCCAGCAGGCTGCGCTGCTGGTTGCGCGCCCAGCGCCGCAGCCGCTCCTGCCCGAGGAGCCCGACTTCGCGGATCAGCGCGGCCATCGAGGCGGGCGGCACGCGGACGCGCACGCCGTCGGTGACCGCGGGCACGCCGAAGCGCAGGAGCAGATGCCGCACCTGTGCGGCGACGCGGAGGGAGACCATCTCCGCCTCGAGCGAGAGGGCATCCTCGTCGGTGGTGACCGTCCCGGCCGCCGCCAGCAGGCGGTTGAGGAAGAGCGCCAGCTTCTCCCGGCGCAGCGTGAAGACCTCCGGCGGGATGAACCGCACCGCCGGCGACCCCGACAGCCCGGCGTAGTGGGCACGCACCGCCTCCACCGCGCCCGAGGCGCCGGAGCCGCCCGAAACCGCGGCCCCAACGTCCGCGCGGCGCCCCTCGCCCGGCTGCGCCAGGCGGATGGCGTCGGCGGCGGCCGCGGCGTCGGCGAAATCGGCGGCGAGGGTCGGCGAGGCCGGCAGCCGGCCGCTGGTGAGGTAGGCCAGCAGGCGGACTTCCGCCGCCGGCAGATCGAGGACGCCAAACACGGGAAGCCTGCGGGGCACCGCCACCAGCGTCCCCGGCGAGAGATCAGAGAGGGCGCGCCAGCCTGTGGGGGTCAGAAAGGGGTGAGACAGCGTGGTCTCCACCGCGCGGCCGCTGCCCAGTCGGACGCGGAAGACCGGCTTGATGCCGTCGTCCACGAACTGGCTGGGTGTGGTCACCGCGAGGCGCATCGAGGCATCGAGGGAGAAGAGCGAGGCCCGGCGCGCCCCCACGAGCTCCTGGATCGTAGAGACGGCGCCTGTCTGTGCGTCGAGAATCTCGGCGTCGAACTTGAGGCACTTGCCCATCGCGGGCCTGGCCGCGACGATGACCAGGTCGGCGGGCTGGAGGCCCGTGGTCATGCGGTCGAGGTCGACGAAGCCGGCGGGAACGCCGGTGACCATCCCCTTGTCTTGATAGCGCCGGTCGATCTGATCAAAGGTACGCTGCAGCACTTCATGGATCGGCATGAAGTCCTGCGTCATCCGGCGGCTGGCGATTCCGTACACCAGCTTCTCCGCCTGGTCGAGGAGCACTTCCACCTCCTGCTCCTCGCGGAATCCCATCGAGACGATCTCCGTGCCGGCGGCGATGAGCAGCCGCAGCAGTGATTTCTGCAGGACGAGGCGGGAATAGTACTCGACGTTCGCAGCCGTGGGCACCGCGTCGAGCAGCGAGGTGAGGTAGGCCGCGCCTCCCACATCCTCGAGCTGGCCGCGGGCCTTCAGGCGGTCGGTGACGGTGATCAGGTCGACCGGCTCGCCCCGTTCGAAGAGATCGAGCATGACATCGAAGATGCGCCGGTGGGCGTCGCGGTAGAAGTCGTCGCCGCGCATGACCTCGGCGACTTTGGCGATGGCGTCCCGCTCCAGCAGCATCGAACCGAGCACTCCCTGCTCGGCCTCGAGGCTCTGCGGGGGTACCCGCTCGAGGGGCATGACGCGCGTGGCCATAGGTATCAGATCCTCCGGGTCGTCTCTCCCCCGGATTATCGAACAAATGTTTGGTAATTTCCAGTGGGTCCTGATCGGGCCGCCGGTGGCCGCAGGTCCCCTTTCAGATTGAGAAGTGCGCCTGTGGATTCCCTTGTGGGTGAAGTGCTATTTGGGCGCCAAATGTGGGGAGTTTTCGGTGCACAACCTGTTGACGAGGTGGGCAAAGGGCAGGACTGCGGAAGGGTCTGACCGCGGAAGTGAGCTTGTACTTCTGGAGCGGGAAGACCCTTCCGCAGTCTGCTTCACCTCGTAAACAGATGCCCCAAAACATCATCCACAGTTGAGGCGCGAATGACCTCCAGACCGCGGGGGACTTCGCCGACGTCGGACGCGTTTTCCGCGGGGATAATCACCTTGCGCATGCCCGCCTGCCGGGCGCCGTAGAGCTTCTCGGGAACGCCGCCGATCTGGCGGACCTTCCCCTGAATCGACACCTCGCCGGTCATAGCCACATCCTGGCGGAGGGGACGGCGCTGGATCGCGCTCATCATCGCCACCACCACGGCCAGTCCGGCGCTGGGGCCGTCGATCAGCCCGCCGCCGATGACGTTGACGTGCAGGTCGTAGTTGCTGACGTCGATGGCCGCGATCTGGCGCAGCACGGAGGCCGCGTTGAAGACCGAGTCTTTGGCCATCGTGCCCGCGGTCTCGTTGAACCGGATGGCGCCCTGCCCCTTCCGCGCCGCGGGAAAGGCGGCCGCCTCGATCTCGATGAGCGAGCCGACGTAGTGCGAGACGCCGAGGGCGAAGGCCCGGCCGATCTCCGTGCGTTCCTGTGCGCGCGGCGGCACAGACGGCGCCAGGCGGCTGACGAGGATCACCTCCTGCAGATCCTGACGCAGCAGCCGGACCTGCCCGCGCCGCCCCCGCCGCCGGTGCAGCGCCATGCCGTAGGCGTCGGCCAGCAGGTTCACGGCCTTGCGCCCCTCCACCGTGTACTCGCTGATCAGCTCGGGAATCTGCCGCGACAGCTCCACGCCCAGCCGGCGCGCCGCGGCGCGCACGATCGTGCGGATGTGGTCGGGCGAGAGGGACCCGAAGTAGATCTCGGCGCAGCGGCTGCGGATCATCGGACTGATCTCTTCCGGCTCCCGCGTCGTCGCCCCGATGAGTACGAAATCGGCGGGCGCGCCCTTCTCGAAGAGACGCCGGATGTAGGCGGGCAGCGCCGGGTCGTTCGGATCGTAGTAGGAGGACTCAAAGTGGACGCGCCGATCCTCCAGCACCTTCAGCAATTTCGCCTGCAGCACCGGTTCCAGCTCGCCGATCTCGTCGATGAAGAGGACGCCGCCGTGGGCGCGCGTGACCAGGCCCAATTTGGGCTCGGGGATGCCGCTGTCGGCCAGGTCGCGCCGGCTGCCCTGGTAGATGGGATCGTGCACCGATCCCAGCAGCGGGCTCGTCGCGTCGCGCGCGTCCCAACGCAGGGCCGACCCGTCGACTTCTACGAAGGGCGCGTCGGGTCCGAAGGGCGTGGAGCGCACCCGCTTCGCCTGCTCCAGCGCCAGCCGCGCCACCGTCGTCTTGCCGACGCCGGGCGGCCCGTACAGGATGACGTGCTGCGGAAACGGCACGGCCAGCTTGCTCACCAGCGCGCGCACCGCGCGCTCCTGTCCCACCACCTGGCGCAGCGTGCGCGGGCGGACCTGTTCGAGGACGGGACGGGCCACGCGGACGTGCTCCAGGCGCTCCAACTCGGCGAGCTGTCGCTCGCTCTGAGGCGTCTCGACACCCCCGGCCTCGCGCAGCACCTCCAGGCGCATCTCTTGCATGAACGCGGCCTGCCGTTCCTCCAGCCGCTCCTGCACCCGGCGGTTCACGTCGGCGGTGACGTTCTTGCGCGCGATCAGATCCGCCAGCCGTTCCCGGACCTCCTCCAGAATCTCCGGAATCTCCCTCGGGGCGATCGGCGCAGCGGGCCCGGCCTCCCGGCCCGGGAGTGGGTCGCTCTTGACCAGACGCTGCAGCGCCAGCACACGGTCGGCCAGGCGCCGGCTGCGCATCAGGGCCGCCGCCTGCAGCTGGTCGGCGCGGACGCCCAGTTCCTCGGACCCGTACAGCGTCGAGAGCACGCCGTAGAGCGCCTGTACCTGGCGCTTCAGGTGCTCGCTCCCGCGCAGCTTCTGGGGGAGGCTCTGGCGGGGCGCGCGTCCCCTGCGCATCAGCGGATCACTTCGTCCCCACGACGTTTACCTCGACGGTGACGACCTTGCCGGTGTGCAGCCGCACCCCGACCCGGTGGAGCCCCTCCATGCGGATCGGACGGTCGAGGTGCACCTGCTTCTTGTTGACGGGGAATCCGCGGCGCCCCAAGGCCTCGGCCACCTCCTGAGCGGTCACCGCCCCGAAGAGGCGCCCCTCCGCACCGACCCGCGCCCGCATCTCCAGGACCAGTCCGGAGAGCCCTTCCGCCAGGACCTCTGCGCCGCGCGTCTCCCGGGCGCGTTTCTCTTCCCCCGCGCGCGTTTTCACCTCGCGCGCTCGCAGCGCTCCCGCCGTCGCCTCCCGCGCCAGACCGCGCGGAAGCAGGTAGTTGCGCGCATACCCCTCCTTCACCTCGACGAGGGCGCCCGCGACGCCCAAGGTGGGGACTTCCTGCAGCAGGATCACCTTCATGCCGGATCCTCGCTGGCCGCGGGGCGGGGCCCGAACCACTCTCGCAGCGGAAAGATGGAGTCGGCCAGCCCCAGCAGAAAGAGCAGCCGGCTCAGCAGGGGATTCACGAGGACAAAGAGCAGCACGAAAATCCGCAGCGCGGCGACGCTCGTGTAGCGTCCCAGCAGGACCCAGGCCACGATCACGCCCTGAACCGCGAAAAGGGTCTGGAGGAGGTACAGCAGGTTGAGTCCGATCTCCGGCGGCACGATGGGCCGCCCCGCCGGGCCAGGCGGCGGCGCCGTATCCGGACCGGGCGAGCTCTGCGGTAGGGATCCCCCCAACATGAACAGGAGCAGCGCCAGCGGGAGCAGCCACACCATGAAGGACGGCAGCCGCCAGGTCGAGGCGGGCGGCAGCGCAGGAAGCGCGAACCCGAGGCGCCGCAGGATGGTCCGCGCCACCTGGAAGTTGAGCCAGGCAATCACCACCCCCGCTTGAATCATCAGGACGGGCAGCAGCTTCGGCAGCAGCGCGAGGACTTGCGCCATCTGCTGATTGGTCTGCTGGAGGGCCTCGGTATTGATGCCCAACCGCTGGTAGAACGCCATCGCAGCGTCCTGCCCCTGCTGCATCGACTCGATCATGATCGTGTAGGGATTAACGTTGGAGAGGGCGAGGGTCAGCGCCAGGTTGACCGCCAGGGACGCGATCACCACCACCGATGTGAGAAGCAGGATTGTCGCGGCCTTCCACCCCGACCGCGCGCCCCACCCCAGCGCGAGGCCGATGGGCGCGAACGTGAGGAGCAGTCCGGCGCCGGCGAGGGGGCCCGCCAGCAGCCCTGCGATCACTCCGGCTACTCCCGCCGCCAGCAGCGCCGGGAGAAGACCCCGGCGAAGGACGAGCACCGCCAGCGGCAGGGGGACCACAAAGGCGGTGGCCAGGCCGAGCACCGGAATGTACCGCGTCGCCAGCGCAAAGATGGCAACGAGGGCGGCCTGGACGGCGCCCTCGGTGATGCCCTGAGTGCTGAGACGACGCTGTGCCATTGGTAAGGACGGCAACGACGGAAAGAGGCGGGGAAGGAGTCCCCCGCCTCTTATGGTACTCACGGACCGCCGGGTCTGGCTACTTCGGCCTGGTCCGGCCGAGAACTTCGCCCGAGTGTTTCTAGGCCACTAAAAGGCCCTATTCGCTGGTATAAGGCAGCATTGCCAGCTCCCGGGCCCGCTTGATAGCGACGGCCAGGGACCGCTGATGCCGCGCGCAGGTCCCTGAGATCCGCCTGGGGAGGATCTTGCCCCGCTCCGTCACATACCGGCGCAGCTTCCCGCCGTCCTTGTAGTCGATGAAGGTGGCCTTCTCGGCGCAGAACGCGCACACTTTGCGCCGGGGGCGCCGTCGCCACTGTTTTCTATCCCGGTCGGGTCTATCGCGCATTCCTGCCCTCCTCGTTCGCCGATCCGGATCGCTACCTCAGTGCGAGGCCGCGATCAAAACGGGACGTCTTCCTCCTCGGGCTCGAAGTCGGCGGAGGCCGCCTGGGGCTCAGCGCCGGCAGCCGGCGCCGCGGCGCCCTTCCGATCCAGGAAGCGCACCGCGTCGGCCACGACCTCGGCCGCCTTGCGCTTCTGCCCGTCCTGGGTCTCCCAGTTGCGGATCTGCAGCCGTCCTTCCACCGCCACCAGGCGCCCCTTGCTGAGGTGCTGAGACACCTGGTCGGCCAGCTTGCGCCAGGCCACGACGTCGATGAAATCGGTCTCCCGCTCGCCGGCCTGATTGGTGAACGGCCGGTCGACGGCCAGCGAAAACGAGGCCACGGGTTGACCGCTGGGCACGTACCGCAATTCGGGGTCGCGGGTGAGGCGACCGATCAAGATGATCCTGTTCAGCACAGCGCCCTCCTATTCCGACTCTACTGCCGCGGGGGCCGCCGCGACCTCTTCTTCAGGCGCTGAGGGCGCGACGACCTCTGGCTCGGGGGCCTCCCGCGCAGGCTCCGCCGGCCGCTCGGGAGCGACCTTCGCCGCCGGCAGCGGGCCCTCGGCCACGACGATCAACGCCCGCAACACATCGTCCATGATGCGGGTCAACCGCTTCAGCTCAGGGAGGCGCGTGCTGTCAACGGTAAAACGCGTGAGCACGTAGATGCCCTCGCGGAACTTGCGTAGGGTAAACGCCATGCGGCGCTTCCCCCACACCTCCACGAAGTCGACGCTGCCGCCCTGCTCGGTCACGCGCTGGCCGACACGTCCGACCACGCCCTGGACCGCCTCCGGCTCGAGGTCGGGCCGGAGAATATAGACCATCTCGTACTGAGGCATCCGTTGTCCTCCTCTGGACTCCCGGCGCCATATTACGGACCGGGGGCCCCTGGCAACGCCGACGGGCAGCCGACGGCCGGGGCAGGGGATTCGCAGGACACCCAATTATAGCATCGGATGCCGCACGCAGAATATCAGGGGGGGTTGGGCTCATCTCACCGCCCGCGGGTCGAGGGCGTCCCGCAGCGCGTCGCCGAAGAGGTTGAAACCAAACACCGCCACCGCCATCGCCAGCCCGGGAAAGAACGACGCCCACCAGGCCACGGTAAGGAAGGAGCGCCCCGCCTCCGCCAGGATGATGCCGGCGACGCCGATCGTCCCCGTGACAACCACCGGCCCCATGGCGTTGGGGAGGGCGTGGCGGACGATCTGGCCGCCCGCGGGAATCCCGATCGCCCGCGCCGCTTCCATATATTCCTCCCGTTATACTCCTCCCGTTTGATCGAGAGCAGCTTCCCGCGGACCAGGCGAAGGAGTGCGTCAACTTCCCTGCGGCGGCCTCTGCGCGGGAATCCCGAGGAGCGCCATCTCGTGGAGGAGCGTCTCGCGCAACCCTTCACGCAGGGGCCGGGGGTCGTAGCCCAGTTCGCGCCGGGCCTTCTCGTTGCTGCCCAGGTAGGTCACCCCCGCGACCACGCGCAGCCCCTCCTCCGTCATGCTCGGCGGCAGCCGGACGATGCGTTCGGCGAGCCCCGCGAGGCGGGCGAACGCCCGGACCACTTCCGGGGAGGGATGCCACCGGGGAGCGGGGATGCCCGTGATCTCTTCGGCCAGCGCAAAGAGCCCGATCAGGGTATGCGGAGGACCACCGATAATGTAGCTCTCCCCCGGGCGCCCGCGCTCCATCGCCAGCAGGTGGGCCTCCGCGGTGTCGTCCACGTGCGCCCAGCACATCGCCGTTCGCTGCGGCGCCATCGGCAGGCGCCGGCGCAGGTACTGGATGAGGGTGTCGCGCAGCGCACTGGTGTCGCCGGGACCGTAGGTCATCCCCGGCTGCACGATCACCAGCGGCAGCCCCCGCCGCATCATCGGTTCGGCCACGTCAAAATGGGCGATCCACTTCGTGCGGTCATACGCGCTCAGCCAGGGACCGTCGTGCCGGTAGCCTTCGTCGACGACCCGCCCGCCCGTATCGGAGAACACCGCGATCGTGCTCGTGTACATGCCCTTCGGCACGCCGACGTCGCCCATCGCCTGCAGGACGTTCCGCGTCCCCTCGACGTTAATGCGCGCCCCCGCCGCCGCGTCGCGCGTCCCCACCTCATACCAGCCCGCGACATGAAAGAGGCCGTCGACCCCGCGCATCGGGTCGCGCAGGGTCTTCGCGTCGGTGATGTCGCCCCTGTACAGCGTCATGCCGAGGCGGGCCAGGTCGGCGGCCTTCTCGGGGTCTCGCACGAGCGCCCGCACGCTGTGGCCGTTCCGCACGAGCAGGCGCGCCACGCGGCCTCCGATGAATCCCGTGGCGCCGGTCACCAGGTACCGCATCAGCGCTCAGACCGCGAAGCGAAAGGTGATGACGTCCCCATCCTGCACCTGATAGCCCCGTCCCTCCAGCCGCAGGAGCCCGCGTTCGCGCGCCTGCGCCAGGCCCCCCGCCGCGACGAGCGTCCCCCAGTCGATCACCTCGGCGCGGATGAATCCCTGCGCCATGTCCGTATGGATCCTCCTCGCGGCCTCCACCGCAGTCGTGCCCCGCGGCACCGGCCACGCGCGCACCTCCGCGGAGGCGACGCTGAAAAAGGTCACCAACCCCAGCAGCGCGTACGCGGCGCGGGCGAACCTGGTCAGTGGCGGGTCCTCGCCGCCCTCGCCCGCCGCCGCGCGGAACGGCTCCGCCTCGGCAGGCTCCAGCTCCGCCAGGTCCGCCTCCCAGCGGGCATTGATGGCCACCGCCGCCGCTCCCTGCGCCTGCGCGTACGTCCTGATCGCCTCCAGCCGCGGATCCGCCGACGTGATGCCCTCTCCCACGTTCGCCACGTAGAGCACCGGCTTGCCGGTGAGGAGATGCCACTCGCCGCTCCGAGCCGCCTCTTCGGGCGAGCGCTCCACCTCCCGCGCCGGCCGGCCGCGCTGCAGCCCCTCACGCAGGCGGTCGGCCGCCTCGAGGGCCTGCTTCGCCTCCCGGTCTCCTGCGCGCGCCCGGGGGATCAGACGCTCGCGCGCCCGCTCGACGACGGCAAGATCCGCCAGCAGCAGTTCCGCCTCGACGATGCCCACATCCCGCACCGGATCCACGTCGCCCTCGGCGGCCGGCACGTCCGGCGCCTCAAAGAGCCGGACCACGTGGGCCAGCGCGTCGACCTCCCGAATCTGGGCGAGGAACTGGTTCCCCAGCCCTTCGCCGGTGTGCGCCCCACGCACCAGTCCCGCGATGTCGACGAACTCCACGGCCGCCGGCGCGACCCGCTGCGGGTGCGTGACGCCGGCGATGGCGGCGAGCCGGTCGTCGGGCACGCTCACTACGCCAATGTTGGGATCGATCGTGGTGAAGGGATACGGCGCCACCGCCGCACCGGTGCGTGCCAGGGCGTTCAGCAGGGTAGACTTACCGGCGTTGGGGAGGCCGATGATGCCGACGCGCAGGGCCATGCCGTCTTATCCTGAGGTTTCCGTCCCTTCCGCCCCCGCCCCCCGCTTCACGAACTGACGGATCCGGCGCTCCAGCTTCACCCGGTCCATCAGCACGCTCCGCCTGCAGCCGGTGCAGGTGATGCGCACGTCCGCCCCCAGCCGGATGATCTCCCACTGGTCGCTGCCGCAGGGATGGGCCTTGCGCGTCCGCACGACGTCCCCGACCGCGAGTTTGAGGATCGGCACGATCCTACCTCGGAATCAAGGCGTCGATGGGGGCGAAATCGTCCGTGAGGATCGGGACGTCCTCAGTGCGAATGGTCCCCCCATAGAGGGTCGCCGCGGCCTCGGCGAACCCCGGCAAACGCACGACACCCGCGGCAAGGCGAGAAGCCCGGGCCTGCACCTCCGCCGCAGGCACGGACGGCTCCATCGACCCAACGATGATGATGTTGCGCAGCATCTCTGCGCTGGAAAAGGACCCGTGGCCGACCGGGAAGACGTAGACGCTCGAAAAGACGGAGCGGAAGGTCTTGTAGATGGCGCGGAAGAGACGGCTGTCCTCCCCCTCCAGGGCGCCGATGACGTTGCTGGCGACCACCCCGCCCGGCGCCAGCCGCGCGGCGGCGAGCCGGAAGAACTCCGCCGTCGCGAGATGGAAGGGAATCGTGTCGATCAGGTAGGCGTCCAGCATGATCGCATCGTACCGCTCGGCGGTGCGCAGCAGAAACAGGCGGCCATCCGCCGCGCTCACGCGGAGGCGGGCGTCGTCGGGCAGGCTGAAGAGGAGGCGCGCGGCCTCGATCACGGCGGGATCGAGCTCGGCCACGTGCACCTCAACCTGAGGGTAATCTCGGATGTAGTCGCGCGGCACCGTCCCGCCGCCCAGCCCGATCAGCGCCACCCGGCGCATCTGCGGGACGAAGAGCAGCGGCAGATGCAGGTAGTCGCTGTAGGCGAACACGGTGCGGGTGGGCTCATCCAGATCGATGGCGCTCTGCCAATAGTTATCCAGTCTGAGGTAGCGCACGCGTCCCTCGTCGGAGACGCTGATCCGGTGGTAGACCGTGTCCCGCTGGAAGACCACCGCGGCCGCGACGTCGGGCGAGGCGGTCGCGACAGCCCAAACCGCGAGGGCAAGTAGCACCACCGTGACCGCTGCAGCCGCGCGGCGCCGGGCGAAGAGCAGCCCCGCCCCCGCCAGCAGGATCATCAGCAGCCCGAGCCCGTGGATGATCGCGCGCACCCCATAGAGGTTGATCAGGACGAAGGCCGCGAGCAATGTTCCGACGATCGAGCCCAGCGTCGAGAGCGCGTAGAGCACCCCGGCGACGTTGCCCACCGTCGTGACGGTGCGGGCGCGCAGCCGCACCGCAAAGGGCGAGACCATCCCCATGACGATCGTGGGCAGCAGGAAGAGCACCGTCGCCGCCGCGAGCGGGTTGACACGGGGCCCGTAGTCCCGCAGCACGATGGCCTGCATCACCGGCGTGGCCACGAAAGGGATAGGGAAGGTGAGGACGCCAGCGGCGAAGATTAGCACGGCGAAGAGCGCGGGAGAGGGCCAGCGGTCGGCGACGCGGCCTCCCAGAAAGTACCCGGCGCTCAACCCGGCCAGGAAGACGCCGATGAGGCTGCCCCAGACATAGACCGAGTTGCCGAAGAACGGCGCCAGCAGCCGGCTGGCGATGATCTCCAGCACCAGCAGTACGCCCCCGCTGACGAAAACGATGAACTCGAGCACAACTGCCTCCTTGTGCCGTGTGGGTCTTCCATGATACTAGCAGGGGACTGATGGAAGAGGCCGTCGCGCGTCTGGTTCAGAGTACCCTTGGAGGGCCCGCGTGGGAGGTCCGACGGCCCGATCACGGTTGGTCCGACAGATCGTTCGTGGCGAGCAGTGGCGAGCGACGGGTCTTCGTCAAGTTCGGCACGCCCGGTGTTATCCTGCAGCGTGTGGCAGATCTCGGTGTGGCGCCCGCTGTGCTGGCCGTGGGTGAGCGCGACGGGACACCCTACACCATTCAGGAATACGAGGAAGGGTCGTACCCAACCCACGCCTGGGTAGTCGAGCATCAGGACCAGGTTGCAGCGCTATTGAGAGGGATACCTGGAGGTAATGGGCAAGCGTGCAGGACTGAACATCTTGGGCCTGGGTCGGCGTGCGATCTTTCCCGAAGGCGAACGGGAGCCCAACTGGGCCGCCATGCGCGATCTACGGCGACGAGTCGGAGCCGATAGGTGGGAGGGTATGCTCCTTCCCGATGGGCGTCTAGTCCCCCGCAGGGACGACACATGACTTACGCTGACGCGCCTGAGGAAGAATCCGCCGAACAGGAAGAAATGGACAACTGAACGTCGTCCGCGTCACCTGGATACTTGACACGTAGGCTCGCAGATCCCGCTGAGAAATTCTGACGGGGAGACCACCTCGACCCGCAGGCGCGAGGTCTTTTGACGCCGCACAAGTCGGATGAGTTTGAACGTGAATTTGGGTCTGCCCTCGCAACTCCCAGTCTAACGTATGAACACACCGCCGGGTCCACCCTCGCAGCTGCCCGACACAATCTCCCTGCGACCAAATCCCAGTGTCGTCCAACCCCTCCCGCTCATGTCGGTAATTCGCACGATGCGGCAGTTCGAGGCATCAGCGATGTAGATGCGTCCGTGGCCGTCAAGGGTAATTCCGGCGATGTATTGGAACTGCCCCCGCCCGGTCCCGTGTGTCCCGAAGGTGACCCAGCCAGATCCCGCCATGTCATCGAAGCGGGCGATCCGGTAATAGTCGTTATCAGCGACATAGATCCGGCCCTTAGTATCGACGCTAATCCCTGCCGGGCGAAACTGGCCCTTCCCACTGCCGGAACCGCCATATGTAACCAGTCCGGTGCCATTCATGTCGTTCACCCGCACAATTCTGTTGCGGTCGGCCACGTAGATTCGGCCTCCCGCATCGACGAAGACATCCCCTGGAGATTCGAACAGGTTAAGACCGGGAGGTTCTCTTGAGAACGAAGTCCAGCCGGTGCCTGCCATGTTGTTGAGCCGAACGATCCGGCTGTTTCCCGAATCTGCCACGTAGATTCGTCCGGCATGGTCGACGAAAAGATCTTCGGGGTCCTCGAATTGATTAGCCCCCCGACCCTTGGTACCGAACGTTACCCACGCCGCTGCGTCCATGTGATCGATCAGGGCGATCCGATCGCTCTCCGGGTCGGTGACGTAGATTCTGCCAGATGGATCCACGAAGATGCCGTTCGGGCGGGCAAGCTGGTTGGTGCCGCGTCCCTTGGTCCCAACCGCTAGCCACCCGGCGCCGGCCATATTGTTCATCCGGACTACGCGGCCGTTCTGAGGATCGGTCACGTAGATACGGCCAGCGGTATCAACCGCAACGCTGCCTACCGCCCCGAACTCCTTTTCTCCGTCCTCCCGGTACACCACCCATCCTGAGCCACTCATGTCGTCTATGCGGATGAGGCGATCCACCAAGCGGTCCTCGGGCAGGACATAGGTCGTATCGGCTGCGTAAATCCTGCCGCCCTTGTCGACGAAGATGCGGCGAATGAGGCCAAACCGCTTCCCCGCTGGACCGCCTCGCGTGGCGACCCAGCCGGTCCCCTTCATGTCGTCGATGCGGACGATTCGCTCGTTTCCCCAGTCCGCGATGTAGATCCGGCCTGCCGTGTCTACAAAGACGTCCGACGGTTCGTCGAGTTGGCCGCGGCCGTTTCCCTTGGTGCCGAACGTTGTCCATCCGTTTCCTGCCAGATCGTCGATGCGGACGATGCGATCCCGTATCGGGTCCGCAAAGTAAATACGCCCGCTCCCGTCTACGAAGACGCTCCTCACACCACCGGGCTCTGCTCCTAAGGCAACCCAGCCGGCACCGGTCATATCGTCCATGCGGACGATTCGCTTGTTTCCCCAGTCCGCGACATAGATGCGATCGGACTCGTCAATGGCGATCCCCTGGGGTCGGAAGAATTGGTAAATGGCGCCGCCCTCGCTCCCCAGGCTTGTCCAGCCTTTGCCAGTCATGTTGTCGACGCGGACGATGCGGTTCTTCCGAAAGTCCGTGACGTAGATCCGGCGCCGGCGGTCCACGGCGACGCCGCCCACGCCATCGAAGCGGTCGCCGCCGTGGCCTTCGAGGGCAGTGGTCCCTCCGCGCCAGACACTGGCGATTCTGACGACTCGCTTGTGATCATCGTCCCCCACGTAGATGTCGGGAAACTCCGGGGACACCTGTAGCGGTGAGCAGGCCGCCGCTACCAGGGTGATTAGGGTCGTGAGGCCGACCCAGATGGCCTTGTGTGGGTGCAGGGCACCTCGGCTGCCAGCCACTTCAGATTCCAGCCTTCCGGTTTCGGGGGGATGCGCTGGAACGCCTCCTGTTGGAGTTGCCCCGGTTTCGTGGACACCTTAAATTGAGCGGATTCACCGCGATTCGGGGCTGCGAAGTCTTCTCATCACCCGGCGCCGATTGGTTTTTCAGGTGGCCGCGCTCCACGAGAGTCGGCAGCTGGTCGAGGCAGCATTCGGTGATCACCCCGGCCTGCACGCCGCCGAAGAGTGGCTGGTCACACATCAACAACCGCTTCCAGACGATGAACTCGTTCCGACGCACGGAGACATCAGCCCCAAGAATTTTCTCATCACGTCCGACGGGCCGCTGATGGTGGACTGGGATGATATGGCCCTGGCCGATCCCATGCGCGACCTGGGCCCGCTGCTGTGGTGGTACTTTCCCCCGGCGGAGTGGCCGGGGTTCCTGGAACGCTACGGGACGATGCTCAGCAGGGCGCTCAACCAGCGCATCTACTGGTGGGCGGCCTGTATCTCGCTGGACGTCACGGCTGGGTTGCTCGAGCGCGAGTATCGCGAGGACGCAGAGGGGTTCCTCAACGATTTCCTGGCCGCCCGCCGCCGAACGGCCAAACCCTCGTCCGCAGTACCGCGTGCCGACCCGGTAATTCGGATCCGCCCACCGGATGGGGCGCAATGACCCTGTCACATCCTCGTTGGCTGGGTTGGGTGATTGGCTGAGTCGACGACGGGCCGCGCTTAGGCCCGCGCGGCGCCGACCGGCTCGCGCCGGGTGAAGACCAGGTCGCCGTGCTGGTAGTCCACGACGACAGTGTCGCCCTCGCGCACTTCGCCGGCCAAAAGCCGTTTGGCCAGCGCGTTCTCGATCGTGCGCTGAATAAGCCGGCGCAGCGGGCGGGCGCCGAACTCGGGGCTGTACCCTTCGCGCCCCAGGTGCTCGCTGGCCGCCGAGGTCACCTCCAGCGTCACCTTCATCGGAGCCAGACGCTCGCGCAGGTACCGCAGCTGCAGCTCGACGATCTCGGTAATCTGCTCGCGGCTGAGCGGACGGAAGACGATGATCTCGTCCAGCCGGTTGAGAAACTCGGGCCGAAAGGCTTTGCGGACGTCGTCGAGGACCTGGATCCGCGCCATTTGGAACTGCGCGTCGTTCGTCGGGTCCAGCTGCTGCAGGTAGTGGCTGCCGATGTTGCTCGTCATGATGACGATGGTGTTCTTGAAGTCCACCGTCCGCCCATGGCCGTCCGTGAGGCGCCCGTCTTCGAGAATCTGCAGGAGGACGTTGAAGACGTCGCTGTGCGCCTTCTCGATCTCGTCGAAGAGCACGACGCGGTAGGGACGGCGCCGCACCGCCTCGGTGAGCTGCCCGCCCTCTTCAAAGCCGATGTAGCCGGGCGGCGCGCCCACCAGGCGGCTGACGGTGTGGCGCTCCTGATACTCGGACATGTCCAGCCGCACCATCGCATCCTCGTCGTCAAAGAGGAGGGCGGCGAGGGCGCGGGCGAGCTCGGTCTTTCCGACGCCGGTGGGACCGAGGAACATGAAGGATCCGATCGGACGGCGCGGGTCCTTCAGGCCGGCCCGCGCGCGCCGGATGGCGTCGGCGACGGCAGCCACCGGCTCGTCCTGGCCGACCACGCGCTCGTGCAGCCGCTCCTCCAGCTTGAGCAGCTTGGCCATCTCCCCTTCCATCAATTTGGTGACCGGGATGCCGGTCCAGCGGGAGACGACCACGGCGATGTCCTCGGGGGTGACCTCTTCCTTGAGGAGGGCGCGCCCCTGCTGCGTCTCCCGCAGCCGCGCCTCCTGCGCCGCCAGCTGCCGCTCCAGCTCGGGCACCGTGCCGTAACGCAGCCGCGCCGCCGCCTCCAGGGCGGCCCGCCGCTCCGCCTCCTCCACCTGCCGCCGTGTTTCCTCGATGCGCTGCTTGGTCTCGCGCAGCGCCGCGATGGCCTTCTTCTCCTCCTCCCACTGCGCGCGCAGCCCCTCCGACTCGGCGCGCAAAGTCGTCACCTCGCCCTCCAGCCGCTCCAGGCGCTCCCGGCTGGCGCGATCGGTCTCGCGGCGCAGGGCCTCGCGCTCGATCTCGAGCTGCATAATGCGGCGATCGACCTCGTCCAGCTCGGCCGGCTTGCTGTCGATCTCGGTGCGCAGACGCGCCGCGGCCTCGTCGATCAGGTCGATCGCCTTGTCCGGCAGGAAGCGCTCGGTGATGTAGCGATCCGAGAGCGTCGCCGCCGCGATGACCGCCGCGTCGGTGATGCGCACCCCGTGGTGCACCTCGTAGCGCTCCTTCAGCCCCCGCAGGATCGAGATGGTGTCCTCCACCGACGGCTGGTCGATGAAGACGGGCTGGAAGCGCCGCTCCAGCGCCGCGTCCTTCTCGATGCGCTGGCGGTACTCGTTCAGGGTGGTGGCGCCGATGGCGTGCAGCTCGCCCCGCGCCAGCATGGGCTTGAGCATGTTGGCGGCGTCGATCGCCCCCTCCGCGGCTCCCGCGCCGACGACCGTGTGCAGCTCGTCGATGAACAGGATGATGTCGCCCTGGCTGGCTACGATCTCCTTGAGCACGGCCTTCAGGCGGTCCTCGAACTCCCCGCGATACTTGGTGCCGGCCACCAGCGCGCCCAGGTCGAGTTGAAAGATGCGCTTCTCTTTGAGCCCCTCGGGGACGTCGCGGCGGATGATCCGCTGGGCCAGCCCCTCCACGATCGCCGTCTTACCAACTCCCGGGTCGCCAATGAGGACCGGGTTGTTCTTGGTGCGCCGGCTGAGGACCTGGATAAGACGGCGGATCTCCTCGTCCCGGCCGATCACCGGGTCGAGCTTGCCGGCGACGGCGAGGGCGGTGAGGTCGCGGCCGTAGCGTTCGAGGACCTGATATTTGGATTCAGGATTGGGATCGGTGACGCGCTGGGTGCCCCGCACATCTTGCAGGCTCTGGTAGAGACGCTCGGGGGTGACGCCGGCCTCGCGGAGGATACGACCTGCCGGGTCGCGCTCATCCCGCGCCGCCGCCAGCAGCAGATGCTCGGTGCTGACGAACTCGTCTTGCAGCCGCGTCGCTTCCTCCTGGGCCGCCTGCAGCACCCGCTGCATCCGCGGCGAGACGTAGAGGCCTTCCTCCGTGGCCGCCGTCCTGCTGACACGCGGGCGCCGTTCCAAGTCGGCGTTTAGCCGGGTGCGCAGCACACGTGGATCCACCCCCAGACCCGTTGCCAACCCGGGGACGACCCCGTCGCTTTGCTCGAGGAGCGCCACCAGGAGATGCTCCACGTCGACCTGCTGGTGCTGCCGCACCCGCGACAGCTCCTGGGCGGCCAGGAGCGCCTCCTGCGCCTTCTCCGTGAACCGGTCGAATCTCATCGCCATTGCGTGAACTCCTCGAACCTCCTCTTCCCAGGAGGAGAAAGCACCACCCACAGACTGATGACGGCCCACAACGCGAGGATTACCGGGATAATTGCCGGCATGTTGAGCCACACAACCGCTCCAATAGCGCGGAATGGTGCGACAGGGAGAAACAACCCGAGCAGAAGGAGCACTGACGCGACCACGACGAGGGGCCTTGCGATTCGCCTCCGAAACAAGAGCGTCCCTCCTGTCGTTGCCGCCAGCGTCAACATGACAAGAATCTGGAGGACACCCTCTACCACGCCGATCATGAGCATCAGCCCCAGAAACCCAAGATAGAGTAGTGCGACCAGTAACCAGACCACTCCCATTGCCCTGAACAAGGTCATACCGTTTCTCCTGTCATTACTGGTCCTCGAGGGGTCGCCGCCACATCAGTCCCGATTGGCTCGTCTTTGCTTCCGCATCTGCTCAAAGAAGCGCCGCTCCTCGTCGCTGAGGCTCGTTGGCAGCACGACTTTCAGCCGGACCAGCTGGTCCCCGCGACTGCCGTCGGGCCGCGGCATCCCCAGCCCCCGCAGCCGGAAGGTCCGGCCGTTCTGGCTCTCCGAGGGAATGGTCATCGACACATTCCCTTCGAGCGTTGGCACCTGCATCTCTGCCCCCAACAGCGCATCGGTCAGGGCTACCGACATCTCGACCATCACGTCATCGCCCTGCCGGATGAACTGCGGGTGGGGCAGCACCTGAACCGTCAGATAGAGATCGCCGCCGTCAAGCGCCCCGGGCAGGCGAATGCGTTGCCCGCTGCGGACACCCTTGGGGACGGTGATGTCCAACCGCCTCGATGTCCCGTTGAGCTGCAGCGTCACGGGTTTGCTGGCGCCGTGATAAACCTCTTCCAGCGTGACTTCGAGGTTGGCTTCCGCCGCCGGCGCCGGAGCCCCGCCCATCATCTCCTCGACGGCAGTGCGTCCGCCCCGGCCGCGACGCCTCCGTCCTCGCGCCTGGCCGGGAGCGGCCGCCCCGCCGAAGAACTGGCTGAAGAAGTCGCTGAACCCTCCCAGCCCGCCGAGGATCTCTTCGAGGTCGCCGACGTCGCCGACGACGGTGAAGCCGCCGGGGGGGGTCTGACCGGTCCCGCGGAAGATCTGCTGCCAGTCCACGCCGCCGCGCTGGTAGGCCTCATGCATCTGGTCGTAGCGAGAGCGTTTGGCGGGATCGCCAAGAACCTGGTAGGCCTCATTGACTTCCTTGAAGCGGTCCTCGGCGCCCTTGGCCCTGTTGACGTCGGGATGGTGCTCGCGGGCGAGGCGGCGAAACGCCTTGCTGATCGCCTTCTGATCAGCCGAACGCTCGACCCCGAGGGTCTTGTAATAGTCCTTGAACTCCATCATCGCGCCTCAAGGCCTGATCATAGTGGAGCCGCGCCAATCCCCATCAGCTTGCGAAAGTGCTGCGCGGCTTTGGACGGCCTCCCGGTTCCTCCTCGCAGCACCCCGACGATGCCCCAACCAGCTGACTTCGTCCCTCGCTTGTTAATCAGACCGGAGTTCGCTGCGACGCCAACCTCGATCAGAAACCTCTCCAGGTCCCTGATCTGTGAACGTTTTGGCGCACCTTTCTGCCTCGGCACGGCAAGGAAGAACATTATCGGCGTCGCGCCGTCGTAGTCGGCGAAGAATTGCTGGTATTGGGTGAGCTTGTGAGGCTGGAACACCTCTCCCTTGAAACTGCGCGTGGCCATCCCCACGTACCCGGGTTTCAATCCCTTCCCCGCCTGGATGCCGAAGACGTAGCAGCCCCGGCGTGAGGCGAACTCCGGGTGCTTCCGCCAAAACTCCTTAGCGTCGTCAGGCGTGACGGTCCGACTGCCCCTGCCCCTGTAGAACGGCACGGGAAAGGGTCCGTAGACGTGAAACTTAGCCACGGGTCTGCGTCCGGAGATGAAGGATCATCACTCCTGCTCCTGAGCCACCCGCACTCGCGCGGGGCGGAGCACCTCATCGCCGAGCATGTATCCGCGCTGGATCTCGGCCACGACGTGCCCGGCCGGATGATCGTCGGTGGGCGGCACGACCTCTACCGCCTCGTGGTACCGGGCGTCGAAGGGCTTCCCCGCCGACTCGAAGGGGCGTACCCCCATGTTCGCCAGCACCTCGAGGACCTGGCGGTGAGTCATCTGGATGCCTTCCACGATCGGCACGGCGTCTTCGGTGCTGTAGGCTAGGGCGCGTTCAATGTTGTCCACCACGGTGATGACCACGTGGAGCAAGGCCCGGCGGGCGCGCTGGACCGCGTCGTCCCTCGCCCGCGCCGCCTGTTTCTTGTAGTTCTCCAGATCCGCGGCGGCGTGCAGAAACTGGCGCCAGTTCTGTTCCCCTTCCGCCTTCAGGCGGGCAATCTCCGCCTCCAGCTCCTCCACCGTTGCGGGGACGCGGGCCGAACCGCGCTCGCGATCGTCCAAAGCGTCGGTCTCCCGTTCAGCCATGGCTCGCCCTCACCCTAGCTGCCGTCGGAGCGGCGGTACTCGGCGTCGATGACTTCCTCGCCGCTCTTGGCCTCGCCGCCGTCGGGGGACTGACCCGCGGCTCCCGCCGGTTCCCCCTGCCCCGCGGCGCTGCCCGTTCCCGCCGTGGCCTTGTACATCTCTTCGGCCAGTGTGTAGCTCGCCTGCTGCACGGCGTCGGCGGCACGGGTGATGCGCTCCTTGTCGTCGCCACCAAGGGCGTCGCGCAGCTCCTTCAGCGCCGCCTCCACCTTCTGCCGCTCCTCCGCCGAGATCTTGTCCCCGGCGTCCTTGAGCATGCGCTCGGTCTGATAGGCGATGGTGTCGCCGCGGTTGCGGGCCTCGGCGGCCTCGCGCTTGCTGCGGTCCTCCTCGGCAAACTGCTCGGCGGTCTTCACCATCTGCTCCACTTCCTGCTTGCTCAGGGTGGAGGTGCCGGTGATCTTGATCGACTGCTCCCGGCTGGTGGCGCGGTCCTTCGCCGCGGCGTTGAGGATGCCGTTGGCATCGATGTCGAAGGTGACCTCGATCTGCGGCACCCCGCGCGGCGCCAGCGGGATCCCGTCGAGGATGAAGCGGCCGAGGGTGCGGTTGTCCCGCGCCATCGGGCGTTCCCCCTGGAGGACGTGGATCTCCACCTGCGTCTGCCCGTCCGCCGCGGTCGAGAAGGTCTCGCTCTTGCGCGTGGGGATCGTGGTGTTGCGCGGGACCAGTGGGGTAAGCACGCCGCCAAGCGTCTCGACGCCGAGGCTGAGCGGCGTTACGTCCAGCAGGACGACGTCGCGCACGTCTCCCGCCAGCACGCCGCCCTGGATGGCCGCGCCTACGGCGACTACCTCATCGGGGTGGACCTCCTTGTTCGGCTCCTTGCCGGTGAGACGGCGCACCAGTTCCTGGATCATGGGCATGCGCGTCGCGCCGCCGACTAGGATCACCTCGTTCAGATCCTTCTCGGACATCTTGGCGTCGGAGAGCGCTTGCTTCACCGGCCCGATGCAGCGCTCCGCCAGGTCGGCGGTCAGCTCCTCGAACTTGGCCCGCGTGAGGACCTGGTCCAGGTGCTTGGGGCCGGTGGCGTCGGCGGTGATGAAGGGGAGGTTGATGGTGGTCTGCACGACTGTCGAGAGCTCCACCTTCGCCCGCTCGGAGGCCTCGCGCAGCCGCTGCAGCGCCTGGCGGTCCTTGCGCAGGTCGATGCCTTGGCTCTTGCGGAACTCGTCGGCGAGCCAGTTGACGATGCGCTCGTCCCAGTCGTCGCCGCCCAGGTGCGTGTCGCCCGAGGTGGACTTCACCTCGAAGACCCCTTCGCCGATCTCGAGGATGGTGACGTCGAAGGTGCCGCCGCCGAGGTCGAAGACCAGCACGGTCTCCGCGCCCTTCTTGTCCAGCCCGTAGGCCAGCGCCGAGGCGGTCGGCTCGTTGATGATGCGCAGGACCTTCAACCCGGCGATCTCACCGGCGTTCTTGGTGGCGGTGCGCTGCGCGTCGTTGAAGTAGGCGGGCACGGTGATGACGGCGTCGGTCACCTTCTCGCCGAGGTAGGCCTCCGCGTCGGCCTTCAGCTTCTGCAGCACCATCGCGGAGATCTCCTCGGGGCTGAAGGTCTTGCCCGCCGCCGGGATGCGCACGACGGCCATGCCGTGCTGCCCCTCCTCGACCTTGTAGGGCACCATCCCCCGTTCGGTAACCACCTCGCTGAAACGGCGCCCGACGAAGCGCTTGATGGAGTAGACCGTGTTCTCCGGGTTCAGCACCGCCTGCCGCTTGGCCATCTGGCCGGTGAGGCGCTCTCCCGTCTTGCTAAAGCCCACGACGGAGGGGGTGAGCCGCGAGCCCTCCGCGTTGGGGATCACCTGCGGCTCGCCTCCCACGATCGTCGCGATGACGGAGTTGGTGGTGCCCAGATCAATGCCGACGACGCGCGCCACGGTTATTCAACCTCCACTTTGACGGTCTTGGCCTTGGCCCGCTCCGCCTTGGGGATGCGGACCTCGAGGATGCCGTTCCTGAAGTTCGCTTTGGCCTGGTCGGCCTGCACCGAGGTCGGCAGCGCGATGGAGCGTTGGAACGCCCCGTAGCGCAGCTCGCGCCGGTAATAGTTTCGCCCCTTCTGCTCCTGCTCCGTCTTCGCCTCGGCCTTCAGCGTGAGGGCGTCCTCCGAGACGGTCACGTCGACGCTCTTGGGGTCGATCCCCGGCATCTCCGCGCGGAAGACTACCTCGCCCTCGTTCTCGAAGACCTCCACCGCGGGCTCCCACATCGCTGGGGCCAGCGGCCCCCGCCCGGTGGGACGGCGGGTGAAGAAGTCGTCGAAGAGCCGCTCCATCGACTCCCGGAGCGATGTCAGCTCGTCAAACGGATCCCATCGCCGAATGCTCATCGTCCTCGTCCTCCCTTCCCTTCCCGTTCGTTATCGTCATGTGCTCGACGCAGCCGGACGGTGCGGCGGGTGAACACCCACTCGCCGTCCGGACCCCGCCCTTCCTCTTGGTGTTCGTAGACGTCCAGCAGCAGCTTAACGCCCGCCAGATTGACCCCCATGTCCTGGGTGAAGTGCCGGATCAGCCGCACCCGCTCGATGTCGCGGTCGGAGTACAACCGGATGCGGTTGCGCCGCTGCGGGCTGAGCAATCCCTTCTCCTCATAGATGCGCAGCGTCCGCGGGTGCAGACCCGCCAGATCGGCGGCGATACTGATCACGTAGAGCGGGCGCGTGGCCCGCCGGTTCTTCACGGTCTCTCACATCCTCCTCTGGACTTCGTACCACCTCCAGTATAGGAATCTGCCATTTTCGCTGTCAAGATAGTTTACAATGGTGTTGTCAACTCGGTCCCGGACCGAGTTCTGTCAGCGGCTCGCTGGCGAGCTGCTTGCGAATCCGGGCAGGTTGCTCAACGCGGCGAAATAGCCCCACCCACCCGGGCGTTTGCCCGGGGAGGGAAGACTGAAGTACGCTGAGGCGGGCGAATTCGGGAGTGCGCATGGCAGAGACAGAGCAAGAGATCCGCAACGTGGTCATCCTGGGCGGAGGGCCCGCGGGCCTGACCGCCGCGATCTACGCCGCCCGGGCCAACCTGCGCCCCCTCGTGATCGAAGGTGGAGAGGCCGGGGGCCAGCTGATGCTGACCACGCTGGTCGAGAACTACGGCGGCTTCGCCGACGGCATCATGGGCCCCGACCTGATGGGCGCGATGCGCACCCAGGCCGAACGCGTCGGCACCGAGTTCATCACCGAAGACGCAACCGCCGTGGACTTCTCCCATCGCCCCTTCCGCATCACGACCCAGAGCGGCGCCGAGCTGCGCGCCCGCGCGGTCATCGTGGCGACCGGTGCGTCGGCCCGGATGTTGGGGCTGCCCTCCGAAGCGCGCCTGCTCGGCCGCGGCGTCTCCACGTGCGCCACCTGCGACGGCTTCTTCTTCCGCGGCCAGGACGTGCTCGTGGTCGGCGGCGGCGACAGCGCCATGGAGGACGCCCTCTACCTGGCGAACATGGCGCGCTCCGTCACCGTCGTGCACCGACGGGAGGCACTGCGCGCCAGCAAGATCATGCAGGACCGCGCCCGCAAACACCCTAAGATCGACTTCGTCTGGAATGCCGAAGTCGCGGAGATCCTCGGCAACGGCAAGGTCAGCGCGGTACGCCTGCGCGACACCCGGAGCGGCGAGCTCACGGAGCATCCCGTCGCCGGCGTGTTCGTCGCCATCGGCCACCGGCCCAACACCGCGCTCTTCACAGGGCAGCTGACGATGGATGGCAACGGCTACCTGGTACCCAAGGACGGCACGATGTCCAACGTCGAGGGCGTCTTCCTCGCCGGGGACGTGCACGACCACACCTACCGGCAGGCCGTCACGGCCGCCGCGTTCGGCTGCATGGCTGCCATGGACGCGGAACGGTGGTTACAGGGGGACGAGGCGCTCCCACCGGAGGCGCACTGGGCGCCGGAGCGCGCCGAGGCTGCCGCGGCTACGCCCGGGAGGACGCGCACCCCGCACGCCTAATCGCGTCCCTCGGCGCGCGGCGAAACTGACCCAAAAGCACGGACGGCGAACCACACCGCGCCGCCGTCCCCGTGCCTATTCGACCCCCGCTGCCAGTGAACGCTCGGAGCCTTAAGAGACCCCCGCGGCGAGAGCCGCTTCGACCCGCCGCTTCAATTCGGTCTTGGGCATGTAGCCGATGATGCGCTCCACCAGTTCTCCGCCCTTGAAGATCCCCAGGGTCGGAATACTCATGATGTTGTAGCGCATGGCGATGGTGGTGTTGTCATCCACGTCCAGCTTGGTCACCTTCATTTTGCCTTCGTAGTCCCGCGCGAACTCCTCGACGATGGGCGCGATCATGCGGCAGGGGCCGCACCACTCCGCCCAAAAGTCCACCAGCACGGGCGTTGTGGCCTTCAGCACTTCCTGATCGAAGCTCTGCTCGTTCACGTGCACCGGCGCTGCCATCGTCTCTCCGATCCTCCTCGATCGTACGTCCGCTACCACTATACCCAACAACGCTCCGCCGGCGCGCTCTGATTCCCCCGGCGTCGCGGCGCCAGCCTAGGGCCCGTTGAGTAGGCGCGCCAGCGCGGGCAGGACGGCGCCAATCAGCAGCAGGACGAGGATGGCCGCCGACGCCGCGGGCCCAAAGCAGCCCCGCCGCGTGCCCCCGCCGCGCGCCGAGAGACGCGTGGCCTTCTTGAATTCCCCCACCGCCTCGGTGACGCGCCCCATCTCTCGATGAAGCGCCCCCAGGTTCTGGTGGGCCACCCAGTAATCAGGGTCCGCCTCGACGGCCTGCCGGTAGGCGGCGAGCGCTTCCTCCTTGCGGTCCTGCTCCCGGTAGACGTTCCCCAGATTGCTGAACGCCGGCGCGTACCGCGGGTTGATGGTGATCGCTTCGCGGAGCGCGGCGATCGCCTCGTCAAAGCGGCGCTGCCGGGCCAGGGCGACGCCCAGTTTGCTCCAGGCGCCCGGCGACTCTGGATGCGCGGCGGTCCCCCGCCGGAAGGCCTCCTCGGCGAGAACCCACTCCTCGCGGCGGAGGTGCTCCTCGCCCGCTTCCAGATGCGGCCGCGCCTCTGGCTCTCCCACGGCCGTGCAGTTCGGCGCTCCCCGGAACGCCTCCTCGATGCCAGGATCAGCGATCGCGGCCGTCGAGCAGGATCGTCCAGCGCTCGATTGAAACCGTGGAGAGCATTTCGTTTCTTGTCCAGTTGTCCGCGGCGAGCCGGTTCATGACCGGCCGGTCGGCTAGAGCGGACCCTCGAGGAGCGCGACGCCGAGCAACACCAGCGCCAGCAGGGCCCACTTCAGGGGAAGAGCCCGGCGGTCATCCAACCAGGTGATTGGCGCCAGCGGGCGTGCCGGGCTCGTGCGGCGTCCCCGAACCATCCGGTGTCGAAGACCCTGGCGGCCTATCTGCCTGTGCGCCGGGCGAATTGGTCGGACGGGAGGGGTGGTAGAGACGAGCCGAGGGGGCGCGATCATCCCATCGTCCCCCGGTAGCTCCGGAGCAGACCGACGACCTTCCCGATGATCGAGAACTCGCCCCGCAGGATCTTGTAGGCGTCGTTCTCCGGTGTGAGGACCGGGCGGCCATTCTCGATGATGAGCCGCTTCACGGTGGCTTCCTCGCCGTACATCGCGACAACGATCTCCCCTGGCTCGGCGGTGGGCTGGCAGCGCACGACCACCAGATCGCCCGACATGATGCCCGCCCCAACCATGCTGTCCCCCCGCACCGTCAGCAGGAAGCACTCCTCGTGCCACCCGACCATGCGGCGGGGAACGGGGATCATCTCCTCGACGTGCTCTTCGGCCAGCACCGGCAGCCCGGCGGAGATGCGCCCGATCAGCGGGAGGGTGGCCACCTCTTCGCCGTCAGGCAACACAGTACGGTCGGTGATCTGGAGGACGCGCATCCGGTCCCCGTACCGCTTGATGTAGCCCTTGCGCTCCAGTGCGTGCAGGTGCTGGTGGACCGTGGAGGGCGAGCGGAGACCGAGCGCCTTCCCCACCTCCCGCACCGAGGGCACATACCCGGACCGGCGAATCGAGGCCGCAATGTGCTCGAGGATCTGCTGCTGCCTGGCGGTAATGGGACGGGGTTGCTTCATGGTCTTGAAGATACCGAACATATGTATGATTGTCAAGCCTGCAATACGAACACTTGTCCGCTTTCAGCCTCCACCCCAGAGGAACAGCCGTGGGCAGAACTGAAGCCTTACCTCCCAACAACAGAGGCCGGGAAGCCGGGAGGACAGCCTGTTGGCCATACGTCTACTCATCATCAACCCGTATCCCCGCGAGAGTCGGGAAGTGCTGGACCGGGCGAAGATGCGCTCCGCCGACGGGATCTACGTCCGGGTGCTGCGCTCGCTCGCCCCCGATGCCAGACTGGAATCTCTCTTCATTGCCGATCTGGAGACGCCCCTCCCTGACGAAGGAAAGATCGCCGCGTATGACGGGGTCATCTGGACCGGTTCCAACCTCACCATCTATGAGGATGACCCACGCGTGACGCGGCAGATCGACTTTGCCCGGCGGGTCTTTGAGGTCGGCCGTCCCCAGTTCGGCAGCTGCTGGGGCGTGCAGATGGCGGCGGTGGCGGCCGGGGGGGAGGTGCGGCGCAACCCGCGGGGGCGCGAGATGGGCTTTGCCCGCAAGATCCACCTGACCGCTGAGGGGCGGCAGCACCCCATGTACGAGGGTAAGCCGGATGTCTTCGACGCCTTCATCTCGCACCTCGATGAGGTGATGGAGCTCCCCGCGGGGGCCGTCCTGCTGGCCACCAACGAGCACACGCCCGTGCAGGCGCTGGAGGTGCGGCACCGCAATGGCACCTTCTGGGCGACGCAGTACCACCCCGAATACCATTTGGAAGACATGGCCCGCTTGATCACCGCCCGCGCCGAATCGCTCATCAAGGAGGGGTTCTTCGCCGACCGGGTGACGCTCGATGCCAAGGTGGCGCGCATGGAGGCGCTGGTGCGCGACCCCATGCGGAAGGACCTGCGGTGGGACCTGGCCGTCGGGGACGATATTCTCGACGATGACTCCCGGCAGTGTGAGTTCCGGAACTGGCTGCGCAAGGTCGTTCTCCCCAGCGTGCCGGCGGCCCCGCGCTGATACGCACCCTCAAGGGTGACCAGGAGGCCTGATGATCGCCGCGCCAGCGACCTACGATCTGTTCGTTGAGGGGCGCCGCACGTCCGCGCTTTCCGGACGCACCTTCACCGTGACCAATCCCGCGACGGGAGAGAGCATCGCTGCCGTGGCGGAAGCGGGGAACGAGGATGTGGAGCGCGCAGCCGCTGCCGCGCGCCGCGCGTCTGAAGAGGGCCCCTGGCCGCGCCTGCCCGCCGCCGAGCGCGGGCGCGTCCTCCACCGCATCGCCGAGCGCATCCGCGATCGCACGGAAGAACTGGCCGCGTTGGAGGTCAGGTGCAGCGGGAAGCCGATCACCGACGCCCGGGGCGAGGTCGACGCGGCGGCAGGGTGCTTCGAGTACTATGCCGGCGCGGCCAACAAGTGGTTCGGCGAAACCATCCCGGTGGCGGACCGCGGGGTGGACTTCACGCTGCGCGAGCCGATCGGCGTCGTCGGGTTGATCGTCCCCTGGAACTTCCCCCTGATGATCGCGTCGTGGAAGGTCGCTCCCGCGCTGGCGACGGGCAATGCCGCCATCCTCAAGCCGGCGAGCGCCACGCCGCTCACCGCGCTGCTGCTCGGGGAGATCGCGCTGGAGGCGGGCGTGCCGCCGGGGGTGCTCAACGTCCTCACCGGTCCAGGGGCGACGGTGGGCATGGGTTTGGTCCGCCATCCGATCGTCCGCAAGATTGCCTTTACCGGCGAGACGGCGACGGGAATCACCATCATGAAAGAAGCGGCCGAGACGATGACCCGCCTCTCCCTGGAACTGGGCGGGAAGTCGCCCAACGTCGTCTTCGCCGACGCGGACCTCGAGCGCGCCATCCCCGGCGCCGCCACCGCGGTCTTCGGCAACGCGGGGCAGGATTGCTGCGCCCGCAGCCGCGTCTTCGTGGAGCAGTCGGCCTACGACCAGGTGGTGGAGCAGTTCGCGCAGCGCGCGGGAGGCCTGCGCGTCGGCGATCCGATGGCCGAGGAGACGGAGATCGGGTCCTTGATCTCCCAGGCCCACCGCCAGCGCGTGCGCGGGTACATCGAGACCGGCGTGCGCGAAGGGGCCACACTCCTCGTCGGGGGAACTCCGCCGGCCGATGCTGCTCTCACGAGTGGCGCCTTCCTGCTGCCAGCGGTCTTCAGCAACGTGCGCAACGAGATGGCGGTAGCCCAAGAGGAGATCTTCGGCCCGGTGGCCGTGGCCATCCCCTTCCGCGACGAGGAGGAGGCCGTCCGGCTGGTCAACGAGTCTCCCTACGGGCTCTCCGCCTCCGTCTGGACGCGAGACGTGGGCCGGGCCCTCCGCGTGGCCCGCGGCATGCAGTCAGGCGTCGTCAGCGTCAACTCCAACCACAGCGTCCACCAGGAGGCCCCGTTCGGCGGCTACAAGATGAGCGGCTTCGGCCGCGAGCTGGGTATGCACGCGATGGCGCTGTATACGGAAGTGAAGAACATCTTCATCGCGCTCTAAGAGCGTGTCTCCTAAGACTCCTAACAGAATGATCTTGGAAGCCGGTGCGCTACGCCGTAGTAGGCGGTCCGAACCAAGTGGTTAGCGCGTCAGCGAGCCCCAGCTGGGTTAGGTCTCCCACCCAGGCCACATACCCGTCGGGCCGAATCAACACGGCAGTAGGAGCAGTAACGGCCCCGATCGCCGGAAGCTCCCACGTACCAGCGTATTTGGCGTCGATCAGCTGAACCCGATCTGCCCATGGAGCCATGTCGAAGCCGCCGGGCTCACCGAGGTTGAGGAGCACCGGCCGGGCAGCGTGCAGCAGGGTGAAGACCCGCAGCGGGCCGTCGGCAGTGACCAGGTCGAGATCGGGCATGCGGCGCCCGAGCAGCGGATGTCCCTCGCCCCGATCGTAATGAATGTCCAGACCGGACATCATCGCGGCGAATCGTCTTCGCGGCTCGTCCATGCTGAGGAGCTCGGACACGGTGTTGCGCAACGCCTCGATGCGATCGTCGGGCCGCATGAGTGCGACCTGCGCCATCGTGTTGCGCAGCACGCGCGCGGCGACCGGGTGGCGCTCGGCATGGTAGGTATCGAGCAGGCTCTCCGGCGAAGTCCGCTTCACGACCTGGGCCGGCTTCCATCCCAGATTCACCGCATCCTGCACTCCCATGTTGAGGCCCTGTCCGCCGACCGGGGAATGCACGTGCGCCGCGTCGCCGGCCAGCAGGACCCGTCCCTCGCGGTAGGCCGCGGCCTGCCGAGTCATGTCGGTGAATCTGGTGATCCAGGTGGGACTGTGGACGCCGTAGTCGGTCCCGTATACGGCGATGAGGCGCTCGCTGAGATCGCGAAGGGTGGGCTCGTCCGTGTTTCCGACCTGCGACTCGGTCAACATGACCCCCACCGTTCCGCCTTTCTTGTAGATCACCTCGCCGCCCTTGATCTCGTACTCCACCTTGCCTGGCATGCATGCCTGAGGGAGTGCGACGTATGCCCGTCTCGGGCTCCTCCGTCATCTCGACCTCGGCGAGCAGCGCGCTCGTCGACGCGTCCCAGCCCGGGAATTCGATGCCGGCTGCTCGACGGACCAGACTGCGTCCTCCGTCGCACCCGACGAGATACTGCGCCCTCAAGCGTTGGCCGTCGGATACGTGGACGTCGACGCCGGCGTCGTCCTGCGCGAGACCGGTCACCTCCCGTCCGCGATAGAACGTCACCGCCAGCTCGCCGACCCAGCCGGCCAGGATGCGCTCGATGTGGTTCTGCCACAGCCCGAGCCCGTAGGGGTGCCGGGTGGGAAAGTCGCTGATGTCCAAACGGACGCTGGCGAACCCAGCGACCTGAGCCACCTGTCCCTCCGAGAGGAACCGATCCGCGATTCCACGCTGATCGAGGACCTCGATGGTGCGTGCGTGAAGACCGCCTGCGCGCGAGCCGGGCAGGTCCTGGCTGGGGCGCCGCTCGACGATGGCGACGTCGACCCCCGCCAACGCCAGCTCGCCCGCCAGCATCAACCCGGTCGGACCTCCTCCGGCGATCAGCACCGCATGCTCGGTCATCGCCACCCTCCGGTCGCCATCACGCCGGTCGCGACCGGCGCATCGCATTCACATTCCTCGGCCGCCGAGGCGACGGTGTCGAACTGGGCGGCGACCAACTCGGCCGCGTGCTGAACTCGTCACCCACCCAGCTCCCGCGATCACCAGCACCGACTTGGGAGACACGCCCTAGCCCCAAACTCCACGCGATTAGAAGTAGTTCACCGTGATGCCCCCGTCCGCGCTCAGGACGGCACCGTTGGTCCACGTGGACTCATCAGAGGCCAAATAGAGCGCCAGGTTGACGATGTCCTCGGGACGCCCGAAGCGGCCCATCGGAATGCGGGCCAGACGGATTCGTTTGGCCTCCGGATCGGTAAGCAGCCATGAGGTCAACATCGGCGTCTCGATCGGGCCGGGGCAGATGGCGTTCGAACGAATTCCCCGGGGACCAAACTGCACCGCCAGCGACCGCGTCAGGGAGATCACCCCGCCCTTGCTCGCGGTGTAGGCATCCTGCGGCACGGTGCAGCCGACCAGCGCGACAAAGGAGGCGATGTTGACGATCGACCCCCCGCCGGCGCGGATGAGCTCGGGAATACCGTGTTTGCAGACCAGGTAGGTACCTTTGAGGTTGACGTTGAGGACGCGGTCCCAGACGCTCTCCTCCAACTCGGTGATCGCGCCGTCCTCGGTCAGGAAGATCCCCGCGTTGTTGTAGAGAACGTCCAGCCGGCCGAAGGCCTCTACGCCGGCCCGCACCGCCGCGGCGACGTCGGCCTCACGCGAGACGTCCGTGCGCGCGAGCACCGCCTCGCCTCCGCCGTCCCGGATCTCGGCAACGGTCTCACGGCCGGGCCCGTCTGCGATCTCAGCCACCACGACGCGCGCGCCCTCGCGGGCGAAGGTCCGCGAGGCCAGCCCGCCCATCCCGCTGCCACCGCCCGTGATGAGCACAACTTTGCCATCGAGACGCCCCATGTCGTTCCCTCCATCGTGGATGTCGAGTGTGCCGCTGAGGGGTTCCCCCTCGCGCCGGGAGAGTCCCGCATCGCCCGGCCGCGGCCGGGCTAGAGCCGGAACTCCGCGATCAGCGCGCTCACCCCGCCCCGGCGGAAGCGCGCGGCCGCCCGATCGGCGGGGAGCTCCTTCCGCTCGAGACGGCGGAATAGGGGGCGCAGGTACCGCTCCTCTCCTCGTCCGCGGCGGCGCAGGGCCGAGGCGGCGAGATCGAGCAGACCGGCGAGCAGGCGCGGCGCCGGCTGACGGGCGCGCACCCCGTCGCGGACGGCCGCGCGGCGGTAGGCGGCCATAGCCGGCCAGGGGTCGGATCCGAGCAGCTCCCGCAGGAACGGCCAGAGATGCGGCAGCGCTTCCACCAGCCCGAGCGACAGTGCGGCCGCCGCCAGCGATTCATCCGGCGGCTGCTGACAGGCAGGGCGGATCTCGATGGTGCCGTGGTGGGCGCGAGGCCGGGCGCTGCTCCAGGTGTAGTGCTCGTGCCAGAGATAGGCGTTGAGGTCCGGTCCGCGCTCGGCCAGGTAGGCGCTGAACGGACGGCGGAAAGAGCGATACCGGTCCCCCTCCGGCAGCACGTAGCAGGTCTGCGCGCAGATGAAGCCGATGAACTCGTCGAGGCGATCGAACCGCCGCGGGGTCATGCCGTGGCGGGGTTCTCCCAGCCCGGCGAGGAGGGCCTCGCGCCCCGAGCGAGAGCCGCCGATCCGTCCGCCGTAGACGCGGGAATTCGCCGTGAGCGCGATCAGCGGCCCTGAGAGCAGGTTCATCAGGTTGATGGCATCGAGGAGCTCGCCGCGCGTCACGTCGATCTGCACCTGGTCGGCGGCCGTGGTGGTGAAGCGCAGCCACGCCCGGCCGATGGCGCGGTGCAGCGCCAGGTAGCGCCGCTTCGCCGTCATCAACGCGGTGGTCCCGGGTGTGCGGGGCTGAATCCCGTACCCCAGGACGGCCATCCCGGCCGAGGTCGCGGCGCGCGCGACCCGGCGGACGGCGCCCGCCGAGGCCACCTCGAGGGCGATGAGATCGTCGACGGGGGGCAGGACCACCTCCACCGTGGCCCGCCCCATCTCCACCTCATAGGCGGCATCGTCCAGGTCGATGCGCTGGATCAGCCTTTGCGCGCTGGGGTCGTCGTAGGTTAGCCGCGCCCGCCGATCCGCCCGCAGCGGATCCCAGAGCGCGGACACGTCGCCCGCCCGCCCATCTCTGCGCACGAGCGGGAACTCCGCCTCCCGGCCGATCCGGCGGGGAGACGCGATGCGCACGGGGAACCGCGCCGCAAAGCGATCGGTCAGGGCATCGATCGCCGCCTGCACTCGCCGGCGCCGGGAGCGCCGCGGCGGCGTCACTTAGAAGGAAGGATACTGCGAGGCGTCCGGCGCCAGCTGCGCGCTCCGATGGTCGAGGAGCCGACCGTCCGCATCGAGGAGGAACTGGTTCAGTTCCAGATTGAGGATGTCGTCCAGCAGCGCCGCGTAGGGGTCGAGCGCCCGGAGTTCGCCGTGCACCTGCTGCATGAAGTTCTGGTGGGAACTGAGCAGGACGCGTTTCCCGCCGTGCGCGGTCAGCGTCCGCTCCAGGAAAGCGCGGGCCCGCGCGCGCAACGCGTCGTAGAACTCGCCGCCGGGCGGGTTGAGTGAGTATCTGATGTGCCCGATCGGCACGTAGATGACGAACGGGAAGCGGGCACCGATCTCCTCCTGCGTCAGCCCCTCCATCTTCCCGAAACTGCGCTCGATCGCCAGCTCGTCAAGGATGATCCGCTCACGCGGCCACCCGGTGACGATCTCGGCCGTCTCGAGGGCCCGGCGCAGTGGGGAGGAGATGACGACGTCCAGCGGCGTGCCTGCGAAGTTCGCCCGCGCTTCCTCAGCCTGGCGGCGTCCCTCCTCCAGCAGCGGCACATCGAGCCGGCCGCCCGTCCGCTTCGACCGGTTCAACTCAGTAAGCCCGTGCCGCAGCGTGTAGAAGAGCGTCTGGCCCGGCGACAGCGCCGGCGGATCCACGAGCGCGGTCAGGACTCCACCTCGCTCAGACACGCGTCGATGATGTCGAGGGCGCGGTCCAGCTCCTCGCGCGTGATCACCAGCGGCGGCGTCAGGGTGAGGACATTGCCCATCGTGACCTTGAAGCTGAGGCCGCGAGAGAGCGCCGCGTACATGACCGCCTCCGCCTCCGCCGTCGCGCGCGTGCGGGTCTGGCGGTCGGTGACCAGCTCGACGCCCAGGAGCAGCCCCAGCCCGCGCACGTCGCCGATCAAGCGGTGCCGCGCTGCCATCGCCCGGAGGCGGTCGAGAGCGTGCCTCCCCAGGTTCCGTGCCTGCGCCACCAACTCGCGCTCTTCAATGTGGGCGATGGTGGCGAGCGCGGCGGCGGCCCCGAGCGGACTCTTCTCGTGCGTGTAGTGGCCCAGCGCCTGGTCGCCCGCGACGTCGAACACCTCCCGCGCGATCAGGGCGGCCAGGGGGAAGATGCCGCCGCCGAGACCCTTGCCCACCACCAATATGTCCGGGACGATGCCGTAATGTTCACAGGCGAACATCGCTCCGGTGCGGGCGAGGGCGGTGGGGATCTCGTCGAGGATGAGCAGGGTACCGTGCCGGTCGCAGGCGGCGCGGACCGTGCGCCAGAAGTCGGGCGCGGGGATGACGGACGTGCTGCGCACCGTTTCGGCCACCACCGCCGCGACGTCACCTTCCTTCTCCAAGACGTACTCGATATACCGCGCGCACTTGAGGTCGCAGCCACCGCGGAGATGGCAGTCCCAGACACAACGGTAGGAATCGGGCGGGGGCACGTGCTCCGTCCCGGGCAGCAGCGGCCCGATCCCGCGGCGAAAGAGCGCTTCGCCCCCGACGGAGATGGCGTCCAGCGACGCGCCGTGAAAGGCGTCCCACATCGAGATCGTCTTGTGCCGGCCCGTCACGACCCGCGCCAGTTTCAGCGCCATGCCGATCGCCGCGGTGCCGCTGGGGCTGAAGAGGACCTTGTTGAGATCGCCCGGTGTGATCTCCGCCAGTTTGCGCGCCAGGGCGACGGCGGGACGATTCGTGTAGCGCCGCGGTGAGAAGCTCAGCTCGTCCAGCTGCGCCTTGATCGCCGCGATCACTGCCGCGTTGCCGAAGCCGACCTGGTGGACGCTGTTGCCGTGAAAATCCATGTAGCGGCGGCCCTGCAGGTCTTCGAGGTAGATGCCCTCGGCGGCGCGCAGCCCATTCAGGCAGGGCGTCGAGAGGGACTGGTGCAGGAAGTACCGGGCGTCCTCGTCCAGGAGCGCCCGCGTCTCGTCGTCCAGAGCGGAATCCTGCCAGGCCGTGCGCTGCGGGGAAAGGTTGACGTCGCCCTCGGACGGCGTCGGCAGAGTGGTCATACGCACCTCCGGTCCGAGCCTGCGTTCCCTCCGTGCCGTTAAAGTCCTCCTGTGCGCTCCGCCGCGCCGCGGACCCCGCGCCGCGGCACGAGAGCCAGAAAAGCGGCGAGGCCGGGCGAGAGGACACGGTCGCGGTGATAGGTGAGGACGAACTCGAGGACGGGCGCGCCGCGCAGCCGCCGCCCGAGGAGTCGTCCCGCCGCCAGATCTCCCGCCACCGCCGCGTGCGCCATGATCGCCACCCCGACGCCGTCCGCGACGGCGCTCTTGATCGCCTCGTTGTCCTCCAGTTCCATGGCGGCCGTAATGGTCACCCCGCGCGCGGCAAAGGCCTCTTCGATCAGGCGCCGCGTCGTCGAGCCCGGCTCGCGCAGGATGAGCGGCTGGCCGCGCAAGTCATGGACGGTGAGCGCCCTCTTCCGGCGAAGGAGATGGCCCGGCGGCAGGATCGCCAGGAGGCGGTCCCGCGCCAGAGGCCGGGCGATCAGGTTGGGGTCCGCGGGCCGGCCGGCGACGACCCCGGCGTGGAGGGTGAAGCCGGAGATCCGCGCCAGGATGATCTGCGAGTTCGCCACCGCCAGGCTGACGCGGATGCCGGGATGGCGCCGCTTGAACCGGTCGAGCAGGCCGGCGACGTAATACGATCCCGCGGTGCGGCTGGCCCCCACGGCCAGGTGGCCGGTCGACAGCCCGGCGACCCCGTCCAGCGCGTCACCGGCAGCATCGAGCAGCTGAAAGATCCGCTGCGCGAAGGCCGCCAGCGTCTCTCCGGCCTCCGTCGGCGCGATCCGGCGGCCCTCCCGGCGGAAGAGGCGCAGGCCGACCGCGAGCTCCAGCCGGCGGATCTGCTGCGTCACCGCGGGTTGCGTGACGGCCAGCGCTTCCGCGGCCCTGCTGACGCTCTGATGCTGTGCCGTCAGATGGAAGGCGCGCAGGGGGCTGAGGGGGATGTCGATGGCGAGTGGCCTCCGATACAGAAGGTTATAGAATCAGCATATCATCTTATTTGACATTATAGATATCCTCACCCATACTGCGGGCGGCTTGCGACGCACCTTCGACAAGGTCATGAGCGCCGCCGAGGCGGTGACCCGCTTCGTCCGTCCGGGCGCCACCCTCGGGATGGGCGCCCAGAACATCGGGCGCGTCCCGATGGCCCTCACCCACGAGATCATCCGCCAGCGCATCGGCGGCCTCACCGTCGTCGGCTGCAACCTCTCCATCGGCATGGATCAACTGGTGGCCGCGGGCCTGGTGCGGCGGTGCGAGTCCGGGTCGGGAAACCTGGAGCGCTTCGGCACGACCTTCTCCTGGCGCCGGGCGATCGAATCCGGGACGCTGGAGATGGAGGACTACAGCCACCTCTCCATGGTGAGCCGCTTCCTGGCCGGCGAGATGGGAGTCCCCTTCATGCCGACGCGGAGCCTGCTGGGGTCGGACCTGCTGCCGGGCGGACCGGGGAAGGCGGTGATCGTGGACAACCCCTGGCGGCCGGGCGAGCGGATCGTGCTCGTGCCGGCGCTGCAGCCGGACGTCGCCATCGTGCACGCTCAGCGGGCCGACCCGCTCGGCAACGTCATCATCGAAGGCTTCGCCACCCACGACCCGGAGATGATTCGCGCCTCTCAGGCGGCCATCGTCAGCTGCGAAGAGCTCGTCTCCACCGACGAGATCCGCGCCCACCCCGAGCGCACCACGATCTCGTTCCTCCACGTGGACGCCGTGGTCCCACAGCGCTACGGGGCGTATCCGACCTCGGTGTACGGTTACTACGACTACGACGCCGATCACCTCGGCGCGTACCAGGCGGCGGCGAAGGCGGGGTCTCCGACAATCGACGAGTATCTCCAGCGCTGGATCCGGGACTGCGCCGCCTTTGACCAGTACCTGCAGCGCGCGGCCGGATCCGATCGGCTGGCGGCCCTCGACCGGTCGATGGCGGAGGTGATGGGATGATGGACACGTCATCCGCCGCGCGCTCCACTCGCCAGGAGTTGATGGTGATCGAAGCGGCCCGCCGCCTGCGCGACGGTGACGTCGTCTTCGTCGGCACCGGCCTCCCCTTTCTGGCCACGACCCTGGCGCAGCGCACGCACGCGCCCAACCTGGCGATGATCATCGAGAGCGGCGTGATCGCCCCCCTGGTCCGCCGCACGCCGATCTCGGTCTCCGACCCCAAGGTGATGCATCGGGCGGTCAAGCTTGGCACGTTGCGGGAGGTGCTGGGGACGCTGTTGCAACGCGGGCTCATCGACGTGGGCATGATCGGCGGGGCGCAGATCGACCGGTTCGCCAACATCAACTCCACCTGGATCGGCCGGCCCGGAGAGACGCGGCGTCGCCTGCCCGGCAGCGGCGGAGGCAACGACATGGCCTCCCACTGCCGCCGGCTGCTCATCATCACCCCGCACGAGCGGCGGCGCTTTCCCGAGCGGTGCGACTACATCACCAGCCCGGGATTTCTGGACGGCGTCGGGGGGCGCGAACGGGCCGGACTGAATCCTCAGTTCGAGGTCGCCGTCGTCACCGACCTGGGGATCATGGAGGGCGATCCCGCCACGTGCGCGCTGCGCATCACCGGCCTGATGCCCCAGGTCAGCGTCGAGGAGATGTTCAGTCAGACGGGGTTCCGTCCGGAGGTCGCGTCCGCCGTGTGGGTGGTGGCCCCGCCCAGGCCCGACGACCTCCGGCTGCTCCGTGAGGAGCTGGACCCCGAAGGCGTGTACCTGAAAACCGAAAGCGCGGGTGCCGTGAGCGGGTGAGGAGGAGAGCATATGGACGCCAAGGCAAAGACCGAGCGCGAGCCCTTCCACTGGCAGACCGCCATCGCCTATAAGACGAAGGATCGCATCGTGGTGCGCGGCTACGATCTCAACGAGCTGGTCGGCGCCCTCTCCTTTACGGAGATGGCCTATCTGGTCTGGCGCGGCGAACTGCCGAGCGACGCGCACGCCCGCATGCTCGACGCGCTCCTGGTCAGCCTGGCCGAACACGCCTTCTCGCCCTCGTCCGCGGCGTCGCGCTTCGTCGCCTCGGGCGGCGTGCCGCTGCACGTCGGCGTAGCCGGGGGGATGCTGGCCGTCGGGACGCTGCACGGGACCGCCGACCGCCCCGCCGAACTCTTCAAAGACGCGCTCGCGCGGATGGCCACGGAGGGACTGACCATGGAGTCGGCCGCCCGCCAGATTGCGCGGGAGGCGCGAACAGCGGGGCGACGGCTGCCCGGATTCCACCACGCCCAGCACATCCGCGATCCGCGCACCGCACGGCTGCTCGATCTCTCCGACCGCCTGGGAGTCTCCGGCGTCCACGTGGCCATGGCCAGGGCGATCGAGGCGGCCACCGAAGAGTTCTGGGGGAGGCGGATCTACCTGAACGGCCCCGGGGCGATGGGCGCGATCTGCATGGACATGGGGTTTGATGTCGAGATGATCAAAGGGATCTTCCTGCTCTCGCGCACGGTCTCGCTCGTGGCGCACACCTACGAGGAGATGTCGCGCGAGAAGGGGTGGCGCGCATCAACCAACGCGCCCATCGTCCAACCCCTCGATCTGTCGTTGCAGCGGCCGGACTTTTACGACGGCCCACGCGACCGGCCGCTCCCATCACGGCGCCAGAGCTGACCGATGGATCAGATCGTCTGGCCGGCGCTCATCGGCGAGGTCTCGCAGGGGCGTCTCTTCATCGGCAACCGCTGGGAGGAGAGCCGATCTGGACGCGTCATCCCGACCTATAACCCCGCGACGGGCGAGCAGCTTGGATCGGTCCCATTGGGCGACGCCGAGGACGTCGACCGGGCCGTGCGCGCGGCGCACGAGGCCTTTCCGGCATGGGCCGAGACCACGGGGGCAGAACGAGGCGCGCGGCTGCGCGCCCTGGCGGCGGCCCTGCGGCAGCAGCGCGAGGAGCTGGCGGTCCTCGACGCACAGAACTCGGGCAACGTCCTCTCGGCGATGCGCAAGGACGTGGACTGGGCCGCCGACTCGCTGGACTACTTCGCCGGCCTCATCCCCGAGATCAAAGGGGAAACGCTGCCCGGTCCTGCGGCCGAGATCGCCTACACGCTGCGGAGCCCCTACGGGGTCGTCGGCAAGATCAACCCCTACAACCATCCCGTCCGTTTCGCCGCCGAGAAGCTGGCCGCACCGCTGGCCGCCGGCAACACCGTCGTGATCAAGCCTCCGGAGCAGGCGCCGCTGTCGACACTCGTGCTGGGCCAGATGCTCGCCGAGATCCTCCCGCCGGGCGTCGTCAACATCGTCACCGGCGATGGGCCGACCACCGGCGCGGCGCTCGTCCGCCACCCCCTGGTGCGGCGGATCGCGCTCATCGGATCGGTGGAAGCCGGTCGGGCGGTGATGCGGGCCGCCAGCGACGAACTCAAGACGGTGACGCTGGAGTTGGGCGGCAAGAACCCGCTTATCCTCTTCCCCGACGTTCCGGTGGAGGACGCGGCGGAGGCCGCCATCGGCGGGATGAACCTCAACCGCGCCGGACAGTCCTGCAGCAGCACCTCGCGCGTCTTCGTGCACCGGGAGATGCACGAGCGCTTCATCGAGAGGCTGCTGTCGCAGCTCGCCGGCCTGCGCCTGGGCCTCCCGGAGGCGGAGGAGAGCCAGGTCGGATGTTTGATCTCGAAGGAGCAATACGAGAAGGTGCTCTCCTACATCGAGACGGGCAAGCGCGAGGGGGCGCGCCTTCTCGCCGGGGGCGAACCTTCGGAGGACCCGCGGCTTCGCCGAGGCTACTTCGTCCAACCGACGCTCTTCGATCAGGTGCACCCGGAGATGCGCATCGCCCAGGAGGAGATCTTTGGTCCGGTCATCTCGGTGCTGACCTGGGAGGACGAAGAGGACATGATCCGCCAGGCCAACGGGGTCATCTACGGCCTCAGCGCGGCCGTCTACACGCGCGACATCGCCCGCGCGCACAAGGTCGTGCGCCGTCTCGAGGCCGGCTACATCTGGGTGAACATCCCCGGGGGGCACGCGCTCGGATCGCCCTACGGCGGCATCAAGCAGAGCGGGTTGGGCCGGGAAGAGTGCCTGGAGGAGCTCCTCTCCTACGCCCAGACCAAGAGCATCCGCATGCGCCTCCCCGGGTAGGGTTTGCCCACCGCCCAGGGAATACTAGGGCAAGTCCATCGTCAAAACTGGCGAACCACGGGGGGGAGAGTGGGATGACACAGGGCTCGATGGCACGCCTGCCCGGACGCCTGGTGGTCTGGGCATTACTTCTGTTTCTCGCCGCCGGTCTCGCCGGCCCTGCCGGGGCGCAGGTGACCCGGCTGACCGTCTACACGGCGTTGGAGAACGACCAGCTGGGCTATTACAAGGCGCAGGCCGAGGCGGCCAATCCCGGCGTCGTCATCGACTGGGTGCGCGACTCCACCGGCGTGATCACGGCGCGCATCCTCGCCGAGCGGGAAAACCCCCGCGCCGACGTGATCTGGGGTCTGGCGGTGAGCAGCCTCCTGCTCTTCGATGACATGAACATGCTGCAGCCCTACACCCCGCGGGGCGCCGAGCAATTGAAGGCGCAGTTCCGGGATAGCCGCAGCCCGATGCACTGGACCGGTATGGACGCCTTCCTCTCGGTGATCTGCTACAACACCGCGGAGGCGAGGGCCAAGGGGCTGCGCGCGCCCTTCACCTGGCAGGACCTCCTCAACCCCGCCTACAAGGGGCGCATCGTCATGCCCAACCCATCCTCGTCGGGCACCGGCTACCTCACTATCGCCGCCTGGCTGCAGATCATGGGCGAGGAGAAGGGCTGGGCGTTCATGGACAAGCTGCACGAGAATATCGCCCAATACCTGCACTCCGGCTCTGCGCCCTGCGTGCGGGCGGCGCAGGGAGAGTTCGCCATGGGCATCGGCTTCGACGCGCGGGGCGCGCTGCTGAAGCTGCAGGGGGCGCCGATCGAGGTGATCATCCCCAAGGAAGGCGCCGGCTGGGACATGGAGGCCACCGCAATCGTGCGCGGCACGCGCAACCTGGCCGCGGCCCAGCGTCTCGCCGACTGGTCGGTCAGCCGGCAGGCCAACGAGATGTACAACGGCGTCGGCGGACCCGCGCGCACCTCGTATGCGATCGTGGCGTTCCCCGGGCTGACCAACGTCCCGCCCTACTATCCGCCGAACGCCGAGAAGGCGATGGTCAAGAACGACCTGTCCTGGATGGCCAAGAACCGCGACCGCATCCTGCGGGAGTGGACCAGACGCTACGACGCCAAGTCCGCCCCGCGCTGACCGGCGCGCGCGAACCGTGAGCATGCCGGCCCGGCCCCCCTCCACGCCAGCGGAGCGGGGGCCGGCGCCTTTCTTGCAGGCCGAGCGCATCACCAAACAGTTCGGGGCGTTTACGGCTCTCGATGATGTCTCCTTCGACGTGCACCAGGGTGAATTCGTCTGCCTGTTGGGGCCGTCGGGCTGCGGGAAGACCACGCTGCTGCGCATCATCATGGGGTTGGAGACGCAGACCCGCGGCCGGCTGCTCCGGGAGGGGCGCGACATCTCCGCCCTCCCTCCGGCGGCGCGCGACTTTGGCATCGTCTTCCAGTCCTACGCGCTGTTCCCCAACTTGAGCGTGTTCGACAACATCGCCTACGGTCTGCACAGCCAGAAGTTGAAGGGAACAGCGGTGCGCGCCCGGGTCGAGGCGATGCTCACGCTCATCGGCATGCCGCAGGCGGCGCGCAAGTTCCCCGCGCAGCTCTCCGGAGGACAGCAGCAGCGGGTCGCCCTAGCGCGGGCGCTGGCCCCCTCGCCGATCCTGCTGCTGCTGGACGAGCCGCTCTCGGCTCTGGATGCCCGCCTGCGCGTCCGCCTCCGCCACGAGGTGCGCGCCCTGCAGCGCCGCCTCGGCGTCACCACCATCCTGGTCACGCACGACCAGGAAGAGGCGTTGACGATGTCCGACCGCATCGTGGTCATGAACGAAGGGGTGATCGAGCAGATCGGCACGCCGATGGAGGTCTACCGGCGGCCGGTGACCTCCTTCGTCGCGGACTTCGTGGGGGAGATGAACTTTCTCGACGGGCGGCTGGTGGCGCCGGGACGGGTGCGCGTCGGCGCCGCCGAATTGCGGTGCGAGCCGGCCGACGGCCTGTCCGCGCAGACGGCCGTGCGGGTCTGCTTCCGCCCGGAGGACGTGGACGTGCGCCTCCACGACGCCGGCGTCGTAAACGCCCTCCCGGTGGAGATCGTCGCGCTGGACTTTCTCGGCTCCTTCTACCGCGCCACGCTCCGCCCGGCCGCGGTCGATGCCGCCGAACTGCGCGCGGACGTCCCCATCCACCTGCAGCGCGAGCTGGATCTGGCCCCCGGCAGGACCATCACGGTGTCCCTCCCGGCCGAGCGGATCCGCGTGTTTGCGCAGGAGTGAGCGTGGCCACCACCGTCCTGCCCGCCGCCATGGCTCCGCCCCGCCGCCGGTTGGCCCGCGACGAGTGGGTCGCCCGCGGCGCGATCGTGATCTTCGCCCTCTGGCTGACGGTAACGGTGGCGCTGCCGATCTGGGCGCTGCTTTCGAAGAGTTTTCAGAACCCGCGCGGGGAGTTTGTCGGGCTGGCGAACTACGCGACCTACTTCTCCAACCCGGCGCTCTTCGCGTCCTTTTGGAACTCCATCATGGTGGCGGCCATCGCCAGCGCGGTCGTCCTGCCGGGCGCCTTCGCCTACGCCTACGCGCTGACGCGCACAAGGATGCGGGGCAAGGGACTCTTCAGCACGCTCTCGCTGATCCCCATCCTGGCGCCCTCACTGCTGCCCGCGATCGCGCTGATCTACCTCTTCGGCAACCAGGGGATGCTCAGGGAGCTCCTGTACGGCCGCAGCATCTACGGTCCGCTGGGGATCGTCCTCGCGGAGGCCTTCTACACCTTCCCCCACGCTCTGCTCATTCTCGTCACCGCGCTGAATACAGCCGACGCCCGCCTTTACGAATCGGCGGCCGCGCTGGGCGCCTCGCCGCGGCGGGTCTTCTTCACCGTCACCCTGCCGGGCGCGCGATACGGCATCCTCAGCGCCGCGCTGGTTGTCTTCACCCTGGTGATGACGGACTTCGGCGCGCCGAAGGTGATCGGCGGACGCTTCAACGTGCTGGCCACCGACGTCTACAAGCAGGTGATCGGGCAGCAGAACTTCTCCATGGGCGCGGTCGTGGGCATGATGCTGCTGTTCCCGGCCGTCCTCTCCTTCGGCGCCGAGCGGTTCGTGCGCCGGAGGCAGATGGCCCAGCTCACCGCGCAGGCCGTCCCCCTCGTGCCCAAGCCCCAGCCGCTCACGGACTGGACCTTCCTGGCGCTGTCCACCCTGATCATCACCCCGATCGTGGCCATGCTCGCCACCGCGGGGTGGGCTTCCTTCATCAGATTCTGGCCCTACAACCTGGCCGTCAGCCTGCACAACTACAACTTCCGCCAGTTTGAGACGTCGGGGTGGCTCCCCTACGTGAACTCGCTCAAGCTGGCGGGCCTGACGGCGACACTCGGGACGGCCCTCATCTTCACCGGAGCGTACCTGCAGGAGAAGACGCGGGGACTGTCGCTCTTTCGCTCGCTCTTCCAGCTCTTCGCGATGCTCCCGTTGGCCGTCCCCGGGCTGGTCCTGGGCATCGGGTACATCTTCTTCTTCAACGCGCGGAGCAACCCGCTGAACGTCCTCTACGGCACGATGGCCATACTGGTCATCAACACAATCGCGCACTTCTACACCGTCGGCCACCTCACGGCGACGACCGCGCTGAAGCAGTTGGACAGCGAGTTCGAGGCGGTCTCTGCCTCGCTGCGCGCCCCCTGGTACCGCACGTTTCTCAAGGTGACCGTGCCGGTCAGCCTGCCCGCGATCCTGGACATCGCCGTCTACATGTTCGTCAACGCGATGACAACGGTCTCGGCGGTGATCTTTCTCTACCTGCCAGCCACCCGGTTGGCCTCGATCGCCGTGGTCTACATCGAAGAGACCGGCCAGCAGGGCGCCGCGGCGGCGATGGCGATGATGATCGTCTATACGTCGGCGATGGTGAAGGTGTTGCACATCCTGGTCTCCCGCACCCTCGACCGGCGCACGCAGGCCTGGCGAAGGAGGTAGCCGCCCATGGGTGATTCGCCCGTGCGCGACCCGCTGGACGAACCTCTGCTGCTTACCCCCGGACCCCTGACCACCTCCCGCAGCGTCAAGGAGGCGATGCTGCGCGACTGGGGCGCGCGCGACGGCGAGTTCATGGCGATGAACGCGCGTGTGCGCTCTCGGCTGGTCGAACTGGCCGGCGGGGCCGGCACGCATGAGGCGATCCTGATCCAGGGATCGGGAACGTTTGCCAACGAGGGCGTCATCGGCACATTTGTGCCGCGGGATGGGAAACTCCTGATCCTGATCAACGGCGCCTACGGCAGGCGGATCCGCCAGATCGCTCAGATGGTCGGCCGGGCGCATAGCGTACTGGAGTGGCCGGAGGACACCGCTGTCGACCCCGCCGCCGTCGCCGCAGCGCTGGCCGCCGATCCGGAGATCACGCACGTGTCGATGGTCTACTGCGAGACCACCTCTGGCGTGCTGAACCCGCTGGCCGAGGTGGCCGCGGTGGTCGCCGCGGCGGGGCGGCGACTGCTGATCGACGCCATGTCCGCCTTCGGTGCCCTCCCCTGCGACGCGCAGGGGATCCGCTACGATGCGCTGGTCTCTTCCTTCAATAAGTGTCTGGAGGGCGTCCCAGGCGTGGCCTTCGCCATCTGCCGCCGCGAGGCGCTGGAGGAAGCCGCAAGGCACCGCAGCGTGCACTCGCACGTCCTTGATCTGATCGATCAGTGGCGCTATATGGAGCGGACGGGGCAGTGGCGCTTCACCGCCCCCACCCACGTCATCGCGGCGTTCGATCGCGCGCTATCGGAGCACGCCGCCGAGGGGAACGTGGAAGGGCGCGGGGCGCGCTACCGACGCAACTGCCAGGTATTAGTGGAAGGCATGCGGGCCCTGGGGTTTGGGACGCTGCTTGCGGACGTCGTTCAGGCGCCGATCATCGTCACCTTCCACACGCCGTCAGACCCGCGGTGGGACTTCGAGGCCTTCTACGACAGCCTCCGCCGGCGCGGCTACGTGATCTATCCCGGAAAACTGACGAAGGCCGACACCTTCCGCATCGGCTGCATCGGCCGGATCAGCGAGACGGACATTCGCGGCGCCCTCGAGGCGATCCGCACGACCCTCACGGAAATGGGCGTCCGCCTGACGCTGCCGGCCGCTCCCACCCACAGCGCCTGAAGCGCCTCCTCATGTCTTGAATCGCGCCGCTTCCTCCGAGCCACTGGTCACGTTGCCGGCGCTGTAGGAGTGCGCCCCCGCCCCGGCGAGCTTACCGTCGGCGACGATCAGGTATTCCTCGCGGATGGGGCGCCCCTCAAACCAGCATTCCAGAATCTCGCGCACCCCCGCCGCGTAGCGCGCCTGGGCCGACAGGCTCGTCCCGGACACGTGCGGCGTCATCCCATGGTGCGGCATGGTGCGCCAGGGATGATCCTTCGGGGCCGGCTGCGGAAACCAGACATCGCCCGCGTACCCGGCGAGCTGGCCGCTGCGCAGCGCCCGCGCCACGGCGTCGCGGTCGCAAATCTTCCCCCGCGCCGTATTCACCAGGTAGGCGCCCCGCTTCATCTTGGCAATGAGCGCGTCGTTGAACATGTGCTCGGTCGCCGGATGCAGCGGGGTATTGATCGTGACCACGTCACAGACACGCACCAGTGACTCGGCGTTGAGATGGAAGGTCACGTTCAGTTCCTGCTCGATCGCCGCGTCCAACCGGTGCGGGTCGGTGTAGTGCAGCTTGACATCGAAGGGCTTAAGCCGGCGCAGGACCGCCGTGCCGATGCGGCCGGCGCCCACCGTGCCGACCGCCATCCCTTCCAGGTCATAGGAGCGGGAGACGCAGTCGGCGATATTCCAGCCGCCGTCGACGACCCACTGATACGAGGGGATGTAGTTGCGTACCAGCGTCAGGATCATCATCACGACGTGTTCGGAGACGCTGATGCTGTTGGAATAGGAGACTTCCGCCACTGTGAGCCCCCGCTCGATGGCGGCCTGCAGATCGACGTGATCCGACCCGATGCCCGCCGTGATCGCCAGTTTCAGCTTCGGGGCTTTGGCGATGCGCTGGGCCGTCAAGTACGCCGGCCAAAACGGCTGGGAAATCACGATGTCGGCATCGGTCAGCTCTCGGTCGAAAGTCGAGTTCGCACCGTCCTTGTCGGAAGTGACGACCAGCGTGTGACCCTGTGCCTCGAGATATCCACGCAGCCCGAGTTCGCCCGAGATGCTGCCGAGCAGTTCGCCGGGCGTGAAACTGATTGCGTTCGGCGTGGGAACGGTCTGGCCGCCGGGGTAGCGTTCGATCCTCGGGATCCCATCGCGGGGATAGGTCGTCGGAAGCCCTCCGACCGGGTCATCGTAGAGGACGCAGAGCACCTTGGCCATGTCCGTCACCCCTCACGTTGCGGAAATGTAGCTGATCCCTTCAACAAGCACGACCATGCGTGCGATGAAGGCCCCGCTAGCCAGCTCGAGCCGCGTCGGCCAGCCATGTGGGCAGCCGCGGATCCTGCAACTGCGTTCGGCATCGGTCGAAGTGTTTCTGTCCATAACCCACGAAGTCATAGTCCAGCGCCGAAATTGCCACCTGCACCATCGCCCACATCGCTTCGCGGAGGTCAGAGAGGATCTTGATCAGCTTCAGCCGTGCCACGTCCTCAGGCCCCGCCTGCCCACTGTAGGCCTCGAGGAGCAGTGCCTCCTGAGCATCGCTGAGGCCCAGATGGACCGCGAAGTTGCCCAGGTCGAAGAACGGATCGCCCATAGCTGCGTACTCCCAGTCGATGATGCGGATAAGATCTCCATCGTCGATGAAGTTGGCCAGCAGGAGATCGTTGTGGCAGGGCCGCAGGGGGCGGGGCACGGAGCCTATCGCCTGCTCCACGGTCTCGGCGCGCTCCATGATCCAGGCAAATGACGGCGGGAATGGCACTTCTCTCCCCGAGACGGTTCGCAGGTACTGCCGCACCGTCTCGAATGCCGAGAAGGTTCCGGGGAACGGCGGGCCATCGTGGTAGCGCCGCAGCGAGGCGGCGACCCGGCGGACGGACGCGGGACGTCCGATCTCCTCTGCGGAAAACCCCCGGCCGGCGATGAAGCGAGTGACAAGGATCCCCTCGGCGTCTAGAAAGGCGATGACCTCCGGGGCCACGCCGCTGCGGCTGGCCGTCTCCGTGCATGCGTACTCCCGCCGCCGATCGATCCCCAGGAGCTCGCTGTCTTTGCCGGGGATGCGCACGACGAACGATTCTCCCCGCACGTCCACACGGTAGTTCAGGTTGGTGATGCCGCCGCCGAGAGGGGCGGAGGTCACCGATGCGCCCTCCCACTCGGGGATCCGGGCGATGACCTCCTCCAGCGTCATCTAGCGGGCCCGCTCACGCCTTGATGCGGCTGTTCATCGGATCGAAACGCGGGTCGCGCTGCACAGTGGCGGCCGCGCGGCGTCCATCCACCTCAATGGTCACCCCCGTGCCAACGGCCTGAAGATGGGGCGGCAGGTAGGCGTAGGCGATGCTCTCCTCCACGAGATGGCCGTATCCCCCGCTGGTGACGCGGCTGACCACGCCGTCACCCTTGAAGACGGGCTCGTTTCCAAGCGCGACGGCCTGGGGCTCCGCCAGCACCAGACAGCAAAGTTTGCGCGCCGGCCCGTCGGTGCGCTGGCGAACGAGGGCCTCACGGCCCTGAAAATCGCCCTTGTCGAGTTTCACGCAGAACCCCTGGCCGGACTCATACGGCGAGTACTCGGGGGTGATGTCGGCACTCCAGTAGCGGTAGCCCTTCTCCAAACGCAGGGCATCTACCGCGCGGTAGCCGATGGGCAGCAGGCCGAGCGGGCGCCCCGCCTCCCACAGGGCATCCTAAAGGCGGAGTGCCCTGTCGGGAGGCATGTACATCTCCCAGCCCAGTTCTCCCACGTAGGTCACGCGCAGCGCGCGGACCGTTACGTCGCGGACCGCGATGTGGCGCCAAGACATGTAGGGAAAGGCGGCGTTGGAGACATCGTCGACGGTCACCCGTTGAAGCATCTCACGTGAACGCGGCCCCCAGAGGCCGATGCAGGCAAACTCGGTCGTCACGTCGCGCACGGCGACGGCGTCTCCGGCGGGAGCGTGTCGGCGGATCCAGTCGAGGTCATGCGCGCCGAACGCGGAGCCCGTGATGGCAAAGAAACGCTCGGGGCCCAGCCGCGTCACGGTCAGGTCGGCCTCGATGCCGCCCCGCTCATTGAGCATCTGCGTGTAGGTGACGCTGCCGACCGGCTTGTCCATCTGATTGTCCGTCAGCCACTGCAGCAGAGACAGCGCGCCCGGGCCCTCTACCTCGATCTTGCTGAATGAGGTGAAGTCGAAGATGCCGGCCGCCTCGCGCGTGGCGCGATGCTCGACGGCAATGGCGGGAGACCAGTTGTGGCGGGCCCAGCCGGCGGGTGCCCAGAGAGGCGGCGCGGCCGCACCGTCGGTCGAGGACCGCTCGTTGCTGGCAAACCAGTTCGGACGCTCCCAGCCGCCTTTCTCGCCGAAAGCCGCGCCCAGGTCCACGAGCCGTGGATGGAGGGGGCTGAGCCGGAAGCGCCGGGCGGTCTCCCATTCCTCGAAGGGCAGGCCGACGGCGCCGTAGCGGCGGGCATAGGACTCGATCGAGCGCTCCCGGACGTGGGTGGGGTGGACGTACTGCGGCCCGAAGCGGCGGATGTCCATGCGCCAGACATCCAGGCTGGGCTGTCCCTCCACGATCCACTCCGCCAGGACCTTCCCCACCCCGCCGGCAGCGGCGATGCCGTAGGCGCAGAATCCCGCCGCCACAAAGAATCCCCGCACGCCTGGGGCCTCGCCCATGATGAACTCCCCGTCGGGCGTGAAGGCTTCGGGGCCGTTGATGATCTTCGTGATCCCAGCGACCTCGAAAGCGGGAATCCGTTTGGCCGCGTTCACGGCCACCTCCTCGAAGATCGGCCAGTTGGGCGGAAGCAAGCGGTGGTGGAAGTCGGGCGACACCCCCTCCACAGACCAGGGCTCGGGCTCCGCCTCAAACCCTCCGATGATCAGCCCCTTGACCTCCTCCCGGCAGTACACGCGCAGGTCGGGATCGCGCAGCACCGGCAGGTCGCGGTGCGTGCCTTCGATCGGCCTCGTCAGGAGGTACTGGTGCTGCATCGGGACGATGGGGACAGTCACGCCCACCATCCGGCCGATCTGATCGGCCCACATGCCGGCGGCGTTGACGACGATGGGGGTGCGGATGGTGCCGCGTGCGGTCACCACAGCCTCGACACGCCCGTCCGTGACCTGGATCGACGTGACGGGTGTCTGCGTGAGGAGCTCCACGCCACGCTCCCGGGCGCCTTTGGCCAGGGCGAAGGCCACGCCGCTGCCGTCCACCCGGCCGTCCGTCGGCATGAAGACGGCGCCCACCATGTCGCGATCGCTCATCAATGGGAAGCGCTCCACGGCTTGCCGCAGCGTCAACACCTCCACGGGGAGACCAAAGGTGCGGGCCATCGCCGCCTGGCGCAGGTTCTCTTCCATCCGCAGCGGGGAGGAGGCTACGCGCAGGCTCCCCACCGGCCGCCACTCCGGATCGTGGCCAGTGTCCGCGGCCAGCCGGGCGTAGAGGTCCGTGCTGTACATCATGATCCGCGTCAGGCTGAGGGAGCCCCGCAGCTGCCCCACCAGCCCCGCGGCGTGCCAGGTGGAGCCGGAGGTGAGGTCGGCGCTCTCCAGCAGCACCACGTCGCGCCAGCCCATCAGCGCGAGGTGATAGGCAATGCTGCAGCCGACGATGCCGCCCCCGATAATGACGGCCTGAGCGTCCGATCTCATGGTCGAGCCCGCTCCCACGCGGTCATCGGGGGCCAGCAATGGGTTGACGGCCACACGGTCTCGTGGTCACATTGTAATCACAGCGCAGAGAACCGGGGTGAATGGCGTTGAGAACGCGTCTCGTGCGTATTGGAAATTCGAGGGGGGTCCGGCTGCCCAAGCCACTCATCGAGGAAGCGGGTCTGACCGAAGAGGTCGAGCTTCGCGCCAGGGACGGAGCGATTATTGTTGCCCGGGCGGCGCGGCCGCGGGCCGGGTGGGAAGTGGCGGCGCAACGGATGCGCGAGCGGGATGAGGACCGTTTGCTCGAGCCGCCTACGCCGACGCGATTCGATGAAGAGGAGTGGAAATGGTAGCGGGCGATTCTGTCCGGAGGGGAGAGGTCTTCTTGGTCGACCTTGGGCCGACGCGCGGCGCAGAAATACGAAAGACCCGGCCCTGCGTCGTCGTGTCGCCGAATGAGCTGAACGCTCACTTGCTCACGTGTATTGTCGCCCCGATGGCCACAGGCGGGCATCCCTATCCGTTTCGCATCGCGACCCGCTTCCGTGGTCGCGCCGGTTTTGTCGTGCTCGATCAACTTCGCACGGTCGACCGGGAGCGGCTGATTGGCCGGCTCGGTCGTCTTGCTCCTGCGGCCCTCTTTCGGGCTCTCGCCATCCTCCAAGAGATGTTTTCGCGCTAGCGACAGAGTCTTTATAGCCTCCCGTGGCCACTTCTTCGACGCCGCTACCAGACATCATCGAGGAAGCGCGCCGTCTCACGGACGCCGCGGGGCGGGCGGGCACGCCGCTGAAGCTCGCTGGAGGCCTGGGTGTCTATTTTCATTCGCCCAGCGCGCAGGAAGCCCCGCTGCGCCGGGAGTACCACGATCTGGACTTCGTCGGTCGCTCGGCCGACCGCCCCGCTATCCAGCGGTTCTTCCAGGACCTCGGCTATGCGCCCGACGTCTCATTCAACACGCTGCAGGGCCACCGCCGCCTTCGCTTCTGGGACACCGCCCATAGCCGGGAGGTGGATGTCTTTCTCGATCAGGTCCGCATGTGTCACGTCATTGACCTGCGGGCGCGGTTGGACGCGCCCGACCCCGCGTTGACTCCCGCCGACCTGTTCCTCTGCAAGATGCAGATCGTGGAGATCAACCGGAAGGATCTTCTGGACCTCCTGGCGGTGCTCGCCGATCACCCCACGTCCGAAGGCGACGCCGACGCGATCAACCGCGCGTACATCGCCACCCTGGCGGCGCAGGATTGGGGGTTGCATCGCACGCTGCTCCTCAATACGCCGCGCGTCCTGGATGCTCTGGCCGGTATGGCGCTGCCCGCCGACCTCGTCCGCGCCCGGCTGGACGAGATCTGGCAGGCCATCGAGGCCCACCCCAAGCCGCTGGCCTGGCGGCTGCGGGCGCGCCTCGGCGACCGCCTGCGCTGGTACGAAGAGCCCGAAGAAGCGTAAGTCCGGCTTTATTCCACCGGAATCTCCTGGTGCACCCGTGCCAGGTTAATGCCCTGCCGCGACCGGACCACTCGCGCGACCGCGTAGATGACCAGCGCCAGCCCATACAGGATGAGCATGTACCGCGCCGAGAGCGGGTTGTTTACCCCGTAGGTCGAGTCCCTCACCCACCTCCAGAGGTTGAACCCCAGAAAGGCGATGGTAATCACCCCGGCCACGCTGATCAGAGGAAGACCGGCCACCTTCATCCGCGCCATCGGTGAGCCCTGGTAGAGCCCGGGCCGGCGCCACGGCAGGATCGTCGCGGCCACGACGCTGCCTAGATAGGTGATGGCGATGACGAGGGTGGCGTCCAGCGTGAGAGTGCGGAGATCCGGCCGGTAGGCGTAGAGCCAGCTGACGACGATAGAGGGCACGATCATCAGCACCAGCGCCCCGGTGGGAACGTGGCTGCGCGGCGAGACGCTGGCCGCCCACTCCGGCAGTACCCGGTCGAACGCGGCGGCGAAGATCACCCGCGTCGAGGACAGAAACACCGTCCCTGCCCAGCCCCAGAACCACAGGCTCATCAGCAGGAGGATAATCAGCTGCACGGCCCGGCTGTTGATGAGCCACCCCGCCAGGAGCGCCGGGTAAGGCCAGAGCGGCACGGCCAGGGTGGGGGCGTTCTGCGCGTCGTAGATGGTGGCCCAGTAGTTGCTGTTCGCGGCGAGGTAGAATTCCCACCCCATCGTCTTCGCGACGAGTACGAAGAACAGCACCGAGAGCCCGACGGTGACCCACAGCCCCCAAAACATGCCGGAGAAGACGCGCCGGTAATCGCCGGCGCCACGCACCTCGCCATAGAGTGTGGCCCCCCAGTTGGGCCAGAGCAGGTAGAAGACGAGCATGGGGATGAGGAGGATGCTCGGCCCGATCGCCATCGACCCAAACGGCGGCGGGGCGTAGCCGTACTGGCGCGAGGCTTCCAGCGTCTGCGTGTAGGCGTCCCCGGAGGCGCCGAAGAGCGCCGCCGCCTCGCGGTTGTAGGCGGCCTGAAACTGCGGCTGGCCGTTCACGAGGAGGAGCAGCAGGACGATCGCCAGGCCCACGAGGCCGCCCCAGAATGACCACTTCTGGATCTTGGCGTAGCGTTCCATCCCCAGCGATGTAGATCGTTGCGGCGGCCATCACGATGACGGAACTGGCGAAGACGCCGTGCGCGCCGCCCCACCAGGCGGCAGAGCCGGCCCGGCCGAGCGTGGCCAGGATGGGGCCGAAGAACTGGATGGCGAGCACGTTCCCGTAGATCGGCACCCAGTGCCACAGGATGAACCACCAGCCCGTCACCGCCAGGACGAAGGCGATGCCCCCACCGAGGATGCGGCTCTGCCAGACGTAGTCGCCCCCCGCCCGCGGCATGGTGGTGATCAGGCCCGCGTAGACGATCACCAGAAACGTCACGAGAATGCCGGTGATCACCGCGGCCGGGAGTAAGTGCGCCTTCGGGAAGAATGGAGCGTAGGACATGATGTACATGCCCAGGGTGACCAGATTGATGGAGAAAAAGGCATAGACGAACGCGTCGTAGGACGACCAGGCCCGCACCAGCCCCGTAGCCTTCCGGACAAACGTCCCTGTCGCCACGCCCATCACATCACCCCCCGTTACCCCGTGACCAGCATGTAGGAGCGCACGCCGCGCTGCGCGTCGATCTCGACCAGCGCGCCGTGCAGTACGCCCGACTCGTAGGAACTACCAGGATTCAGCGCGAGGGTCCTGCCGAGCCGCGCCGCCCCGCGCGACTCGTGGATGTGGCCGTGCAGCGACAGCGTGGGTTGGGAGCGCATGATGACGTCGCGCACCGCCGTGGACCCCACCGGTCGGAGGGCCTGTCCCCCGTACATCGGGCGCAGATCCGCATCCAGCGCCGGCGCTTCGTCCAGCTTTGATCCGTAGGGAGGACAGTGCAGGTTGAAGATGGCGCGCGCGGGATCGCGCAGGAGCCCGACCATCTGGTCGATGCGGGCGCCGAGGTCCTCCTCGCTACACTCACGGTGCGTCTCCCAGGGCGTGGGGTTGGACCAGCCGGTGGAAATCATCTCCACCCCGTCGACCTCCACCACCCGTCCCTCCGCCAGCTCGATGCAGGCGGCGCTGCGGATGCGGTCGTCGACGTCGAAGCGGTCGTCGTTGCCGGGACAGACGAAGCAGCGGACGTCCCGCCCGCGGAGCTTCTCGTCGGCCATCGCCACCCAGCGCTCCAGCGTGGCGCCCATGCGTTCGGTGAAGAGCGCATCGAGCTTCTCGGGATCGGCCTGCAGCTCCGTCACCTCTCCGGGGGTGACCCGCACCGAATAGAAGCCGCGGGCGGCGATGCGGGCTTCCATCTCCCGGACGGCCTCCTCGCTCTCGAGGACGAAGCGGTCCCCCGCCAGCTCGGCCTCGGTTCGGCCCCGGTCTTGCACGAGGGGGACGAGGGCCTTGCCGGTCATGTCCCCGCCGAGGATCAGGACGGAGGCGTCGTAGAAGGCGCCGGCGTTGAGGAACTTGCGCCAGCAGACCTCCGAGCCGTAGATGTCCGTGGCGAAGAAAATCCTCGCCATCGCGTCACCCCGCGGTGGGGGCTTCCAGCACCAGGACGGCGTTGCGCGAGAAATGCACCGTGGCCGGCTGCCCGCGCTGCGGCGGGGAGAGCCGGGGATTGTTGAACGTGTCCAGCGAGATGGTGTTGTCCGTGAAACGCACGCGCACCCGCACGATCGAACCCAGGAAGTTGACGTCTTCCACCGTGCCCTGCATCCGGTTGCCGTCCTCGGCCGCCCCCTCCAGGGAGACGACCTCGGGGCGCAGCGCCACGGCGCAGGCGTCCCCCGCGCGTGCTCCCTCCAGCCCGCGGGCCGCGACCACCTCCTGCCCGTCGATCACGAGCGCGCCGCGCGCGGGGTCGGCCACGTGCCCGCGCAGGATGCTCAGCGTGCCCACAAACGCGGCGACGAACGGCGTCGCCGGAGCATTGTAGATCTCGAACGGCGTCCCGATCTGCTCGACGCGTCCCTCGTTCATCACGACGATACGGTCGGAGAGGGAGAGCGCCTCCTCCTGATCGTGAGTGACGTAGATGGTCGTGATGTCGAGCTTGCGCTGGATCGAGCGGATCTCGTTGCGCAGGGCGACGCGGATCTTCGCGTCCAGCGCCGAGAGGGGCTCGTCGAGGAGGAGCACCTGCGGTTGGATGGCCAAGGCGCGCGCCAGGGCCACCCGCTGCTGCTGTCCGCCGGAGAGCTGGTAGGGGTAGCGCTGCCCCAGCGCCGGCAGCTTGATCAGGGTGAGCATCTCCTCGACGCGGCGGGCGATCTCCGCGGCGGGCTTCTTCGCCACCTTCAACCCAAAGCCGACGTTCTGGGCGATCGTCATGTTCGGGAACAGCGCGTAGGACTGGAACACCATCCCGACGTGGCGCTGGTTCGGCGGCCGCCGCGTGATGTCCACTCCGTCGAGGCGGATCGCGCCGGCCGAGGGGGTTTCGAACCCGGCGATGATGCGCAGCGTCGTGCTCTTGCCGCACCCGCTCGGGCCGAGGAAGGAGACGAATTCGCCGCGCGTCACCTCCAAGTCCACCCGCTCCACCGCGGTGGTCAGGGCGAAGCGCTTCTGAATGTTGGCGATCTCGAGAAACGCCATCGCCCGCTACCTCGCCACCGTCTGGCCGGGGGCGCCCCGCCCCAGCACCTGGATCAGCCCGATCGACGCCCACGTGATGGCAAAGCTGATGATCGCCAGCGCCGCGGGCTCGTAGGCGCGGTTGGCGCCGATGTTCTGCAGGTAGGGGCCAAAAGCCGGACGGTTCAACAGGCTGGCCATCGTGAACTCGCCGATGACGATGGCGAAGGTGAGAAAGGCCCCGCTCAAGACCGCCACCCGCACGTTGGGGAGGATGACGCGCAGCAGGATCGTCGACCACGCCGCGCCCAGGCTTTGCGCCGCCTCCGTGAGCGTGCGCACGTCGATGGCGCGCAGCCCCGTGTCCACCGCGCGGTACATGTAGGGGAGGGCCAGCGTCACGTAGCTGCAGGTGAGCAGCAGGTCGGTGGCCCGCTCCGACCCGGTCAACGGCAGGAAGGAGGAGCTGTTGTAGAGGCGCAGGTAGCCGAAGACGAAGACGATGGCGGGAATCACCAGGGGCAGCAGGGTGATGAACTCCACCACCGGCCGCAGCCGGGGCAGGCGGAGCTGGATCCAGTAGGCCGTCGGCACCACGAGCACCACCCCCACGGCGATGGTGGCGAGGGCGAGGGTGGTTGAATACCCGATGGTGGCAAGGAAGCGCGGATCGTTGAGGACGATCTGGTAGGCGGTCAGGCTATACCGGCCACGCAGGTAGCGCAGCGAGAACTCCAGCGTCCCCAGCAGGGGGACGAAGAAGTACAGGACCCCGAAGAGCAGCAGCAGCCAGGAGATCAGACGCCCCCTCGTCACTCCCGCCCACCCACCCCCGCCGGCCGCTTCATCTCAACCACCGCTCGCTGCGTCCGCGCAGCCAGATGTACGCCCCGTTGGAGAGCCCGGTGATGAGGATCATCCCCAACGCCAGCGCGTAGCCGAGGTTCTGATTGTGCAGCACGTCGCCGCGGATCTGCGCGTAGAGGACGATCGTGACGATGTTCAACGAGGAGCCGGTCAGCGCGTACGCCGTGGCCACGGCGCCGAAGGCGTTGGCGAAGAGGAGCAGCGTGGCGCCGAGGAGCGGCGGCCAGAGGATGGGCAGCACGATGTAGCGCCAGTACTCCCACCCGCTGGCGCCGAGGTTGGCCGAGGCTTCGCGCCATTCCCGTTTCAGCCCATCGATCGCCGGCGCCAGGATCAAGACCATCAGCGGGATCTGGAAGTACATGTAGGTCAGCGTCAGGCCCCAGAAGCTCAGCAGGTTGAAACCGCCGCGGTAGATGTCGATCCCCCAGCGATTCAGCAGCGCGGTGGCCAGCCCCGCCCGCCCTAGGGTGGCGAGGAAGGCAAAGGCGAGGGGCACGCCGGCGAAGTTCGAGGCTACCCCCGAGAAGGTCATCAGCGCCGGCCGCACAAAGGCGGGCAGGCCGCCGGCGATCGCAGCATAGGCGAGGGCGAACCCGATGAGGGCGCCGCCGATCGCCGATGCCGCGCTGACCTTGATGCTGATCACGTAGGAGCTGAGGATGGTGGGCTGAAACAGGTCGGCCAGATTGCGCAGGGTGAGATGGCCCTGGGCGTCTTGAAAACCACCGACCATGAGCAGGGCGGTGGGGACGATCAGGAACATCAGCGCAAAGACGAAGAAGGGGACGACCCCCACCCATGCCCAGGAGAGCTGGCCGAGCCACGAGGGCGCGGCGGGGGACGGAGCGATCGGCAGACGGGTGGCCTCTGCCACGCGGTTCCTCCCCCGCCCTAGCCCCTCCCCCGGGTCACCGGAGGAGGGGCGGGCGCCAGGATGTCATTGTAGAGTTGCTCTGCCCAGACGAGACGATCCAGCCGGATCGGGGGGAGGTTACTTCACGTTCGCCCCGACCACGGTGTCCCACTGCGTCGTAATGATCTGCTTCGCCGCATCCTGCTGCGCCAGCGTGGGGAACAGCGCCTTGTCGTAGGCCGCCGCCGGCGGGAGCTTGGCCAGGAGGGCTGCCGGCACCTTCCCCCGCTTCACCAGATCGGCGAAGCGGATGGGGTGGCAGTAGCCCTTGAGCCACAGCAGCTGCCCTTCATCGGAATAGAGGTACTCCATCCACAGCTTCGCCGCGTTCGGGTGCGGCGCGTAGGCGCTGATGGCCTGGACGTACACCCCTGCGACGACCCCGGTCGCCGGGACGATGACCTCGACCTTGGGGTTGCCCTTCAGCGTGTCGCGGTCGGCCAGGGCATTGTAGTCCCAGCGGATGATGATCGGCGTCGCGCCCTGGGCGAGGGAGGCCGCCTTGCCGATGACGGGCACGAAGTTGCCGCGCTTGTTCAGGTCGGCAAAGAACTTCAGGCCCTCAGTCGCCGCCGCGCTGACGTTTCCCTTCGCGGCCGAGAGGCCCGCCGCGAACACGCCCTGGATCGCCTGGTTCGAGGCGCGCGGATCGCCGGCCAGGGCGACCGCGTTCTTGTAGTCCGGCTTGAGCAGGTCGGCCCAGTCTCTCGGCAGGGTCTTGACGATGTCGGCGTTGACCTGGAAGGCCAGGACGCCGTAGTAGTCGCCGTACCAGTACCCCGTGTTGTCCTTCGCGCTGGCCGGGATCGATGCCCACGTGGCGACCTTGTAGGGCATCAGCAGCCCCTCGGCCTTGGCCGACGGGCCGAAGGAGAGACCGACGTCAATCACGTCCGGGGCCTGCGGCCCCTTGTTGCCTTTGTTGGCCTTGATCGCTTCAATCTCATCGCCCGACCCGGCGTCGGGGTTGAGCTCGTTCACCCGCAGGCCATACTTCTGCTTGAATCCGGCGATGACGTCGCCGTAAGCGCACCAGTCGTGCGGTAATGCGATGACGGTGAGCTGGCCCTCCTGCTTGGCCGCGGCAATGAGCTGCACCATCCCGCCCTGCCCGGCCGCGACCGAGCCGAACGCCAGGACGACCAGCGTGGCAAACGTGAAGACGCGCGTCCACTTGATCATGCTGCCTCTCCCTCCCTCACGCACTCTCTCCCGAGTGTCCAAGAAGTACCCCCTCGGCAGCCATAACTCCTTGTCGCCGTTCGGAGGCGCTCATGATTTGATCCGGCTGTTGGACGGATCGAAACGGGGCTCGCGCTGCACCGTCGCGGCGACCGGGCGGCCGTCGACTTCGACGCCAACCTCCGTGCCCACCGCCATCAGCTCCATCGGCAGGTAGGCGTAGGCGATGCTCTCCCGCACCGTGTAGCCGATCCCGCCGCTGGTCGTCCGCGTGACGACCCGTCCGTCCAGCAGCACGGGCTCGTTGCCGAGCGGGTGTGTCGTGTTATCGGCGAGCACCAGGCAGCAGAGCTTCCGCGTCAATCCCTCCTCCCGCTGGCGCAGCAGCGCCTCCCGGCCCTGAAAATCTTTTCGGTCCAGCTTGACGAAGTATCCCTGTCCGGCTTCATAGGGCGTGTAGTCGGGCGTCACGTCCGCGCTCCAGTACCGGTAGCCCTTTTCCAGCCGCAGCGAATCGACGGCACGGTAGCCTACCGCGTGCAGCCCCCGCGGCTGTCCCGCTTCCCAGAGGGCATCCCAGACCGCCAGCCCGCCGTCCAGCGGCACGTAGAGCTCCCAGCCGGCCTCGCCGACGTAGGTAACGCGCAGCGCCCGCACCGGCACGCCGGCCACAGAGATCTCGCGCCCACTCATGTACGGGAACGCGGCGTTGGACAGATCGTCGTCGCAGACCGCCTGGAGGATCTCGCGCGCCCGCGGGCCCCACAGGCCGATGCACCCGAGCTCCGCCGTGACGTCGCGCGCGGTCACCGAGCCGTCCGCCGGGAGGTGGCGCCGGATCCAGTCGAAGTCGTGGATGCCGAAGGCGCTGCCCGTGACGATGAAGAACCGGTCCGGCCCCAAGCGCGTCACGGTGAGGTCGCACTCCACACCGCCGCGCGGGTTCAACATCTGCGTGTAGGTGACGGCGCCGACCGGCTTATCCACGTCGTTCGCCGCCAGCCACTGCAGCGCGCCCAGCGCGCCCAGGCCGTCGACCTGGAACTTGCTGAACGAGGAAAAATCGAACAGACCCGCGTGCTCGCGCGTGGCCGTGTGTTCGGCGGGGATGGCCGGGGACCAGTTGTGCCGGATCCATCCGGTGGGAACCAGGTCTGGCGCGTTGCCCTCGTTCGCGCGGAACCAGTTCGGCCGCTCCCACCCCGCCTTCTCGCCGAAGACCGCGCCCAGCGCCGCCAGCCGCGGATAGGGTGGGCTGGTCCGCAGGGGGCGGCCCGACTCCCACTCTTCCAGCGGCAAGTGGACGGTGTAGTTGCGCGAGTACACCTCCACGGCGCGGGTGGCGGCGTAGCCGCGGTCGCCGTAGTGCGCCCCGAATCGCCGCAGGTCCGCGCGCCAGATGTCCACGCTGGCCCGGCCCTCGACGATCCAGTCCGCCATCACCTTCCCCAACCCCCCACCGGTGGCGATCCCCGGTGAGCCGCCGGCGACGAAGAAGCCGCGCACCTCGGGGGTCTCGCCGAGGAGGAACTCGCCGTCGGGCGTGAAGGTCTCGGGGCCGATCATCAGCTTGCGCACCCCCGCCCCGCTCAACCCGGGGATGCGTACGATGGCGCCGGTGGCCAAGCTCTCGAAGCGATCCCAGTTCGGCGCCATCCGCACCGGGTCGATGCCGGCGGGAATGGGCTCTGGGCCGCACCGCACGGGGTTGCCCTCGTATCCACCCACCACGAGGCCGCCGACCTCCTCACGTCCGTAGATGCGCAGGTCGGGATCGCGGAAGACCGGCAGGTCGCGCGGCACGTCGAAGGGCACCGTCACCATGTACTGGTGCTCGATCGGCACGATGGGGATCGCGACGCCGATCATCTGCCCGACGTGCCAGGACCAGACACCGGCGGCGCACACCACCACGGGCGCGTGGATCGTGCCGCGGGTGGTGATCACCGACTCGATGCGCCCGTCGCGGACCGTGAGCCCGGTGACGTTCGTCTGCGTCGCAATCTCGCAGCCGCCCCGGCGTGCGCCCTCGGCCAGCGCGTAGGTGAGCCCGCTGGGATCGACGCGGCCGTCGGTGGGGATGTAGGCCGCGCCGATCAGATCGCGATCGCTGATGATGGGCAAGCGCGCGACGGCCTGCTGCGGCGTCAGCAGCTCCACCTCCAGGCCGAAGGCCCGGGCCTGCGCCACCTGCCGGCGGATCTCCTCCATCCGCAGAGGACTGCTCGCCAGCCGCAGGCTCCCGACCTGGCGCCAGTCCGGGTCGATCCCGGTCTCGGCGGCCAGGCGGCCATAAAGGCCCACGCCGTACATGATCATCCGGGTGAGGTTGATCGTGCCGCGCAGTTGTCCGACCAGACCCGCGGCGCGATGGGTCGAGCCGCCGGTGAGCGTCCCGCGCTCCACCAGCACGATGTCGCGCCAGCCCATCTGGGTGAGGTGATAGGCGATGCTGCAGCCGGCGACGCCTCCGCCGATGATGACCGCCTGGGCGTCCGTGCGCATGTGGGTCTTGGCTCATTCGTCCTCGCGGGGCGTCGTTCCTGTCCCCGCACGTGCGGCGTAGGGTGCGTCATGCCGCCGCGTCCGATGGGAAGGGAGGGGGATGCAGGAAGTCGAACCGCCATGCAGACGCCTCGTTTGCACTTCCTCAAGTGTGACCGACCTGCGGGCTGAAGGGGGACGCGCTCGATGACCGGCAGCCATCTCTACGACTACCGCCTGGTGCACTCCGCCCGCTACCAGAAGTCGCCGCTCTTTCCTATCTTCCGGCGGCTCGGCGCGACGTCGTTCCTCTGGTACAACCACCACCTGCACGCCGTGGACTTCGAGGGGCAAACGAAGGAACAGGAGTACTGGGCGATTCGCAACGGCGTCACGCTGTGGGACGTCTCCGTGGAACGCCCGGTGGAGATCGACGGCCCCGACGGCTTCACGTTGATGGACCTGCTGACGCCGCGGGACATGCGTAAGTGCGCCGTCGGCCAGTGCAAGTACGCACTGATCACGGACGAGAACGGCGCCGTCGTCAACGACCCGGTCGTGCTGCGCCTGGCGGAGAACCGGTTCTGGCTGTGCCCCTCCGACAGCGACGTGCATTTGTGGGCCAAGGGAGTGGCCGCGGGCATGGGGTTGCGGGCCACCGTGCGCATCAGCGACGTCTATCCCATCCAGCTGCAGGGACCGAAGTCCGTGGACGTGCTGGAGGCGATCGTCGGCGAGGGCATCCGCGCGCTGAAGTACTATTGGTTCATGGAAACGGACTTCCCCGGTCGCATCCCCGTAATCATCACCCGGACCGGCTGGACCGGTGAGGTCGGCTACGAAATCTTCCTGCTGGATAACGGCCGCGCCGAAGAAATGATCGACCTCATCGTTACGCGGGGCAAACCGTTCGGCCTGATCCCGGCGGGGCCCAACCACGCGCGCCGCGTCGAGGCCAGCATCCTGAACAACCAGGCGGACATGGGGCTGGACACCAACCTCTACGAGTTAGGGTTGGAGTGGCAGATCGAACCGAAAGAGCGCTTCATCGGCAAAGAGGCGCTCGAGCGCGTCCGCCGCGAGGGGCCGCAGCGCCGTCTGGTGGGATTCGAAGTGGCGGGGGAGCAGGCGCCGCACGAATTCGAGGGGCCCTGGACGGTGAGCAAGAACGGGCAGCGCATCGGCCAGGCCTCCGCGTTCCTCTTCTCACCGACCTTGAAGAAGAACATCGGGCTGGCGATGGTGCCGATCGCGTACGCCACGCCCGGCGAGCGCGTGGAGATCCAGCGCCTGCCCAGCGAGACGCGGCATCAGGCCACGATCGTCCGGCTGCCCTTCATCGACCCCAAGAAGGAAATCCCCAAGCGGCGACTGGACGCGTCCTGACCCTGACAGACGCGGTCGACCGCGTTCCCCTCTGGCGGGGGGCCGTGCGCCTCGCCGTCACCCCATTGCCGGGTGGGATCACCAACCTCAACTACCGTGTGGATGCGGACGGCCAGGCCTTTGTCCTGCGGATCGGCCTGGAGGGGGCCGAGCTCCTCGGCATCGATCGCCGGCGGGAGCACCGCTGCATGGTGGCGGCGAGCCGCGCCGGGGTGGCCCCGGAGGTGGTCTATGCCCGCCCCGGCGAGGGCCTCCTCGTCACGCGGTTTACTCCCGGCCGCTCGCTCGTCCCCGGTCGGGCGGTGCGCGGGACGCTGCGCGCGCGCGTCGTTCGGGCCATGCGCCGCTGCCACGGCGGCCCTCCGTTCGTAGGGCGGTTCTCCCCCTCGCGGACGCTGGAGACATACCTCGCGGCCGCCCGGGGAGGGCCCAGCCCGCTGCCGCCGGACGCAGACCGCCTCGTCGAGCGCGTCTCCTCCATCGCCGCGATCCTGCGGCGCAGCCGCGCGGCGCCCCAGCCGTGCCACAACGACCTATGGGGACGCAATCTGATCGATGACGGACGGCGCGTGCACATCGTCGATTGGGAATACGCTGGAATGGGTGACCGCTTCTTCGATCTGGCCAACTTTGCCATCTACCACTGCCCCACCGACGGCGCCGACGCGGCCCTGCTCTCCGCGTACTTCGGGCGCGCGCGCCCGTCGACCCTGGCCCGGCTCAAGTTGATGAAGATCGTCGCCGAGCTCCGGGAGGCGTTGTGGTATGTGGTCTCGCTCCGGCTGCCGACGGGCCGGCGCCGTGGGGCGGCATCCGCCGCGGCGCACTTTCGCCGCTGCCGCCAAGCCCTCGCCGACCCGCGTCTGCCGTGCTGGTTTGAAGCCGTCACGCGCCGTGAATAAGGAAGGATGGAGCCGGGGTTTCGCGGCCCTGTGCCTGGGCCAATTCCTGGCGCACCAGACCAGCCTGACCTTCTCGGTCCTGATTCCGCTGCTGACGACGGAGTGGGGACTGCGAGCGAGCCAGGCAGGATTGATTCTCGGGGGGTTCCAACTGGGGACCCTCGGCGCCTACCTGGTCGTGGGCTTCCTGCTGGACCGCATTCGCAGCAAGCCGATCATGGCCTGGTCGGCCTTCCTCGTCGGCGCCGGCGACCTCCTCTTTGCCGCCGCGGCGCGGGACTTCGCCTCGGGGTTGGCCCTGCGCCTGCTCGTCGGCGTGGTTATCGGCGGACTGTATCTCCCCGCGCTCAAGCACATTGCGGAGACGATCCCGTCGTGGCGGCGAGGCACCGCGACAGGCACCTACATCGCCGTGATCGTGTCGGCCTACGCCGCGCCCCTCTTCTACGTCGGCCTGCTGGCGCCGCGGGTGGGCTGGCGGCCGACCATGGTCGGCATCGCGGTGCTGGAGATGCTCGGCGCGCTGGTGCTGGCGTGGAAGGTGCCGAGTAGCCCGGCGCCGGCGCGCGTACCAGCGGGGGCGGGACGCTATCTCACCGACGTCCTCCGCAACGACCGCGCCCGCCGGACGATCGTCGCCTACACCGGACACAACTGGGAGCTCTTCGGGATGTGGGGCTGGCTGGCGCCGTTCATGGTGGCGGCGCTCACCGCGCGCGGCGCGTCGCCCAGCGCCGCGCTCTCCTGGGGCGGACTCATCGCGGCGGGCGCTATCGGCCTGGGCGGCGGCGTCGGGGCCATCTTCGGCGGCCGAATCTCCGATCAGCTCGGCCGCGCCCGGGCGGCGATGATCATCCTCATGCTCAGCCTCGTCTGCTCGTTGGGCTTCGGGTGGCTGCTGCGCGCGCCCCTCATCCTGCTCGTCGCCGCGGGATTGCTCTATGGCACGGTGGCGCTCGCCGACTCGCCGGCCTATTCCGCCAACCTGATGGAGGTGGTCCCGCCGCAGTCTCTGGGAGGCGCCTTCTCCTTTCAAATGCTCACCGGATGGACGGCCACCGCGCTGGCGCCTGCCGCCTTTGGGATGACGCTCGACCTCCTTGCTCCGGCCGGTGCCCTGGCCCAGTGGGGCAGTGCGTTCGGTCTGATGGCGCTCGGTCCGCTGGTGGGCGTGATCGCGCTGGCGCCACTCCGGATGAAGACCGGGTGAGCGTTCCTCCAAATCATCTCCGGGACGCGCTCCGTCAGGGCCGCTTCGTCCTGACCCTCGAGCTGACCACGCCCCCGGCGGGGGCGCCGGCCGCCGCCGTGGATTCGCTACTGGCGATGGCGCACGCCGTCCAGGGCGAGCCGCGCATCGCCGCCATCGCCCTCACCGACCGCAGCAGCGCCGACGCCGACCTCGGCTCCATCGAGACCGGCCGGCGGGTCGCCGAGGCCTCGGGCAAGGCCCCGCTGATCCACTGGGCCGGCAAGGATCGCAGCGCGACTGACCTCGAGGCGGACCTGCGCCGCGCCAAGGCGCTCGGATTGGAGAACTTTCTCCTGATCACGGGGGACAAGGTGCGCCATCCGCCTGTCACCCGTCCCGTCCGATACCTCGACTCCATCAACGCCCTCGACGCCGCGCGCAGAGTCCTGCCGTCGGCGCTGCTGGCGGCCGCGGTTTGTCCCTTCAAATACCGCGAGGAGGATCTGCTGGGGCAGTACTTCAAGGCCGCGAAGAAGCTCCGCGCGGGCGCCGACCTGCTGATCACCCAGATCGGCTGGGACATGCGCAAGTTCGAGGAGGTGCGCGCCTTTCTCGCGGCGCGCGGGTACGACGCCCCGCTGATCGCGGAACTCCTCCACCTCACCGCCTCCCGCGCCCGCCGCCTCCGCCGTGTGGGACTGCCCGGGGTGACCATCACCGACGACCTCCTGCGTCTCCTCGACGCGGAGGAGGCGGCAGCGGATCGGGGCCAGGCCTCCTCCTACCGGAGGCTCGCCCTCCAGATCATCGGCGTCCGCCACCTCGGATACGTCGGAGCGCAAATCAGCGGAGTGCACACCTCCGCCGGCGTGACCGTCCTGCTCGACGCCGTCGAGACCTGCGCGCGGGAGTGTCCGACACCCGAGGCGTGGCAGGCGGCGTGGCGCGCGGCGCTGACGGGTCCCGACGGCCGCGTCATCTCCGTTGCGCCGGCGGGAGGCTTCTACATCGACGCGGATCGGGCCGCGGATGGTACCGTCGGGGCCGGGCCGTCATCGACCGAGCGGGCCATGTTCGGAGCGATGGACCTGATTCACCGCGCGGCATTTGCGGACGGCTCGTGGGGCGACCGTCTCCTGGGCGGAGCGCTGCGGCGCCTCGATGCGCGCAGCGGATTCGGCGGGGCGCTCCTCGCCCTCGAACGGGCGACGAAGGGACCGCTGGTGGGGTGCGCCACCTGCGGATTCTGCCGCTTGCCCGAGACGGCCTACGTCTGCCCCGAGACCTGCCCCAAAGGCCTGGCCAACGGGCCGTGCGGCGGCACGCAGGAGAACCGCTGCGAGTTCGGTGACCGCGAGTGCATCCACGCGCGCATCTACCGCGTCACCAAGGAGCGCGGGCGGCTGGACGATCTCGAAGAAGTGTTGATCCCGCCTGTCCCCGCGGGCGCGTGGGATAGTTGTTCGTGGGTGACGCACTTCCAGGAGAAGGGCCCGAAGGCGATCCGGCTAGCCGGAACGCGCGGTTCCAGACGCCCAGCGTAGATCGGGATGGCGCGCCGCCGTCACCTCGTCGAGACGCGTGACGACCGTGGTGTGCGGCGCCGTCCGGACGAGCTCCGTGTTCGTGCGGCATTCCTCTGCCACGGCCAGCAGCGCCTGCGCAAAAGCCTCAATCGCCGCGCGCGTCTCCGTCTCGGTGGGCTCGATCAGCATGGCCTCCTCGACGATCAGGGGAAAGTAGACCGTCGGGGCGTGGAACCCGTAATCCAGCAGCCGTTTGGCGATGTCCTTGGTGGTGGCCCCGGTTTCGCGCTTCTGGCGCGTGCCGGCCAGCACGAACTCGTGCTTGCAGGGCCGGTCATAGGGAAGATCGAACGCCGGGCGCAGCAAGGCCAGGAGGTAGTTCGCGTTGAGCACCGCGGCCTCGGCGACCTGCCGCAGCAGCGGGCCATAGGACCGGATGTACGCGTACGCCCGTACGAGGACGCCAAAGTTGCCGTAGAAGCTGCGGATTTTTCCGATCGTCTTGGGCCGGTCATACTCGAGCCGGCAGCGATCGCCATCGCGGACCACGACCGGCACGGGCAGGTACGGCGCCAGATGGCCCTTCACCGCCACCGGCCCCGCGCCCGGCCCCCCGCCGCCGTGCGGCGTGCTGAAGGTCTTGTGCAGGTTCATGTGCATGACGTCGAAGCCCTGATCCCCCGGCCGGGTCACGCCCAGGATCGCGTTGAAGTTCGCCCCGTCCAGATACAGCTGCGCCCCGCAGCCGTGGATGATCTCCTCGATCTCGGTGATGCGCTCCTCGAAGAGCCCCAGGGTGTTGGGATTCGTGAGCATCAGCGCAGCCAGACGGTCGTCCGCGGCCGCGCGCAGGGCGTCGACGTCGATGTTGCCCCGCGCGTCGCTGCGCACCTCGGCGACCTCAAAGCCGCACATCGCCGCCGACGCGGGGTTGGTGCCGTGCGCCGAATCGGGCACGATGACGCGGGTCCGCCGCTCTCCGCGCTCGGCGAAGTAGGCCCGGATGAGCATCAAGGCGGTCAGCTCCCCCTGCGCCCCCGCCGCCGGCTGGAAGGTGACGTGCTCCATCCCCGTGATCTCGGCCAGCATCGCCTCGAGGTCCACCAGGAGGCGGAGCGCGCCCTGCGTCACGGCCTCCGGGGCGTAGGGGTGCAGGCGGGCGAACCCGGGCAGCCGCGCGGCGTCCTCGTTGAGCTTGGGATTGTACTTCATCGTGCACGACCCGAGGGGGTAGAACCCCAGGTCGATCGCGTAGTTGCGGTGCGAGAGCTGCGTGTAGTGGCGCACGAGGTCGGGCTCGCTGACCTCCGGCAGGTCCAGCGGCTCGCCGCGCAGCTGCGCCGCCGGCAGGATCGTCTCCAACGGCAGATCAGGGACGTCGCTGACCGGAGGCATGGCGCCGATGCGCCCGCTGGCGCTGCGCTCGTTCAGCAGCGGGACCTGCGCGCGCGCCACTAGCGCATCGCCTCCAGCGTCTGGGCCAGACGATCGATCTCCTCGCGGGTCCTGTTCTCCGTCACGCAGAGCAGCCACCCATCGCGGAGGTCGGGGTAAAACCGGCCGAGCGCGAGCCCGCCGATCATGCCCGCATCGAGAAGCCGCTGGTTGATCTCCTCGGGACTCCGAGGACAGCGGAGCACGAACTCGTGGAAGGTGGGACCCTCGAACGCCGGCCTGAACCCCGGGACCTGGGCCAGCCGCTGTCTGGCGTAGTGCGCTTTGCGGGCGCAGACCTCCGCGACCTGCCTCAATCCCCCGCGCCCCAGAGCGGCCATGTAGATCGCCGCCGCCAGCGCGTTGAGGGCCTCATTCGTGCAGATGTTGCTCGTCGCCCGTTCCCGCCGGATGTGCTGCTCACGCGTCTGCAGGGTGAGCACGAACCCTCGCCGCCCTTGTGTGTCCACCGTCTGGCCCACCAGCCGGCCGGGCATCCGCCGCACAAACGCCTGGCGCGTGGCCAGCATCCCCAGATAGGGACCGCCGAAGTTGAGGTGATTCCCCAGCGGCTGGCCCTCGCCGGCGACGATATCCGCGCCCCATTCCCCCGGCGGCTTGAGCAGCGCATAGGCAACGGGATCGGCCGCGGCTACGACCAGAAGCGCGCCGACGGCGTGCGCCACTTCCGCCAGCGCTCCCATCTCCTCCAGCCCACCGAGGAAATTGGGCTGCTGGATGATGAGCGCCGCCGTACGCTCCGAGAGGAGATCCCGGGCCAGCGCCGCCGGCGTGACGCCCCCCTGGTGGGGGAGGTCTCGCACCACCATCCCCAGATGCCGCGTGTAGGTCCGGATGACCTGGCGGTACTCTGGATGCACCGCCGACGAGACGACGACCTCGTCGCGGCGGGTGAGATCCCGCGCCATCACCGCCGCCTCTGCCGTAGCGCTGGCGCCGTCGTACATCGAGGCATTGGCGACGTCCATGCCCGTCAGCGCGCACAACAGGCTCTGGTACTCGTAGGTCGCCTGCAGTTCCCCCTGCATGATCTCCGCCTGATACGGCGTGTAGGCGGTGTAGAACTCACTCCGTCCCGCCAGGTGCCAGACGACGCTGGGGATGAAGTGGTCATACGCCCCCGCCCCGAGGAAGCAGGCATACCGGTCCGCGTCGCCGTTGCGCTCGCTCAGACCGCGTAGTTCGCGTAACAGATCCGCATCGCTGGGCACGGGGGGGAGAGCCAGCGCGCGCAGCAGCCGGACGCTCCGCGGTACGTCGGTGAAGAGATCCTCGATCGTTGCGGCGCCGACGGCGCGCAACATGTCGCGCCGGTCGGCGTCGGTGAGGGGGATGTACTTGTGCGGGGTCCAGGGGTTCATCGCGCGGTGATCGGTCGAGCCGTCCCCTTAGTTCGCCGGCTCGCCGATGAGGCGGCGGTAGTCGTCGACCGACAGCAAGCTCTTAAACTCTCCCGACTCCGCCGGCTCGATCAGCAGCATCCACCCCTGCCCATACGGGTCTTCATTGACCAGCTCGGGATGTCCCCCCAGCGCCGGATTCACCTCGACCACCGTGCCGGAAATCGGGGCATAGAGATCCGAGACCGCCTTCACGGACTCGATGACACCAAAAGCCTCCAGTTGCTTCACCCGTACTCCCTGGGCGGGCAACTCGATGAAGACGACGTCGCTGAGCCGCTCGGCGGCGAACTGCGTGATGCCCACACGCACGCGTGTCCCCTCGAGCCGCGCCCACTCGTGCTCCTTCGTGTACTTGAGGTCTTCGGGGTACATCCGGAGACTATCCCCCTATGCTGCCCGACGATAGAACGGCAGGCGCATCACCCGGATCGGCACGGCGCGCTCTCGGATCTCAACGCTCAGCGAACCCTCTTGGGCCTCCTTCGCCAACGCAAAAGGAAGGTACCCCATTCCGATGCTCATCTGCAGCGTAGGACCAAAGGTCCCGCTCGTCACAGCACCGGCCCGCGTGCCCTGATGGAGAAGCGGGTATCCGTGTCGGGCGACGGCGCGACCCTCCACGGAGAACCCGACGAGCTTGCGCGGGGGAGCCTGCTCACGCTGTCGGAGCAAAACCTCGCGACCCACGAAGTCGCCCTTGTCCCACTTCACGGTCCAGGCTAACGGCGCCTCAAGCGGCGACGTGGCGTCGTCGATATCATTGCCATAGAGCATCAGCCCGGCTTCCAGACGCAGGGTGTCCCGCGCGCCGAGGCCGACCGGGACCACACCCGACGACGCCCCCGCCTCGAGAAGGGCATCCCACAGATTCGGCGCCTCATCCCAGGCCGGCCCGAGCTCAAACCCATTCTCCCCCGTGTAGCCGGTCCGGGAGAGGAGCATCCGGCGACCGGCGACCACCGCCTCGGGGAGGACATCGAACGGACGCATCTCGTCGACCGGCGCCGTCGTGAGCCGACGCAGGATCGTCGAGGCGGCCGGACCCTGCAGCGCCAGCAGGGCCATTTCACGTGAAATGTCGCGGACGGTCGCGGCGCCCGCGTGCTCCTCGATCCAGGCGAGGTCCTTCGCGTGGGTCGCGGCGTTCACGACCATGAGGTACTGTTCCGGCTGAACGCGCAAAATGATTAGGTCGTCAACGATCCCTCCGTGCGGATTGCACATGGGCGTATAGAGGCCATGACCGACGGCCAAGCGCGCCACGTCATTCGGCACGAGGTGCTGCAGCGCCCCAAGCGCCGCCTCCCCTTCGACCAGTAGCTCGCCCATGTGCGACACATCGAAAAGCCCGGCTCGCTCCCGAACCGCCCGGTGCTCCTCCAAGATCCCGCGGTATTGCACCGGCATGTCCCACCCAGCGAACGGCACCATGCGCGCCCCCAGCTCGAGATGGCGGGCGTGCAGGGGGGTCCGGTGGAGAAGGTCGGTGGTCTCAGCCATCAGGCCGGTTCAGGCCTGCTTCCTTTCCCTCGGCGACGCAGGAGGGCGATGACCTCCTCGTCGGTGGTCTGCGCAAAGTCCTCGTAGAACTGCCCCACGGCGTAGAAGGCCATCGGCACGAGCAGGCACACCACTTCGTCGGCTTCGGCGCGCAGGCGCTGCACTCCATCGGCAGGGGCGACGGGGACGGCCGCGACGATGGCGCGGCAGCCCATCCGGCGCACGGCGCGGAGCGCGGCGATCATTGTCGAGCCGGTGGCGATCCCGTCATCGACGACGCTGACCGTATGTTCCGTCAGATCAGGATAGACCTGGGTCCCCCGATAGACCATCATTCTCCGCGAAATCTCCTCTTGCTGACGTTGGACCTCTTCACGCAGGTAGGTGGAATCAGCACCCAGGCTGCCTTCGAGTCCGGGGTCCAGATAGACGGTGCCATCGTGGGCAACCGCGCCCACGGCGAGCTCGGGATTCTCTGGGGCCCGCAGCTTCCGCGGAATAATCACGTCGAGCGGGGCACCTAGCAGGTCGGCGACCTCAGCCCCGACGACGACGCCTCCTCGAGGAATCGCAAGTACATATGCAGGAAGCTGCACGTGTTGAAGGGCCGCCCCCAAACGGCGCCCGGCATCCCTGCGATCGCGAAAGAGCATCACCGCTCCGCCCGCTCAAATCGGCTGCCCTCACTGGACGCGGGCCAGGTCGAGTGCCTGCGCCAGGGCCTCCTGCTCTTCGTCCGAGAGAGGTGAGGACGACTTCCCGTCGCGCACCGCTTTCGCATACCCGCGGCTGCCATCCCGGCCATTGAGAATGCTGATGACGAGGCCGTTCCGCCGCGCATCCAGGAGAACCACGCTAAAGCTCATGTGACCGCCCATGTCTCGGAACGCGTCGTACCTGACGACTCCGAGACGTCGCAGGGCACCCTCCCCATCGGCTCGGACGCTGGCTACATCAGTGGCCAACCGCTCGAGTCTCGAGCGCATCACCTCAAGATCACCGTCCACGTTACTCTTGCCAGGCTCCTGCGTGTACCCACCTGAACCCCGCGTCAGGCGATTCACTTGTCGAGTCAACAAGAGAACGACCACCGCGAGAAGGAGCACGCCGGCGGTTAGCCCCCACATGAGGATCTGGTTCCCCAAATCGATCGTCATCGCCTCGCAGGTTGTGAAGTTAGCCGTTCTTCAACGTGTTTGAAGTATCTCCTTTTCTGGGTCTCTTGGGGTGTTCTATCGGCGATTCCCTGGTTGTATCAATCCTTCCGCTCGCCTTCAGCGCCTTCCCTATCCTGGAGGGCCTTCAGGACGACTCCGATGTGCTCGTCCAAAGGAACTCCGAGTTCCTCAGCGCCTCGAGCAATGTCTTCGCGGCTCACCGCCCTTGCAAAGGCCTTGTCCTTGAGTTTCCGCCGAACCGCCTGTGCGTCCACCTCCGCAAGAGAACGACCCGGCCTGACGAGGGATACCGCGATGACAAATCCGGTCACTTCATCGCAGGCAAACAGGGCCTTCTCCATCAACGAGACGCGGGAAACCCCCGCGTAGTCGGCGTGCGACAAGATCGCTCGGGTAACTACTTCCGGTGCCCCCACCTTCCGCAGGAATTCCACTCCGCGAAAGGGGTGCCCGTTCTCCTCGGCAGGGAATCGCTCGTAATCCATGTCATGAAGAAGCCCAACCAGGCCCCAGAGCTCCGGATCCTCCCCAAACCGCAGGGCATAAGCGCGCATCGCAGCCTCCACCGCGCGCATGTGCCTCCGCAGCCCGGGGCTCCCGGTCCACTCACAAACCAACGCCCAGGCTTCATCCCTCGTCATCGACGTCGGCTGTTAGGTCGGTGCTAGCCGTTTGCAGGTGCTTCGGTCTTCTCTTCTCCACCTTTGTCTAGAAGAAGAGCGACGACTCGGTTGAGGTCTTCGGGGGAGTAGAAGTCGATGAGAATCTGTCCCCGGCGCCTACCAGCGCGAATGGCAACCTTCGTCTGAAAGAGCCTAGACAAGTCTTCCTGAACCGCCAGAAGGTTCGGATCGGGAAGCAACGCCCCCCGTCGGCGTATTCCACGTGAAATAGTCCATCGTCTAACCAGCGCCTCAGTCTGCCGGACGGATAGTCCCCGGCGCTCTACTTCCCGGCAGGCGTCTCGAACCGCCTGCGGATGGGGGAGGCCAAGTAGAGCGCGGGCGTGGCCTTCCGAGATCTTAGCCTTCTGTAGACTTTCCTGCACCTCGTCTGGCAGCTGAAGGAGGCGAAGCGTATTGGCTACGCTTGCCTGGCTCTTTCGCAGGCGTCCAGCGATCTGCTCCTGCGTCATCCCAAACTCCTCTTGCAGCCGAAGGTAGGCTCGGGCCTTCTCCAGCGGACGCAGGTCCTCTCGCTGCAGGTTCTCGAGAAGCGCGATTTCGAGCGACTCCTGATCAGAGAGGTGGCGGACCACCGCCGGCACCAGTTGCAGCCCAACCGCCTTGGCCGCACGCAGCCTCCGTTCCCCGGCCACGAGTTCGTAGCCATCATCCACCGGGCGGACGACGATCGGCTGGAGGACGCCACGATCTTGGATCGACGCTCTCAAGTCTGTGATGTCTTCCTCAGAGATCTCACCTCGTGGTTGAAACCGGCCGAGACGGATCTCGTGCAGGGGCAGATCGCGAATCATCCCCTCGTCGAACGTATCGCGCCCGAGGAGAGCCCCAAGGCCGCGGCCGAGTCCCCTCTTGCGCGGGTCAGCTGACGGGAGCGACGAGAGCCGCCGTGTCTCTTCCACGCGTGACTACCTCCTTCGCCAGGCTCAGGTAGGCCTCGGCACCCCGGGAGGATGGATCAAAGGAGATCACCGGCATACCGTAGCTCGGTGCTTCTGCGAGTCGGATGCTCCTGGGAATCACGGTCTCGTACATCTTGTCCTTGAAGAACCGCCTCACTTCGGCCGCCACCTGCTCAGCCAGGCGGGTGCGCGCATCGAACATGGTGAGCAGAACGCCAGAAATTTCGAGAGACGAATTCAGGAATTTTTGCACGAGGCGGACCGAGTCCAAGAGCTGGCTGAGCCCTTCCAGGGCATAGTACTCACACTGAATGGGGATCAGGACCTCCGTTGCCGCTGTCAGCGCGTTGATCGTAAGCAGCCCCAGGGAAGGCGGGCAGTCCAGTAGCACGACCTCATAGCGGTCTCCGACACCTTCAAGCGCTTCGCGCAAACGGGTCTCCCTCGACATGAGCGGGACCAGCTCGATTTCGGCGCCGGCGAGATGCGGGCTGGAGGGAATGAGGTCGAGGGCCGGGATGTCCGTGGACACCGCTACGTCGCGCAAGGGACGTCCTTCGATAATGACCCCGTAGGCAGAACTGGAGGCGGGGGATTTCTGAAGGCCCAATCCGCTGGTCGCATTCGCCTGAGGGTCGAGGTCACAGAGGAGTGTTCGCTGACCAAGGACGGCCAGGCTGGCGCCGAGGTTGACCGCGGTGGTCGACTTGCCGACGCCGCCCTTCTGGTTGACGATCGCAATGGTCCGATGCATGGTCCGAGTGGAGGAACGGCGCCGATACTACCAAATGCAGGTCTTCTCCAGCGAAAACACGCTCCCTTCTTCCATATCGCCCTCAGGCGGAATCATTAGGGGGGTCCGATCGTGCCCAGCCGGATTCTTCACCTACTCGGGGTCCGTATTTCACGTGAAATAGCCCGGACCCTAGAGGGGCCCGACTAACCGCTAATTTTCTTCCTGCGAGGACTCCTCCGGGGATTCCGGCACGTTCTGATCTGACTTCTTCTCTCCGCTCGTCCTTGCAAGGTACGCTTCGATCTCGGCCTCGATCTCTTCCTCGACCGGCAGGCCCTCTGGGCGGACCCCTTTGCCCGGTCCCTGCCCTGGGATATCATGCCTAACGGGAATCCTTTCCGGTCGCCCGAACCGTGGTGGCCTCTGGCTGGACTGACCCTCTCCCGTGCGGCGCCCCTGATAGCGGGGTCGACCCGACCCCGCAGCGCGATCGGAGCGTCGCTTACCACTTCGGGGCGGTAGCCCGGAAGGGGTCCCGGGGCCCACCGCCTGCCCCTCAGGCTCCCTCTCCAGACTGTCTACTTGATTTTCGTCGCTGGTCTCCTCTCGCCCGCCGCGCCCACCCCTGGGCATCACCACCACACGGCGCATGGCGTGCTCGCCCCGGCTGACCGTGCTCACCCGGGGATGCTCCTGGAGGGCAACGTGGATGATCCGGCGGTCTCTGGGGCTCATCGGCGTCAACGCGATCTCCCTCCCATGGCGGGCGACGCGTCCTGCCGTCCTCTTGGCCAGGTCCTGTAGCGACGCCTCGCGGCGCTCACGATATCCCTCGGCATCCAGCTCGATACGAACGGGACCACCCGCCTTTCTGCTAACGAGGAGCGCCATAAGGGCCTCGACAGCTTCCAGGGTCTGCCCGTGCTTGCCGATCAGGCCCCCTACATTGGCCCCCTCAACGTTGACCCGAAGCCCCTCCGGCCTTTGTTCCACACTCACGTCCGCCGAGATACCCATGAGACCCAGTAGGTCCCGGGCCACGGCTCCTACCGCATCGGCCCCGCCTGATCGGCGGGATAGTCTCACGCGCGCCTCGCGGGCGCCTATCCCCAGGACCCCGCGGCTCCCCTCGTCGAGCACGACGATGTCTACCTGGCTCCGCTGCGCCCCTAAGGAGCTGAGCGCCCGCTCGATCGCCTCATCAACCGTGCGTCCGGAGGCTTCGGCGGATTCCGGACGTGCCAGAGCACTCGGGACCATCGAAGGCTCGTGATCCTGGGTCATGCGGGCTTTGCCTTTCCGGTCTGTTTGCGTCCGGCACTCGGTCGAGCGGGTGGAGGGGCACGCCGAGCCGGAGGCCCCAATACGATGTAGTACTCGATGATGCCCAGGACCGTCGATGCGATCCAGTAGATCGACAGCCCCACGGGAAAGGTGAAGCTGAAATAGGCAAAGAGAATCGGCATGAAGACGAAGAATCTGGCCTGCTGTGGGTCGGTGATGCTCATGCGCTGCTGGAAGTAAGTCGACGCCGCAATCAGGAGTGGAAACGCCAACAGAAAGGGGTTCTGGGCGATAAGGGCGGGGGAGGGCTGCAGGTCCAGTGGGACGCCGAGGAACGTCTGGCCGGCAAAACGTCCTCCCTGTCGGAGTACGTTCCACAACGCAATGAGGACGGGAAGTTGGACGAGAGAGGGCAGGCAACCGCCAAGCGGGTTCACTCCGGCCGTGCGGTAGAGACCCATGATCTCCTGGTTCGTCCGCTGGGGATCCTCCTTGAACTTGCGCCGGATGACCTCCATCTGGGGAGCTAGCGACTGCATCTTCCTGATCGCCTTGAATCCGTAACGGCTGAGAGGGTGAAAAACCAGCCTGACAATGATGGTGAGCAAAATGACGGCGAGACCCACGTTGCCCGTGAGCGACGTGAGGACCGTCAGAAGGGAGGCTATTAGCGTCTCGAAGGGCTGCAGGAGCGCCCTAAAGAACGCTATCACGCCCGCGCGTCTCCCGGTCTAGGGAACAGGGTCATAACCCCCGGGATGGAATGGATGGCAACGAAGCAAACGACGGACGGCCATCCCCAGGCCCCTCATTGCACCGTGCCGCTGGACAGCCTCCAAGGCATAAGAGGAGCATGAAGGGTAAAACCTGCAGCGGTTGGGAAATGCTGGTGAAATCGCCACTTGATAGAACCTTACCGATGCAATTATTAGTGCCTTAATGGGGGTATTTAGATTGCCCTTGGGAATAGCTCTAGATGCCATATTGTAGGCCTTCACGTGGGGTATTAGTGGCTATCATCCCCGAATCCTCGAGTGCCTGACGGAGGGCGGCCACAATCGCCGCGAATCGGACCTTTTCCAGACCCGCTCTGGCCACGATGAGGATATCCGCCCCAGAGCGAAGGTCCTTCTCGATGTCCCGGAATGCCTCGCGTAGCCTTCTGCGCGCCCGATTCCGAGAGACGGCCGATCCCAACCGCCGCCCTGCAACAACGGCCACTCGAAGTCTCTGTCCTTCCCCAGGGAGAACGTGAACCGTCGCCGCCGTGGTCAGGTGCCGGCTCCCCGTCCGATATACGGTCCGAACGTCCGGGCCGCCAAGTGCCGACCGAACGAGACGCCGAACGGTCGTTGCCTTCGACTGTCCAGAGCTAGACAGAGAGCTTGTGCCGGCCCTTCGCCCGTCGCCGCTTCAGCACTCGCCGCCCGCCCGAACTCCGCATCCTGGCCAGAAATCCGTGAACGCGACGGCGCCTGCGCCGCTTGGGTTGGTAGGTTTGTTTCCCCACGAAGTGAAACCGATTCCTTTCCCTGAGGTACGCGCGACCACGACCCGGTTAGGCGCGAGTAACTATAGCACAGGTCCGAGCCCCATCAAACCTGCGTTCCTGGGTCCGGGATCACACTTGGGTCACACCACTTAGACACGGCAGCACGAGGGCGGAGATCAGGGACCTACGGGCGCAGACTCCGTGTGGATAAGCTGTTGATAAGTGGTCCGCCCGTCCACAGATCCGTTCTGCGCGTGCCTTCAGGGTGCGCGCGGAAGGACCGACACGTTCGGCGAGCGCGACCTCCACCTCCACAGGATACTCACACTCCCGTGGAAATGGCCCACAAGGTTGTCCTCAACTGTGGACAACCGCGCTCGGATCCTTCCTATCTCCCAAATCCCCACAGAGCGAAAGGAACTCGTTCCCGGCGCGAAGAAAGTCGAGTCTGCCCACAACTCACTCTACGCACACAGCAGAATGGCTCCTATCTGTCTGCTGGTGGGCGTGAAAAACGAGGTCGTCGCCGCCGCCCGGTAGGAGAATTCCGCCGGAGCCCCAAATCGGTGTGCTGCCATTGGCCCAGACAGCAATCCGAGATGTCTTGCAGCGCCTCGCCGAGGAACGGCAGATCGGCGGTTCGGAGGAGCCTGCATCCGAGAACCCGGAGATCCGGTTGGCGATTTACGATTCTCCCCTTGCGGCTCCACGCGTCATTTCGTTGTCGGGTGAAGACTTCGACCAATTGGTCGGGGATCTCGCCGCGCAGACCTACCATTTCGCCCGCGAACGCGGCGGGCGCGTGCCCTTCGTTGTCATCCGTGAAGTGGTGGAGAACCTGATCCACGCGTATTTCCGCAACCCCGTGATCACGATTCTGGACGACGGCGACACCATCCGCGTCGCCGACCAGGGACCGGGGATCGTCGACAAAGCGCGCGCCGTCCTGCCCGGGTTCACCACCGCCACGGCCGGCATGCGGCGATACATCCGCGGGGTGGGATCTGGGCTGCCCGTGGCCAAGGAGCAGCTGGCCTTCCTGGGGGGCACGGTCGGCATCGAAGACAACCTCGAAGGCGGGACGGTCGTGACGCTGACGCTGCCCAAGCATCTACGACAGGCGGCCGCTCCCGTTCCTGCACCCTCGCCGCGCCGGATCGCGCTCTCTCCCAGGCAAAAACGGGTGCTGCTCCTCATCGGCGAGCTGGGTGCGGCCGGTCCGTCCGTCATCGCGCGTGAGTTGGGGTTCAGTCACAGCACGGCCTACCGGGAGCTCCGCCGGTTGGAGTTGGAAAAGCTCGTCCACGGCAAAGGGGGTGGACGGCGAACGCTGACGGAAGACGGGATTATCGCCCTCGGCGAGATCTTCTCGTCCTAACCCGCCGCCAATAAGAGGTTTCCGCTACTCGGAACGTGGGAGGACTACACGATGTCTGTAGACATGTCAGGGGCGACCGAACTCTGGCAGGTAGCCGTCAGGCGGATTGCGCAGCAGCTCAACAAGCCTAGCTTTGAGTCGTTCGTCAGGGCCATGCGCCCGCTGAGCATGCGGGAGGACACGCTGGTCTTCAGCGTCCCCGATAATTTTGCCAAAGAGTGGGTGGAGACGCGTTACGCGGGGATGATCCGCGAGGCGCTGCGAGGGGCGGCCGGTCGGGAGGTGGCGGTCAGCTTCATCGTCGCCGACCCCGCGCCTGCGCTCGCGCCGGAAGCCGCGTCGTCGCGCGAGAGCCTCCCCGCCCGCTCCATCAGCGGCCTGGCCCTCTCGCCGAAGTACACGTTCGAAACGTTCGTCATCGGCGCCGGCAACCGCTTCGCCCACGCCGCTGCGCGCGCCGTGGCAGAGCAACCCGCCAAGGCCTACAACCCGCTCTTCATCTACGGCGGCGTGGGGTTGGGCAAAACCCACCTCCTCCAGGCCATCGGCCACCACGTCCTCACCCTAGAGTCGTTCCACCGGGTCACGTACGTCAGCAGCGAGAAGTTTACGAACGAGCTGATCAACTCTATCCGCGACGACAAGACTGTCGAGTTTCGCAATCGCTATCGCAACGTCGACGTGCTGCTCATCGACGACATCCAGTTCCTGGCTGGCAAGGAGCGCACGCAAGAGGAGTTCTTCCACACCTTCAACACGCTGCACGAGTCGGCCCGGCAAATCATCATCACCAGCGACCGCCCGCCGAAAGACATCCCGACGCTGGAGGACCGGCTGCGCTCCCGGTTTGAATGGGGGCTCATCGCGGACATCCAGCCCCCCGATCTCGAGACACGCAACGCCATCCTGCGAAAAAAGGCAGAGATCGACGGTATCCAGATCCCTGACGAGGTCGCTGACTACATCGCGCAGCGCATTCAAACGAACATTCGCGAACTAGAGGGGGCGTTGACGCGGGTCGTCGCCTACGCGACGCTCACCCGTACCGCCATCACCACCGCGCTGGCTGAAGAGGTCCTGCGCGAGCTCCTCCCTGTCGTCCGTGCCAAACCGATAACGATTCCCGCAATCCAGCGTCTGGTCGCCGAGTTCTTCGACATCCGGGTAGAGGATATGCGGGCGAAACGGCGCACGAAGGCGGTAGCGTTCCCCCGCCAGGTGGCGATGTACCTGGCCCGGGAGGTAACGGATTCTTCCCTGCCGCGGATTGGAGAAGAGTTCGGCGGGCGGGATCACACGACGGTTATGCATGCTTGCGAACGTGTCCGTGAAGCGCTGGCGCGAGATACACATTTTGCCGCCAGCGTCAAGCATTTGGTCGATCGCCTCCACCAGGGAGTATAACCTGAGGATTCCCTGTTGGCGTCAGGTTTATGGTCATCATCGTCTACCACATGTCTGTTGCAACGCACACGGTAACCCACAGTCTGTACACACCCAATTCCTTCTCAGGAAGCAGCAAAATGCTATGCCCTTGAAGACCATCCACTTATCCTCGATGATTACTACGACGACGAGTATTGTAGTTATGACACTTTCATAAAAGGGTTCATATGCACATCACCTGTGAACAACAGCAGCTTGCAAAAGGGGTCCAGATCGTCCAGCGGGCCATTTCTTCCCGGACGACGATGCCTATTCTCGGCAATATCTTGCTCGAAACCGCGAAAGATAAGATCAAGCTGGCAGCCACGGATCTGGAATTGGGTATTCAAACTGAGGTCCCCGCGTCAATCACACAGGGCGGCGCGATTACTTTATCGGCAAAGATTTTGGCAGACATCGTCAGTAACTTGGCTGAGGCACCCGTTGAAATCAAGGTGGGAGACAACGGCGGCGCCGCGGAGATTCGTTGTGAGAGCGCTGAGTTCGAAATTCCCGGGGTCCCGGCGACAGATTTTCCCTCGATCCCGGATCCGGACGCAACGGTGGTTGCAACCGTTGACGCCTCATTGCTACGGACAATAGTGCGACAAACGGTCTTTGCGGTATCAACCGATGACACCCGGCCGTTTCTCACGGGGGTGTTCCTGAACCTCGATGGGCAGACGCTGCGTCTCGTGGCAACGGATGGTGGACGGCTGGCCCTACGGTCCACAGAACTCGCGCAGGGAGGCGAGCAGAAATTCGGCGTTATCGTCCCCGCCAAGACGATGCAGGAGCTGGCTCGCGCGTTGGGGAGCAGCGGCGGGGAGTGCGCGATCGCGCTGGCCGAGAACCATCTGGTTTTTACGCTGCCGGAGATCCGGCTGGTCTCGCGACTGATCGCCGGGCAGTTCCCGAACTATCAGCAGGTCATCCCGCAAAGCCACAAACAACGGTTACAACTCGACACGGAGCGCTTCCTCCGCGCCATCCGGCGCGCCCATATTACGGCGCGTGATTCGGCGAACGTCGTGCGTCTGTCGGCGACGGATGACGAGTTGACCGTGACCTCAAATACGCCCGAGGTGGGCAAGACCACCGAGCGCGTTCCGGTGCGGGCGGAGGGGGAAACGGTGCAGGTGGCCTTCAACGCGCGGTACCTGATGGACTGTCTCTCTATTTTGGAAACGAACGAGTTGGTCTTCGAGCTCTCTGGTCCACTTACACCCGGGGCGATCCGCCCCACCGGGCAGCAGGAGTACGTGTACGTGCTGGCGCCGGTCCGTGTCTATGCCTAAATGGCCGACGTGCCCATCCGGACGGAGCGCATCGCCCTCGACGCATTTCTGAAATGGGCGGGCGTGGTCGCAACCGGTGGAGAAGCCAAACGGCTGATTCAGTCGGGGCAGGTGCGGGTGAACGCGCAAGCGGAACGTCGCCGGGGCCGGCAGCTCGTGCCGGGAGACAGCGTGACGATACCCGACGGTGAACCCCTCATGGTCGTTCGGCAGCGTTCCTGACCCCGTGCCCTCCTTCTCCGTAAAACCCCGACCGCAGACGGATAGCTGATGAGGGGAGAGAAGCGGTCCCAAAAGCGACGGCGGGAGGGGACGTCCTCGCTGATGCCGCTGGGAGACCTCCTGCGTCGCAACGCCAGGAATTTGGGGATCGAACCGGCCGTCCACCTCGTGGAGATCCGCCGGGCGTGGGAGGGCGTCGTGGGGCCCGCCCTGGCGCGGGCAAGCCGGGTCGCCTCCTTCCGGAGCGGGGTGCTGGTGGTGTCGGCTACCCACCCCCTTGTGGCGCAGGAGATCAAGATGCGACGGAGGGCAATCCTCTCGGCCCTCCCGACACTGTCGGGGGCGGCGCCGGCGCGACTGCAGGTGGTCATCCGGCCGGAGGCAAAATAGCGTAAAAAGCCCGTACAGACCGGGTTTTAGCGTTTGACAGGAGCCATCTAGGGGTTTATACTTTTCTGGATAGAGGGCCTTCTGCACGCGTCTGGGGAAGTGTTCGGGGGCCGTAATAGGGCGGGGCGTGGGCCACCTTCACGCCCCGTTTTGGGTGTTCACCACGCTGCCCGAACCGGGCGCCACCGAGGAGCATTCCAGCGAACATGGCTGAGACAGCCACCTACGACGTTCAACATATTCAGGTGCTCGAGGGGCTGGAGGGGGTGCGCAAGCGCCCCGCCATGTACATCGGGTCGACCGGCCCGGACGGGCTCCACCATCTGCTCTACGAGGTCGTGGACAACGCGGTTGACGAGGCCCTGGCCGGCTACTGCACGCGGATCGACGTGACGCTCACCAAGGAAGGAACCGCGGCCGTCCTCGACAACGGACGGGGCATCCCCGTGGGCACCCTCCCCAAGATCGGCCGTCCGGCGGTCGAGGTCGTCTTGACCACGCTGCACGCCGGCGGCAAGTTCGGCGGAGGCGGCTACCGGATCTCGGGCGGCCTGCACGGCGTCGGCGTGTCGGTGACCAACGCCCTCTCCGAGTGGCTGACCGTAGAGGTGTACCGGGACGGCAAGACCTACCGGCAGCGCTTCCAGCGCGGCAAAGCGGTCGCTCCGCTGAAGAGCGCCGCCGGCGCCCCGCAGAGCAGCGGCACGCGGGTGGAGTTTCTGCCTGACCACGAGGTGATGACCGCCACCGAGTTCAGCGCCGAGGTGATCGCCAAGCGCCTGGAGGACATCGCCTACCTGAACGCGGGACTGCAGATCATCCTCGAGGATGAGCGCAGCGGCAAAACGCAGACCTTCAAGTTCGCGGGGGGCATCAAGGAGCTCGTCCGGGCGCTCAACCGCAACCGCGGCCGCCTGAACGACGAACCCGTCTACGCGCAGCGGGAGCGCGACGGCACCGAGGTCGAGTTCGCCATCCAGTACAACGACAGCTACCTGGAGCACGTGCTGACCTTTGTCAACACGATCCCGACGCCCGAAGGCGGCACGCATCTGGTCGGATTCCGCTCGGCGCTGACGCGGACGCTCAACGACTACGCGAAGCGGCTGGGGATGCGCGACGGCGAGCTCACCCTCTCGGGCGAGGACGTGCGCGAAGGCCTCACCGCCGTGCTCAGCCTGAAGCTGCCCGAGCCGCAGTTCGAGGGGCAGACGAAGACGAAGCTCGGCAACACCGAGGTGAAAGGGCTCGTCGAGTCGGTGGTGGCCGAGCGGCTGGTGGAGTACCTGGAGACGCACCCCGGCGACGCCAAGCGGATCATCGGCAAGGCGCTGACCGCCGCGCGAGCGCGCGAGGCCGCCAAACAGGCGCGCGACCTGGTGCGCCGCAAGAATGCCCTCGACGTCTCGACGCTGCCGGGCAAGCTGGCCGACTGCGTGGAGCGCGATCCCGACCGCGCCGAGCTCTTCATCGTCGAGGGCGAGTCCGCCGGCGGATCGGCGAAGCAGGGGCGGGACCGGCAGTTCCAGGCCATCCTCCCGATCCAGGGCAAGATCCTCAACGTGGAAAAGGCGCGGCTGGACAAGATGCTCAACCACGAAGAGATCCGCGCCATTATCACCGCGCTGGGCACGGGGATCGGCGGCGAGTTCGATCTGGCCAAGAGCCGCTACGGCAAGATCATCTTGATGAGCGTTGATGCAGGGGAGCACGTCCTTGTGCGCGACCACGTCGGGATCCGCTTGGCGCGGATCGGCGAGGTCGTCGACGGTGCACTTGCCGCTCATGACGTCCAAGCCTCGGATTACGACAAAGTGGTTGCGGACGATCTGGGCGAGGTCATGTGCTTCGATCCCGTGACGGGGCAGGTTCGCTTCAAGCCCATCCGCGCCGTCATTCGTCACAAGTCGGAAGATCCACCCTACGAGGTGCGGACGGCCTACGGACGGTCAGTGCGGGTAACCGGCAGTCATAGCGTCTTTGTCTGGGACGGTGAGAAGGTCCGGCTGAAGCGGGGGGAGGATCTGAGGATCGGCGACCGCCTTGTGGCGCCCGGGCGGCTTCCGCTACCAGATAGCACACCGGAGCGAATTGACCTCCTGGCTGTCCTACGGGCTGCGCCGGAAGCCGCACGGCAGATCTGGGTCCGCGGCCCTGCAGTCGAGGAGCTTTTCCGGTCGCGCGTGCGCGCGGCGTACGCAGAGCGTTCCGAACTTACAGAACCCCGGGTTGATGCCCCAGAGAACGTCCGAATGGAACTCGCCGGTTTCCGGCGCGCCTCCAGGGTGAGGGGCGCGGACCTCTGCGCCCGCATCGGTATCCGGCAGCCGGTCACCTTCTACGCTTGGGAACAGGGGCGCTCCCGCGCGACGCTGACGCACTTTCAGTCTTACGTTCGAGCAGTTGGGGCGGATCTGCGGACGGTAATGCCGCTTGTCTCCGTCGGACCCAGCCGGCTGGAGTCGGTATGGCTGAAGCAATACCGGGGTGCACCGCGGAACCGCGTCCGACCATACATCCGCCTTGCCAGCCTGTCACAGGATGATCTCCCGTGGTTTGGAGAGCGGAATGACCTCCGGCTTACGCCTGAGCACCACCGCGATCATGCCGTCGGGCGGTTCCTCGAAGTTACTCCCGAGCTCATGATGCTCCTCGGGTTCTACCTCGCCGAAGGCTCCTGTTCGGTGCGCAACGGTGTCCGATTTGCGATCGGAAGTCGCAATCGACGCGTGCTCGATGAGTTGCGAACCGCGATGACCAGGGTCTTCGGCTCTCCGGGTCATTACAACGAGACGGAGGGTCGTGGCGCGGGGGAGCTGCGCCTCGTCAACCGTGTGGCGGCACTTGCGTGGCAGCACACGTTCGGGTTCCGAGGCGCGCGGGCCGCGACCAAGCGCATTCCGGACTTGATCTTCAACGTATCCGAGCCTCTGCGCCATGCGTTCCTTCGAGGGTACTTCCTGGGCGACGGGACCGCCGCTGCCGGAAAGGTCGCGTTCACGACGACCTCCCGTGACCTCGCCAGTGGGTTGGTCTACCTTCTTGCGTCGTTGGGTGTGACAGCTGGGATCCATGAGCGGCAGCCAGATGGCGTCGTCCGTAAGGTCCGCGGCAGGGGGATCCAGTCGAAACAGGTGCAGTGGACGGTTACAGTATCGGCCCGCGCAGATCTTGAACGTCTCCAGCCTGTATGGGCGGACCACAGCAACGCCCCTGCTCTTTCGGCGCACCTGCACAGCGGATGGCCGCACGTCAACCGTCGCTACGAGGCGGTGAACGGTGATCTTGTCGCCTTGCCCGTTGTGGCGGTGAACCGCGTGGCGGCTACGAACGGCTACGTATACGACTTCTCGGTAGCGGGAGACGAAAACTTCGTGGCAGGCATGGGCGGCCTATGCTGCCACAATACGGATGCCGATGTCGATGGGTCGCACATTCGGACGCTCCTCTTGACCTTCTTTTACCGCCATACACCTGATCTGATCGAGCATGGGAAGGTGTTCATTGCACATCCACCGCTGTACCTGGTGAAGGCGGGCAAAGAGCGGCGCTACGCCTACTCCGACGAGGAGCGGCAGCTCGTCGTGCGCGAGTTGGAGGCGGGGCAGCAGAAGCGCGAGCAGAAGGTGGAGATCCAGCGGTACAAGGGGCTCAGTGAGATGAACCCCGAGCAGCTCTGGGAGACGACGATGAACCCGGAGACGCGAACGCTCAAGCGTGTGGAGATCGCCGAAGCCAAGGACGCCGCCGACCAGCTCTTCTCGACGCTGATGGGGGAAGAGGTCGAGCCCCGCCGCCAATTCATCGTCAAGTACGCTCGGGAAGTCCGCAATCTTGACATATAGGAGTTCTGGCGGCATCGCGTCTCAGCCAGTTAGCTGTGATGGGGTGACCACATGGCTATCGAAGAACGCATAATTCCGCAAGCGATCGAGGAGGAGATGAAGGTCTCCTACCTCGACTACGCCATGTCCGTCATCGTCAGCCGGGCGCTGCCGGACGTGCGGGACGGCCTCAAGCCGGTGCAGCGGCGCATCCTCTACGGTATGAACGAGCTCGGCGTGCGGCCGGATACTCCCCATAAGAAGAGCGCCCGCATCGTCGGCGACGTGATGGGGCGCTACCACCCGCACGGGGACGTGCCGATCTACGAGGCGCTCGTACGGATGGCCCAGGGCTGGTCCTTCCGCTATCCGCTCGTGGACCCGCAGGGCAACTTCGGCAGCGTTGACGGCGACCCACCGGGCGCCATGAGGTATACCGAAGCCCGGCTCTCCCGGCTGGCCATGGAGATGCTGGCCGACATCGACAAGGAGACCGTCGACTTCGCCCCCAACTTCGACGAGTCGATGCGCGAACCGGTGGTGCTGCCGGCGCGCATCCCCAACTTGCTGATGAACGGGGCGACCGGGATCGCCGTCGGGATGGCGACGAACATGCCGCCGCACAACCTTGGAGAGATCGTGGACGCGCTGGTCGCCCTGATCGACGACCCAAAGCTGGATCCCGAGGCGCTGTTGAAGATCGTGAAGGGGCCCGACTTTCCGACCGGAGGATCGATCCTGGGGCGGGAGGGCATCCGCTCCGCCTACACGACGGGCCGCGGCAGCATCATCGTGCGGGCCAAGTCCGAGATCGAGGAGCTGCGCGGCGGCAAGACCGCCATCATCGTCACCGAATTGCCCTTCATGGTGAACAAGGCGGCGATGATCCAGCGGGTGGCCGAATTGGTGCGCAACCGCAAGCTGAACGGCGTGACCGACCTGCGCGACGAGTCGGACCGGCGGGGGATGCGGGTCGTCATGGAGCTGCGCCGCGACGCCAACCCGCAGATCGTGCGCAACCAGCTCTTCAAGCACACCCAGCTGCAGACCACGTTCGGGGCGACCCTGCTGGCCCTGGTGGACGGCGTCCCGCGCATCCTCACGCTGAAGGAGCTGCTCGAGCACTACCTGTCGCACCGGCGCGCCGTTGTGATTCGCCGCACGAAGTTCGACCTGGCCAGGGCCGAGGCGCGGGCGCACATCCTGGAGGGGCTGAAGACGGCGCTGAAGCACCTGGACGAGGTGATCGCGCTGATCCGCAAGGCCAAGGACGTCGCGGCGGCGCGCGGCGGGTTGATGAAGACCTTCACGCTCAGCGAGGAGCAGGCCGCCGCCATCCTCGACCTGCGGCTGCAGCGGCTGACCGCGCTGGAGCGGGAGAAAGTGGAAGAGGAGTACAAGGCGCTGCTCAAGGACATCGCGCGCTACCGCGAGATGCTGGCGGATGCCGAGTCGCCGCGGCCGCGGCTGATCATGGGCTCGATCCGCGAGGACCTGCTGGCCATCAAGGAGCGCTACGCGGACGCGCGGCGCACCAAGATCGCCAGCAAGGAAGCGGAGGAGTTCGAGGCGGAGGACCTCATCCCCGACCTCGACGTCGTCATCACCCTGACGCGGGACAAGTACATCAAGCGGTTGCCGCTGGAATCCTACCGGCTGCAGCGGCGCGGCGGGCGAGGCGTCGTGGGGGCGGCTCCGCGGGAGCAGGACGTGGTCGAGCACCTGGTCGTCACGACCAACCACGCCTTCCTGCTCATCTTCACCAACCGCGGGAAGGTCTATCGGGTCAAGGCGCACGAGGTGTCAGAGGCGGGGAAGACCGCCCGGGGCGTCGCCCTGGTCAACCTGATCACCATCGCCCAGGGGGAGCGGGTCACCGCCATCATCCCCCTGCGCTCTTTTGAAGAGGACGGACACCTCTTCATGGCCACCCGCAGCGGCGCGGTGAAGAAGACCGGGCTGATGGAGTTCCTCAACGCCAAGCGCGCCGGCATCTTCGCCATCACCTTCGAGGGCGACGACGAGCTGGTCGGTGTGCGTTTCATCCAGAAGGAGACGGAGGTCGTCCTGGCCACGCGATTGGGGCGGGCGATCCGCTTCAAGGCCGGGCAGGTGCGCGAGATGGGGCGCACCGCGCGCGGGGTGCGCGGTATCCGCCTGCGCGCGGGGGACGGCGTGGTCGGGCTGGCGGACACGCGGGACGGGGAGGCGCTGCTCAGCCTGACGGAACAGGGGTACGGCAAGCGCACCCGGTTCGCGCAGTATCCCGTAAAGAACCGGGGCGGCATGGGCGTCGTAAACTTGAAGGTGACGTCGCGCACGGGGCAGGTCGTGGCGGTCCGTCCGGTGAACGCCGATGATGAGGTGCTGATCATCTCGGGGCGCGGTCAGGTGCTGCGCGCGCCCGTGAAAGAGATCCCCATCCACGGCCGCGCGGCCCAGGGTGTGCGCGTGAAGAAGCTCGAAGAAGGCGACCGCCTGGCGGCGGTGGCCATCATCAGCAAGGAAGATGTCACGCCATGACACAGGCTTCGCAGTGGGCGCGCTGGCTTCGCGGGATCGGGATCCTGGCCGGTACGGTGCTCGTGCACGAGCTGGCGCACGCGCTGGCGGCGTGGCGGGTCGGCGCGCCGGTCAAGGAAGTGGCGGTGGGCTTCGGGCCGCGCCTCTTCTCCCGAAAGTTCAAGGACACGACCGTAAGCCTCCGTCCGATCCTCCTCGGCGGGTACGCCGCCATCGAGATGGAGTCCCTCCCCCCCCAGCGGCGGGCGCCCGTCCTGCTGGCCGGCCCCTTCGCCAACCTGCTGCTGGGCTTGCTGCTGATGCCGCGCCGCGTCACAATGGTCGATCCCACCGCTCCTCCCGCTGACGGCCTTCCCGGAGACGGCGGGGAGAGCCCCGCGCCCGTCCCCAAGGTGCAGATCTCCGGGGTTCTCGGCGCCATGGCGATGCTGGCGCGGGTGCGGGACGCAGACACGCTGCGCTCGATGGCCGGCCAGATCAACCTGAGCGTCGGGCTGACCAACCTGCTGCCGCTGATGCCGCTTGACGGCGGACACCTGGCGCTGGCCAAAATGGAATCGCGGGGCGTCGGGGCGGCCGGTCGAGACCTCTTTAAGCACACCACCGCGCTGCTCTTCTTCTGGTTGCTCCTGCAGGTGATTGCTGGGGATCTGCGCCGCCTCCGGTCGGGCGCGGGCCCCTACCCGGCCTGAGCGTCCGCTCGTCCCGCCCGTCTCCGGTCATCCGCCGATGCGCATCGAGAGCGGTCCCCTGACCGCGACGCAGCTTGCCCTCGATCCGGGAGCCGCCCTGCCTAAGGAGTGGGACGTCTGGGCGGAGGAGCCGGCGCATCAAGTCGTGATCGAGGAATCAGGCGCGCCGGTCGGGGCAATGCACGTCGCGCTCGTCAGCGCGACCGAAGCCTGGCTGGAAGGACTGCGGGTGCGGCGGGACCGCCAGGGCGCCGGCATCGGCGGCCGGCTGGTCGCGGAAGGGGAAGCGCTGGCGCGTCGCTACGGCGCCGCCGTCGTGCGCACGGCGATCCCGGCGCACGACTACGCGGCCCAGCAGGTGGCGGAACGCGCCGGCTACCGCACGGCAGCGCGCGCGGTCCTCCACGAGGCCCCCATCCCCCAAGGCCCCATCGACGTGCCCTACGATGCGCTGGTGGCCGAGGCGGAAGCGCGCGACGTCGCATCCTTGACCTCCTGGCTGCGCACCACCGAGACGCTGGTCGCCTGGAGAGGCCTCATTCCACTGGGCTGGCGCTTCCGCGCGGTGCGCCCCGAACTGGTCAAGGGGCTGGTGCGGGATCAGCGGGTGCTGCGCGCCGGTGAGACGGTGGAGGGCGTGGCGCTGTTCAACGTGCACGGCGACGCCGCGGTCGTGGCGGTGCTCGAGGGGAGCGGGGCCCAGCGGCAGGCCCTGGCCGGTGCGGTGGCGCTGTGGGCGAGGGGGCAGGGCGCCTCCCGGCTTGCCGTGTTTGCGCCGGAGGAGGAAACCCTTCGAGTGATCCGCGGACGGCGGCCACACCCCTGGTGTCCCGACGGCCTGAACATCGTGGAGAAGACGCTCTCGTGAGCCGGCGATGAGCGCGGGGGGGCGCGCGCTGCTCTATCTCTGGGACGCCTACACCGCGCAGGTCGAGACCGTGGTCGCCGAGGCGGAGGGCGACAGGGCAGCGCTGCGCGAGACCCCCTTCTATCCGGGCGGGGGAGGGCAACCCGCCGACCGGGGCTGGGTGCGATGGGCCGACGGTGAGGCCGCCGTGACCGGCCATCAGCGAGACAGCGCACGTGTGTGGCACCAGCTGGACGCTCCCTCCCCCGCGGCGGGGACGCGGGTGACCGCGGCTCTGGACTGGCCGCAGCGCTACGCGATCATGCGCCACCACTCCGCCATGCACGTTCTCAGCGGGGTCGTCTACCATCTTTTTGCGGCGATGGTGACGGGCGGGCAGATTTATCCGGATCGGGCGCGGATGGACTTCGCGCTCGAGGACCTCAACCCTGAGCGCGTGGCCGCGATCGAGCGTGAGGCCAACCGGATTATCGGCGAGGGGCGGCCGATCAGCGTCCGCGTCGTCAGCCGCGAAGAATTCGAAGCGCACGACCTGGTGCGCACGGCGAAGAATCTCGTGCTGGCGGAGCTGACCACCATCCGCGTCGTCGAGATCGAGGGTTTCGATGCGCAGGCAGACGGCGGGACGCACGTACGCAACACCCGCGAGATCGGCGCGCTGCGCGTGATCAAGACGGAGAATAAGGGCAAGATCAACCGGCGCCTCGAGGTCGCGCTCGCCCCTGTTGACGCGGCGGACGCCGAAGCGGTGAAGGAGGGGGACCATGGATCCTGACGTCGCGGTGATGCACGAGGTGATCGAAGACCTGCGGGGGCAACTCTTCAAGGTCGTCGAGCCGCTGCAGGACGCCGACGTCAACCGCTCCTATCCGGGGCTCACCAACACGATCGGCATCCTGCTGCGCCACGTGGCCGGCTCGGAGGACTACTGGATCAGCGGGGTGGCCGGCGGGGGCTCCGTCGATCGCGATCGCGACGCCGAGTTCGAGCACGAGAGCCTGAAGAAGGCCGATCTGATCGCCGCGCTTCGCCGAAGCCAGGCGGCGACGGAACGGGTGCTGGGGGGGATGCGCAGCGAGGACCTGCGGGCGCCCGTCCAGGCCCGGCGCGCGCGCGGGGTGGTCGAGGCCACTAAGGGCTTTGCCATCATGCACGCCATCCAGCATCTGGCCTACCACCTGGGGCAGATCCGCTTGATGGCGGCGTTGTCGCGCCGCGAGGGTTAGCCGGCGCAGCCGCGTCTGTACGCCTCAGTCACGCGCTCGGGCACCTCGACGTAGACTGCCAGGATCTGGGCCTCGTGAATCCCGGAGGCCCAGAGCGCACGGGCCAGCCGGTGGTCGGGCCCGATCTCCTTCGCCAGCTTGCGCAGCTCACAGATGGAGATCCCGAGGACCGCGGTACGCGGGCGGATCCCGAAACGCGCCATCCCGGCGGCGTCGGCGGGGCTGGCCATCGCGCGCAAGCGTCTGAGGACGGGTGCCGGCGTCATCGGCTAGGCACCAGGGTAGCGGCGGAAGATCAGCGCGCCGCCGGCCGTGGCCGCGGAGGCGACGAGCAGGGCGGCGCGAAGCCCCGCGGCCTCCGGGGGCGCCTGGCCGAGGCGATCGAGCAATCCTCCCAGCGCCGCCGCCGCGAGGCTCGTCGACCCGTTGAAGATCAGCCCCTGGAAGGCGAAGAACATTCCCTCGACGCGGCCGCCGCCGGCGTGGGTATGATCCTCGGCGATCGTCGCGAGGAGGGCATTGGGGAGGATGAAGAGCGCGCCGATGGCCGGGGCGGCCACGGCGAGGATGAGATAGCCTTGTAGGACCGGCGAGAGCGGCACCGGCCACCGGCCGATCAGCGCGGCGGGGAAGAGCAGGAGAGCGAGGGCGGTCATAGCCGCGAGCATCGTCCGCCGGGTCCCCCAGCGGCGGACCGCCGCGCCCGTCAGGGGCAGCGAGAGAATCGTCGCGCCGAGGCTGATCGCCAGTACTCCGCCGACCGCGGCCTGGCCCAAACCCATCAGCACGGTCACGATCAGCGCTAGGGCCAGGCTAATCATGCTCAGCCCGAACCACATCGTGGCGATGGCGGGGATGAAGACCCGGAAGCGCCGGTCCGCCAGCACCGCGCGCAGCGCGGGCATGAAGCGCGACGGAGGCGTGGTGGGGATCGATTCGCGGACGGCAATGACGGGCGCCAGGAGGGCGGCGAGGGCGATCGGCGCGAGGATCAGGCCCATCGTGGCAAACCCGAAGCGCGCGGAGAGCCAGGAGGAGCCGACGAAGGCGGCGCCGACGCCGGCGATGTTGGCGGCCGCCTGCAGCGTCGTCACCCCCACGCGGCCAGCGCCCCCGGCGGTGATCTCCGGGAGCAGCGCCGTGTACGGGTTGAGCACCATCGTGTAGAGGAAGAAGAAGGCCCCCAGGACGGTCGTCAGGTAGATCGCGTTGGCGCGTCCCGGCGCGGCCGCCGGCGGATACCAGATGAGGACGAACGAGAGCGCCAGCATCGGCGAGGCGGCCAAGATGAAGGGACGGCGGCGGCCGAAACGGCTGCGCAGCCCGTCGCTCCAGTGGGCGACGAGCGGGTCGGCGACCGCGTCGACGAAGCGGCCCGCAGCCATCGCCAGACCGACCACGGCAGGAGTCGCACGCGCCAGAAGCGGCTGTCCCGGCGGCGGGGCATAGAAGAAGAAGATCCAGAGCAGGACCGACTGCTGCAGCAGGCTGGCGCCGAAGCCGCCGAGGGCATAGAGGAGTCGCGCCGCCGGTGGGAGCGGCATAGGCGTCAGAGTTCGGCAGCCGGCCGAATCCGGCCTCTCCGCGGCGGGTTTCTGGCCCGGCGCGCCGCGTATAATGACGGCAATGTTGCGCTTTCTCACGGCGGGCGAATCGCATGGTCGGGCGCTGGTGGCCACCCTCGAGGGCATGCCGGCAGGACTCCCCCTGACCGAGGAAGACATTGCCGCCGAGATGGCCCGCCGCCAGGGCGGCTACGGGCGCGGCGGCCGCATGCAGATCGAGCAGGACCGCGCCGAAATCGTCTCGGGGGTGATCCGCGGAGAGACGATCGGCGCGCCGATCGCCTTGTGGATCGGCAACCGCGACTGGCGCAAGGACGAGCCGGACATCACCCGCCCGCGCCCCGGCCATACCGACCTGGTGGGGGCGCAAAAGTACGGCTTCCGTGAGGTCCGGCGCGTGCTCGAGCGCTCCAGCGCCCGGGAAACCGCGGCCCGCGTGGCGGTGGGGGCGGTCTGCCGGAGCCTGCTCGCCGCCTTCGGCGTCCGGCTGATCAGCCACGTCACCGAGATCGGCGGGGTGACCATCCGCCGGCGGCCGGACAGCTGGGAGGAGGTCGCCGCACGCGCCGCCGCCTCTGAGGTGCGCTGCGTTGATCCGGATGCCGAGCGAGAGATGAAGAGCGCCATCGACGACGCGGGGGAGCGCGGCGACACGCTGGGGGGCGTCTTCGAAGTGGTCGCCCTGGGCCTGCCTCCGGGGCTGGGGTCGTATGTGCACTGGGACCGTAAGCTGGACGCGCGGCTCGCCGGGGCGCTGATGTCGATCAACGCCATCAAGGGCGTCGAGCTCGGCCTGGGGTTTGGAGCGGCCCGGACGCCCGGGTCGGCCGCGCACGACGAGATCCTCTACAGCCGCGAACGGGGATTCTACCGCGGCAGCGACAATGCGGGCGGCACCGAAGGCGGGACCTCCACCGGCGACCCGCTGATCGTCCGGGCGGCGATGAAGCCCCTCTCCACCCTGCGGACGCCGCTGCGCTCGGTGGATCTCGTGACGAAAGAGCCGGTCGAGGCGATGGTGGTGCGCAGCGACGTCTGCGCGGTGCCGGCCGCGGGGGTGATCGGCGAGGCGATGGTGGCCTTCGTCCTGGCGGACGCGTTCCTGGAGAAGTTCGGCGGCGACGCGCTGACCGACGTGCGGGCGTCCTATCAGGCTTACATGGACCGCCTGCGCGAGATGTGAGCGGGGTCTGACGATGCGCAACGTGGTACTGATCGGCATGCCCGGATCCGGGAAGAGCACGGTGGGGCGGCGCGTGGCCGAGCTGCTGGGATGGCCGCTGCTGGATACCGACGCCATCGTGGCGCGTCGCGCGGGCCGGCCGGTGGAGGAGATCTTCGCCCACGACGGTGAGGCGGCGTTCCGGCGGATGGAACGGGACGCGGTGCGGGAGGTGGCGGCGACCCGTCCCGCCGTCATTGCCACCGGGGGCGGGGTGGTGCTTGATTCCGGCAGCATGGCGATGCTACGCCGGCGCGGGGTGATCGTGTCGCTGGCAGCTACACCGGAGGCGCTGCTGGCGCGGGTGGGCGCCGACGGCGGGGGGCGCCCGCTGCTGGCCGCCGATCCCGCGGCCCGGGTCGCGGCGCTGGTGACCGAACGCGCGCCGCGCTACGCTGAGGCCGATCTGTCGCTGGACGCCAGCCGGCCGGTGGAGGACCTCGCGGCAGAACTGCTCTCGGCGCTGACGCTCATCAGCGCGGAGACGGTCACCGTGGCGCTGGGGGCGCGCGCCTACGAGGTGCGGGTCGGGGCCGGAATCCTCGATCTGCTGGGGTGGGAGGCGCGGCGACGGCTGCCGGCGGCGCGGCAGGCGGTCGTGCTGACGCACCCCCGGCTGGCGCGGAAATTCGGCGCGCGGGCCAAGCGCACCCTCGGCGCGGCCGGGTTCGCCGTCACCTCGATCGCGGTCCCCGAGGGGGAGCGATCGAAGAGCCTGCGCCGCGCCTCGGCGGTGTTCGACGCCATGCTGGCGGCGGGGATCGAGCGCGGGGCGGTGGTCGTCGCCCTCGGCGGCGGCGTCATCGGCGATTTGGCGGGGTTTGTGGCCGGAACGTACATGCGGGGTCTCTCCCTGATCCACGCGCCCACGACGCTTCTGGCGCAGGTGGACAGCGCCATCGGAGGAAAGGCGGCCGTGAATCACCCCCGAGCGAAGAACGCGATCGGCGTGATCTGGCAGCCGGTCCTGGTGCTCTCGGACGTCGAGACGCTGCGGAGCGCGCCGGCCGCCGTGGTCCGCGACGGGCTGGCCGAGGCGATCAAACACGGCATGATCGCCGACTTGGGGTATCTCTCCTTTCTTGAAGACCGCATTGAGCGGCTGCTGGCGGGCGATCGCGAGGCGCTGGCGGAGTGCGTGCGCCGATCTGTCGCGATCAAGGCCAGAGTGGTGGAGCAGGACGAACGGGAGGCCGGCCCGCGCCGATTGCTCAACTACGGCCATACCGTCGGCCACGCGCTGGAGATTCACTCGGATGGCGCGCTGTCGCACGGCGCCTGTGTTGCCACGGGCATGGCGGTAGAAGGGTGGATCGCCGTGCGGCTGGGCCTGACCGGCGCCGAGACGCTGCGCCGCCAGAACGCGCTGCTGGGCGCGGCGGGACTGCCCGCGACGCTGCCCGCCGATGGCCCCGACGGCGACGCCTTGATCGGCACGATGCGCCTAGACAAGAAGACGAGCGGCGGCGAGGTACGGTTCACGCTCCTGCGCGCGCCCGGGGAAGGATTGATCGATCAGACGGTGCCCGAGGGGCTCCTGCGCGAGGCGCTGGTGGCATGCCGCGCGTCCTCGTAATCTTCGGTCCGAACCTCAACCTGCTCGGCGAGCGGGAGCCGGAGGTCTACGGCGGCGAATCATTTGAGGCGTTGAGCGCGCGGATCGAGAAGGCGGGCGAGGCCTCGGGCGTAGAGGTCGAGATCTTCCAGTCTAACCACGAAGGGGCGATCATCGACCGCCTGCAGGCCGCCCGGCAGACCGCTCACGCGGTGGTCCTCAACCCGGGCGGCCTGACGCACACCTCGGTCGCCTTGCGCGACGCGGTGGCCGCCATCGCCATCCCCGTCATCGAAGCCCACCTGAGCAATCCGTTCCGGCGCGAGCCCTTCCGCCGGCGCTCCCTGCTGGCCTCGGTCTGCGTCGGGACGATCCAGGGCTTCGGCGCGGAGTCGATGGTGCTGGCGGTGCGCGCCGCCGCCGGGCTGGTGCGGGCGGCGCGGGACTAAGATGCACATTCGCGGCATCCGCGGGGCCACCACCGCCGCGGCCAACACCACCGAGGCGATCCTCGAGGCGACGCGCGAGCTGCTGACGGCGATCGTGGAGGAGAACCGCGTCGAGGCGGACGAGATCGCCGCGGTCCTCTTCACCTGCACGGAAGATCTGACCGCGGCGTTTCCCGCCGAAGCGGGGAGGGCGCTGGGATGGTCCGACGTGCCGCTGATCACCGCCCGCGAGATCGACGTGCCCGGCGCGCTGCCCCGCTGCATCCGCGTCCTCATCTTCTGGAACACCCCCCTCTCGCAGGAGGAGGTCGCGCACATCTATCTGCGCGGCGCCGAATCGCTGCGCCCTGACCTCGCCCGGGCCACCCGGCGCGGTCACGGCCCCGCCCCTGCCGCCCAGGAATGACGCCGGCACTGGCCATCACCCCCGCGGCAGGGCCGATCTCCGCAACGGTGCGGGTCCCGGGGAGCAAGAGCATCACCAACCGGGCCCTCCTCCTGGGCGCGCTCGCGCGGGGCCGCACCGTGATCGAGGGGGCGCTCTTCAGCGAAGACACCTTGCTCATGGCGGCCGGGCTGCGGGCGCTGGGGCTGGATGTGGAGGCCGATCCGAAGGAGGAGCGCTTCATTGTCCTCGGCGAGGGCGGGCGCATCCCCGCAGCCGACGCGGCCATCGACGCGGGCAACGCCGGCACCGTCGCCCGCTTCCTCACCGCGGCAGCCACGCTGGGGGACGGCCGCTACCTCATTGACGGCTCAGCGCGGATGCGCGAGCGTCCGATCGGCGACCTCATCGCCGCGCTGCGCTCCCTCGGCGCCGACCTGGACGCGCCCACCGGCGCTCCGCCGGTCCTGATCCGCGGGCGCGGGCTGGCCGGGGGGCAGGCGACGGTGCGCGGGGCGGTGAGCAGCCAGTTTCTCTCGGCGCTGCTCCTCGTGGCGCCCCTGGCCCGAAGACCCGTGGAGCTGACCATCGAAGGCGACGTCGTGGCCGCCCCCTACGTGGCGATGACCACCGAGATGATGCGGACCTTCGGCGCAGAGGTAGAGCGCGCCGGCAACCTCTTCCGGGTTGCGCCCGGGCGATACGAGGCCCGGCGGTACGAGGTCGAGCCGGACGCCAGCAGCGCTTCCTACTTCTTTGCCGCGGCGGCGATCACCGGCGGGCGGGTGGCCGTGCCCGGGTTGACCCGCGCCTCACTCCAGGGCGACGTCGAGTTCATCGATGTGCTCGTGCGGATGGAGTGCGAGGCCTCCTGGAGCGAGGCGGGCGTCTCGGTCAGCGGGCCGGCGACGGTGCGCGGCGTGGACGTGGACCTCAATCGCATCTCGGACATGACGATGACGCTCGCCGCGATCGCGCCCTTCGCCGATGGGGTGGTGCGCATCCGCAACGTGGCGCACATCCGGCGTCAGGAGTCCGACCGTCTGGCGGCGCTCGCCACGGAGCTGCGCCGTCTGGGGCAGGAGGTCGTGGAGCACGCCGACGGCCTGGAGATCCATCCCCGCCCCGTCCGTCCGGCCCTCGTGCAGACCTACGGCGACCACCGCATCGCCATGGCATTTGCGGTGACCGGCCTGCGGGCGGGAGAGGTAACGATCGCCGACCCGGAGTGCGTGGCCAAGACCTTCCCCGATTTCTTTACGCGCCTGGAGCGCGCCGCCGCATCACCCGCACGCGGGTGAGATCTGCGCGCCGCGCCGGCGCCCCGACTTTCGCCCTGCTCCTTACGTCGCTGCTGATCATCGCTCCGGGTAGCAGCGCTGCGGCCGGGCCGATGGCGCAAGCTGTTGCCCCCACCACGCTCGCCCCCGAGCGGATCTTCCTCCATGACCAGAACCGGATGGGACCGCTCGATCAGGTGATCGCCGCCGTCCGGGGCGTGATGAGCGAAGAGGATCCGTTGCGCGCGGCGCTGCTGGGGCGGTTGGCGGACGCGCGGGTCGACCAGTTTCTCTCAGAGACCGGGACCCCCGCGGAGGGTCCGGACATCCGGAGCGTCGTGCTCGCCTTTGGGCCGCTGGCGGTGCAGGTGGAGTTCGTCCTGACGGCCCCGCCCTCATCCCCCGCGACCGCTCTCGTGATCGCGTTCAGGCTGCCGGCGTACGATCTGGAGGTCCCGATGGGGCGATGGCTGGCGCGGGAGGACGCGGCCGTCATCGCCCGGTTTCACGGCGGCGGCACGTGGACGCTGCGGGCCGCGGTGCCGGAGAGAGAGGAGCGGACGATCCCCGGCGCGATCGCCGTCGAAGGCGCGACGGTGCGCATCCTCCTCCCCATCGCGACGATCGTGGAGTTGGGGTTGGCGAAGCCGGGCATCCAGATGGCGTTTCGCGCCGTCGGCCCACCGCCGTCATCCGTTGCCGACCGGGTCCCCGAGCGGGGCGGGCTGCAGATCGGCATTGCGGGGCGGATCGACGGCGATGCCGTGCGCGTGGCCGCGCGGGTGGACTTCGACGGGGACGGCCGCGACGATCTCTTCTACTATGACGCAGACGGCAACGGCCTCATCGATGCCGCCGGCCGGGATCGGAACGGCGACGGGCGCATCGAGTTCCTGGCCGCGGAGGGGCCGGGGCGATTCCTCGGGTGCGAGGGACGGCCGATGGAGTTCCTGCGCGTGGACCGGCTGCGCGCCGGGCGGCGGCAGGCTTACCGGCTGTCGAACGCGCAGGCCACCTACATGACCGTGGTCGAGGATCTCAACGGGGACGGGGACGTCGCCGACGCCGGGGAGTTCCGCGGCTTCTACATCTCCGCCCCGTAGCGCCTCTGCTATGATGTGTGAACCGTTTGCTGGTCGAGTTTTGTTGGACTGTCGTTCGGGGTGCTACGGATGGTGTTCCTTTAGGTTGAGGAGAGTGCCCTGAGCTTAGATGTCTTCCGCATCCCCCAGGTATCTAGATCGCCCCCAAGCCGACACTCACGACGCGGACGCAACGTTTTCACTGCCATATGGGATGACTGCGGATGGGACAGTGGCAGGTATCAATGAAATCTACGCATACCTGCATGCACTCAATAGAGCAAGCATCGATCATGGCTATCCAAGGCTCGTAGATCTGATGCAGCCGGCGGGGTTCTCAGGGTTGCTTTCCCAGCTCCTCGCCCACGCGATTGCTCGTCAATTCGCGAATGCCGCGCCGGGCTTGGTGGTCAATCAGTTCCCCAATGGCTGGCCAGACCTCGTACCGCGGGCATTGTATGCCACAGATGCAATTCAACATGGGGACGAGGGCGTGGAAGTAAAGGTTAGTAGATTCCAAACATCATGGCAGGGGCACAACCCCGAACGCGGCTGGATCATGATTGCGCAGGTTAGCGTGGACCGAGAGACGCAGCCTGTTTATGATAGAGTGCCCACGACGTTTGAGAGGCTAATGTTAGCAAGGCTTGAGCTTGGTGACTGGACTTTCGCCGGTCGTGGAAGTCGCAGTCGGCGGACGCCGACGGCGTCGATCAATCAAACAGGCCGAGAGAAACTGCTCCGGGGGATCGTCTACCGGCGCGGCGGCGCTCCGCCGGTATCCTCAGGCGGTTCTCTCGGCTAGTGATACTTAGGGAGGCGAGCCTGGGCACAGCGGATTTCGCCAATTCTGCGTAATGAGGATCTACTTCCACTCCGATGCTTTCGTAACCAAGCGCTTCCGCCGCGGCTAGTGTTGATCCAGACCCTGCAAACGGATCAAGCACGATTCCAGAGCCTAAGGGGAGCACCGCTCGGACAATCTGACGAAGGAATGTTTGCGGCTTCAGACTTGGATGAGGAGCTATTCTTCGTTCCACTGCGCGAGCCGGGTGAGAAGGGATAACGTCGCCGAAGGGCTTCTCTCCCGAGACTCTTCGCAAGCCCCCCGTCCCCCACTTTCGTAGATTGTCTTGCACACGTCCCTCGATCGGCTTTCGGAAGAGAAGCCAAGGTTCCCACATTGAGCGTGGCATAACGGTTACGCCCGGAAATTCGAGGTGCGCATTCTTCGGGCGGTCTCCGCCACGCATCGTCATTATTAGCCTTACGATCTCGCCCCTCCGCTCGAACCCGACTCGCGTCACTGAGGCCGAGACCAGGTAGGAGACAAGTGGGTTTGAGGCGATGACTACATGAGCGCCCGGCACCAAGACAGGGTAGATGGCTTTGCCCCACCGGTAGAAGAATGCCTCAAGCAGACTAAGATCTCTCGGAGAGAGCGTAGTAAAGCGCGGAAGCGGCGAGCGATTGTGACCATCAAACGACGGAGGAATTCTCCATACCCCGCCGTGCCTGTTTCGGAGCTTGCGCTGTTCTTTGGCTGTGTACTCGACGAGCCCATATGGGGGATCGGTAACAATTGCATGGATAGTATTGGCTGGTTCTAGGGCCAGCCAATCCAGACAATCCATCTGGAACAGTTTGGTTTGACCAAATGCAAAGACCGGTTTCATGGCTCCCGAAGCCGATAGCGTCCTCGGCTTGTCCTTAGAAACAGACTTCCTATGTTTAATCGGAGGTATGACCGGACTGATGAAGGGGGTACCTCCTTGCCGAGTTCTGCAGTTACGCCCCGAGTGATTTCTCCAATGGACGCTTCGGCTCCCTGTCTTCTCAGGTATCTGACTATTGCGTCGCGGACTTCACCTGGACGATTACGAGGCACCTACAAGCATCATAAGACGTCTAGACGTCTTTGTCAAGATGTACGGCACCAAAGCGACAAGATTTCTTCTACGCTTTGATCGACAGAGGATCCGGCACTGTCCCATAATTGATGCCGCTCATGGTTGAGCCATCCTTACTTGCCGCGAGTGTGCGGGCCAATGTCGAGCGCGTCATCGTCGGCGCCGCGGAGGCGATCGACCTGGCGCTCGTGGCGCTGCTCACCGACGGGCACATCCTGATCGAGGACGTGCCGGGCACCGGCAAGACGATGCTGGCGAAAGCGCTGGCCCGCTCGATCGGCTGCACCTTCCGGCGCATCCAGTGCACCCCCGACCTGCTGCCCTCCGACATCACCGGCCTCTATTACTTCAACCAGCGCGCGCAGGAGTTCGAGTTTCGCCCGGGGCCGATCTTCGCTCAGGTCGTGCTCGCCGACGAGATCAACCGCGCCACCCCGCGCACGCAGGCGGCGCTGCTGGAGGCGATGCAGGAGCAGCAGGTCACCGTGGAGGGGTCGACCTACCCGCTGCCGCGGCCCTTCCTCGTCCTGGCGACCCAGAACCCGATCGAGCTGCAGGGCACCTTCCCGCTACCCGAAGCCCAGTTGGACCGGTTCCTCCTCCGCCTCACCCTGGGCTACCCCGACGCCGATCGCGAGCGGGAGATCCTGCGGCGCTTCGGCGCGGGCGATCCTCTGGCGGACCTCGAGCCGGTGGCCAGCGCGGAGGAGTTGCTGGAGGCGCGGGCGCGCGTCCGGGAGGTGCTGGTGGCCGCCGCGGTGGAGGGCTATGTGGTGGAACTGGCGCGGGAGACGCGGCGCCACGCCGAGATCGAGCTGGGCCTCAGCCCGCGCGGCACGCTGGCGCTGCACCGCTCTTCCCAGGCGCTGGCGGCGGTGCGTGGACGGACCTTCGTGCTGCCCGATGACGTGAAGACCCTGGCCCCGGCGGTGATGCCGCACCGCCTGATCCTCTCCACGCACGCCCGGCTGCGCGAGCGCACCGCCGTGGAAGTCACCGCCGAGGTCCTGCGCTCGGTCCCCGCTCCGGTCGAACAGGAAGCGCGCTGATGTTCACGCAGGGGTGGCTGGGGCTGGCCACCCTGCTGGCGCTGATCGGCCTCTTCGCGCACCAGCCCGTCATCCTGCTCCTCGGCGCGGTGCTCTTCCTGGGAGCGGGCGCGTCTTACCTGTGGGATCACTACTGTCTCTGGCGCGTGGAGTACCGTCGCGCCTTTGCGCCGCGGCGGGCGTTCTATGGCGAGGAGATCACCCTGGCGGTCGAAGTGACCAACCGCAAGGCGCTGCCGCTGGCATGGCTGGAAGCGGTGGACGAGCTGCCGGCCGAACTGGAGCCGCTGGAGGGCACGGTCATCCCCAGCCTGCGACAGCGCCGGCAGCACCTGGTGAACGCCTTCTCTCCCCGCTGGTACGAGCGCGTGCGCCGGCGCGTCCGTCTGCGTTGTGGGGCGAGGGGATGGTTCACCCTGGGGCCGGTGCGGCTGCGCTCGGGGGACCTCTTCGGCTTTACCCTGCGCGGGCGCGACGTCGAGTTGATCGACCGGCTGATCGTCTATCCCAAGGTGGTGCCGCTGGAAGCGCTGGGTCTGCCGCCGCTGCACCCGCTGGGCGATGCGCGCACGCCGCGTCTTCTCTTCGAGGATCCCACGCGGACGGTGGGCGTGCGCGACTACCTCCCCGGCGATCCGCTGCGCCGCCTGCACTGGAAGGCCACGGCGCGCCTGGGCGGGCTGCAGTCACGCCTCTACGAGTCCACGCTGACGCACCGCCTCGCCATCTTCGTCAACATCGATACCCTGGGCGAGTACGCGGAGTACCGCGGGTTCGTGCGCCCCCTGTTGGAATTGAATCTGATGGTGGCCGCCTCGGTCGCCTACTGGGGACACGAGGCCGGGCACCCGGTGGGCCTCTACGCCAACGGCTATCTGCCGGAAGGACTGCGCTGGATCGGCATGGCGCCTGCGGCGGGCCCCGTCCATCTGGCCGCGATGCTGGAGGCGCTGGCCAAAGTCTTCCCCACGCCGGCGATGCCGTTCGATGATCTCATTCATCTGGCGGCGCGGGAGCTGCCGTGGGGCAGCACCGCCGTGATCGTGACTGCGGTGGTGGACGTGCCGCTCCAGGCCGGGATCCTCCGGCTGCGGGAGGCCGGGCACGGGGTGGTGCTGCTGCTGATCGGTGACCGCGTCCGCCCGCCCGATGTGGACGTTCCGGTGTTCTTCATCCGCGGGGAGGTAGGCTGGCGCGCGATGGAAGAGCTCACGTTCGCGTAGATGACGACCTTCGCGTCCCTCCGTCGCTGGGCGCCGCTGCTGCTGCCCGCCGCCGAATTCGCCTGGATCTATCCCTGGCTGCTTCTGGTCTCGGGGGGCGCGGACCCCGGTGGGGCCGCGGCCCTCACCCCCGCGGCCGCGTTCCTCTTGCTCGCGGGCGGCTATCTGCTGGAGTTGATTCCGGCTGTGGAGGGCCGCGCCGGACTGCGCGTGCGACTGGGGGTGCTGGCCGCCGCGCTCGCCCTGGGCCTCTGGGCGGTGTGGACCTCACACTTCCGCGCAATCCCGTTGTGGCACCTGGAGTGGGTGGGACGCCTGTTGGGCGGGGCGCATGATGCGCTGCCGGAGATCCCCGCGCCCGTCCTCGGCGCGCTGACGGCGCCCCTGCTGCTCTGGCGCGGGATGGCGTTGGGGAGCCGGGAGTTCTCGCACTTCACCGCCGACGCCGCGTTCCGCCGGGGCCTGGCCTGGTCGGTGATCTTCGCGCTGCTCTTCGGGATCTTCCAGGGCGCGCGCGGGTTCGCCCTCGTGCGGCCGGCGGCTGGAGGATACCTGCTGGCCTTCGTCTTTCTCAGCCTGGTCATGCTCTCGCTGGCCCGGCTGTTGAGCCTGTGGGCCGAGGCGCAGGCGCGGGGCACGCGCGCGGCGCCCAATCGTCCCTGGCTCGCCCTGGCCATCGGGGTGCCGGCGCTGATCGTGCTGGCGGCCGGGATGCTCGGCGGCCTCGCCGGCGCGGACATGTGGCCCTATCTCCGACCGGTCGTGCGCCTCCTCGCCCCGCTGGTGGAGGCGATCTTCATCGTGCTCTTCTTCGCGGCGGGCATCGTCGCGCGCATCCTCATCTTCGCGATCAGCCGCATTCCGAGGCGCGAGCCGGTCGTGCGGCCGGAGGAGCCCCTCGGTCCGATCGATGAGCTGCTGCGCCGCCTGCGCGATCTCTCGCCGTCGCCCGAGGTCGTCAGCGATGCGCGCTGGGGTATGGTGGCGCTGGCGATCCTGATCTTCTCGCTGATCATCCTGGCCGTGGCGGCGCGGCGGCGGAGACGGGCGCGCGCGGAAGATGAGGAGGACCGGGAAAGCGTCTGGCACGGCGCCGATCTCTGGAAGGGGCTGCGCCGGCTCTTCCTGCGGCGTCGGGCTCCTCATCCTGCGCACGAAGTCCCCGACGCGCCGGCCCGCCTGGCCGTGCGGGTGCTCTACCGGCGGGTGCTCGCGGCGGCGCGCGCGGCGGGGATGCCGCGCCGGTCTGATCAGACGCCCCGAGAGTTCGCCCTCGGGCTGCGGGCTGAGGGAGCCCCTGAGGGCCCGGCGCTGGCCGGGATCACGCGGGCGTACGAGGCGGTGAGGTACAGTGCCCACGGCCCCTCGGCCGAAGAGATCGTCGCGGCGGAGGAGCACACGGTCCGGTTGGAGGATGCGTGGCAGAGGAGGGGTGCCGATGGGTGAAGCCGCCTGGCGGCGGCGCTTCCGGGCGCCGCGCCTTACCTTCCCGACCTGGGCGCGCGACGAGCCCCAGCGGGCGATGTACGCCTCGAACAGCAGCGGCAAGTGGGAGCTGTACGCCTGGGACCGTCCCACCGGACGCCACCGCCAGGTCACGGACCGGCCGGCCGGCACCCTCGCCGGACGGCTGGATCCCACGGGGGAGTGGATCTGGTGGTTCGACGATGACCGCGGGAACGAGTTCGGCCGCTGGATGGTCGAGCCGTTTACCGGTGGGGAGCGACGCGCGGCGGCGCCCGCCCTGCCCCCCGCCTACGGCGCCGGTCTTGCCCTGGCGCATTCCTTCGCCCTGCTGGGATCGTCGCGCGATGAAGGCACGACCATCAGCCTGCTCTCGAAAGATGGTGACCCATCCACGCTCTACCGGCACCGCGAGCATGCCTGGATCAGCGGCCTCTCGCGCGATGAAACGCTCTTCTGCCTTAGCCACTGCGAGCACGGCGACAACCGCCATCCCGCCCTGCGCCTGCTCGAGCTGAGCGGGCGCGCTGTCGCCGATCTCTGGGACGGGCCCGGCAAGGGGCTCTGGGCGTCCGAGTGGTCGCCGGTGCGCGGCGATCAGCGCATCATCGTCCACCACGAACGGGCCGATCTGCGGCGTCCCCTCATCTGGAGCGCCGCGAGCGGCGCCATCGTCGAGCCCAGGGTCGATCTGCCCGGTGAAGTGTGGGCGACCTGGTACCCGGATGCGTCCGCGCTGTTGTTGCAGCACGATCATCGCGGCCGGACGGAGCTCTATCGCCTGGGCCTCTCCGGTGATGCCGCGCTCGCGCGGCTAGAGGTCGAACCCGGCACCATCGTGGCGGCGCGGGTCCGCCCAGATGGGGAGATCTGGTACATGTGGACGCGCTCTTCCACCGCCCCGGAATTGCGCGCCGGGGGGAAGGTGTTGCTGCAGCCGGGGGGAGAGCCGTCCCCCGGCGGTGTGGCCTACACCGACCATACCGTTGAGGAGATCCACGTCTTTCTGGCCGAGCCGGCGGCGCCCCGTCCCCACCCGACGCTGCTCTTCATCCACGGCGGCCCCGACGCGCACGATCGAGACGAGTTCTCCCCCCGCGTGCAGGCCTGGGTCGATCACGGCTTTGCGGTGGCGCTGGTGAACTACCGGGGCTCGACAGGGTACGGCAAGGCCTGGCGGGACGCACTGGAGGGTAATCCAGGGTTCACCGAGCTCGCCGACATCGTCGCGGTGCGCCGCTGGCTGGAGAGCTCCGGCATCGCCGATCCCGCCCGGACGGTTCTCTCCGGCGGATCCTGGGGCGGGTACCTGACGCTGTTGGGATTAGGCATGCACCCTGAGCTCTGGGCCCTGGCCATCGCCATCGTCCCGGTGGCCGATTATGTGGCCGCGTTCGAGGATGAGATGGAACCGCTGAAGGCCTTCGATAAGGCCCTCTTCGGCGGGACGCCGGAGGAGATCCCCGAAGTCTACCGGGCGCGCTCCCCCATCACCTACGTCGATCAGGTGCGCGTGCCGGTCTTCATCCTGGCCGGCGAGAACGATCCTCGCTGTCCGATTCGCCAGATCGACAACTATCTGGAGCGGCTGCGTGAGGTGGGGGCGCTGCACGAGGTCTACCGCTACGACGCCGGCCACGGCTCACTGGTCATCGACGAAGTGATCCGCCAGACTGAGCTGCAAATCGACTTCGCGGCGCGGCATCTCGACACACCGTCGCCGTTGGAGTAGCGCGGCGAGAGGACCGCCCCGGCGGCGATGAGAACTCACCCCGCATGATCAGCCGCGCGACCTTCCTCGGCGGCATCCTGCTCCTCGGCGCCCTCGGCGCGCTCGGCTATCAGGGATGGCTCCTGTCCCAGGACGTGGCCCAGCTGGCCGAGCAGACGAACGCGCTGCGGGAGCAGATCATCGTCCTGAATCGCCAGGTGCAGACGCTGAACGAGATCCTCTTCGCCTTTCGGCCTCCGGCGCCCCAGTTGCCGCAGACGCAGCGCATTGCGCTGCAGGCGGAAGCGCGCGCCATCCTCCAGGAAGCGCGGACGCTCTCGTGGGCCTACTTCAAGGAGCGCGGGTACTTCCCGCGCCGCGCCAGCGACATTGGCCTTTCCGTGCCGGCGGGGAGCGCCTGGAATAACCCGGTGGTCGCGGCGGGCGGCGGTCCGAACGCGAGGACGATCCGCTGGGTCGTCAGCGGGAACGGCACCCGGGTGGTGACCGCAGAGAACCACTGCTACCTCGTCCTCGAGCGGAACGGCTCCATCCGTCAGGGGTGCAACTTCTAGGGGGGACAATTGACAAAGGTGCTATAATTCTGCGTACAACTTCATACCGCCCATGACCGGGAAGAGTACCGGCCGGGGAGGGTGCCCGCAAGGGCCATTCGACGGCGCGCTAGGCGCCGGAGAATGCGAGCGAGCCGCGCAACGGTGGGAGCGCGGCACCCGATCCGTCGCGAATGGGCCCGGGAGGCGCTGCAGGCCAAGAGCCGGGTGAATCTGCCCGGAAGATAGGTGGCACCGCGGGAGTCACGCTCTCGTCCTTGGGGACGGGAGCGTTTTGTATTTCTCATCGAGGTGAGCGAGCCGTGATCGTGGTGATGGAAGCGAGCGCCAGCGACGCCCAGTTGGAGGCCGTCGTGCAGAAGATCAAGGAGGCCGGATTGGCCACGCATCTCTCCGTGGGAACGGAACGGTCGGTCATCGGCGTCGTTGGCGACAGCCACACCAAGGAGCTGCTGCGCGATGCGCTCGAGGCCAGTCCGGGCGTGGAGAAGGTCGTCCGCATCCTCCAGCCCTTCAAGCTCGTCAGCCGGGAGTTTCGTCCCGGCGGGACGGTGGTGTCCGTGCGCGGCGCGCAGTTCGGCGGCGTCACGGTGACGGTGGCCGCCGGTCCCTGCTCGGTAGAGGATCGCGAGCAGATCCTGACGACGGCCGATGCGGTGAAGGCCGCCGGGGGCACCCTCCTGCGCGGCGGCGCGTTCAAGCCCCGCACCTCCCCCTACTCCTTTCAGGGGCTGGAAGAGGAAGGGTTGAAGTTGCTGGCGGAGGCGCGCAGCCGCACGGGCCTGCCGATCGTCACCGAGGCGATGGACGCGGCGCAACTGGACCTCGTCGCGGAGTACGCCGATATTGTGCAGATCGGCGCGCGGAACATGCAGAACTACCCGCTACTGCGCCAGGCCGGCCGGGCCCGCAAACCGGTGATGCTGAAGCGCGGTGCCGGCGCCACGTTGGAAGAGCTGCTGCTGGCGGCGGAGTACGTCATGGCCGAGGGCAACTACGACGTCGTGCTGTGCGAACGGGGCATCCGCGGGTTCGGCAACTACACCCGCTACACCCTCGACCTGGCGGCGGTGCCGGTGCTGAAGCACCTCACCCACCTGCCGGTGATCGTCGATCCGAGCCACGCCACGGGGAAGTGGCGCTACGTGCAGGCGATGGCGCTGGCGGCGGTGGCCGCCGGGGCAGACGGGCTGCTGATCGAGGTGCACCCCGACCCCGAGCACGCGCTGAGCGACGGGCCACAGTCGCTGAATCTGGAGAACTTCCAGCGGCTGATGACCGCGGTCGGAGCCGTCGTGGGAGCGGTCGGGCGAACGCTGTGAGACAGATCGCTATCGTCGGCTTGGGATTGATCGGCGGCTCCCTCGGCCTGCGCCTGCGGAGTTTGGGGCTGGCCCGCGTGATCGGCGTCGATGCGGACGAGGAAGCGGCGCGGCGGGCGGCCGAGCGGGGAGCGGCGGACGAGGTGAGCGGCGACCTGGGCCGCATCGGCGGAGCGGAGATCGTTGTCGTGGCCGTTCCATTGGAGCGGACGATCGCGGTCGCGCGCGAGGCGGCGGCGCGGGCGCAGAAAGGGGCGATCCTTACCGACGTCGCCAGCGTGAAGGGCCCGCTGGTCTCCGCGCTGGCGCATCTGCCAGAGGTGCGGTATGTGGGCGGCCATCCGATGTTTGGCACGGCCGGGCGCGGAATCGCCGAGGCCGACGGGGAGCTGCCGGCGGGCCAGCCGTACGCGCTGACGCCGACGGAGGAGACCGACGACGCGGCCACACAGACGCTCGTGCAGGTGATCCAGCAGCTGGGCATGCGCCCCGTCCTCCTCTCGCCCGAGGCGCACGATCGCGCGGCGGCGGAGGCGAGCCACTTGCCCTATTTGATCGCCCTGGCGTTGAGCGCGGCGGCGGGCGTGGACGCCCGCGAGATCGCGGGACCCGCCTTCCGCGACGCGACGCGGGTGGCGCAGAGCCCTCCCGATCTGTGGATGGAGATTCTCAAGACGAACCGGACGCACGTGCTGGCGGCGCTGGACGCGTTCGGCGCATCGATCACCAGGACGCGGGATGCGCTGGCGCGGGGACACTATCAGCAGGTGGTGCGGGCACGATGAGCCGGACCCTCGAGATCGAACCGACGAAGACAGAGTTTCTCTCCCAGGCGCGCGGGGGGAATCTCGTGCCCGTCTCCGCCGATCTGCCGGCCGACCTGGAGACGCCGATTTCCGCCTTTCTCAAACTGCGCAACGGCAGCGAGGCGTTCTTGCTGGAGAGCGTCGAGGGTGGCGAGAAGGTGGGGCGCTACTCTTTCATTGGGGCGGGTCCCTTCCTCCGCCTGTGCGCCTCCGGCGAGACAATCGAGATCGATGGGGACGGAATCCGCGAGACGCGGCGCGGCGACCCGCTGGTGGCCGTCGCCGATCTCCTTTCCCGCTATCGACCCGCTGCTGCGCCGGCCGGCCTCCCCCGTTTCTCCGGAGGCGCCGTCGGGTACTTCGGCTACGATCTGGTGCGCCACTTCGAACGGTTGCCGCAGCGCCCCCCTGAGGCGCTGGGCCTGCCGGACCTTTACCTCGTCTTTGCCGACGCCGTGGTCATCTTCGACCACGTCAAGCACACGATCCGGGTCGTTGCCAACGCGCTTGTGGATGGGGACGCCGGCGTGGCGTACCGGCGCGGCATCGAGCGGGTGGAGGCCCTGTACGAACGCCTGCGCGCGCCGCTGGTGCTGCCGGACCTGCGGGGGCGTGTTGATCCGCTCCAGCAGACGCAGATGCCCGTGGCCGGTTTCGTTGGCGCGGTGGAGCGGGCGAAGGAGTACGTGCGCGCCGGCGACGTCTTCCAGGTCGTCCTCTCGCGGCGGTTCTCGCTGGAAGCTCCCGGCGTGGACGGGTTGGACGTCTACCGCGCGCTGCGGATGGTCAATCCCTCCCCCTACATGTTCTACCTGGACTTCGAAGGGGTGCAGGTCGCTGGCTCCTCGCCGGAGATGCTCGTGCGGCTGGAAGGAGATCTCGTCGAGACCCGCCCGCTGGCCGGGACGCGGCCGCGGGGGCGCGACGAGGAGGACGACGCCCGGCTGGCGGCCGAGCTGCTGGCCGATGAGAAGGAGCGGGCGGAGCACGTCATGCTCGTCGACCTGGGCCGCAACGACCTGGGGCGCGTCTGCCGCTACGGGAGCGTCGAGGTCAACGAGCTGATGCAGATCGAGCGCTTCTCCCACGTCATGCACATCGTCAGCAACGTCCGCGGGCGGCTGCAGCCCGGCCGGGATGCCCTCGACGTGCTGCGCGCCTGTTTCCCCGCCGGCACCGTCACCGGGGCGCCGAAGGTGCGGGCGATGGAGATCATCGACGAGCTCGAGCCGGTGGCGCGCGGCCCTTACGCCGGCGCGGTGGGCTACATCGGCTTTTCCGGCAATATGGACACCTGCATCACCATCCGCACGATCGTGGTGGCGGGGGGGCGGGCCCACGTGCAGGCCGGAGCGGGCATCGTCGCCGACTCGGTGCCGGAGCGAGAGTACGTCGAGACGGTGAACAAGGCCAAGGCCCTCCTGCACGCCCTGGAGATGGCGGGGCGGCGTCAGCGGGAGCGGCCTGGCGCGGCGGCGCTCGAAGCGGCGGCGGAGGTCTCCTCGTGAGCGGGGTCGTCGTGATCGACAACTACGATTCGTTTGCCTACAACCTCGTGCAGTACCTGGGGGAACTGGGCGCCGCGGTAACGGTCGTGCGCAACGACGCCGTCGATGTTGCAGAACTGGGCGCGCTGGAGCCGGAGGCCATCGTCATCTCTCCGGGACCCGGCGATCCCAACGACGCCGGCATGCCGCTGGAGGCCATCCGCCGCCTGAGCGACCGCATCCCCACGCTGGGCGTCTGCCTGGGCCACCAGTGCATCGGCGCGGCCTACGGCGGCGTGGTCCGCAGCGGCGTCGCGGCCGTGCACGGCAAGGTGTCCCGCATTCACCACGATGGCCGGACAATCTTCGCCGGCGTCGCCACGCCGTTTGAGGCGACCCGCTACCATTCCTTGATCGTCGAGCGTTCGTCTTTGCCTACGGCCCTCGAAGTGAGCGCCGAGTTAGAAGACGGGACTGTGATGGCCATTCGTCACCGCGGGTATCGTGTGGAGGGCGTCCAGTTTCATCCTGAGTCCGTCCTTACGGCCCCTGGCAAGCGGATCCTTGCGAATTTCCTTCGCTTGGCAGGACTGAGAGGGGTTGACGCAAACCGTGGTAGTTTCAGTCGGTTTGCGGATGCCCCTCCCAGTCCTGTGAGGAGGTAACTTCGCATGGATCTCAAGGAAATGATCCGTAAGGTCGCGGACCATCAGGATCTGACTGAGACCGAATCCCACGCTGCCCTCGGGGTGATCATGGACGGAGAAGCCACCCCGGCGCAGATCGCGGCGTTCATCACGGCGCTGCGCATGAAGGGTGAAGCGGTCGATGAGATTGCCGGCTGCGCCAGGGCGATGCGGGAGCGGGCGCAGCGTATCCGGCCCCGGGTGGATGAGCTGGTCGACGTCGTGGGCACCGGCGGGGATCGGGTGAGCACCTTCAACATCTCGACGACCACCGCTTTCGTCGTCGCCGGAGCGGGGGCGTACGTGGCCAAGCATGGCAACCGCGCCGTCAGCCGGCGCTCTGGGGCAGCGGATGTCCTCGAGGCCCTCGGGGTGAACATCCAGGTCTCTCCGGAGGTCGTGGCGGGCTGCATCGAGGACATCGGGATCGGTTTCCTCTTCGCCCCCCTCTACCACGCCGCGATGAAGCACGCGGTGGGTCCGCGCCGCGAGATCGGCATTCGCACCGTTTTCAACATCCTGGGGCCCCTCACCAACCCCGCGGGCGCCCGGAATCTGCTCGTCGGCGCGTACGACCCGGCCCTCACCGAGATCATGGCGGAGGTGCTGGCCGAACTGGGGGCGCGCCGGGCCATGGTCGTGCACGGCGACGGCATGGACGAACTGTCGACGCTCGGTCCGACGCGCATCTCCGAGGTGCGGGACGGCTCGGTGCGCACCTACACCCTCGAGCCGGGATCGCTGGGCCTCGCTTCTCCCGACGGCGACACGCTGGCGGGCGGCGCTCCCGACGAGAACGCCAGGATCACCGAGACGGTCTTGCGCGGAGAGCCCGGCGCGGCGCGGGATATCATCCTTCTCAACGCGGCGGCCGCGCTGACGGTCGCCGGCCTGGCCGGGGAGCTGGGCGAAGGGCTCACGTTGGCCGCCCGGGCGATCGACTCAGGGGCGGCCTACGAGCGCCTGGAGGGGTTGAGGGTGCGCACCAGCGCGGGGGTGGCCTCGTGAAAGCCACGGCGGGGCTGCTTGACGCCATCGTTGCCCGCAAGCGGGAGGAACTGGCGGCCGCACGCGCGGCTGTGCCGCTGGACGAGGTGCGGGCGCTCGCCGCCGCGGCCGCTCCGTCGCGAGACTTCGCCGTCGCCCTCCGGCGCGGGTTCGCCGTTATCGCCGAGATCAAGCCGGCGTCGCCGGTCATAGGGACGCTCCGCGAGCGCATGACTCCCGAAGAGGCCGCGGACCTGGCGCGCGCCTACGAAATCGGCGGCGCCCGGGCGCTCTCGGTGCTGACGGATGAGCGCTTCTTCGCCGGGGGTCCCGCTCTCCTGGCCGCCGCGCGGGCGGCGGTGAGCCTGCCCGTGCTGCGCAAGGACTTCCTGCTGGAGCCCTACCAGATCTACGAATCCCGAGCGATGGGCGCCGATGCCGTCCTCCTCATCGCCTCGCTGCTGGAGCCGCCGGCGCTGCGCGAGCTGACGGCCCTCTGTCGCGCGCTGGTCATGGAGGCCCTCGTGGAGGTGCACACCGACGCGGAGATCGCGACGGCCGCGGCGGGCGGCGCTCGGATCATCGGGATCAACAATCGCGATCTGCGCACCTTCACGGTGGATCTCGGCCTGACCCCGCGGCTGCGGCGGAGCATCCCCGCGGGCATCCTGGTGGTGAGCGAGAGCGGGATTGCCACGCCGCAGGACGCCGCCCGCCTCCGCCCGCACGTCGATGCCGTGCTCGTCGGCACGGCGCTGATGACCAGCGGCGACCCCACCGCGGCCGTGCGCGCCCTGGCGACTGGAGGGAGCACGTCGTGACGCGGGGGCGGCTGCTCACCGGCGACCGGCCGACCGGCCGGCTCCATCTCGGCCACTATGTGGGGACGCTGGCCAACCGCGTCCGGCTGCAGGAGGAGTACGACTGCTTCTTCTTCCTGGCCGACTACCATTTGTTGACCACGCGGTTGGACCGGCTCGACGAGATCGAAGGAAACGTGCGCGAGGTCGTGCTGGACTACCTCAGCGTGGGCATCGATCCGCAGCGGTCCACCATCTTCCTGCAGTCGCAGGTGCCGCAGATCCCCGAGATCGCCCTCATCTTCTCGATGCTCGTCACCGTCCCGCGGGCGCAGCGCGTGCCGACCCTCAAGGAGGTCATGCGGGACCTGGACATCGCCCAGCCGTCGGTGGGCCTGCTGGCCTACCCGATCCTGCAGGCCGCCGACATCCTCAGCGTGCGGGCCGAGATCGTCCCGGTCGGCAAGGACCAGGCCTCCCACCTGGAGGTGTCGCGGGAGATCGCCCGGCGCTTCAACGACCTCTACGGGGAGACGCTCCCTGAGCCGCAGACGCTGATCGGCGAGGTGCCGACCCTTCCCGGCATCGACGGCAAGGCGAAGATGAGCAAGTCGCTGGACAACGCCATCTACCTGTCTGACGCTGAGCAGGACGTCACGGCCAAGGTGATGCGGATGTACACGGATCCGACCCGCATCCATCCGACTGACCCCGGGCACGTCGAGGGCAACCCGGTCTTCATCTACCACGATGCCTTCAACGCCGACGCCGCCGAGGTCGCCGACCTCAAGGACCGCTACCGCAAGGGTCAGGTGGGCGACGTGGAGGTGAAGCGGCGCCTGGCGAAGGCGCTGAACGCGTTCCTCGAGCCCCTGCGGCAGCGCCGGCAGCAGGCGGTGGCGCAGCCGGGCGTGGTGGAGGAGATCATTGCCGCGGGAAGCGCCCGGGCCCGCACCGAGGCCGCGCAGACCCTGGCCCTGATGAAGGAACGGATGCGCATGGACTATTTCCGGGCCGGGCTGGGCATCTCTACCGGGTAGCCCCAAAACAACCTGTGACGGCGGGACGCAGGACGAGGATCAAGATCTGCGGGGTGATGGCGCCCGAGATCGCCGCCGTGGCCGCCGAGGCCGGCGCGGATGCCGTCGGGTTCATCCTGGCGCCGAGCCGCCGGCGGGTGAGCATCGAGCAGGCGGGTGTCATCGCCGCCGGGCTGCCGCCGTTCGTCGCCCGGGTGGGCGTGTTCGTGGACGCCCCGGAAGACGAGATCGAGGCCGCCGCGCGGGAGGTGCCGCTGGACGCGGTGCAGCTGCACGGCAGCGAGCCCCCCGAGCTGGTGGCCGCGCTTCGCCGCCGGGGGTTGGGCGTCGTCAAGGCGCTGCGGGTTGGAGACGGCCTCGATGCCGGGGAGCTGGAACGGTATCGGGCGGCGTCGGCGGTGATGCTGGACACAAAGGTGGATGGGCTGGCCGGAGGCAGCGGGCGGCCCTTCCCCTGGGAGGTTGCAGAGGGCATGTCGGACCGCTTCACGATCATCCTCTCGGGTGGCCTGCGGGCCGAGAACGTGGCCGAGGCCCTGGCCATCGTGCGTCCCTATGCCGTGGATGTCAGCAGCGGCGTCGAGTCGGACGGCCGGAAGGATCCGGACAAGATTCGCGCGTTCGTCGACGAGGTGCGCCGGTGGGACCGCAAGAGATAGCGCGGCCCGGCTACTTCGGCGCCTACGGCGGGCGGTTTGTCCCAGAGACGGTCATCCCCGCCCTGGAAGAATTGGAAGCCGCCTACGTCCGTCTGCGCCGGGACCGCGACTTTCAGGAAGGCTACGACAAGTACCTACGCGAGTACTGCGGCCGGCCCACGCCGCTCTTTGCCGCCGACCGGCTCTCCCGGCATCTGGGCCGTGCACAGATCTACCTCAAACGCGAAGACCTGTTGCACACCGGTGCCCACAAGATCAACAACGCGCTCGGGCAGGCCCTCCTCGCCCAGGCGATGAGCAAGAGCCGCCTCATTGCCGAGACCGGCGCCGGCCAGCACGGGGTGGCCACCGCCACGGCGGCGGCGCTGCTGGGGCTGCGCTGCGACGTTTACATGGGCAGTGAAGACATGGAGCGGCAGCACCTCAACGTCGTGCGGATGCGCCTCCTCGGCGCTACCGTCATCGCCGTCGAGTCCGGCAGCCGCACCCTCAAGGACGCGATCAACGAGGCGCTGCGCGACTGGGTGACCAACGTGCGCACGACGTTTTACGTCATCGGCTCGGTGGTCGGCCCGCATCCTTACCCGTCGATCGTGCGGGATCTGCAGTCTGTGATCGGCCGGGAGGCAAAGGCGCAGATTCTCGGGGCGGAAGGCCGCCTGCCCGACGCCGCGGTGGCCTGCGTAGGCGGCGGATCGAACGCCATCGGCCTCTTTCACGCTTTCCGCGACGATCCGGTGCGGTTGGTCGGCGTCGAGGCGGCGGGTGAAGGCCTCGAGACCGGGCGGCATGCCGCCACCCTCACCGCCGGCACGCCTGGGGTCCTGCACGGGGCGATGTCCTACCTGCTGCAGGATGCCGACGGCCAGGTGCGCGCCACGCATTCGATCTCGGCGGGCCTCGACTACCCGGGCGTCGGCCCTGAGCACGCCTTTCTCAAAGACAGCGGCCGCGCCCAGTACGAGGCGGTGACGGACGCCGAGGCGCTCGAAGGGTTCGGAGTGCTCGCGCGCACGGAAGGGATCCTTCCCGCCCTCGAGCCGGCGCACGCGATCGCCTACCTGCCGCGTCTGCTCGAGGAGATCCCGCGGGATGGGCTCGTCCTCGTGGGGCTCTCCGGCCGCGGCGACAAGGACGTCGAGGTCGTCGCGCGCTCGCTGGCGGGTCCCGTCACGGTCGCCGCCGCCCGCTCCAGTAACCCACGCCGAACCGAGTGAGCCGTCTCGACCGCCTCTTCGCGGAGCTGAAAGGTCGGCCCGCGTTGATTCCCTTCGTCATGGGAGGAGACCCGGACGCGGTCGGCAGCGGCGCCCTGCTCGAAGCCGCCGCGGCCGCGGGAGACATTCTCGAAGTGGGGGTGCCCTTCTCCGATCCAATCGCCGATGGCCCTACGATCCAGCGCGCCGCCCAGAGGGCCCTGGCCGGCGGCGCTACGCTCGCCGGGGTCCTCGACCTCGTACGCCGCGTTACTCAGACCTCGGAGCGCCCGGTCGTCCTCCTAACCTACCTGAACCCCATCGTTCAGCGCGGGGTGGAGCGGTTCTGCCGCGACGCGCGCCAGGCGGGCGTGGACGGCGTCGTCGTCCCCGACCTGCCCGCCGATGAGGCAGACTTTCTCATCGGCCCCGCCCGTGAGGCCGACCTGGACACCATCTTCCTCGTCGCGCCGACGACCTCCGAGAGCCGCATTGGCATGGCCGGGGAGCGCAGCCGCGGGTTCGTCTACTGCGTCTCGCTGACGGGGGTCACGGGCGCGCGGGCCGAGGTACCGCCGGAGCTCGAGGCGTTGGTCAAACGGGTGAAGGCGTCCACGCCCCGCCCTGTCTGCGTGGGGTTCGGCATCTCCACCCCCGCCCACGCTGCAGCGGTCGGCCGCCTGGCTGATGGCGTGATCGTGGGGAGCGCCCTGGTAGATCTTGTGGAGAAGAGCAGTCGCGCGGCCCCGGCAGCCGTGGAGGATCTTCTTAAGCAGATGGGGGAAGCGCTCTCGCAGATCCGCCACCCGGCGTGCTGAGGGCGAACGCGTCGGCCTGACCTTCTCCCAGGCGCGGGAGGCAAGATGACCCCGCGCGCGCCGCGAATCCTCAAGGAGACCCTCTCCGATGCCCGACCACGACGCGACCCTCAATTTCCTCATGCTGCTCGCGCTGATCATCGCCGCGGCGAAGGGCGCGGGGTGGCTCAGCCTGCGCCTGGGGCAGCCGGCGGTCTTGGGAGAACTGCTGGCCGGGGTGGTCCTGGGGCCGTCGGTGCTCGATCTCCTGCGCCTGAAGGCGTTTGCGGCTGAGGGGACGGCCGCGGGCCTCTTCCTGATGGCGAACCTAGGCGTCGTCCTGCTGATGTTCGTGGCCGGGCTGGAAACCGACCTGAAACAGATGCGGCGGGTGGGGCGCGCGGCGGTGACGGCCGGCCTCGCCGGAGTCGTGGTGCCCCTGCTCCTTGGGCTGGCGGTCATCCTGCCCTTTGATGTTGGCGTGCAGAAGAGCGTATTCATGGGCATCGTCCTCACCGCCACGAGCGTGAGCATCACCGTCCAGACGTTGATCGAGCTCCGCCAGCTCGAATCAAAGGAAGGGACGACGCTGCTGGTCGCTGCGGTCGTAGACGATGTCGTCGCCCTCATGGTGCTCTCGGTCTTCGTCGCCGTCAGCCTCTCCGGCGGCGGCGGCCTGGCCGGCGTGGGGGTGGTGCTGCTGCGCATGGCCGCGTTCTTCGTCGTCGCCGTCCTCCTGGGGCGGCTTTTCCGCCCGGCGCTGGGGCGCGCCGGGCGGGCCCCGGTCAGCGAGGGGCTGCTGGCGGCGGCGCTGCTCGCCGTCCTGGCCTATTCGTGGAGCGCGGAGGCTCTGGGCGGCGTGGCCGCGATCACCGGCGCCTATCTCGCTGGTGTGCTGGTCGCTCAGGCGGGATACCGTCAGGAGATCGAGCACCGCCTGAAGGCGTTCACCTACGCGCTGCTCGTCCCCATCTTCTTCGTCAGCATCGGCCTGCAGACCAACGTCCGGGCGCTGGCAGCCCCGGACATCCCGCTGGCCCTCTTGATCATTCTGGCCGCGGTGGCCGGGAAGATCATCGGCTGCGGGGGCGGCGCGCGGTTGGCGGGGTTCTCGGGGCGAGAAGCGCTGCGTGTGGGGGTTGGTATGATTAGCCGAGGTGAGGTCGGCCTGATCATCGCCTCCCTCGGGCTCCAGACCGGGCTACTGGAGGAGCCGGGGTTTGCCATCATGGTCCTGATGGTCTTGACGACGACGGTGATCACGCCCCCGCTCCTGCGCATGGTCTTTCCCGCCGCCGCACCGTCGGAGGAGGCGGCGATCGAAGCGGCTTTCGCTGACCGCGAGGAGCCTCGTTGAGCTGACGGCCCGCGCGGGACCGCGATTGATTCTGTCTCCGCAGAAGCGGCCAGGCTTCCTTCCTCTTGGGCTTGGGGGGCCCCGCTATAATGGCGGCGTGCCCGATCCGGTCGTCGCCAATCTCATCGTGCTCGTGGTCGTCCTGGTCCTGCCCTTCATCTCCGAAAACGTCGAACGGAACCTCGAAGCCTTCCTGTTCGTGATGGGGGTGATCTCGGCCGTCGCCTCCGGCGTCCTCACCCTGCACCTGATGGGTCAGGCCGCGCGCGACCCCATTCCCATTACGGCTGCGGTGTTTGTCTCCGGGCTGCTTTTTGCCTGGGGGCGGTCGCGGCTGGTGCCGGCATTGCGCCGGCTGCTCCGACGGCTGGGTCCGGCGGCGCCGTCGGCGGCCGCCGTAGTGCTGCTGGGGCTGGCCTCCAGCGTCATCACCGCGATGATCGCCTCGCTGGTGCTGGTGGAGTTCATCGCCGCCCTGCAGCTACGGCGGGCCGACGAGGTCCGCGTCGTCGTGCTGGCCTGCTTTGCCATCGGCTTTGGCGCGGCGTTGACACCGGTCGGGGAACCCCTCGCTACCATTGCCATCGCCAAACTCGACCAGGACGTCTGGTTCCTGGCGCGCCTGTTGGGTCCTTGGATCGTGCCGGGGGTGCTGGCGCTGGGCGTCGGCACGGCCGCGCTGAAGTTTCACCCGGGTGAGGAGGGCCTGACGCGCGAGGCCGAACGGGGCGAGTGGTACGTCGAGGTCGTGGGAAGGGCCGCCCGAGTCTACCTCTTTATCATGGGGCTCACCCTGCTGGGCGAAGGCTTCCGCCCGCTGATCGACCGGTTCGTCATCGGCCTGGATGCCCGCCTCCTCTACTGGATCAACATGATCTCGGCCATCCTCGACAACGCGACCCTGACCGCGGCGGAGATCAGCCCGCGGATGACGAATGAACAGGTGCGCGCCGTGTTGATGGGCCTGCTGATCAGCGGAGGGATGCTCATCCCCGGGAACATTCCCAACATCATCGCCGCGGGGAAGCTGAGCATCCGCAGCCGGGAGTGGGCCCGCGTGGCCGTGCCGATTGGCGCCGTCCTGCTGGTCCTCTATTTTGCGCTGCTGTTCCTGGTCACATGACCTCTCATCCTGCGGACACTGAGGCCGCCATCGCCGAGCGGATCCTGGTGGTCCCGCGTCCTCTCCTCTTGATATCGGGCCCGTTGTACGGATTTCACCCCCGAGACGCCGGGGCCTACATTGACCGCATCCGCCGCCACGGCGAGTTCCGCCTCCGCGCCGCCGTCGAGGAGGACCCTTCGCTGAAGCAGATCATCCCCTACCTGATCCTTCGGCACGGTGCGCGGATTTTTCTGTTCCAGCGCTCGGCTCGCGGGAGCGAGCCCCGGCTGCACGGGCGCTTCTCCATCGGCCTGGGCGGGCACGTCGCCGCGGAGGACATCGACGGCGGCGATCCCCTGATGGGCGGCCTGCGCCGCGAGCTCGACGAGGAGGTGATCGTCGAGGGCGGATGGACGGCGCGGCCGGTCGGGGTGCTCAACGACGACCAGACCCCGGTGGGCAGCGTCCACTTCGGCGTCGTATACGTCGTGGAGATCGAACTGCCGTCGATCCGAGTGCGGGAGAAGGACCGGCTCACCGGCCGGCTGGCCGGCGCCGCGGAGGTGCGGGCTGCTCAGGGGTCCATGGAGACGTGGTCGCAGTTGATTCTCGATGGCGCCGATCCTTTTACCCTCTGACGTCGGTGAGATCTGGCGGCGAGCGCCGCAGCGCCGCCACCGGGTTGCCTCTATCCGCGTGGCGCCTCCCTATGACCTGGGGCGCACGCTCGAGTGCGGCCAGGTCTTCCGCTGGACGCTCCACGGCGACGAGGCGGTGGGGACCTTTCGAGGTCGTCGCTGGACGGTGCGCCGGGACGGCAACCTGCTTCGTGCGCACCTCGATGGCGTCGCCTCGGGGCGACGGCAGGTCGCTCCGCTCTGGCGCCATCTCGCCACCGATGCCCCGTTGAGCCTGATCGAGGAAAGGCTCGCCCGCGACCCCGTCCTTCGTCGCATCCTACCGCACACCACGGGCATCGCGATCATGCGGCAGGATCCCTGGGAGTGTCTGGTCTCCTTCGTCATCTCCGCGTTCAACAACATCCCCAAGATCCGGCAGAGCGTGGAGCAGCTCTGCCGCCGCTTCGGCGAGCCAGTGCCCGGAGGAGGCTACGCATTCCCCACGGCGGCGCGCCTGGCGGAGGCCCGGCCCCCGGCGCTGCGGGCTTGCCTGCTGGGGTACCGGGCTCCCTACGTTCGTGGGGTAGCGCGGGCGGTCGCCGATCGGATGGTCGGACTGAGCCGCCTCGCGGCTGTGCCGTATGAAGCGGCGCGCGAGGCCCTCGTCGCGCTGCCGGGAGTGGGGGAGAAGGTCGCCGATTGCGTGCTGTTGTTCTCGCACGGGCACACCGAGGCGTTCCCGGTCGACGTCTGGATCCAGCGGGCGGTCGAGGAGGCGTATTTCCGGGGCCGCCGCACACCGGGAGCCATCCGCGAGTGGGCACGCGACCAGTTCGGGCCGCTCGCCGGGTACGCCAACCAGCACCTCTTTCTGGCCGCTCGCTCCGGATTGATCTAGCCCATCCCCCCAAAGACGTCGACTACCGCCGATCCCTTCTCTTGCAAGACACCAACGGGCTTTCGCCCGAGGAGGGGATTGCGGTGAAGACGGTGACCGTCCTTGTGATCACGCTCGCGCTGGTGGTGGGCGTCGCGGCGAGCGGCTCCCGGGCCAGCCCCGTGGCCCAGCCGAGCGCGGTGCTGTACCGGTGCCTGATTTCGCCGGAGGGAGGCACCTCCTCTCTCTGCCAACCCATCACCCGCGCCATCGACGTCGGGGTGGACCGCGAACTGGAGAACGACGCCTTTGCCAACGATGTCGGTGGCGACTTCGCCAACGATGCCGGTGGGGACAACTCCGACCCGGAGGCCAGATGGGCGCTTGTCGTTCATGCGATCGCCGTAATTGCTGAGGCGCTGGCCGACTGGATGGATCAGCGCACGTACGGGATCGACGCTGGCCAGCCTGCGACCCTCGCGTGGGTCGACGAGCTCTTCGACACCTCGTTCTGACGAGGAGCGGAGGTTTGCGGCGAGGGGAGTCATCCTCTCCTCGCCGCACGACGCCACATGTATCGGAAACTCTCAGTCTGGTTCGCCGCCGCGGTGTGCGCGGTCGTCCTCGGAACCTACTTCAGCGCCACGTTCCTCTATCTCACTCCCCCCAATCCCGTGAAGGCGCGCCATCTCGGGACCATTCTCAGCGTCGAGCTTCCGCTCTTTTCTCAGAACTGGCACCTCTTTGCCCCCAACCCGGTGCGGAGCAATCTGCTCCTGGCAGGGAGGTGCGGTGTCGGGAGCCAGACGACCCCGTGGACCGATCTCACGACCCCGTTCGTCGCCGGGCATCATCGGAACCGGTTCTCCCGGTTGGGAAAACTGCTCCGGCCCACGCAGGACGCGCTGTACTTAATTCTCGGGCGGAACCTCGATGAGTGGAGACCTCTGGTCTGCAAGCGATTCCCCACGGACGAGCGGTGTCGCAACGACCGGGAGCGTCAGAAAGCCAGGGAACTCGGCACATATATCGTCCAACGGGTCGTATCCGCCAGCTGCGCCGGGGTTCCCGGTGTGCAGCGGGTGCAGGCGCGGATTATCGTCCACGACCCACCACCCTGGTCCCGGCGGCACGATCGGCAGGACGCCGGAAAGATGCGCTACCTGACGCTTCCGTGGATGGAGTACGTCCCCTGAGATGAGCATGCTCGGCCGACTCTCTTCGTGGCTCAGCACCGACCATTTCTCTGTCGGCGCCGGCCTCACGCGGATCAGCCTGGGCGCTTGGGCCGTCTTCTCCTACACGCTCTTTTGGCGAGACCGCCAGCTGCTCTGGGGTCCCCACGGTATCTATCCGTTCGACCGGTTCATGGCGGATGATCCCTTCCTGAACCTGTTCGCGATCAGTCCCTCTCCCGTCTTCGTCGATGCACTCTATCTGGCAGGAGTGGCCATTGCCGTCCTCTTCACGGTCGGGTATTGGACCAGGGTGATGACATTTCTCCACTGGCTGATGATCTGGTCCATCCAGACCCGCAACGACTTCCTCGGGGACGGGGGGGACAACATCATGCGGATCGTTCTCTTCTTCATGATCTTCGTCAACGCCGGTGCCGTCCTCTCCCTGGACTCAACGCGCAAGCCATGGCGCGGCCGAGCGCTGGTTCAGCCGGTGCTGGCCGTGGTCCACAACTTCGCGGTCCTCGCCATCGTGCTGCAGCTGGCCTTCCTCTACATGAGTACGGGACTCTACAAGGCCATGGGCGAGCTCTGGCAGAATGGCACCGCGTTGTATTACATCCTGCGGGTGGATGCGTTCTCCTGGCCGGGTGTCGCCGAATACATCTATCGCAACCCGTATATTGTTGTTGGGGCGACCTACGGGACGGTGCTCTTTGAAATCACGTTTGGGCCGCTGCTCCTCAACAGGTGGACGCGGCTGCTCTCGGTGATTCCGGCCGGGTTTCTGTTCCATCTGGGAATCGGTGCGGTGATGGGCCTGACGACGTTCGCCTGGAGCATGCTGAGCCTCTATCCTCTCCTCGTGACCGACGGTGAGTACCAGGCTGCCGGGGGATGGATCAGGCGTCAGTTCGGTCTGACCGTATACTACGATGGGTGGTGTCCGGCCTGCACCCGCAGCGTCCGCTGGCTGGATCGTCTTGACCTGTTCTCCCTCCTCCGCTTCGTGTCATTTCGCGGCCTGGTGAGCGTGGACCAGCGACGGGCTGAGAGGCGGATCCTGAGTGTGGACGGGCGAGGCCGGATGAGGGAGGGCATGGACGTGATGCTCCAGATCGCCACGCGCTCTCCGCTGCTTTGGCCTCTCGTGATTCCGGTGTGGCTTATCCGACTCGTTGCCGGTCAACGGCCCTACGACGCCGTCGCTTCACGGCGCCTCATCCTGGTCCCGGGCCCCTGCGCAGATCATTGCGCCGTTGAGAGCGAGCCTAAGGGTCCCAGCGCTCCTGAAGGTGTCTCTAGTGCCCGCCCGGGGTTGCGGCCTTGAGGACGTCCTCTTTAGCGATGTCCTTGCCGTGCTCCTTGCGCATATGTTCCTGGGCCTTGCGGACCAGCTCATCCTCCGAGTCAGCGTGCACGACGTGCCCACAGGAACAGCCCCAATGCTGATGCATCCTCCACCTCCCTGATACGGTCTCAGCGGTAGAGAACGACCCCGGGCCGGCGGGCTATTCCGGAGCGATCAGGGGACCACCACGATCCGCCCGGCGGGGCCGGGTTCAAGAGAACCGACGCGCGCCACCGGCGATACGCCGCGGCGGCGCAGCGCCTCATCCAGCGCCGGCAGCCGATCGGCCGCCACCGCGATGAGCAGCCCACCGGAGGTCTGCGCGTCGGCCAGCAGAAGCCGGGTCTGTTCGTCCACCCGCTCGTCGTAGTCGACCCAGTCCGCCAGGTACTCCACGTTGCGGGCGGTCCCGCCGGCGATGGCGCCCTGTCCGGCAAGGGCGTGGGCGCCGGGGAGGATCGGGACCTGGCCGCCGCTGATCTGGGCGGAGAGGCCGCTCCCTTCCGCCATCTCCTGCAGGTGGCCGAGCAGTCCGTAGCCCGTGATGTCGGTGCAGGCGTGCACACCTACGTCCCGCATCGCCTCTGACGCGTCGCGGTTGAGGACGCCCATCACCCGGATGGCCTGCTCAGCCACCTCCGGCGGGGTCTTCTCCTGCTTGATCCCCGTGGTGATGACCCCGATGCCCAGGGGCTTCGTCAGCACAAGCACGTCGCCCGGGCGGCCGCCCGCATTGGTGATCAGACGCTGCGGGTGCACCGTGCCCGTGACCGCCAGACCGTACTTCGGCTCGGGGTCGTCGATGCTGTGGCCACCGACGATCAGCACCCCGGCCTCTTCCGCCTTGGACGCGCCGCCGCGGAGGATCTCGCCGAGGACGTCCATGGGGAGCTTCCCGCGCGGGAAGCCGACGATGTTCAGGGCCAGCAGCGGCCGCGCGCCCATGGCGTAGATATCGGAGAGCGCGTTGGCGACGGAGATGGCGCCGTACTGGTAGGGGTCGTCGACGACCGGCGTGAAGACGTCGACCGTCTGCACGAGGGCCAGCTCGTCGCTGAGGCGGTAGACGGCCGCGTCGTCGCGCGTGGAGATCCCGACGAGCAGGTTGGGATCGCTAGGTTGTGGTAGGTGGCGCAGGACCTGCGCCAGGTCGGCGGGGCTGAGTTTCGACGCTCAACCCGCGCAGGCGACCATGGAGGTGAGCCGGATGCGCTCACGCTGGTCGGCCATCAGCGGCCTCCCTTCTCGCGGTTCGGGTGCTCAAATTCTAGCCTCCGCATCGCGCCCCTTGCTATGATGCCTTCAACGTGCCGGCGCCGGGAACGCCGTTCGAGACGTTCGAGCACCCCGCCGACGTGGGGATCGTGGCCTACGGGGCGGACCTGCCCGAACTCTTCGCCAACGCGGCGCGGGGGATGCTCCACTTCATGATCGACACGCATCAGGTGCGAGCGGCGCAGTCCCGGCCGCTGATCGTGGAGGCGGAGGATTTGGAGGGGCTGCTGGTCGCCTGGCTCAACGAACTGCTCCTGGTCCTCAATGGCGACGGGTTCCTCCCCGCGCGGTTTCAGGTGCGCACGGTCAGTCCGGTGCGCCTCGACGCGTGGTTGGAGGGAGAGCCGGTCGATCCGCAGCGGCACCGCTTCCGGTTGGACGTGAAGGCGGCGACCTATCACACGCTCTCGGTGAGGCGGACCAATGGCTGGGAGGCCCGCATTCTCTTTGACGTCTAAGGCGCACTCAGGGCAGGGGCGGCCGAGCGGAGCGGCAAAGAGAACGGGTCGATGGCGAAGACACCCAGCATTGAAGAGGCGTGGAAGGAATTCCTCAACGGCGTCCATACCGGGCCGAGGCTGGAACGCGCCCTGCTCAAGCGGCTGCCGACAAGCCCGCGGTGCAAGGTGTGCTTCGCTCCATTCGCGGGAGTCGGTGGGGCGCTGATGCGGGCGACCGGCCGGCGGCCGTTCAGCAAGAATCCCACCTATTGCAACGTCTGCGAGCGTTGGGCACGGAAACATCGAGGCGGCGTCGAAATGGAAATTTCCTTCCTCTTTGCCGATGTGCGCGGGTCGACCACTGTGGCCGAGAGAATGAGCCCGGTGGAGTTCTCGCGTTTGATGAACCGGTTCTATGAGACGGCGACGCGGATCTTGGTGAAGGCGGACGCCTGGATCGACAAGCTCGTCGGCGACGAGGTCATCGGGTTCTTCTTTCCGTACCTGGGTCGCCACGCCTGGGTGGCGGTAGGCGCCGCGCAGGAGCTCCTCCGCGCCGCGGGGCACGCTGAAGGCCAGACGCCGTGGCTGCCGGTCGGTGCGGGGGTGCACACGGGCATCGCGTATGTCGGCGTGGTGGGAGCGGAAGACACCGTCACCGACGTGACGGCGCTGGGCGATGCCGTCAACGTCGCCGCCCGGCTGGCGTCCCTGGCCGGAGCGGGTGAGATCCTCGTCAGCGACGCCGCCTACCCGTCGGCCGGGCTGACCGAAACGACCTATGCGCACCGTCAGGCCGATCTCAAGGGCAGGGCCGAACCGGTGGGTGTTCACGTTCTCCGGGTAGACGCCGCCGGCCCCGTTCTCTCTCGCGCGCGTGCTTGACCTCAAGCTAATCCGCCAGCAGCCCGAGCTCGTGCGCGAGGGTCTCCGGGCGCGCGGCAGCGACCCGGCGCAGGTCGATCGCATCCTCGGGATCGACCGGCAGCGGCGGGAATTGCTCCAATCGCTCGAGTCCCTGCGCAGCGACCAGAAGAAGGCGTCCGCCGAGATCGCGCGCCTGCGCGGCGCCGAACAGCAGCAACGCATCGCCGCGGCCCGCGACCTCTCGGAGCGCGTGAGCGGCCAGGAGGCGGAGCTGCGCGGCATCGAGGAAGAGCTGGATCCCCTGCTGCGGGCGCTGCCGAACCTCCCTCACGACAGCGTCCCGGTGGGACGTGATCCCTCGGCCAACGTGGTCGTCCGCTCGTGGGGACGGCCCCCGGATCTGTGGTTCACGCCCCGAGACCACGTCGATCTGGGCGCGGGCCTCGGCATCATCGATCTGGAACGGGGGGCGAAGGTCTCCGGCTCGCGTTTCTACTACTTGACCGGCGACGGGGCCCTGCTGGAGATGGCGCTGATCCGCTACGCGCTGGAGACGGCGCTGGCGCGGGGCTTTACTCCGGTGATTCCGCCGGTGCTGGTCAAGCCGGAGGTGATCACCGGCGCGTGGGGCGGTGCCGCGTTCGACCCGCAACAAACCTACCATCTCCCCGAGGACGACCTGGCGCTGATAGGCACCTCGGAGCAGTCGCTGGCCGGGCTGCACATGGACGAGATCCTTGAGGAGGCCCGGCTGCCGCTACGCCTCGCGGGGCTCTCCTGGTGTTTCCGGCGGGAGGCGGGATCGTACGGGCGGGACGTCCGCGGCCTCTATCGCGTCCACCAGTTCGACAAGGTCGAGATGTTCTCGTTTTGCCACCCCGAGCAGTCGTGGGAGGAGCACGAGCACCTCCTTGCAATCGAGGAGGCGATCCTCCAGGGGCTGAAGATTCCCTACCGCGTTGTGACGCTCTGCACCGGCGACCTCGCGCAGTCCTCGGCGAAGACCTACGACCTGGAGGCGTGGATGCCGGGGCGGGGCGACTACGGCGAGGTAACCTCTTGCAGCAACACCACCGACTTTCAGGCGCGGCGGCTGCGCATCCGGTTCCGCGGCCGGGGCGGCGGCCCCGCCGAGTTCGTGCATACGCTCAACGGCACCGCCATCGCCACCAGCCGCGCGCTGATCGCCGTGCTGGAGAACTATCAGCAGGAGGACGGCAGCGTCCGCATTCCCGACGTCCTGGCGCCGCAGCTAGGCGGCCGCACCGTCCTGCAACGCTGACGGGATCGCGTTCCGCTGGCGGCCGACTAGCACAGCGCGGCGCAGGGAAGGAAGGGGCGGAGGCGAAGAGTCGCCTTTGTGCACCGTCAATCCAAAAGGAGGATGTCGATGAAACTCCGTGTTGCCGTATTGGCCGTCCTGCTCAGCGCCGCCGTGGCTACGCTGCCGCCCCTGCTGCTCTCTACCGAGCGCGCCGAAGCCCAGGGCGTCTCCAACTCGCTGATCTCCGGCTACCTCACGCGGATGGGCGCGACCTGGAAGCCGCACAGCCAGGACGCGAATGCGTTCGTGGTCACCAAGACCTCAGGACTCAAGCGCGCCAGCCGCGTGGAGATGATCATCACCAACCTGGCCAAGGACGATCTGGTGACGCTGCGCGCCTTTCCGCAGACCGGTGATCAGTACCTGGCCCTGGGAGGTGCGCGGGATCAGAGCGCCCTGATGAAGGCGATGCTGCAGCGCAACGCCACGGCCTTCGGGGCGTACTTCGTGGACAGCGACGGCGATATCGGCTTCCGCTACGTCTTCACCACGGAGTCCGGCCTGGGCTATGAGTCCTTCCGTGTGGCCGTGAACGAACTGCTGCGGATCGCCGACGACGTGGTGGTCGCCCTCTACAGTCAGCACAAGTAGGGGATCGCGCAGCGGTTACTTGCTGTGCTTGTCGGCGACCTTGCTGGCGCCGTAGGCGTCGGGCTTGGTGACGGCGGCGAATCCTGACCCCGTCACCATGCCCACGACCTCGCGGATGATGCTGCGGGTCTCCCCGTGTTCGCCGACGTCGAGGTGGATCTCCAGCGGCAGCTTGGAATAGCCGTTGCGGGCCAGCTCGCCCGCGATCTTGCTGGCGCTCTCCAGGCTGAGCGAAGTCTCGAAGAGGATGCGCTGGCGCAGGCTCTCGATCTTGCGGTTGCGCTGCTTGCGGTAGAAATACCGGCCGCCGTGCCCGACACGGTGCACCACGATCGCGGTAACGAAGGTTGTCTCCTCACCGAGCAACGAATCCGTCCCGATGATCAGGTGGTACTTCTGGTCCGGCTCCTCTTCCATGTAGCCGACCAGGTGGCTGAACATCTGGTCGAACGCGAGTTTCCCGTGTGTCGGGCTGACGAAATCCATCAGATATCTCTCCCAAAGCCAAGTATACTGCGGGTTTTCGCGCATATCAAACGAGACGGTTCTCCTGGGAGGAGCGGCATGATGACGTCGAGAGGTTTGATCGCACTCACTATGATCAATCTGGGGCTCCTGATCTTCACGCTCGCACAGCAGCCGCGCGCTGCGGCAGCCCCGCCCATCGTCCCGGGTCTGCGCGGCCGCATGCTGGAGATCGTCGACGATCGGGGACGCGTGCGCGCGAGCATCAAGATCGAGCCGGCGGGGACGTCAAACGAGCAGCCCTACCCGGAAACGGTGATGTTTCGCCTCTTTGTGCCCAACGGAGGGCCGGGCGTGAAGCTCGGAGCGTCCGCGCAAGGCTCAGGGCTTGGGCTGGCGGGTGCTGCCGAGCCGACCTACGTGACGCTGAAGGCGGAAGGCCCGGCCACCTCCCTACGGATGACGGACCGGGACGGCCGCCAGCTGCTGTTCAAGCCGTAGCGCGCGGTCTTCAGAGCTCGCGCCGTCCCTCCAGCGCCCGCGCCAGGGTGACTTCGTCGGCGTACTCCAGGTCGGCGCCCACCGGGACGCCGTGGGCGATCCGCGTCACCCGCACGCCGAGGGGTTTGAGGACTTTGGCCAGGTAGAGGGCGGTGGCCTCGCCCTCGGCGCGGGGATTGGTGGCCACGATCACCTCTTTGACCTCGCCGGTGCGCACGCGCGCCAGCAGCGCGGAGATCTTCAGATCGTCCGGGCCCACGCCGTCGAGCGGGGAGATCGCCCCGTGCAGGACGTGGTATTTGCCCCGCACCTCCCGCGTGCGCTCCATCGCCACAACGTCGCGCGGGTCCTCCACCACGACGATGACCGATCCCGACCGCTGCGGGTTGCTGCAGATGGCGCACGGGTCGACGTCGGTGAGATTCCAGCAGATGCTGCAGTAGCGCATCTCCCGGCGCGCCTCCAGGATGGCCTGGGCGAGGCCGTCGGCGTCAGCGGGCGGCAGGCGCAGGATGTGGTAGGCGAGCCGCTGGGCGGTCTTGGGGCCGATCGTCGGCAGTTTGGAGAGCGCCTCGATGAGGCGGGCGAGCGGGGGGACGACCATGCGCGCTACCCGGTGAGGCCGGGCAGCCCAGGGATCTGCAGCCCTCCGGTGGCCGCCTTCATGCGCTCTTCCGTCATCGCGCGGGCCTTACGCTGCGCCTCGTTGACGGCGGCGGTGATGAGGTCCTGCAGCAGCCCGATGTCGTGGGGATCGACCGCCTCCGGGGCGATCGTCAGCGACTGCAGCTCACCATGCCCGTTGGCCACCGCGGTCACGACGCCGCCGCCGGCGGTGGCTTCCACGCGCGCTTGGCCCAGCTCTTCCTGCGCGCGGGCCATATCGGCGCGGAGCTTCTCCATCTGCTTGAGCATCTTGCCCATGTTCAGCACGGCCCTCTCCTCGCGGCGTGGGTGGCCGATGGGTCAGGCGGAGTCGTTGACGTTGCGCACGCCGATCACCTGACCGCCGAAGAGTTCCATCGCGCGGTTGACCAGTGGATCGCCGTCGGTCTCCTCCGGAGGAGACGCTGCCGCCGTGCGATCCTCCTGGACCCTGCAGCGCAGCGTCATGGGGCGGCCGAACACGCGCTCGAGCGCGCCTTCGACGACGGTGCGGTTCTCCGGACGGTGCAGGCTGTCGACGTGGAAGTTATAGCCGGAGCGCAGGGCGACGACCAGCGTGGCTCCCCGCACCTCCAGCGGCATGCCCTCGATCAGCAGCGCGTGGCAGAACATGCGCGTGCGCCTGACCTCTTCAAGCACGCGGGCCCAGCGGTTCCGGACGTCCTGCAGCGTGACCTCTCCACTCGCGCCTACGGTCGCCGCGGGCGCTACCACTGCGCTGCGCGACGCCGTAGGCACCACGGCGATCGGGCCCGCTGCGGCGGCGGCCTTGGGCTGCCGGTTGCGACGGTCGGCCGGAGGGTCGGTGGCGCGCTTGGGGCCGGAAGGCGCCACGCGCGGGGGAACCGCCGGCTGGGGCTGGGGCCGCGGAGTCGCCGCCGGCGATGGTGCCGGTGTGGGGGCCGCCGTGCCCCCTTCGAGCGCCTCGACGCGAGCCTGCAGGCTCTCCACCGAAGGATCCATCTCGGGCCGGGCCAGGCGGATGAGGGAGATCTCCAGCAGCAGACGCGGCTGGCTGTGCTGCCTGGCCTCGACGTCGGCGTCGCTGAGGATCTTCACCGCCCGCAGTAGTTCTGGCAATTCGACCGCCTTGGCTTGGCGGGTCAGCGCGGCGAGGCGCTCCGGTGTGGTGTCGAGCACCGAGCCCGGATCGGCCGCGGCTTTGACGATGAGCAGGTCGCGGACGTGTTCCAGCAGGGTGCGCATGATCTGGCGGCTCTCTTTGCCTTCGTCGATCAGCCCGGTGGCGACGCGCAGCACCCCGACGGCGTTGCGGGCGAGGAGGGCATCGGTCAGGGCGAAGAGCGCCTCTTCGGGCGGCGCCCCCAGGATCGTCAGGATGTCGTCGGTCGTGATGCCCTCGTCCTTGTAGGCGCTGGCCTGATCGAGGATCGATTCCGCGTCGCGCACGGACCCGTCGGCCAGGCGGGCGATGTGGCGCAGCGCCGGGTCTTCGATGGCAAACCCCTCCGCGGCGGCGATGCGGCGCAGGCGGGCTTCGATCTCGGCGAGGGGCACGCGGCGGAAATCGAACCGCTGGCAGCGCGACGCCACGGTCGGCGGGATGCGGTGGGGCTCGGTCGTCACCAGCACGAAGACGGCGTGCGGCGGAGGCTCCTCCAGCGTCTTCAGCAGCGCGTTGAAGGCGCTGGTGCTGAGCATGTGCACCTCGTCGATGATGTAGATCTTATAGCGCCCCTCCGCCGGCGCCAGGATGATCTTCTCCTTCAGGTCGCGGACGTGGTCGACCTGGGTGTGGCTGGCCCCGTCGATCTCAATGACGTCGAGGCTGATCCCGTCGTTGACAGCGCGGCAGGCGGGACAGGTGTTGTCCGGCGTCGGCGTGGGGCCCTGGGCGCAGTTGAGCGCTTTGGCCAGGATGCGCGCCACGGTGGTCTTGCCCGTCCCGCGGTGGCCGGCGAACAGGTAGGCGTGCGTGATCCGGCCCGCCCGGATGGCGTTTTGCAGGGTTTGGGTGATGCGCTGCTGTCCGATGACGTCTTCAAAGATCTGTGGGCGCCAGCGGCGATAGACGGAGATGTGCGACACTGCGGGTTCTCCTCTGTGGGGGTGCGCTCTGCACACTACTTCGACAGGAGGAGGGTCCGGCCTGCCAGAACCCCAGGGGGATGCCCGACCTCCCTCTCCCCATTCTCCTGTTTTATGCAGCGTCCGTTCTCGCCGGTGTCTGGGTGGCCTACGACGGCATCACCAGGCTGCCGAACCGGCCCCGCTGGGAGCGCTTCGTCTGGGGGATCGGCACCGCCGCCGCGCTGCCGGTCTTCCTGCCGATGTACCTGCTCGGCGCGCGCTCCCCCGACCGCTCCGGCGTCTGGGGCCCCGCCGAGATACTCGCCATCGCCGTCTTCTTCGCCCTCAGCCTGCCGCTCGTGGCCGGACTGCTCGGCCTGCGCATCAGCGCCCTGAACCTGCGCGACATCTCCATCCTCATCCTCATCCAGAACCTGGGCTTCCTGTTCCTGCCCATCCTGGGGATTGCGTTCCGCTACCGTCTTCCCCTGGCGCGCCTCGGACTGACCGCCCGGCGCTGGCCGCGCTACATCGCGGCGGGGCTGCTCGTCGGGGGACTGACCATTCCCGTATCCATACTGGCGGAGCGGGCGGCGCTGGGGATCGCCACCCTCGTCGAGGGCAAGCAGGCCGCGGAAGCGCGCGCGGAACAGGAGCAGCGCGCCGATCCGTTCAGCGGGATCCTGCAATCACTCGGCCGGGGACCGCAGCTCTACTGGCTCCTCGCGCTGCTGGGGGTGGTGGTGCCAATCGGGGAGGAGACCTATTTCCGCGGCGTCATATACGGAGGACTGCGGAACCGCTACGGCATCGGATGGGCGCTGGTTGGCAATACCCTCTTCTTCGGCGGGGTACACCAGCAGATCATCCACTTCCTGCCCATCGCCGTCCTGGCCCTCGTCTTCGCGCTGCTCTATCAGCGCACGCAGAGCCTCATCCCGCCGATCACCGTCCACGCCGTGAACAACGTGGTGGCGGTACTCGCGCAGCTCTACGGCTGGCCCCTCTGAGGGTTATTCCTGCTGGATCGAGGGCACGCCGATGACGTGGAATCCGCTGTCCACGAAGATCGTGTTGCCGGTGACGGCGCGGGAAAGGTCGCTGGCGAGGAAGACGGCGACGTCCCCGACCTCTTCCTGCGTGATGTTGCGGCGCAGGGGCGAAATCTCTTCGGTGAGGTCGCGCAGTTTGGAGATCCCCTTCACCGCGCTGCTGGCCAGCGTTTTCATCGGCCCGGCGGAGATGGCGTTGACGCGGATCTGGCGCGGCCCTAACTCCGCGGCGAGGTAGCGCACCGACGTCTCCAGCGCGGCCTTCGCCACCGCCATGACGTTGTAGCCGGAGACCACCCGCTCCACGGCGTTGTAGGTCAGCGTGAAAATGCTCCCGCCGCCCCCGCCGTCCTGCCGGGCATCCGTCATCAGCGGCGCGGCCCGCCGCGCGCAGGCAATCAGCGAGTAGGCACTCACGTCGAGGGTCAGCGCGTACCCTTTCCGCGAGATCTCGTGGAAGGGACGGCTGAGATCCTCCCGGTCGGCGAAGGCGATGCTGTGCACGAGGACGTCCAGCCGGCCCCAGCGGTCGCCGAGGGCGGCGAAGCAGGACTCCAGCTGGTCATCCGACTGCACGTCGCAGGGATAGGTCGGAAAGGCGTCGCGGCCCCCGATGCCGTCGAGCAGCTCGTCCAGGTTTTCCTTGAGACGGTCGTTGAGGTAGGTGAAGGCCAGCTCCGCGCCCTCGCGCCGGAAGGCGGTGGAGATCCCCCAGGCCAGGCTGCGTTTGTTGGCGACCCCCATGATGAGGGCGCGCTTGCCCTTCAGCAGCACGGCAACCCCTCCCGTGCACAGCGTATGTGGGAAGTATTCGACGAGTGTCTCGCGAATCCGGCTCTCGCCCGGTGTGACGGAGAGCACAGTCTCCTTCCGGCGCTGCGGCGTTATCCTTGATGGTATGAACACTCCCCCCTTGTTGATCGGCACGGGCGGCGGCGTTTTCAGGTTGGGAGACGAGGCCGGGCGCGAGCTTCCCGACCGGGTCATCAGCGCGCTAGCCCTGCGGGAAGGAACGGCCTGGTCGCTTCTCGACGGCCGAGAATTGTGGCGGCAGGAGCGGGGCGGAGGCTGGGAGCTCGTCGCGGCGACGGAGGGACGCAAGGCCACCTGCGTGCTCCCGGGCAGCTCCGGCGTCTTCGTCGGGACGGATGAGGCCCATCTCCTCCGGCTCCGTGGGAAGACGCTCGAGCCGGTGGAGTCCTTCGAGCAGATCGAAGGGCGGAAGGAGTGGTTCACGCCCTGGGGCGGGCCGCCCGCAACCAGATCGCTGACGGAAGGACCGACGGGGACGCTCTTTGCCAACATCCATGTGGGCGGCGTGGCCAGGTCAACGGATGGCGGCAAGAGCTGGCGGGCTACCATGAACATCGGTGCCGACGTGCACCAGGTGCTGGCCCACCCGGGAGACGCCTCGATCGTGCTCGCCGCCGCGGCCATCGGGCTGGGAATCAGCAACGATGGGGGTGAGCGCTGGACGTTCCGCCGCGCCGGGCTGCACGCGACCTATCAGCGGGCAGTCGCCGTCTCGGGGAGCCGGGTGCTGGTGTCGTCGTCGCGGAGCGAGCGTGGCCGTCAGGCGGCGGTGTACCGGCTGGACCTGGGGAAGCGACCGCACTTCGAGAAGTGCGAGCGGGGACTGCCCACCTGGTTCTCGGACAACGTCGACACCTATTGTCTGGCCGCGCAGGGCGACGACGCGGTGATCGGCGATGCCAACGGATCGCTCTATCTCTCGCGGGACGGCGGTGAGAGTTGGGTGCTGCTTGAGAGAGACCTGCCGCGCATTCGCTGCGTGGCCTTCGCATGACGACGCCACTGCGCGCCGTCACTTTCGACGTCTACTCGGCGCTCTACGACACGCCGCGCGGCCGTGCTGGGCGGGCTGCTGGAACGGCGCCGCGTGGGCGGTGACCCCCTGGCTGTGTCCCGCCTCTGGCGCACCAAACAGCGGGAGTACCTGCTGATCGCCAACTCGCTCGACCGCGAGCCGGCCACGAACCGCAAGGCCATCGAGGCATCGGCGCGGTACGCGCTGCGGTCCCTCGACCCCCCGCTGGCTGCCGAGGAGGCGCGCGGGCTGGTCGACGCCTGGGAGGACCTCCCGCCCTGGCCCGAGTCGGCGGAGGTGTTGGAGGAGGTCCGGCGGCGCGGCCTGGTGCTGGCGACGCTCTCGAACGGTGACGAAGACATGCTGCGCGCGCTCGTGGCGAGCCTCGGGGTGGCGTTCGACCGTGTGATTTCCACTGAAGGGGGGAAGTTCAAGCCCCATCCCTCCGCCTACCGCCGCGCATTGGACGCGCTGGGCGTGCGGCGCGAGGAGTGGCTGCACGTCGCCGGGGGCGCGCCGGACGCGGCCGGAGCCACGGCCGCCGGGATCCGCACGCTGTGGGTGAACCGCCAGGCGGACGCCGTGATCGACAGCCGCTACACCCCGGCGCACCAGGCCACTGATCTGCGGGGTCTCCTGCCGCTCCTCGATGGCTGAGCGGCGGCACAGGAATCCCTAGAGGCCTGTGCAACTAGCCTAGTTACCCTCCGCTTGAGGGTCCTCGATGCGTTGTCCGCAGTGTAGCTTCGACAACCCTGCCGGGACCAGGTTCTGCGGCCAGTGCGGGACCAGGCTGGGCACGCCGTGCCCGTCGTGCGGGACGCTGAACCCCGAAGGATTCGCGTTCTGCGGCACCTGCGGGGCCAGCCTGGCGTCCGCGGGCGCGTCGGCATCCACAGCCGAAGAGCGCAAGGTCGTCACGATTCTCTTCGCCGACGTGACCGGCAGCACGTCGATCGCCGAACGCCTGGACCCCGAGCAGATGCGGGCCCTGATGGGTCGGTTCTTCCAGGCGATGTCCGAGGTGATCAGCCGGTACGAAGGCACCGTCGAGAAGTTCATCGGCGACGAGGTCATGGCCGTCTTTGGCCTGCCGATCACTCATGAAGACGATCCCGAACGGGCGGTGCGCGCGGCTGTGGCCATGCGCGAGCGGCTGGACGAGCTCAACAGGGAGATGGAGGCCAGCCGAGGGATCGCCCTCCAGATGCGCATCGGGATCAATACCGGCGAGGTGGTGGCAGACCCCCGGGCAGCGGAGAAGGGCGAGTTCATGGTGACCGGCGACGCGGTCAACGTCGCTGCCCGGCTGCGCGGCACGGCTGAACCGGGAGGCACGGTGGTGGGTGAGCGCACCTACTGGAACACGGCGCCGGTGGCAGAGTACCGTGCGCTCGCGCCGCTGCCGCTGAAGGGGAAGTCGCTGCCCGTGAAGGCATGGGAGCTCGTGCACCTGCTGCCGGAGGCCACCCGGCGAGGTCCACCCGGCCTGCGTGCACCGATGATCGGCCGAGAGGAGGAGGTCGCCCTGCTGAATGGGGTGATCCAGCGCGTCATCCGAGAGGGCCGCCCCCACCTGGTGACGATCCTCGGCGCGCCCGGGGTTGGCAAGACCCGGCTCCTCCAGGAGATCCTCGCGCTGTTGCCGCCCTCCGTGGCGGTCCGGCAGGGGCGCTCGCTTCCCTATGGCAGCACGGCGCTCTGGGCCCTGGGGGAAATCATCCGCACCGACTGCGGCATCCTGCGCAGCGATCCTCCGGCTGTCGTGACCGAGAAGGTCCAGCGGCGAGTCGCCGAGCTCTGGGGTGAAGAACCGGAGGGCGGGGAGCGTCAGCAGATCACGACGCACCTGGCCCGCATCCTCGGCATCCGCGGGCTTTCGACGGACGCTTCACTGGAAGGCTCGCGGGAAGACCTCTTTTGGGCGCTGCGCCGCTACTTCGAGCGGCTGGCCGGTCGCGCGCCGCTGATCCTGGCTTTTGAAGATTTGCACTGGGGCGACGCTGAACTCCTCGACTTGATCGAATACATGGCCCAGTGGGCCACGGGCGTCCCACTGCTCGTGACCTGCCTGACCCGCCCCGAGCTGCTGGAGGCGCGGCCCACCTGGGGCGGCGGGAAGCGCAACTACACGTCACTCTTTCTCGACCCACTGACTGAGGAGCACACCCAACGGCTGCTGCAGGAACTCCTCCAAACGAGGGAGGTGCCGGGCGCCGTCGGCAGCGCCGTGGCCGTAGCCGAAGGCAATCCGTTCTTCGTCGAAGAGATCCTGCGCATGCTCATGGACGCCGGCGCGCTGCGGCCCCGCGACGGTGGGTGGGAGTCAACTGGATCTTCTACCCAGTCCGTCCCCGATACGATCCACGGCGTCATTACGGCGCGCCTGGACCGGCTGAATCGAGAGGAGAAGTCCGCTCTCCAGGAGGCCGCGATCCTGGGAACGCGCTTCTGGATCGGCGGGTTGGCCCACGTCACCGGCGAGAGCGAGACGGCGCTGCTTCCGGTCCTGACCGCGTTGCAGAGCAAGGACTTCCTCGTCGAGCAGGGACGCTCGCTCTTGGAGGGCCAGCGGGAGTTCGCCTTCCGAAACCTGGTCATCCGCGACGTGGCGTACGCCATGCTTCCGAAGAGCAGGCGCTCCGAAAAACACCAGCGGTTTGGCGTCTGGCTGGAGCAGATTTACGGCGAGCGGGCCGAAGAATTTGCCGACCTCCTGGCTCATCACTGGGGGCAGGCGGCCCGCCTGGCGCATGAAATCGGCCTGCCAGAGCAATGGAAAGAGGTCGCCCCAAAGGCCCTGGGCTATGCCCTGGCGGCGGGACGGCGGGCGGCGAGGGTCTACGCGAACGAACAGGCGCTGACCCACTTCGAGGCGGCCCGCGCCCTGGCCGAGAATCTGGGCGCGGACACGGAACGCATAGCCGCGATCGAGGGGCTGGCCGACGTTCACGCCCTGCAGGCGCAATGGGAGAAGGCCTCGTCCCTCTACCAGGAAGCCCTGACGTTTCACACACACACGGGGGATGCCGTCCGCCAGGCTCGGGTACAAAGCCGCATCGGCAGCACCTACAGCGGCGTCTTCGACTTCCGCCAGGCCCTTCCGCACATCCGGTCAGCGGCGCAGGCACTGGAGGCCGCGCGGCAGACAGAGCAGGCGGAGCAGGATCTCGTCGCCATCTATATCCAGATGGGACGCACGCAGACGTACCTGGGGAATTTCGCTCAGGCGGAGGAATATGCTCAGACCGCCCTGAGTTTGGCCCAGAAACACAAGCTGCGGGTGCAGGAGGTAGAAGCTCGTCTCTTCCTTGCCTGGACCGAGGTAATGCTGGCCCGGCCCGGGGTCCTTGCCCGCTTTGCGGAGCTGGCCGGGGAGGTAGAACGACTCCAGGATCCAATCCGGACAACCGCCGCCTACAGTGGAAAGGGATTCCTGCACTATGTCCGGGGGGAGTGGGGGAGCGGGGTGGAGGCCGTCACCCGCTCGCTCGCTGTGGCCACAGAAACGGGGAGCCGGGCGCGTATCGCCGCTGCATTCGGGTTCACAGGCCTCTTTCACTTTCGTATCGGTGACTGGCCGGCCGCGAGGGTCTGGTTCCAAAAGTACCTCGGCACGAGCGCCGCTTTTCCCATCTGGGAGGAGTACGCAAAGAGCATCGTGGCGTTCATGGACGGATATCTGGACGCTGCCCTGGACTGGGCCCACCAGGCGCTGAAGAAGAGAGAAAGCTCGGGAAACATGCCGCTCCTTGGTGATATGGCTGACTGGTCCGGCTTTCTGCACCTTCGGCTCGGCAGACTCGAGGAGGGGCAAAGAGTGTTGTCACACTGGCTGAGCGAGTTCAGGCCGATGGGGATATTCTGGCCGGCCTACCTGCATCCGCTCGCAGCCGAAATCGCGCTCGCTCTCGGTGACTTAACTGCGGCGCGTGAGCACTGCGCTCAGGCGGAGGAACTCTCGTGGATGGATCTGGCACCCGCTCGGGCGAGGCTGTTCAGGGCGCGCGGGCTGGTGCTGGCAGCCGAGCGGTCCTGGGATGAGGCGATAGCGTGGATTCGCCAGGCGGCCGAACTCTACGAAGCGAACGGCCAGCCGTATGAGCGGGCCCGCTGCCTGGAAGCCCTCGCAGAGGTATTCGCGCGGGGGGACAAGGAGCAGAGTCGCGCCGCCGACGCCCTGCGCGAGTCGATCGCGATTTACCAGCACCTCGGCGCCGACTTCGAGGTGCGCCGGATCGAACAGACGTCGGGAGCGGCGCCAGCCGAAAAGAGGGGCGAGCCTTCCTCGTGATTGGCACCCTCCTCCGCGACCGTTACCGCATCGAGGACAAGCTCGGCGAAGGCGGGATGGGCGTCGTCTACCGCGCCCACGACACCCTCCTCGACCGGCCCGTCGCCATAGCTCAGGAAGGCTGGCAGAGTGACTAGACAGGTCATTTCAGATAGACTAGAATAGAGTATAGGAAGTCCCGGAGGGAGATACGTGAGGCGCGCATCGATTGCGGCATTGAAAGAGCATCTCAGCCGCTTCCTGGATGCCGTCAAGGCCGGGGAGGAGATCGTCGTGACCGAACGAGGCCGGCCGATCGCCCGGCTGGGGCCGGTGGGGGCGGAGGAACAGGGCGACGCACGGCTTCAGCGTCTCGTCAGGGCGGGGTTGGCCCGTCCCCCGCTGGGGAAGCTCCCCAAGGATTTCTGGAAACAGTCCCGTCCGAAGGACGACGCGGGGCGATCACTGACGGTTCTCATCGAGGAGCGTGCCGAATCCCCGTGAGGTTTTGGGATGCGTCGGCCCTGGTCCCGCTGTGCCTCACCCAGCCCGCGTCGGCCGTTGCGCGACCATTGCTGGAAGAAGATCCGGAGATAGCCGTATGGTGGGGATCGCCGGTCGAATGCTGGTCGGCGTTCGCCCGGCTGCGGAGAGAGGGAACGCTGTCCCTCTCTGGTGAGGACGCGGCGCGTTCTCTGCTCGCCCACTTGCAGCAGGCCTGGACAGAGATCGAGCCGGGTGAGGTCGTACGGAGCCAGACCTCACGACTCCTGCGGCTCCATCCGCTCCGCTCGCTGGACGCGCTGCAACTGGCCGCGGCGCTCGTATGGGCCGGGAGTCCTCCTGTAGGTGTCGTGGTCTCCTTCGACGACCGCCTGCGCGAGGCCGCGCGGCTTGAAGGGTTCAGACCGCTGCCCGAATAAGGCAGGACGGAGTCCCGACGAGGCACGCATGCAGACCGGCACGCTGCTGTCCAACCGCTACCGCATCGACGCCAAGCTCGGCGAGGGCGGCATGGGCCTGGTCTACCGCGCCCACGACACCCTGCTCGACCGCCCAGTCGCCATTAAGTCGCTGGCCCCTCAACTCTACAGCCACGAGGGTCTCAAACGGCTGCTGCGGGAGGCGCAATCGGCGGCCAAACTGGCGCACCCGGGGATCGTGGCGATCCATGACGTCGTGAAAGACGGCGACGCTAGGCACATCGTCATGGAGCTCGTTGAGGGCAAGACGCTGCACGAGCTCATCCCCGCGCACTGGCGCGATGCGGTGGGGCTCATGGCACTGGTCTTCGAGGCGGTCGGGTTTGCGCACTCCAACGGGGTCGTCCACCGCGACCTGAAACCGGAGAACATCATCGTGACCCCGGAGGGGCGGCCCAGGGTCATGGACTTCGGCCTGGCCCGCAGCGAAGGCCGCAGCCGCATGACCCAGACCGGCCTCGTCGTCGGGACGGCAGCCTACATGGCGCCCGAGCAGGCGCTGCAGGGGAAGGCGGAGCCGCGCAGCGACCTCTATGCCCTGGGCTGCGTTTTCTACGAGCTGCTCACCGGGCAGCCGCCGTTCCAGGGCGAGGATGCGATCGCCGTCATCACCCAGCACATCAACCTCCCGCCTCAACCGGTGCGGCGCTTCGTCCCTGACATCCCCCCGGCCCTCGAAGCGCTGATCCTCAAGCTGCTGGCCAAGGACCCCGGGGAGCGTCCGGCGTCGGCGGCCGACGTGGCCCGGGTGCTCGACCTAATGGCGTCGCCGGTGCGGGCGCTCTCTGGCGAGAGTGCGGAGGCCCTGGGGACGCTGGCCGACCGCGTGCGCCGCGTCCGGTTGGTCGGACGCAGTGAAGCCCTGCACCGGTTCCATCAACATCTGGATGCCGCGGTACTCGGCCGGGGTGCTCTGGTGGTGGCTAGCGGCGAGCCCGGGATCGGCAAGACCCGCGTGTTGGAGGAGGTAATCGCGGCTGCCCGCCTGCGGGGGTTTCGGGTGCTGGTGGCACGCTGCGCCGAACGCGACGTCAGCATCCCGTACGTTCCGATCGCCGACGCGTTGCAGGCGTTCGCGCGGACCGCTCCCGCGGACATGTGGACGGAGCTCCTTGACGTGGCGGGCCCGGAGATGATCTCGCTCCTCTCGGACCACACGTTCAAGCACCTGGGGTTTGGAGGCGTGCTGCCCGCGGAGGCTGCGGCGGGCGTTCGGGTGGCGCAGGATGCGCGCCCCATCAGGGCCTTCCGCAACATCCTGACCCGGTTGAGCCGGGACGGGCCCGTGCTCTTCGTCGTCGACGACCTCCACTGGGCGGACCCGCCCTCGCTCGAACTCATCCATCACCTGGCCCTCTCGACGCGTGAGATCCCCGTCCTCATCCTGGGCGCCTACCGCGAGGTCGAGCTGGAGCGGACCCATCCGCTCAACCGCCTCCTGGTGGACCTCAACCGTGAGCGGCTGCTGGTACGGGAGCGCTTGCGCCGTCTCACCCTCCCCGAGGCCGGTGAGCTCCTCGAGGCCCTCCTGGGCGGGCCCGCGCCCGACGGTCTGGCCGCGCTCGCGCACGAGCAGACGGAGGGCAACCCCTTCTTTCTCGAGGAGCTGGTCAATGGTCTGATCGAGAACGCGCGCCTTCTGTGGAACGAGGAGAGGGCGAAGTACCTCCTCGCTCCCGGAGTCACAATCGATCGCCTCGCCGGTGAGGTGCCGCAGGGCATCCGCGCGGCCATCGGCGTACGGCTTGACCACCTCGACACGAAGACGCAGCAGGTCCTCGGGTTGGCTTCGGTGATCGGCCGCTACTTCGGTCTCGACCTGCTGAACCAGTTCGCCGGCGCCCACGGGCTGACCGAAGAGGATGTCGAGCAGGGGCTCCGCCAGGTGGAGGCGGCTCGGTTCGTCACGCCGATCGATCGCAGCGTTGAGGGAGAGGTCCGGACTGAGGTCGCGGGCTTTACGTCGGGCGGTCCTGACCTGGAAACGGACTACGCCTTCGACCACCATCTCATTCATCAGGTGGTCTACGGTGAGCTCGACCGGCGGCGCCGGCGGCGACTGCACGCGGAGCTCGGCTACCTGCTTGAGGATCTCTACCACGGGCGGACCGACTTCTACGCCGAGCGACTCGCTTATCACTTCCTCGAAAGCGATGATGACGCGAAAGCCGTCGACTATTCCTGGCGGGCGGGCGACAAGGCCCTGCGTGCGTACTACGACGCGGATATCGCCCTCAGCTATTACCTCCCCGCGCTGGAGATGGTGCTGGCGAAGGATACGACGCTGAAACGCCTCGCCCAGAGATCACCCGTTCCCCTGAGCCGAGGGGCGGTCCACCTGTTCAGTCCGGAGGAGCGGGAAGCGGTCGTCGGTTACCTGGAAGAGGTCCTTATGGCCGTCCGGGGCACGCCGTCGGCCAAGGCCGTCGCGCAACTCGCCAGCCGCATCTCGGTCGCGGCGATGCATCTGGGACGGGTGTACGAGGCGAGCGTCCGGCTGTTCGAAGAAGCGATGCTCGGCCCGGACGTACGGAAGCTCGTCGTGGAGACTCCATACGGGAAGCTCGTCGGCATCCTGGAGTTCCCCGGCCCGGGCGGGCCGTATCCCGTGGTCCTGGTCCTCCACGGGTCGGGGGCGGGCAAAGAGTCGGTAACGGAGGAGGCCGAGAGGTACAGGCGGCGCGGAATGGCCACGTTGCGGGTCGACCTGCCCGGTTTCGGGGAGACGACCGTGCCGGTGACGGGGACCCTGCGCGACGCCGAGGTCCTCAAGGAGATGATCACGGCCGTCCTGGCGGACGAGCGGGTGGACGGACGCGGCGTGGGGATCAGCGGGTGGAGCTTGGGCCCCTGGCACGCTGCGCAGCTCGCCGCGCGCGACCCACGCGTCCGGGCCGTCGTCTCGATCAGCGGAATGTTCAACCCGCTCGATCAGACCCATCCCGGCATCCAGTTACCCGAACCCCTGATGCGGGCCCGGTTCGAAGCGGCCTACAGAGCGGGCAAGCGCCCCTCGCCGGGGCCGCTGCAGTGGGCCCCGGACGTGAGCGTCTTCGACGTCGCCCACCAGATCCGCTGTCCGATGCTCATTGTCTACGGGGTGCTCGAGCCCGAGAGGTACCGCGTCCAGTCCGAGGAGCTGGCCAGGCTCGTCCCGACGGCTCAGGCCCAGCCGTGGCGCAGCGGCGTGCACGTGCTGCGCAATGTACCCGAGGCGCTCGAAGGCGCGGCCGAGTGGATGAAACAACGACTCACGGCCGAGACCATAGCAGACCCATAACAAACGCTGCTGAAACGCCCGGTTGTAGGACGCCCCATCACGTCGTCAGACCAAGCGGGTGGCGCCATCGAAGGCCGGAAAAGCGGCTGTAGTCCCGGTCCGTGGAAATCCATTCGCTCCCCGACTCTATGGCGAGCGCAGCGAGATAGGCATCCGGCACAAGGTTTCCTTTGACGCCGGCGGTCCGGCAGAGATTTGTGAAGATCTCCCAGTGCCGGGGGCCGGGTGACACGGGAACGCAGTTCTGCCGTTCGCGCAGCGCATGGGTGAACGCGAGAGCCGCGCTCATCGGGGTTGGCAGTCTGAAGACACGCGGATGCGTGACGACCCGCAAGAATCCGCTCAGCACGAGGTCCGAGAGGCCGTAAGGGGCCTCAAGCTCCACCGTTTCTTGAAGCCAGTTCAGGTACAGTTTGTGGTCGGGAGCATCCTCGCGGTGAGCGTACACGAGGACGTTGACGTCGATGAGGATCACGGACTCTCGTTCATTGACTCGAGAAGGGCGGCGCTGTCGTCAAGATCTACCCCAGGTTGAAGCCCCCCTCCGCGAAACGTGGGAAGCTTGAGCCGTGAGCGTTTCCCCGTCGTTTTGCCACGAGCGAGCATCTGACGCAGCGCGTCTTCAATCACCGCCGTCAGCGTGCGACCGGTCCGAGCCGCGAGCTGTTTGACTTCGGCCAGGAGCTGGTCATCGAGTCGAATCGTGGTCCGCATGCATCAAAACATATTACTATATCGTCAATATGTCAAATCCCGGGCGAGGTGAAACCCTAGGAATCCCCTCAGGCAGAGAGAAGAGAGGAATACCCATGGATCGCGTATACATCCGGTCGCTCGGCATCCGCCGCAGGGAGCACGGCTGGCTGGACGAAGCTGAGCCCGCGCCGTCGTGGACGTCGAACGGACTCAGCCGCTGATGTAGGCGCCCCGCCTATGTTGGGAGCCGTCCTCACAAATCGCTACCGTATCCAGGCCGTCCTCGGTCGCGGCGCCATGGGTGACGTCTACCTCGCTGAGGACGCGCGTCTAGGACGAAAAGTGGCCATCAAGGTCCTCCCGGAGGACCTCACGCGAGACGCGGACCGTCTCCGGCGCTTCGAGGAGGAGGCGCGGACGGTCTCCGCCCTCAACCATCCGAACATCCTCACCCTCCATGAGGTCGGCGAGGCAGAGGGCCGGCGGTTCATCGTCACCGAGCATGTCGAGGGAGCGACCGTGCGCCAGCTGCTGGACGAGGGCAGGCTGTCGCACGAGAAGCTCCTGGCTGTCGGCGCACAGGCAGCCGACGCTCTTGCGGCGGCCCACCGCGCCGGGGTCGTGCACCGCGATGTCAAGCCCGAGAACATCATGGTCCGCCCGGATGGGTACGTGAAGCTCCTGGATTTCGGTCTGGCCAAGCTCACCCAGACGGATCGGATCGACCCTGTTCGTGGCGCGTTCACTGAGCCTGGCCTTGTCGTGGGCACCGTCGGATACATGTCCCCTGAACAAGCCGCTGGCCACGCGCCTGATCACCGGACCGACATCTTCTCGCTTGGGTGCGTGCTCTATGAGATGGCGACGGGAGAGCGGCCCTTCGGGGGCCAGACGTGGATGGAGGTGCTGCGGCGCACCGAGTCTGAGGACCCGCCGCGTTTGCGCGAGCCGTCCGGGATCCACGCCGCGCTGCGTCCCCTGATCGAGAAATGCCTGGCCAAGGATCCCGACGGACGGTACCAGCACGCGGACGACGTCGCCGTCGACCTCCGCCGTCTTCGGCAGGCGGGCCGGCCCACCCAGCCCGCACCTGTCCCGGCAGCCTCTGTCTCGCGGAGACGATCAATCCCGTCGCTGGCCGTTCTGCCTTTCGGCAGCGGAGACCCTGAAGAGGAGTACCTCAGCGATGGACTCACTGAGGCCATCATCAACACTCTCTCCCAGTTTCCGAAAGTGCGCGTCCTGGCCCGCAGCACCGCGTTTCGCTTCAAAGGGCGAGATAGGGATCCTCTGGACGTGGGACGGGAACTGGAGGTTGCCGCAGTGCTCACGGGGCGAGTGCAGCGGCGCGGAGCCACGATGCTCGTCGCAGCCGAGCTGGTCGACGTTGGGCAGGGATGGCAGCTCTGGGGCGAGCAGTATCAGCGTCAATCGTCGGACATGCTCGCCGTGCAGGAAGATATCGCCCGTGAGGTGGCAGGGCGTCTGCGGCCAAAGCTCACGGGCACCGAGCGACGCCGGCTTGCCAAACGGGCCACCCGCGATCACGCTGCGTACGAAGCCTATCTCAAGGGGCGCTACCATCTGAACAAGCGCACCGACCAGGGGTTCGAGAAGGCGATCACCTACTTCAACGAGACCATCTCACGGGACCCGGCGTCGCCGCTCGGGCATGCGGGGTTGGCGGAAGTGTACGCGATCATGGGATTCGGCCTGATGGATCCGGGGGAGGCCGGGCCGCGGGCGAAGGCCGCCGCACGGCACGCGCTGGACCTCGACTCCACGCTGGCCGAGGTCCACATGGCGCTGGGCCTGGCCCGGGTGGCGTACGACAAAGATTGGACCGGAGCGGAGCAAAGCTTCCGCCGGGCCATCCGATCGAACTCTGGGTTTGCGCCGGTCCGACGCTGGTACGCTGTCCTGCTGACCGCGCTCGGCCGGCACGACGAAGCATTCGTGGAGATTACGCGGGCCCTCGAGCTGGACCCGCTGTCGCTGGCCATCAACTCCGAATGTGCGGTCGTGCTCTACGGAGCCCGGCGATACGACGATGCGATGACGCAGGCGCGAAAGACCCTGGAACTGGAGAGCAACTTTTCAATGCCGCAGCACGTCATCGGGCTCGCTCTGGCCGGACAGGAACGCTACGAGGAGGCCGCTGCCGCGCTCGAGCAGGCCATTGCCCTCGGCGGCGGCCACGCCTCACGAGCATCATTGGGCTACGTGTACAGCCGAGACGGCCGCCGGGCCGATGCTGAGGCCATTCTCAAAGAATTGCAGGCCCAAGCCGCCACAGAGTACGTCCCCCCCTACGTGTTGGCCGACCTCTGCGCGGGGCTCGATCGGTATGATGAGGCCTTCGAGTGGTTGGAGAAGGCCTTTGCGGAGAACTCGGTCCGTCTGGTTGAGCTCTACGTCGACCCGCGGCTCGACCCGATACGGTCGGATCCCCGGTTCTCCGCGCTCCTACGACGCATCAACCACCCGGCCGCATGATCGGTACCCTTCTCGCCAAGCGCTACAGCATCGAGAGCATCCTCGGCGAAGGTGGCATGGGCGTCGTCTACAAGGCCCACGACACCCTGCTGGACCGCCCTGTGGCCATCAAGGCCGTCTCTGCCGCCATGCTGGGTGATGAGGGCGCGCGCCGGCTGCTCCGTGAGGCGCAGTCGGCGGCCAAGCTGACCCACCCCAACATCGTCGGCATTTACGACGTCTTGGAGGACTCAGATCAGCGCCTCATCGTCATGGAGTACGTCGAAGGCCAGACCCTCCGGGAGCGCATCCCAATGCCCTGGCAGGATGCTGTCGGGATCGCGCTGCGGATTTGTGACGCGCTCGGCTACGCGCACGATCACGGCATCGTGCACCGTGACATCAAACCGGAGAATGTGCTCACGACTGCGGCCGGTGGGGTTAAGGTCATGGACTTCGGCCTCGCCCGTTCGGAGGGCCGTAGCCGCATGACGCAGACCGGCATGCTCGTGGGTACCGTCGCTTACATGGCTCCGGAGCAGGCCCTCAGCGGCACCGTTGATGCGCGCAGCGACCTCTACTCGCTCGGCTGCGTTCTCTATGAGTCCATCACGGGGAAGGCGCCGTTCGTGGCCGATGACCCCATCGCTGTCATCTCCATGCACGTGAACGTCCCACCCGTCTCGCCGCGTTTCCACACCCCGGACCTCCCCACGCTGCTGGAAGCTGCGATTCTCCGCCTCTTGGCGAAGGACCCCACGGAGCGGTATCAATCGGCGGCCGGGCTCGCCGACGTGTTGCGATCGACCTTGATCCCGCTCGATGCGGAGCAGGAAGGCGCCTCAGCGATCGCGGCGGCGCTTCCCGCCGTCTCGCTGTTTGACTTGATGGTGCGCGGACGGCTCATCGACCGCGAGCCGGAACTTGGGGAACTGAAGGCCTCCCTGGAGTCCATGCTCTCGGGCCGCGGCCAGGTTGTCTTCATCGCCGGCGAGCCCGGAATCGGCAAGACGCGCCTGGCGGAGGAACTGCTCGTTTACGCCCGCCTCAGAGGCTGCCTTGCCCTCACCGGGCGCTGTTACGAACAGGAGGTGGCGATTCCCTACCTGCCGGTCGCGGAGGTGCTTCAAGCCGCGGTGCGCTCTCTGGCGGACGAGCGGCTGGAGGAGGCGCTCGGTCCGCACGCGCCCGAGATCGTCAAGCTCGTCCCTGAGCTGGCCAGTCGCGTCGCCAGTCTGGAGCCCAGCCCGCCGCTGGAGCCCAACCAGGAACGTCTCAGACTCTATGAATCGGCCCGGTCCTTTCTTACCACTCTGGCGCGCCGCCAGCCGCTCGTCGTCCTGATCGACGATCTGCACTGGGCGGACGCAGGTACGCTGCAGCTCCTGCGGCACGTCGCCCGGGGGTTGCGCGCCGAGCGGTTGCTCGTCGTCGGGACCTACCGGGACGTCGAGGTCGACCGGACTCATCCGTTGTCGACGATGCTGGCGGAGATGAATCGTGAACGTCTCTATCGCCGGATTCTCATTCGAGGGTTAACCGCCGAGCACGTGGCGGCGATGATCCAGGCGACCTTTCAGACGCGGAACCCGGTATCGGAAGAGATGCGCGATCGCGTGTTCCGCGAGACTGAAGGCAACCCTTTCTTTGTCGAAGAGGTTCTCAAGCACCTCGTCGAAACGGGGGCCATCTACCGGGCGGATGGAGGGTGGGAGCGCAAGAACATCGAGGAGCTAGACGTTCCCCAGTCGGTGCGCGAGGTAATCGGTCGGCGGTTGGAGCGTGTCTCCGAGCCGTGCCAGCGAGCGCTGACCGTCGCCTCAGTCATTGGTAGGCGTTTCCCATTTGAGGTTCTCCAGCCTGCTACCGGCGTACGGGAAGAGGAGCTGCTTGACGCACTGGACGAAGCGAAGAGGACGCAGCTCATCCACGAGCATGCCGCCGGGCGCGAAAGCGAGTATGAGTTCGGCCATGCGCTGATCCGCGAGGTGCTCTACGAGGGAATGGCGCATCGGCGACGCCGTGCCCACCATCAGAAAGTCGGAGAGGCGCTGGAAGCGGTATACGCGACAAGGCTCGACGACGTCGCGGAAGAGTTGGCCCACCACTTCACCCACGCCCAGACCGCCGACCTCGAAAAGGCGATTACCTACTCGCTCCGGGCGGCGGAGAAATCTATGGCCCTTTTCGCGTACGAGGAGGCCGTCCGCTTCTACCGGAACGCCCTCGATCTCCTCGAAGAGAAAGGCGACGAAGTCCGAGCGGCGGAGGTGTATGCGGCTATAGGCCTACCCTTCACCTACCTGGACAGAGGAGATGAAGCCGTCGCGGCCTATCAGCGCAGCCTGGCTTTCTACGAGAGGAAAGGGGATCGCCGGCGTGCGGCCCAAGTTCACCTTCGCATCGGCCATGACCAGCAGTGGCACTGGCACTTTTCAGACGCTATCCTCCACCTGAAGGATGCTCTCGGGGGTCTTGATCCGACCGCCCAACGAGAGGATGTCCTGCTCGCGCATGTTGACCTGGCGCGGGCTCTCGCTTTTCTCAAGGACTTTGAGGCTTCTGAGAGACATGCCAGAGAGGCCGTGCGCCTGGCGGAGGAAATTGGGGACCGCTCACGAGAGGCCGGCGCCCTGACAACCCTCGGTCTCTTGGCCCATCGTTCCGACGACCGGAGACAGGAAGCGAAAGAGCTCTACCTCAGGGCCATCGCGGTCGCCCGCACGACACATAATGCAGAAGGCCGCTACGCGCTCGGACGGGCGCTCAACAACCTCGGGCTCCTCTTCTTTGAGGAAGGAAGTGATGGGGAAGGCCAGCGCCTGATGCTCGAGGCGCTGGAGGCGGCGAAGAAGGCACGGGACATTGAGGGCATCGTCTTTCACAACGGACAAGCCAGCTTCGCCTCCTTCATGCGTGGGGAATGGGACAGAGCGCGCGAATTCCTCTTGGATAGCCTCCAGCGCCCGCTATCCCCCAGGAATAGGCGAATCTCCGAGGCACGGCTTAAGTGGCTCGAGGGGGAGTGGGAAATCGCCCTGGACCTCACGCGCGATCTAGCACAAGAGCCCAACCCCTTCCCCCAGTGGACGTTCTCGTTCAACGGCGAGGCGGCGTGGCACGCGCTTGACCTGAACCGCGTGGACGAGGCTGCAGACGCGGCAGAACGCGCCGCGGACGCGATCGACGTCGAATCCGGGTTCATTTTGTGGCCTTTCTTCCTCGCGGTGGCCGAGGCGCTCGGCCGCTCAGGGAGGCGAGAGCGCTGCGAGCAAGTGTGCGCTCTGGCAGACGATCAGGGCCAACGGATTGGCGCTCCTGCTGCGCTGATGGGCAGCGCCCTCGGGCGGGCTGCTCTGGCTACATACGACGGCGATGCCAGCCGCGCAGTCCAACTGTTGCAGGGAGCCCTGCCGCAGGCGGAGCGAGCGGTCCCCGTGCAACGGGCCCGTTTCCTCCGCCGCCTCGGATGGACCTTGAGGGCGCGGGGCGCCGAGGGGGATCGCGAGCGGGCGCGCATCGTGCTCGAAGAGTGTCTGCAACTCCTGGAGCAAATGGGCGACCGACGCATGGCGGGGCTGGTGCGTACTGAGCTCGAGGCGCTGGAGCCATGATCGGTACCCTCCTGCGTGAGCGCTACCGCGTCGACGCGAAACTCGGCGAAGGCGGGATGGGGGTCGTTTACCGCGCGCACGACAACCTGCTGGACCGCCCTGTCGCCATCAAGACGCTCACGCCGGCGCTCTTTGGGGAAGAGGGGGCGCGGCGGCTGGTGCGGGAAGCTCAGTCCGCCGCGCGTTTGAACCATCCCAACGTCGTCGCTATCTACGATGCGGTGGAAGAGGGCGGCCAGTTTGCGATCGTGATGGAGCTCGTGGAGGGGCAGACGCTGCGAGAACTGCTGCCCGTGCCCGTGGGGCGGCTCGTCGAGATCACGGTGCAGGTTCTGCAGGGACTGGACTATGCCCATACCCAGGGGATCGTGCATCGGGACATCAAGCCGGAGAACATCGTGGTCACGGCCGATGGGACCGCCAAGTTGATGGACTTCGGGCTAGCGCGCTCGGAAGGGCGGAGCCGGCTGACACAGACGGGGATGGTCGTGGGGACGGTGGCCTACCTGGCTCCCGAGCAGGCGCTGGGGGGCATGGTCGACGGGCGAAGCGACCTCTACGCGCTGGGGGCGGTGGTGTACGAGGCGGTGGCGGGGCGGGCACCGTTCGAGTCGGAGGATCCGATCTCGGTGATCACCCAGCACATCAACGTGCCGCCGGTGGCTCCCCACTGGCACAACCCGGCGGTGCCCGAGGCGCTCGAGCGGATCATCCTCAAGCTCCTGGCCAAAGATCCGGTGCGCCGCTATCAGAGCGCCCGAGAGGCGCTCGATGCCGTCGCCGCGGCGCGGGCATCGATGGCCCCGCACCGGTGGGGCGTCGTCGGGGGTGAGAGGCGTTGGGGCGGCCGAGGTGACAGAGGTGCCGGCAGCGCAGGAGAAACTCGCCGGCCCCGAACTCGTGCAAACGCTCGGGCGCAGCCCTCTCGTGGGCCGCGACGCCGAACTGACACTGCTCAAGGAGTTGATCGACAGGACGATCACGGGGCAGGGCGGCGTTGTCCTGCTCGCCGGACCCTTGGGCGTCGGCAAGACACGGCTGATCGAGGAAGCGTCGACCTACGCCCGGCTGCGCGGGGTCACGGTCGTCTCGGGAAGCGCGTACGAGAGCGCGCCTCCTTATGAGCCCTTTGCCCGGGCCCTCCATGACCTGGCCCGAGGAGTAGACTCCGAGACGCTCTCCGCACGCTTGGGCGAGTTTGCTCCCGAGCTGATTGGGTTGATGCCTGAGCTCGAGCGGCAACTGCCCAAACAGATTGCCCGGCCCGCAGGCGCGCCCGAGGATCGGAAGAGTCGCCTCTTCGCCGGTGTAGCGCATTTTCTGGGTGCGTCCGCCGCCACCAACCCAATCCTCCTGGCCCTCGACGATATGCATTTCGCCGACGCCGCCACCGTAGAACTGCTGCAGCACGTGGCCCGGCGGAGTCCGGCCTACCGCCTCTTGCTCATCGTCGCCTACCGTCCCGACGAGGTTCCAGCCTCGGCCTCCGGCAAGGCGTTCACCCAGATCGTCCACGCCCTCGGCCGGGAGGCGTTCAGCAGCGCGGTGGCCTTGCGTCCCCTTACCGCCGATCAAGTCACCGATCTTATCGAGCAACTGGCGAAACACCCGCAGCGTCCCGTCATGTTCGGGCGCCGCATCCACGAGATCACCGAGGGCAACCCGTATTTCATCGAGGAGGTCATCAAGGGGCTCTTCGAGCGGGGCACGCTCTACATCAAAGACGGCGCGTGGACCACAGACTTCGACGATGTGCGGGATTACTCGTTCCTCGAGGTTCCCGGTTCGGTCCAGGGCGCCGTGGAGACGCGCCTGCGCAGCCTGGACGAAGAGACCCGCCACGCGCTCACCCACGCCGCCGTGATCGGCCGGCAGTGGAGTTTCGACGCACTCCTTGCCGTTACGGGTGCCGATGAGTCTGCCCTGCTTGATCGCGTGGAACGGGCGATCCGGGCGCAGCTCATCCGCGAAGTCAGGGGGCCGGTCAAGGACGTCTACGAGTTCTCTCAGCCCATGCTGCGGCGGGTGCTTTATGACGCCATCCCTCGGCGACGGCGCCGAATGCTGCACCGTCAGGTCGGCGAAGCTCTCGAGCAGCTCTACCATCGAGATCCGGCGCCGCACCTGGAGGCGCTGTCGCTCCATTTCGTTGAAGCTGAGGAACCGGAGAAGGTCCTCACGTACGCGCACCTCGCCGCTCGGAAGGCTGCCGCGATCTTTGCCTATCAGGAAGCGGCCGGTTACATGCGGCAGGCCATTGCGGCGGCGGAGGATCTGGACCGACCCGCCGAACGCCTCGCGCTGATGGAAGAACTGGCGGACCTGGTGTTTGTGACGGGGCGAAAAGAGGAAATTATCCCGGCGTACGAAGAGGCGCTGCTGTATTGGAAGAGCCTCCCCGCGGGGTCTCCCGTCGATGGTGCTCGTCTCTGTCGCAAACTCGGGGAGGCTGGGACCAGGTGGGCAGTTTACAATCCGAGGACCCGTGAGCACATCAACGAAGGGCTCCGTCTGCTCGAGTCGAGCCCCACCCATCCGGAACGCATCAAGCTCGTCATCGCACAGGCCTTCGACTACTACTGGCTGCGGCCGGAGGGGGAGTGCGACTATGCTGCTGCCGAAGCGAGCGCGCGAGAAGGCTACCGGCTGGCCGAGGCGATAGGTTCCGTGGAGGATATGTCCGCGGCGCTCGATGCGCTTGGTGGCATCTACGAGCAGATAGTGGAGCCAGCAAAGGGGCTGGAAATTGAGCTGCGGAGAGTTCCTCTGGTCGAGCGACTGGACGCGCCGGACGAGCGCGTGGATATGCATCGGATGCTCTTTGTTTTCTCCGAGAAGCTCGGGGAATACCCCACCGCGTATCAACACATTTCTCGCGCGCACGACCTCGCCGTCCGTTTCGGGAGACTGAGCAGCATTTTTCATGCGATCTCCGACATGTGCTGGCTGCTGATTCGATGGTTCCGGTGGGACGAAGCCGAACGATGGTGCCGGTCGTATCTCGAGCTAGAGGAAAAGACTGGTGTGCGGCATCCGCGGAGGCGCACGATTACCTGCTTCCGGGCATTCCTGGCCGCGGTGCGGGGCGACCGGGAGAGCGCGCAGCGAGAGGATAACGAAGCAGCCCAGGTACCCGGTGGGCACCCCACCCTGGCCTGGCTCACTCCCTATCTCCGCCTTGTGGCCGCCCTGGCCGCGCACGACCACGAGCGGTCCAAGCAGCTCGTGGACGAGGCGCTGCGGCTCTCCAGCTCACCCTACGCTCGCGCGTACGTCCACTCGGCGGCTCTGGAGTACGCTGCGCAAGTGCACGACTGGCGGTTCGTCGACGAATTTGGCGATGAGACTCTCGTGCAATCACGACAGAGCGGCATGAGACACGAGATCGGACTGAACGCCAGGTCGCTCAGCGTGCATCGATGGGAGCACGGCCGTTTGGATGAAGCCGAGGCCCTCTTCCGGGAGGCCGAGGGTCACTTTCGCGCCTTGGAGTCCCGATGGGAGTTGGGGAAGACGCTGCGCGAGCTCGCCCTCCTGCGGCGCGCCCAGGGCCGGGGCGAAGAGGCCGCTTCGCTCCTCCAGGAGGCGCTGACCCACTTCGAAGCCCTACGCGCCGTCGTGGACATCGAGCGCACGCGGGCGCTGATTGTAGCCTAGACATTATAATTTCCCTCGGATACATTATTATTATGACGGAGCGCAAGAAAATCTTGCGGGTTGGAGACTCGGCGGCCATCACGCTGCCTTCCAAGTTCCTCCATGAAGTCGGCTGGAAGCCTGGTCACGAGGTGCTCGTCGAGACGGACGCGCGGACCGAGACGATCGTCGTCCGTCCGGCCCGGCGGGCCGGTAAGGTGCGGATCTCTCCTGAGTTCGCCGCGTGGGTGGAAGAGTTCATCGAGGAGCATGAGCCGCTGCTGAAGGAACTCGCCAGGAAATAGCGCGGTCAGGCGTGCGGTACTTCACACTGGAGGAGATGCTCTACCTCCACGACCGCGTCATCAAACGGACCGGCGGGCGAGCGGGAATCCGGTCCCTGGCCCTTCTCGAATCCGCAATCTATCGCCCGGCGTCGACCTTCGGGGGCGAGGATCTATACCCAGATCTGTTTGCAAAAGCGGCGGCGCTCATGCACTCCTTGGTGAATAACCACCCCTTCATAGACGGCAACAAGCGCACCGCCTACATGGCCGGAACGCGCTTTCTGTTCGTGAACGGATACAGCGTACGGGCCACGCCGCGGACCGTCATCAAGTTTCTCCTCGACGTGGAAGCCAAGAGGCTTTCTCTCGATGACATCGCAGGCTGGTTGAAGAACCATACCAGGCGCGGCAGCAAGTCGTAGCGGCCCGTCCAGGTGAAGAGCATCCCCAGGAAAGCCGTCTAAGCCGGTAGAAAAGGCCTAGACACAGCAACAGCGAGTGGCCCGGATGTTTCCGGTAGCAGGGCGCGCATCGACTTGAGGTGAGGTGTGATCGGGACCCTCCTGTCTACCCGCTATCGGCTCGACGCCGTCCTCGGCGAGGGCGGCATGGGCGTGGTGTACAAGGCGCACGACACCGTCCTGGATCGCCCTGTTGCCATCAAGACCCTGTCCCCTCACCTGTTGGGAGAGGAAGGCGTACGCCGCCTGCTGCGCGAGGCGCAGGCCGCCGCCAAGTTGACCCACCCGCACATCGTCGCCGTCTACGACGTCCTCGAGGACGCCGGCGCCCCGGCCATCGTCATGGAGTACATCGAGGGTCGGACGCTGCGGGAGCTGGCTCCCCTCCCCCTCGAGCGGCTCACCGCCGTCAGCGATCAACTCCTGGAGGCCCTCGGCTTCGCGCACGCGCGCGGTATCATCCACCGGGACGTCAAACCGGAGAATGTCCTTGTGGCCGACGGTGACATGGCCAAGGTCACCGACTTCGGGTTGGCCCGCTCGGAGGGGCGTAGCCGCCTCACCCAGGCGGGGATGGTCGTCGGCACCGTCGCCTACATGGCGCCGGAACAGGCTCTCGGTGGTGTGATCGACGGCCGCACCGACCTCTACGCGGTCGGCTGCGTGCTCTACGAGCTCGTCACCGGTCATCGTCCCTTCGACAGTGAAGATCCCATTTCCGTGATCTCCCAGCACCTCAACGTTCCTCCGGTGGCGCCGCGCTGGCACAACCCCGACCTGCCGCCGGATTGGGAGGGTTTCATCCTCAAGCTGATGGCCAAGGACCCGGCGGAGCGGTACGCATCCGCTGAAGAAGCACGGCGTGCCCTCCAGGCGCTCAAGCCCTCCACACTGGACGGGGTGGAGGCGCCGTCAGGCGAGGCGCCCGCGGTGGCCGCCCTGCTGGGCACCGTCCGTCGGGGCCGACTCATCGCCCGAGACGCCCAGCTGCGTGAACTGAAGGGCTACATCGACCTGGCGATCTCCGGCCAGGGGCAGATGGTGCTGGTGGCCGGGGAACCCGGCATCGGTAAGACACGCCTCTCCCGCGAGGCGATGGTATACGCGCGCCTCCGCGGCGCCCGCGTCCTCACGGGCGCCTGTTACGAGCAAGAAGCGACGGTCCCCTATCTCCCCTTCGTGGAGGCCCTGCGGGGATATGTCCGCTCGCGTCCTCCCGCCGAGATCCCGAACGAAGTCGGCGAGGCCGGACCCGAACTGATCAAGATTCTCCCCGAGCTGGCCGAGCTGGTGCCCGGCCTGCAGGCCAGTCCGCGGCTGGAGGCCGCGCAGGAACGGCTCCGCCTCTTTGACGGAATCAGCGACTTCCTCGTCCGTCTCTCCCGCATAGCGCCGATCCTCCTCTTCCTGGATGACCTGCACTGGGCGGATGGGACCAGCCTGCATCTGCTCACGAACCTGGCCCGGCGCCTGCGCTCCGAGCGGATCCTCGTCCTGGGAACCTACCGCGACGTCGAGCTCGATCGTGAACACCCGCTGGCGGACATCCTGCGGGAGATGAACCGGGAGCGGCTCTATCAGCGGCTGCTCCTCCGCCGACTGGATCGCGAGGGCGTGCGGGCGCTGATCGGGGCCATGTTCAGCGTCGAAAACGTCTCCGACGAGTTCACCGACCTCATCTACCGCGAGACGGAGGGGAATCCGTTCTTCCTGGAAGAGGTGCTCAAGCACCTGGTCGAGACGGGCGCGATGTACCGCGAGAGCGGGCGTTGGGAGCGCAAGACCATCGCCGAGATCGAGGTCCCGCAGAGCGTCAAGGAGGTCATCGGCCGACGCCTGGAGCAGGTCTCCGATCCCTGCCGACAGACCTTGACGCTGGCAGCCGTGATCGGCCGGCGCTTCGACTTCGATGTCCTCGTCCGCACCACGGAGGGGGGAGAAGACAAGACGCTGGACGCGCTGGAGGAGGCGATGCAGAGCCAGCTCATCCGGGAAGAAAAGGTCGGGAACGCCGTCCAGTATGACTTTGCGCACGCCCTGATCCGCGAGACGCTCTACGATGGCCTCAGCCTCCGCCGGCGGATGACGCTGCACCAGAAGATCGCCGCCGCCGTCGAGCAGGCCTTCGCGGGCCGCCTCGACGCAGTGGTCGAGGACCTGGCCCACCATTACGCTCAGGCCCCCCACGGCGCGAATCTGGAGAAAGCCATCCACTATTCAATGGAGGCGGCGCACAAGTCGATGCGGCTCTTCGCCTACGAAGAGGCGGTGAAGCACTACCGGACGGCCGCGGAACTGCTGGAGGAATCGCGCGACGAGGCTCGCTGGGCGGAGATCTTCCTCGCGATGGGAGAGCCGTTGGTCTACCTGGATCGAAAGGACGAGGCCGTGGCTGCCTACGAGCGGGCTCTGCGCTTTTATGAGCAGAGCAACGACCGGGCTGGTGCGGGGGATGTCCACCGCCTGATCGGCCGTGCCCTCCAGAGGCTGCGCGCCTTCTCGGCTGCGGTCCCTCACCTCGAACGCGCGCTCCAGATGCTTGATCCCAACGCCCAAGCAACTGAGAGGATACAGACACATCTCTACCTCTCCCGGGCTCGGAGTTTCGTCGGTGACCACGACGCCGCGGGACAACACGCGCAGACCGCCCTCGAGCTGGCCTCTCAACTGGGCGCCGGCACCCTCCAGGCTGAAGCCCACGCTTCCCTTGGATTAGAGGCCCACCACAAGAAGGACCTCGATGCCGCGCAACGTTACTACGAGGAAGCCCTGCGCCTCGCCGGTCGGGCGACCGATCCCGATGCCTACTTCACCCAGATTCGCACGATGCAGAACCTGGCGAACCTGATCACGGAACGGGGAGATCCCCAAGAGGGCCGGCGCATCCGACTAGAGCAGTACGCGCTGGCCCGCCGCCGGCGAGACATCGAGGGAATCCACCGCAGCGCCCTCCAGCTCATCTTCGCCTCCTATTACCTCGACGGCGACGCCCAGACTGCCAGAAGGTACATCCGCGAGGTGCAAGAGGTCGGCGGGGGCGACGTCCAGGCCGAGATTGTCCTTCGCGATATCGAGGGAGACTGGGAGGGGGCCCTGGGTCTGATTCAGGAGGACCTGCAGCGCCGCCGTGAGACCGGCGAGGTCCAGTGGATCTTCGCCGAGTGCGCGTGGGCGGCGCAGATGCTGATCTCTCTGGACAGGCTCGAGGAGGCCCGGCCGTATGCCGGAGAAGCTGCGGAGATCGCCGACAGGGAGCTCAACTCCCTTCTGCACCCGCTGATGGCGGCCGTGCTGGAAGTCCTGGCGCGCACCGGGGAGCACGAACGCTGCGCTCACCTCGCGGAGAAGGCTGAACAGGTGGCCCGGACGTCGGGGAACCGCCCGGGGTTGAAAGGAGCTCTGTATGCCAAAGGGATCCTCGCCTTCGAGCGCGGGGATATGGATCGGGCCGTGGCCTACTTCCAGGAAAGCCTGGACGATGCCAAGGGGCATGATGACCGAGCGCACAGGCTTCGGGCACTGGCCCGCGCGCTGGCGAGGCGCGGTATGAAAGATGATCTTGAGCTGGCCCACAAGTCATTTGCGGAGAGCGTGGCGCTCTTCGAGAAGATGGAGGCCTGGAGGTACGCCGACCTCGTGCGCAAAGAAATGGCCGCGTTGTCGCGATAGCGCTGCTATTGCCTAATGGCATCGCTTGGTTATCCCGTATAATGGAGGTTACGGGCCTGTAGCTCAGCGGGCAGAGCGCCGGGCTTTTAACCCGGGCGTCGGGGGTTCGAGTCCCTCCAGGCCCTCCAGTCAAAACTCAAGCGGGACGCGGGTTCTAGACCGCGTCCCTGCTCGTTCGTGCCTCGAGTGGGGCACATGGTAGGGCTCCTTTGCAAACGCCTGCAAACGAACGGGTCCATAGATTACCTGAGTGAGTACCTGCTTTGCACGCAGGGGATTAGGGGTTCGAATCCCCTCGCCTCCACCGCTAGAATATAGTGAGCACGTCGGTTTCCGGCCAGTGCCTACACCGTTCCTCAGGTTCCTGCGGATTCGGCGTAGGTGCGTTCCGAGATCCGTGTCCCAATCCCGTTTTTCCGGAGAGCGGCTTATGCTTCGGGGTGGCTCTTTCAGCTCCAACTGTAGCCAATCTTCGATAGTGATGGGCTTGTTGATGGCTTCGCAGTCACCGGATTTCGCTTCCTTCCACCAACGCGAGGCGCACTCGTAGATGTGCAGGTCAGGAGTTCGAATCTCCTCGCCAGCTCCAAAGGAAGCCTCCTCCAGGCAGGGTCTCCGCATCGGCAAAACTGGGTAGGGGCTGCTTTTAGGAGGCGACAGAGTCGATGGCACGCAAAGGTGGGAGGAGATCAAGGGGGCCGCTCGAAGCCGACACTTGCCGAGACTATGTGGTTCCGCGTCTTCGCGATGCCGGCTGGGACGATGAGCAGGTCATCCAGGAGCGCTTTTTTACCGACGGGCGCGTCGTCCCGACGTTGCGCGGGCACCGCCGCCAGCCGGGCAAGCGGGCCGACTATCTGCTCGAGATCGAACCTGGCTTTCCTGTCGCCGTCGTCGAGGCGAAACGCCTTTACAAGTTCCCGAGCGACGGTCTCCAGCAGGCTATGCGCTACGCGGAGATCCTGAAGCTCCCCTTCGCGTACTCCTCCAACGGCCACGGTATTGTCGAGCACGACTACGACACCGGGCGGCAGCGCCAGATCGACCAATTCCCGTCACCCGACGATCTCTGGCGCCGCTTCCGCGCTTGGCGGGGCATCGATGAGAGGACCGAGCACGATCTTCTGCTGCCGTTCAACCGCGATCTGCGTAAGGCGGACGGCTCCGTCAAGGAGGCGCGTTACTACCAGGCGATCGCCATCAACGCCGCCGTGCAGGCGGCGCTCGAGGGCCGGAAACGCCTCCTGCTCACCATGGCGACCGGCACTGGCAAGACGTTCGTCGCTTTGCAGATAGTCTGGAAGCTGTGGTCGAGTCGCTGGAAGAGCGGCCGTAAGCCGCGCATCCTCTACTTGGCTGACCGCAACATCCTCGTCGACCAACCGGTCACACGTGAGTTTGTACCAGTCTTCGGTAGCGATGCCGTCTGGAAGGTAAGTGGCGCAGCGAAGACAGGCCGGGAGATCTTCTTCGCCCTGTACCAGGCGATCGGCGAAACAACCGGTAGCGAGGGTATTTTCCATGACTACCCCGCTGACTACTTCGACCTGATCATCGTCGATGAGTGCCACCGCGGTAGCGCCCGGGATGAGTCGAGTTGGCGTGGGATCCTCGAGCATTTCGCGCCGGCGACGCAGCTGGGGATGACAGCGACGCCGCTCCGCGAGGAGAACGCAGACACTTATCGCTACTTCGGCGACCCCCTCTACGAATACAGCCTGGCTCAGGGTATCGAAGACGGTTTCCTCGCGCCGTACCGCGTCCGGCGCGTTATTCTGAGTCCGGACGCCGAAGGTTGGCAACCAACCCCCCAGCAACTCGACGTCCTCGGTCGCGAGATCCCCGAAGGCCTGTACACGACGCCCCAGTTCGAGCGCGTCGTATCGCTATTGATGCGGACCCGGGCTGCGGCGCGGCATCTAACGGACTATCTTATTCAGCAAGGGCGCTTCGACAAGACAATCGTCTTCTGCGTCGACTCCGAGCACGCCGAACAGATGCGCCAAGCCCTCCACGAGGCGAACGCGGATCTGACACGTCAGTACCCGCACTATGTCGCCCGCATAGTCTCCGTCGAGGGAACTGTTGGCCGCGAGCACCTCGACAACTTCATCGACCCTGAGATGGAAACGCCGGTTATCGCGACGACTTCAAAGCTGTTGTCGACTGGCGTCGACATCCCGACTTGCCGGAACATTGTCCTATTTAGGCCGATCGGCTCGATCGTCGAATTCAAGCAGATCATCGGCCGTGGCACGCGGCTATTCCCAGACCAAGACAAGCTCTCGTTCACGATCCTCGACTATACAGGCGCGACGGCGTTGTTCGCGGACCCCAGCTTCGATGGCCTACCCGAGCGCGTCGTAGCGGAGGTGATCGACGACGCGGGGGAGACGATCACACAGGAGGTCGAGCTCGAGACCGAGGTCGAGAACGGCAAGCCGACGGAAATTTCGGCCCTCGAGGAACTCAAAGGTGAGAAGGTGCGGAAATACTATGTCGACGACGGCGAGGTCTACGTGACGGCTGAGGCCGTGTACGTGCTGGTCGGGGGCGGAACGTCCCTCAAGGTCGTCCGCTACGAAGACTACGTCGCCGATCAAGTGCGACGCATCTACCCGGCCGCTGGTGATCTACGAGCCCGTTGGCGTAATGCCGCTGGTCGCGACGAAGTTGAAGCGGCGCTCGAAGCGCGCGGCATAACGCTCCCTGAGCTCGCTGAGCGCACCGGTCTCGAAGACGCGGATCCGTTCGACCTCTTGATTCACATCGCTTGGAACGGTTCCCTCACCAGTCGCCGCGAGCGCGCCGCCCGGCTCCGGCGCGAGCACCGTGAGTTCTTCGATCGTTTCTCCCTGGAGGCGCGTGAGATTCTCGATGAGCTCCTCGAAAAGTACGCGGACCACGGCGTCGACCAGCTGGATGACCTGCGTATTCTCGAGGTGTCACCTCTCTCGGAGCGGGGGACGCCAGTCGAGATCGCTGAGCGCTTCGGGGGGGCGAAGCATCTGCGCGAGATAGTAGACGAGTTGCAGGAGTTGCTGTATGCAGCGTAGACTCCGTGCAACGGGCAAGCGAACATTCCCAAACCAAAGCCCGAAACTGAGCGACGAAGACTCCTACTCCATAACTGCTTCCCGCAAGACGTCCACCTCAAAATCGCAGCTTTCATCGTACATCAACTCCGCGCGCAAGATCATGCGTAAGGACGCCGGCCTGTCCGGTGACACCGACCGTATCCCGCAGCTGGCTTGGGTGCTATTCCTGAAAGCTTTCGACGATCTCGAGCGGCAGCGCGAGGTGACCGACCGCGACTACAACCCCGGGATCGAGTCGCCATACCGCTGGCGTGATTGGGCTGGCGACCCAATCGGCGGCCTGACCGGCAGCCCGCTCCTCAGTTTCGTCGAGAACGACCTACTGCCATACCTGAGAGGCTTGCGTGGCAGCGAAGAGCGCGACCCGCGGGACGTGCTTGCGGCCGTCTTCAAGGAGACGCACAACCGGATGCTCTCTGGGTACTTGCTACGCGATGTCATCGACCTCGTCGACAAGATTAACTTCGGCTCGACCGACGACATCCACACCATGGCCGCCCTCTATGAGGCGATGCTGAAGGAGATGCGCGACGCTGCCGGCGATGCGGGTGAGTTCTACACGCCCCGGCCCGTGATTCGCTTGATCGTCCAGCAGGTCGCACCCCGACTCGGTGAGCGCATCCTTGATCCGGCGGCAGGCACCGGGGGGTTTCTAGTCGAGGCACTCGAGGAGCTGCGGCCTAATCTTGAGACGGTCGAGCATTGGACCCAGCTCCAAGCGAAGCTATTCGGCATCGAGAAGAAGCCGATTCCTTATCTCCTGGGCACGATGAACCTGCTATTGCACGGCGTTGAGCAGCCAGGCATCCGTCGCGACAACGCGCTCGCAAACCCACTTAACCAGATCCCAGCATCGGCCAAAGTCGACGTCGTCCTGACCAACCCGCCCTTCGGTGGTGAGGAGGAGAAAGGCATCCAGAAGAACTTCCCCGAGGCCACGCAGACGGCCGAGACGGCACTGTTGTTCATCCAGTTCATCCAGCGCTCGCTGAAGCCGGGCGGCCGCTGCGGGATGGTCGTGCCAAACGGCTTCATGTTCGGCACAGGCGTCGCCAGCCGCGTGAAAGCGAACCTGATGGGGGAGTGTAACGTGCACACGATTGTTCGCTTGCCCAAGGGCGTTTTTGCGCCTTACACTGACATCCCGACAAATCTCCTCTTCTTCGAGAAGACCGGCCCGACCAAGGAGACGTGGTTCTACGAGCACCCGCTACCGGTGGGGCGCAAGACCTATGTCAAGACGAAGCCCCTGAGGTTCGAGGAGTTCGCCCCCTTGCAGGAGTGGTGGCCGAACAGGGTTGAGAACGAGCACGCTTGGCGGGTTCCGATCGGCGTCATCGCCGATGAGGACTACAACCTCGACCGCGGCAACCCAAACCGCCCCAACGCCTACGTCCATGTCGAGCCCGGTCAGCTCGTTAGTCAGATTCTGGCCCAAGAGGAGGAACTAGCTGCCCTCCTTCGCGAGATAAAGGCTGAGGTCCGGGGGCACAGCTGATGACCACCAGCCATCACGTTGCCGCCCCTGCGACCGAAATCTCGCTGCGGGAACTACTCATCCCGCGCGAGGAAGTCCCAGACGAGGCCGACCTCTTATCGGGCCGCGTAATCGCCAAGATTGGCTTCAGCGACGGCCAGATCGAGTTCCGCGACGACCCGGCGACGAACACCGACATGATTGTGGTCCAGCCCGGCGACTTGATCATCTCTGGCATAAACGCCCACCAGGGCGCGATCGCCCTCTACGATGGTGATCTGCCGGCGGTGGCGACCATCCACTACTCGGCCTACGCCATCCGGAGGGAGCGTGTACAACCGCGGCTTCTTTGGTATCTCCTGCGTAGCGAGGTATTCAAAGAGCGCCTAAATCGCGCTTTGCCCGGCGGAATCAAGACTGAATTAACATCGGACCGACTATTGCGCGTGTCAGTGCCGCTGCCAGACGAGCAGGTCCAACCGCTCATGCTCGCGCGTCTCGACGCGCTGACAGCTAAGGTTGAGCGCGTCCGGGTCCTGCGGGCGGCCACGACGCTGGCGCTTCCGCGCGTTATGCTGGCCGCACTCGAGGAGGTCTTCAGGCGATTCACTGAGACTCAGCCCTGGGAAAGTGTGATCATCTTCAAGCCGCGTAGCGGCCCCTCTTTCCGCACCAGCCCCGACTGGGACGGGACGACCGTCTTGATGCCGTCTGCTGTTACCGGCTTCGGCATCGGCACGAGCCGCGTCGAGTATGGTCTCGGCGACGAGGTCGTCAGCGACAAAGATCGGCTCGAGCCAGGTGACATCATCATCGCCCGCGGCAACAAGGCCGACCAGGTCGGCAACGCTGGCGTTGTCCCCGAGGAAGCCAGGGGTTGGGTGGCAGCCAACCTGCTCATGCGTATCAGGGTTGACCCCCAGAGGGCAGACCCACATTTCTGCATTTATTGGTTGCGCTCGCCGCGCATGCGCGAGCATGTCAAGCGGGTGATGAAAGGGACGAACCCCAACATACAGAAGATCAATCAGCGTGCGATTTTGGCATTCCCCTTTCCAGCTGGCCTTGATGTTGGCGAGCAGCAGAGGATCGTCTCCTACCTGGACTCGGTTCAGGGTAAGGTTGACCGGATCAACGCCCTACAGGACGAGACGGCTACTGAAGTGAAGATGCTCAGCCCCTCGATCCTCGCCGCAGCCTTCAGCGCTAGACTCTAGCACAGATGGTGCTGATCATATGCCTCCTACTCTCTTCGGTGAGGGGTTATGTCCACTAGCCCTGGCGCATCAAGTGCGACTATAAACGGACACCACGGACTTCCGTGATGCTGAGATGCCTTACTACCTCTTAGTTGTCAACGATGTCGCTCACGAAGATGGCGTAACACGAGGTGCGGAAATACTCGAATTCCTCCTATCTCGGCGAGTCTGGATATTTCCACCGTATGCACCACATCTGAAGCGGATCAATCCCGGTGATCTCCTGATCATATATCTGGCATCAAAAACCCGCGCATTCGTGGCCGAGGCGGGGGTGGAGTCAACCCCAATCCCATTGGAGGGAGAACTGCTGGACAAGGTCCGGGGAATGCATCTTTCATGGTTTGATCGCTTTGTCAGGCTTGGGAAGGTGCGGAAATTCCCTCGGCCGCGGCCCATCGTGGACCTGGTGCCAAGGCTTCGATTCATCGCGGACAAGAGGAACTACGGTTTATCGCTTCGTCAGGGAATTAGGAGACTGGATGAGCACGACGCTCGTCTCATCCTGGTCGGGGGCACCACATAGCGGGGCATCTCCAGAGTCACACTTCCAGCTCGTCCGTGAAGCTGAGGCGGGCCGCCGAAGCTAGAGGACGTCCGACGGAACTGGTCCCCTTCCCTTGCAGTACCTAGTCTCCTGGTTTGGGTTTCCGGTTCGAATAGGGCTGGTAGCGGGAAGAGGTCTTGTACGCCGGTTGAGTTGGCGGCAACGCTCTTTCTATTTCGTATGCGTGCTGGGGTTGCCCTGCACGGTCTCAGCGGTGCGCCCGTCCTTCCATCAGGGGCTTGCTGGTGTTTACGTTGCTCAGAGAGGCGATCTACACTTGGCTACTCTTCTTGCCAGAACAGACTTGAATCGGTATGCAAGCCTTCTGACTAGAGCAATCATGCACGGGGCCCAGAATTTTCTGCTCCCTCACCCGAGGGTTGACCCGGATCTGTTCCTCCTCCCGGTAGAGGAGCCAGTCGGCATCCAGGGGCCGCGCTCGAGGATGCCTTCGACTTACAGCCGTCCCGCGTAGGCCGGAGCAGAGAAAAATCGCGCCATGAGTCCCTGAAGTCAAGAGGTAAGGCTATTCGGTACAACGCCGCCAAGGGGGCAGACGTGCTGGCTAGCGGCATTGCCCAGTGTAAAGGGGAAGTGGGGATCATCGGTGGAACTTCCTCGTAGGGATTGTGTTTCTCAAGCAGGAAGGACCCTCTTGGTATTAGACACGTCAGGACGGGGGAGGCTAGTGGACGACAAGTCCTCCTGGGAATCGGCGAATCTTGAGGATACCGTATCCCTCTTCTGTGACTACTTGGAATTCCTGAGCAACGAAAATACTGAACTCCTGGAGAACGTCGAGACGATTCGATCTGTTGCAAGGGAAGCTCGTGAGGGGATGGCCCCTGAAGTTCTGGCTCGGCTAGCCTATATAGTCGCGGGCGCGGTCGAGTCACTGGATCCGGGTGCGGTCCTCTATCGTTGCCCACGGTGCGGGAACAACTTGCCTGCTCAGGACTCGGTGTGCACCTGCGTTTTGAGTCGTCCGGGTGACCTCCCACGGGTTGTGTGCCTGGAGCGCCCGACCAAGATTCGCATTTCCTTGCCAGAGCTCGAGGAGCTTCGGTTTGCCCAAATTCGGCCTCGGAGGGATTGGCCGGCAGTCTTTAGTTGTAATCGACACAGGGATCTGTGGTTGTTCATAACCTACGGATGGACACCATATGGGCTGCGACGGGAGTTTCGAGTCCCTGTACTAGAAGGAGATGGATCCCAAGACGTCCGTCAGGCCTAGCAAGCCAGATCTCTACGAGTTCCCCCGGCCAAGGAGGCGTTCCACGGCTTGCCGGAAGAGCTGGGCTCCGATCCGGCCGCCTAGCTGCTGTCGAGCGTCCCACCAGTGGCGGGCCCCAAGAGTCCCTGCGCAAGCCCCGAGCGAACGACCCTAATAGGCGCGCCTCGATCACCGCGGTGCGGTCATAGGGGGCCGTCCTGGATGATGACGACATCACAACACCAGCACTCTCGGAAGACCCATTTGCGCCAGCAGTTTGGCTTTCCCTTGTCATGCGGTAGACAAGCCTTGGCTCCCTGGTTAGCGGAACCCGCAGGATGGCGTAGAAACGTCGCCAGGCTTCGAAGCAGCGAAGAGCAAAGTCCTCATACGCGGACACGTTTGGTCGGCAACGGTCATCCGGAATCCTTACCCGCGCGTCCCAAGAGGCTTTCCGCCAGCTTCTCCGCCGCTTCCTCCTGCATCCCGGGGAGGACGTGGCTGTAGACGTGGAGGGTAAACGCGGGGGTGCTGTGTCCGAGCCTTTCCTGAACGACCTTTGGATGCACGCCTTCTCTCAGGAGCAGGGTCGCATGGGCGTGCCGAAGGTCATGAAACCGAATCCTCGGCAGTCCGGCCCGCTGGAGAACTCGCCTGAAGTCACGCCTGACGATGTTGTTCGCGCGTAGGGGCTTCCCGTCGGGCTGGCAGAAGACCAGGCCATGCTCCTCGTCCTGAGGGCCCATAAGGGTTTTTAGACGCAGCTGCTCTTCACGGAGGAGGCAGAGTTCCTCAACACAAGGACGCGCGGGATAGCGACCGTGCGGCGGGCCCTTGGCGTCTTTGGCTCCTTGAACAGTTGCTCCTTGCCCAGCCGGTAGAAGGTCTGCTGGATCGAGGCGACACCGAGCGTGAGGTCGAGGTCCTGCCACCGAAGGCCGAGCAGCTCACCCTGCCGCATCCCCGTGGCAAGGGCAGCGAGGTAGAGCCGGTAGTGGGGAGAAGAGCGCCTTGCCTCCGCCAGGAACAGGCGCACCTGCTCCTCGTCCAGCACGCGCACCTCTGGCCGCGCGCGCCGTGGTGGGTCGACGAGGTCGCAGGGGTTCCGGCCCAGGAGCCCCCACCGCACGGCGTGGGCTAGGGCCTCGTGCAGCAGGTTCGCGTGGTGGCGGACCGTGGTGGTTGAGAGCCCAGTAGCAAGCTTCTGGCTGAAATACCCCTGTATGGCCTGCGGCGCGAGCCGGCGGAGGGGCACGTGGCCCATGGACGGGGTGAGGTGGAGCCTCACGATCTCCCGGTAGCGCGCCAGGGTGGTGGGGGCGACGGCGCCCGCCGCGTAGTTCCGTAGCCACTGCTCGAGGAATTCGCCCAGGCGCAGCTTCGTGGTGGGAAGGGTAAGCCCGTCGTGAAGTTGTGTCAGGTAGGCGGCCAGGTGCGCCTCGGCCTCCCGTCGGGTCCTGAACGTAGACCACTTGCGCCTGTGCTTGCCCGTCTGGGGGTCCCGGCCGAGGTAGACGACGACGGCCCACGAGCGGCCGCGCCGGCGGATGTGCCCCCTCACCCTGTTTCCCCGCCGGTCGTCGTTTGCACGGCGTTTGCGGCCATTCGCCAGCCCGCGTCACGCCGCGGTCCGGGAGGTGACTGCCGGGTTCGCACTCCGGGCGTCGGGAGTCTACGCATCGCACGAAACGCCTTCGGTTCGCAGACAGCGTAAGCCACGCTACGGCGCCCGGCACACGACGCGATCAGGACTGCGGTGCGCCCCGCAATGCCGGCGTTATCGAATGGTCTCATGGGATTTCACAACCAGGAAAACACACCCGGTTACCATCGCACAATTTACCGCTCTACGCGGCCGGGTTTTGTCCGAATCGATCGGAGCGCCAAGTGGCGACGTGGAGAGCCACGCTTCGTGACGGACAGCAGTGGCTCTCCACGTGGGCCCCTTACCTGGCGGGAGCCTCAAGCTCCTCCCGCAGGCGCCTTCTCATCTCACCCTCCCTTTTCCGCGCCTTCCGCTCTTCACGGGCGGCCTTCCGCTCTTCAAAGGCGCTCTTGACCGCGTCGTTGATGTTCCTGAGGAACGCGGGGACTTGGAGGGCGTCGACCTCAAAGCCGAGCAGCATCGTCGTCCCCTCTGCGACGAGTTGCAGGTAGATCACGTCCACATCCTCCCGGTAGGAGGCCTTCGCGCCCACGTTCGCCGCGAAGGGGAACGAGTAGTAGCGTGTGTCGATGTCCCTGATCGGTACATCCATCGTTTAACTCCTCCTTCATCTTTGGATTGCTTGCGTCTTTCAAATGCCATTGCTCTAGGCGACCGGGGCCATCACCTCCCTCCTGGCGAAGACGTTCGTGCTCGCCCGGCCCCACCGTCCTCACTGCCCCCGGCTTCGCCAGGGTCGGGGACGCGCGAGGACAGCTTCTCTGCGGCACCATCCGTTGGGACGGGAGGCGGAGGGGGCAGGTCCTTCTGCAGGGCTTCGAGCACGGCCAGGGCCTTGGCAATCTGGTCATCTGTCGACAGGTGGCAGAACTCCGCCCACGCGGCCATCCCGGGGCCGATGGCATCACCGCTTCCCGTGGGAAGGGTGGGCCACCCAAGGAGCTGCCCCATTCGCAGGACCAGGGCACGCCGCCCCCCGTCTCTCGGCGGCTGCTCTGGCCACAGCGGCGGCGGAGCGGTGAAGCTCCCTTGGGCGCCATCTGGTGGAACCTGAGCCCCCTCAGCCGCGAGGGCGGCCACGACTTCTTTCTTTTGGCGCCGGACCTGCTCGAGCAGCGGCTTCACTCGCCCGGCCGGTGGCTGGCCCTCGCCCTGCCAGTGAAAGTGAAGACGGCCCTCCTCCTCCACCGAGACGAGGTAGCCGAGCCGACGGAGTTCCTCCAGCGCCTTCACAGGTCGATGTCCTCCAGGCTGGACTCCCCGGGTGCGTCCGGTTCGGCTTGGGCAAGCCCCGGGTCTTCGACGTGTTGGCTGGCCGCGGGCGCCAGGTGGGGCGCCTCGAGGTCGTCCCGGCCGGCCCAGGCGTCCCTCGGGGGGGACGGGGGTCGGCCCGGCCGGGACGAGAAGGGCGAGAGGAGGGACGGGGCTGGTTCTGCGCCCGAGGCAAGAGGGACGAGCGGGACGAGTGGGACGGCGTTTCGCCCCAAGGCGCTCAGCGTAACCAACCTGCGCCTCACGCCGCCCGGCTCCCGGCGGAAACTGACGTCCACGCCGACGGCCCGCAGGCTGGGTGCGAGACGCCGAAGCGCGTTTGAGAGCGACTGCGCCCCGGCAGGCCAGCCCTTCTGCCGGCGGCTCTCCTCGCCGCCCCGGCTGGTGAGCTCCGCCAGCAACTCCGCCGCCGTGCCCTCCCACCCGAGCGCAGCAAGCTCCCGGACGTACGACGCGATGGGCGAGGCGTCCAGGGTGTTCTCTGTAGCGGCCGTTCGGTTTCTGTCGTAGGCAGCAAGGAAGGAGCCTGGCCGCCAACCCAGCGCGGGTTCGGCGGCCACCACCCAGTATGCGAAGTCGGCCATCCGCTGCACGCGCGGGAGGCGCACCCCCGGCCGGTTGCGCAGCGCCGCACTGACTGCGTCGAGCAGGCCCCCGAGGATCGCCGGAAGGGCAGCCGCGAAGTCCTGCCAGAACTGGTCCTCCGGCCGCCTGCCTTCATCTGGAATGCTCGGGAGTTGCAGGATGAGGGCCCGGTCGGCGAGGTCCCCGCGCGTGGCGAACTCCTCAATGCCGTTCAGGATCGTGGGGCGCATCGCGTCGAAGAGGACCTCCTCCGCGTCCGTGTAGAGGACGCGGGTAGCGAATCCTCCACCCGTGGCCAGCCGACAGAGCGCGTCGGAGAGCCCGACGGAGAGGTGGGAGAGGTTGTCCAGGGCGATCACCCAGCCGTTCGTCGCCGCGATCATGAGATCCCGGACCTCGCGGGGCTCAGAACGGAGGGCGGCGGTGTTCGGGTCTACGACCGCCCGCAGCACGCGCGCCAGGGTGCTCTTCGCGGAGCCCTGTTCCCCCTGGAGGACCAGGATGGGGTAGGGGCCACGCGGGCGCGCCGCGGCGACGAGCCAGGCCACGGCGAGGCGCCAGGCCGTCTCATCCGGCACGTTCACGAAGGGGCCGAGGGCGGAGAGCGAGCCTCCAAGGGCGGGGTGTGGGAGCGCCAGCATGCCGGGGGCCCGCCGGAACTTGACGGGTGGGTTAGAAATCACCCGCCAGCCGGTAGGCGAGATCTCCACCGCTTCCCAGGCTTCGTTTGCGAGGTCGAGGTAGATCAACCCGTCTGGCGACTGGGCGACCCGAACGAAGACTAAATGTTCGGTCCCATCGAAGATCGCCTTCGCCTCCAAATTCCCGACCGCGTCTGCGAGGGCCTGAGAACCGATGCCAGTGCCCGTGTGCTCGTAGAAGAGCCGCCGCAGCAGGAGGGCAAAATCGTGCGATCTCATTGACATCGTCGCGTTGAACTGGCCCAGAGAGACGGTGGCGAATGGCTGGCGGTCCGGTGAGTGGAAAAGGTCCATCCCCGTGCCCAGTGCGAGATCAGTCAGCTCGGTCGCCTGCGACTCGCGCCGCTTCGCCTCTTCGCTCTCCGCGGCCGGGCGGGGACCCTCAGGAGTCGGCTGCCACTCCGGGGTTCCTTCTGAAAGTGAGAGCAGGTCGTCGCGCGTTCCACCAGCGTGTAACCAGTCGGAAACGTCGCCGTGCTCCACCAAACCGGGGAGGTCGACCACCTTCACGCTCGCGGCCACCCCGTGCAGCGAGCCGGCTACCGCTTCTGCGTGGCGCCGCCCGGCCGCGTCGTTGTCCGGCAGGATGATTGCGCGGCGCCCGCGGAGGTGCTCGTTGAACTCTGTCCGCCATTTGCCCGCCCCGCCCGGGTTCGTGGTGGCGACCACCCCGAGGGCCTGGAGGGACTCGACGTCCTTCTCTCCCTCCACGATGAAGACGGGCTGCCCGGGATCGGCGGCCAGCAGGCGCGGAAGTCTGGTAGAGGACCCGCCGGACCCCTTTGAGATCGTGGATCCAACCCCCGCTCCCGTCCGGTCGGCGCTGGCTGAACCTCTTTGGCAGGCGGCGGACCACCTGGTAGAGGAGCTTCCTCTCCTCGTCGACGTAGTCGTAGACGACGTGGTGGACGTTTCCGTCGCCGCTTTCGTTCACCGCGTCAGTTACGGTTTGCCACAGGCCCTTCTCTCGCAGCGTGGCGATGACCGCCTCTTGCGTGCAGCCCGTGTGGCAGTGCACCAGAACCTGCGCGCCTCTGAGGGAGACCGAGAGGGAGGGGCGCTCGTCGTCGTGGGAGGGGCAGTGGACGAGGCCCCGATTCGGGCCTGCCCTACGGCACTCGCATCCGGACCGGCCACATCGTAGGGCGGCGGCGAGCTCAGCCATGCTAGGACTTGCCATCGGTTCCCTCCAGCCCCTCACCTTCGAGCCACCTTAGGAGCCGCGGCCGGCTGATCCTGACTGTCCTCCCGAGGCGGATGACGATCCCCTCAGGCAGGGCCCCAGACGCCGCGAGGTCATAGAGGCGGCGGGGCGAGAGGCCTAGGAGCGCAGCCGCCCTCGGTACTGCCAGCAGAAGGGGTCCGTCGGGTATCGGAGCGGCTGGGGTCTTAGGGGTGGCGCCCTTGGCGCGATCGTCGATGAAGCTCTGCATGGTCCCTCCCTCCAGTCCTTGCGATTTCGCTCATCATCCCGTACTGTTAAGTGACCAAAACGGTGAGAATGACGGTGAGATCTAGCGGACGAGTTCTGCCAGTCCTTGTTTGGTGGTGTGGACCTTACAGGCTCAGCGAAGGGGAGTTTTTGATCCCGGCTGGGGAGGCGGGCCAGATACATCTGGCGCCTGCGGACCGTCGGGTGCACCAGGAACTCGCGAATGTTCGGACTGAGGACGAAGCGCTGGCTTTCACGAGGAGCCTCGGGGTCCTAGAGGTACGAGGGCCAGACCCGTTGAGACCGGGGTATCGGCTAGACGAACTGATGACAGAGGCGGCCCGAATGCGGGTCGCGCTGAGCCTCCGTCGGCTACTGTCCATGCCTCGGGCCAGCGAAAGCGAGAAAGCTGCTTTCCGGCAACGAGCTAACGGTTTGTTGGATTCCGTCGACTTCGGGAGCGCGTTCCGCCTGTCGCCAGCTGCCTGGCGTGCGCACCGGCACTTCTTGACCGAGCGAGCAACCAAAAGGGAGCGCTGGACTGAAGACGTTCCGGATGAGGAGATCAAGCGCTGGCAGAGAGAGGGCGTTTCAACCGACGAATGGCGCCGCCGCGTCCGGCGGATGGACCGTCAGGGGAAGCCGATCAGCGAGCTCGTTGAGTTGACGAAGGACCTCTTACGCCACCTGCTCGAGTTCGCTTCCCCCTCAATCCTGGCAGGGTTCGAGGAGGTGCAAGGGAGCACCGCTTTCGCAGCTTGGTCCGTGCCGACACTGCGAGACTACTGCTGGCTTTCGTACCTGCGGGCTGGCGGGCTAGAGTTGCCCAAGGTCTGCGTCTGCGGGAACTGGCACGATCGGCGCGGCGAGTATTGTTCGGAGCCGTGCCGGGTCCGCATGAAGGCGAGGCGGGCCTACGCGAAGAAGCGTTCGGCCCCGGCCCCTCGGCCCGAGTAACGTCCCCAGTCAGGCGGACTCAACAAACCCGGTCGCCATATGCCCCGCGTCAATCGGGGGGGCCTTCGCTCACGCTCAAGGTCAACGGAAACCTTACCAAGAGTCCATTCTAGGGGCCTCTGGTCGCGTCCGATTTTCGGAGGGCCCGCTGACGTAGGCGTAGAACGGGATGATGCCGTGAGTATCATTTGGACATCCCAAGGCCCATACTCCCGTGCTGAGTACGACAGCGAAGCGGACCTTGAGGCTGCCATTCTGCACGTCCAGGACGCCCTGTTTGGACCAGGCCGCATCTATCTAGACGTGAAGAGACGGATTGGCGGGCGAGGGACCATTCACAACGTGCCGGATGGGTACCTCATCGACCTCTCCGGTCGGATGCCGCGGCTGTACGTAGTTGAAGTTGAGCTGGCCTCGCACGACCCACTCCGGCACATTGCAGTGCAAATCTTGCAGTTCTCCCTCTCGTTCGAGGAGGAGCCACGTGGGGTAAAGGCTATCCTCTACGATGCCCTCAATGCGCGTCCAGACGCCAAGGCCCGATGCGAGGAATATGCTCCGACCCACGGTTTCCGAAACCTGGACCACATGCTCGAGCATCTTGTCTTTGACGCTCCTTTTGGTGCACTCGTAATCATCGATGAGATGCCTGAAGACCTCCAGACGGTCCTCACCCGCAAGTTCCAGTTTGGGGTCGAAGTCCTCGAGCTTGCGCGGTATGCGAGTGAGGGGGCAGAACGTTACTACCACTTCGAGCCTTTTCTGGCTGATCTGAACGCGGACTTGGACACTGCGGTGACGGCGGGAGTGATTGGAAACCAACGGGTTGATCCTACAGAAGTCGACACAGTCGTCGTCCCTGCACGAAGGGAAGGATTTCAGGAGGTCTTTCTTGGCGAGGACCAGTGGCGTGCGGTAAGAATCCACGGAGCAATGCGGCCACAGATCAAGTACATTGCTGCGTACCAGGTTGCCCCCATTTCGGCGATCACCCACGTGGCGCCCGTCAAAGCGATTGAACCATGGAAGGACACGGGGAAGTTTGCCTTGATTTTCGCGGAACCCGCGAGGGAACTAGGCCCCATCCCATTGGTGAAGGGCGGCCGCGTGAAGGCACTTCAGAGCCTCCGCTACACCACTCGCGAAAGGTTACTGGCCGCCAAGACGCTCGACGACGTCTGGTGACTTTCGATTCCAAGAGCCGTGCTGGGCCATGCCCTAATCAGGAACGTTTTTGACCAATACCATCAGCCAGAGAACCGACTTACGCACGCACTTGCGCATGTGCTTGCCGGCGATCATCGGGTTGCCCGGGACTTCCTTCGGTTCGCCCTCGGGGTGGATCCGCCTGGGGGTAGTCTAAGGCTCTCGTGCCAACTCCTACCTACTGAGTCAGTCAGACACTTCCCGGACGACCTGGAAGTCGAGCGGCGTGGCCTACCTGACCTCTGGATCTGGACACAGAGTCGTGACTGGGCGGTGGCCTGTGAGTGCAAGGTAACGGCCGGCCTGACAATAAGCCAGCTGCGGCGGCACGTCTCGACCCTCAGGCGCCAAGGTTTCAAGAAGTCCCGTCTGCTTGTCATCACCGCGGGCAGATCAGATGGGGCCGTCGAGGGACAGCAGGTAGGGCTCCCAGTGTCGTGGTTGGTCTGGTCAGAACTCTATAGACACCTCAGCGGTCGCGCCGATCGTCCACTAGTTTCGGAGTTCCTTGAGTTCATGCGGCTCCTGGAGGGGCAGCTAATGGCCGGAGGATATCAGGGTTCACCTCTGACGATGTTTACAGGCATTCCCTTTGGCCGAGCTCATCCGTACTCGGAAACGGAAGCCAAGGTGATTCTGAAGGGTCTCATGGCGGCCCTGCGGCCGAAGCTCGCAGCTGCGCGGGATTTGATGGTAGACACGGGCGTAGTCCGGCCTGCCATTGGGGGCGGGTGGGACCACGTTTGGGATATCGTGGGGTTCACCTTCGCCCACGGGGCCGATACCTTCACCGAGGCTCCACACCTCACGGTCGGGGTCGGCAGGAGGGAAGCATCGCTGCAGCTTACCGTTCCCCACAATGCGCGTCAGTTGTACTGGGACCCGTTGCAGCTGGCGGGGACCGACGTGCTTAGGAACCGTCTATTGGCCGTTACCGATCGGCTCCGTCCGACTCGCCATCGCGTCGGCGGGGCGTGGGAACCTCAACTGAGCGTTCAACTCTACCAGCGGCACTTCTACGCGCAGCGCCGGCCCCGGCTGGACGGAGAGGTCAGGTTCGAGGTAGACACTCTGTTCCCAACCCAAGGGAAACTGAACCCTCGAGTAAAGACCGTACCGTCCTGGCTGGAAGTGTTCGTGCGGATGCTGTCTCAGGCGCGCAAAGCAAACTTCGAGTTCGCGTTGCGTGCGGAGTTTCCCCTGCAGGATGGAAGTATCGCCCGTACGCCGAGGCTTGTTGATGCCTTGGTCGTCGTGGCCCGCGCGTTCCAGCCCTTTGTCTCCATGATCGCGGCAACACCTCCGTTCGGGAAGCCGCGGGCACAGCTAGGCATGGCCAAAGCTTCCTCGTACACGCCGCCTGCCTGAATTCATGGCCCGCCACTCTATCATCGAAAAGCTCGAGCGGGAGTTGCGGGGACCGATTGCCAGTGAAAGACAGATCGTGTACCTACTCGTGGAGATTCGCAAGCTCATCGAGCTTAACCAGGGCGGAGCGAATTACAGGAGCTTGAAGTTCTCTTGCGACTGGGTAGCACATCCCGTCCTAAAAGGCCCCGAAGCTCAGAACGTCGTTCGGCAATTTGACCAATACCAAGAAATGATTGAGGAGATGCACAGTGCAACTCACGGACAGCGGCTGACGGTGAGCATGGATTTCATGTCGGGTTTGAGTGAGATTCTCAGGCTGTCGAAATTTCGGAGAGAGTTGGGGGAATACCTAAGGCGTCAAGGTTTGGACTCAAGCATCTCTGACGACGACCAAAAGTGGACGGGGTTCTTAGCCCACTACGTCAAAGTAATCGAGGACTGCCCACTCAAATGTATCGGCCAAAACCTGAAGTACGCAGACGAGGTCGTACTCAGGGTCGTCGACGTGAAGAAAAGAGAGTCAACGGCAAATGCCAGGGACTACCAGTTGGTAATTGAGTGGAGCTGGATTTCGAAGATTACAAGGATCGTGTCGGTAAGCCAACAGTTCTACTGATTAGCTTGGGCTTCAACTTGGTTGTTTGAGCAGTCAGGATAGGCGCTGCCCTTGGAGTTGAAGCTGTTGAGGGTTAAGAGTGGATCAGCGTCGAGTTGACAGCGATGAATTCTACATTCTCGTATTAGTATCCGGAAGCTTTAGCCGAAGCGTGTGGGGGCACGGGAAGAAACTCCCAATCGACGGTTACTTCCCAAAGCACAGACTCATTGTCGAGTATCATGAGCGCCAGCACAATGAGTCTGTTCCTATCATCGAAAGGAGAATGACGGTGAACGGCGTTTGTCGGGTTCTTAGGAACTGGCCGAGCCTGCCTGTTCTTCCTTCACTTCCCAGGGCGGGAGGGGGCTCAATCCAAGGTGCTCCGGCACTCGGTAGAGCGGTTGTAGACTTCATTGGTAGCGGATTCGATAGGGCGCGGCTCCTTGCGAGAGATTATGAGGGGCACCGTTTCATGCATGAGGAACTTGAAGCCTAGCAGAAGCTTAACGCATCGACGGAACCCCGGCACTGCCCCTCCGTTTTGACGACAAACGGCTTCAGCAGGGCGCGGCGGTAGCGTGTAGCCTACAGAAGAAGAATCCTAGCCATTGAGCGTCAGGAGAGCTGAGCCTCCAGGAGTTGCCGTTTGGGCCGGGTTCGGAAGGACAGCGACGAGTACTACGTCCTCGAGCTGGTGGCAGAGGTGATCAGGGAAAGCTGTCTGCATGGTCACACCTTTGAGATTCTCGTCGGGGATGCTAGATCCGGGCGCCGGGCCAGGAAACTTCCGGTCGACGGGTACTTCCCCGGTCACCGGCTAGTCGTGGAGTACCATGAACGACAGCACACGGAGTCCGTGCCGATCATGGACAAGAGGATGACGGTCAGCGGCGTTCCCCGGGGGGAGCAGAGACGCCGCTATGACCGGCGGAAGCGCGATTGGGCCGCCGACAATCGCCTCGCCTACCTGGCAATACCCTTCGGTGCCCTGGAGCAAGGTCGCAGGGGCCGGTTGGAACGGGACAAAGCCCGTGATCGCGCGACCATAGCCTCACTCCTGCGTCGCGCGGGCGTCCTGTCCCCATCGGACTAAATCGGATGTTGAAGATCCAACTATTCCCTCCAATGAGTTTCACGGTGAAAGGCTAGGCCAATGAGAGCAGCAATCCATGAGTTCGCCCTTCCGAGAATCAGTTCCCATAACGAGGATTGTCTCCTTTGCTGGTTCGTCGCCCTCGAAGGCCGTGGATCATGGATCACTCAACCAATAATCCAGGCTGAGCGGAGGTTAGGCTACGGAGAGCAGTAGATGCGAAGGATCGCTCCGACCGCAGAGACGGCAGCCCATGTGGATTGTAGTAGGTAGAGAATCTGAACGATTTCAGGTCTAGGGTTTGCTCTTTCGCACTCTTCTTGAAAATCGCTGACGGAAAAGCCACTCGCCAGAACTATCCAGACTTCTCGGACAGATCCAGGGTCACGGATCACTTGTTGGATTGCTCCCCAGATGCTTCGGGGTGTTCCGGTTCCGCGCCGCACTCGGCGTACCACTTTGCCAATGCTGGCGCGCCAGGGTCTATCCCAAGCGGAGACATTCCCAGGCTCACCCAGAGAGTACGGGTGGACGTAATCTAGACTTTTGACTGCTTGGGAGCACACGACGTGAAACGCTGATGCGGAACGGCGTGTGGGTTCGGCAGACGCTTTTGTGTGTATGAAAACGGCTCGCCTGGCGATAGTATCTGCCGCCAGGAAGTCCGAGACTTCATGACCTAGATCGTCGCAGACAAGAATGTCCATACCACGAAAGTCCGCCTCCATTTCCGTCTCACGACCTAAACTGTCAACAAGGTCAAATATCGAGTCAGTCTCCCAACCACTTCCTCTTCGCCTAACCCTGGCACCTTTCTCGGATCGGATCTGAGCAAGTCTTTACCGTCGTGATAGCTTCCCTGGAGCAGGGTTCGAGTATCCTGTTGCTGTTGAGCAAACATGAGCATGATCTACAAGGTTAGGGGAAGTCTCCGCGAGTGAGCGCGCGTGGATTACCCGTCGCCTGACGCTGTGTCGTCCAAGATCTGTATTCAGTAGTGATAATTGCGAGACCCGCGCTTCCTGGCCGATAAGGAGGCGTTGAAGGCGGTTAGGATCTACGGGCTCTACCCGATTTCGCAAGTACTCCGGGACTTTTCCTTCGGTATCGTAGAAGAATAGGTACTTAGCTTTGCGCCTAAAGACTGTAAACCCCAGTTCAAACTGAACTAGTGCGTGGTCCAGCAGTGTTGGTGAATTGCCCAGAGTGGCATAGGCAATTACCCGTGTGTTACTGTCTGGTTTCTGGATGTTGCGAACCAACAGATCTGAGTTGAGCCATTCCTCTTGAACGGCCTCCGTGAGTTGCTGCATCGAGAGCGTTTCGCGCAGCGAATATACTCGAGTTGAGAGTGGATACTGGAAGTGGGTGTGGACGGCATGATCGTCGATCGAGAATCGTGCGCGATAGTTCCCGTCGAAGTAGAGAAACTCCGGCTGTATGCTCACGAAGTTATCGAACAGCCCTAGAAGGTCGAACCGCTCGGGATTTGATTCGTATACGCTTTCATATTTCCGGTAGTTCGCCCAGTAGGCGTCTTGACGCTGGCCTACACCTGCGAACACATGCGCAGTCTGGCGACTGCTTCGCCCCGGATTTCTTACGATACGACCGATCTGTTGGACAAGAGACCTCCCATTGCCGAACGGCCGGAAAATTGCGAGGAGACAGAATGACGGATCATCTAGACCCTCGATCAATTTGTACTGGTGCACCCAGAAGGTTTCTTTACGCTTTTGTGGAGGAGGAACGGTTCTCCGACGGAAATCGTCTCCCCTATCCGTAAAAGTCTCATGGATTGCGAGGACGGACTCGCCTGCGGCCCTTAGAAGACTTGCAACGTCGTTGACCTCAGTACTCGTCTCGCAACGGACGATAACTCGTGGTTGAGTTGAAAGGGATGGTTTGAGCGCGTTAAAGGGGCCGCGGAAAAAATCGAGGAGGGACCTGACAAATGCTCGAGGAGAATCACCGAAATCAGCGAGATGGAACACGACTTCGCGGACATATTTTTCGGCGACTGCTTTGCTATGGGAATATGCGTATACGTAGCTAGTGCGATGTCCCGGCGATAGCTTTACAAAGTCGCTCGATTTTCTCAAGGATCGAATCGGCCGTAGCGGTCCAGACGAACGGATGGCAGTGATGGTTGTAGTGGGAAACGAAATCGTCGATTCTCGCCACTAAATCGCGGACGCTGCGGAAGGTGCCGCGGCGGATGGCCCGTTGGGTGATGATGCTG